>OFGG01000897.1_pt1 | contig 22420 bp, 16 predicted proteins | sample 1521701 | NCBI WGS metagenome assembly OFGG01 (sample SAMEA3504081, study PRJEB24116) | mouse gut metagenome | biome: mouse gut; feature: mouse-associated habitat; material: faeces | place: Denmark | collected 2011
GATGAAAAATCAATGGGCTTTCTTGGTTTTTTAGTATTATTTAGAATTTCTTAAGATAAGCTGAGGGATGAATCATGTGGAAAACTGAGAATATTTCTTGGGAGATATGCCCACTTCTTTTGAAAATGCTTTTAAAAAAGCATTATAATCGTTAAATCCGCACATGGCGCCAACCTCGATGATAGGATACCCTTCGGACAGATAATCTTTGGCCAGCGTAATCCTCTGGGCAGTAATGTATTTATGTATGGTCGTGCCGGTTATGCGCTTAAAGGTCTTGCATAAATAAGATGGGGAGAGGAAAAAATAGCCTGCCAATGTGTTGATGCTCACATCTTCTGTAATGTGCGCGTCCAGGTAGGACAGGATTTCGGCAACTGTTTTGTTGTGAAGGTTCAGGGTATTGGCCGGAGCTGCGGCATCATCATGATGCTGTAGCACGATTCGGTTCAAAAATACCATCAATTCCAGAAATAAAGCGTAATCTAAAATATCGCTGCCATAGTTTTCAGGAGAGGACAGTCTGTGGATATAATATAGGAATCGTTCCTTTTCCTTTGTGGAAAGGGCTATGTTGTGGGCGGAGAGGCTGCTTTTATATGGAAAACAATCCGTCAATTCGGTTTTTGAGGAAGAGGCGGCTTTTAAATATGCAGGATATATGAATATTACAAAGCGTTCATGCTCCTCTTCTTCATCAAAATGTGAAAAATAATGCCATTCCCTGGAGTTTATGAAAAACAGTTCATTAAAATTCACATCATAAACATGGTTGTCGATATGGAATTTCTTGCTGCCGGACATTGGAAAAAATATCTTGTAACACCCGGTGGTATCGATATTCGTGTTTTTTGCTAGGTGGTGCAAATGTGCAATCGCGTATGCCTGTGTATCCATACAGGCGCGGAAAGCAGATTTGTATGACGTATATATCTGCATTTTACTATGGCCTCTTTCTGTAATTACTCATACGGCTCATTATACACGAAAGAAGGACGAAAGTAAATGTGAAAAATTAGGGTGTAGGATTCAGGATAAAAAAGTGGGTTTTTTGTTCAAGAATGGCTGAGAAAATACAGATAGAATATGCAATAATAAAGAAACATAATGAAAATCAGGAGAGTAGGAGAACAAGAATATGTTGACTGAGGAACAGCTGGATGATATGCTTACAGAACCCACCGAAGCTCTGGTAAAAGATCTTGAGGATATAGAAGGGGACATCATGATTCTGGGAGCGGCCGGTAAAGTGGGGACAACCTTGTCGGTCATGCTGAAACGCGCGTGCGACAGATGTGCCAGAACGCGTAGGATATATGCGGTTGCCAGGTTCAGCGACCCATATGCAGTAGATCTGCTGAAGCGGGAAAATGTGGCCATGATTATGGCCGATCTGACGGACGCGGCTCAGATAAAGGCATTGCCCAAAGTGGAGAACATCATTTATATGGTAGGCAGAAAATTTGGAACCTGTGAAAGCGCCTGTGAGACATGGGAGATGAACGTGGCAGTTCCTGCCATGATTGCACAGCATTTCGGGGCGGCGCGCTATGTGGTCTTCTCCACGGGCAATGTGTATCCGTTTAGCAGGCTGGAGGACGGCGGCTGCACGGAGGAGACGGCGCCGGAACCGGTGGGCGAGTATGGAATGAGCTCACTGGGGCGGGAACGGATTTTTGAGTATGCGGCGAAGCATTATGGGGCGAAGGTATTAATCTATCGCTTGAATTACGCAATCGATTTGCGATATGGCGTGCTGTTCGATTTGGCCCAGAAGATTCTCGCCGGAGAGCCAGTATCCTTGAACGTACCAGCCTTCAACTGTGTATCCCAGCATTATGTGGGCGAGGTGGCAATCCGCTCTCTAAAACTGGCAAGTGAAAGCGTGGAATACTTGAATGTGACAGGGCCGGAAATCGTCTCTACGAAATCGGCATCGCTGGCGCTGGCCAAGAGGCTGGGAAGGGAAGTGGCCTTCACAGGAGTTCCGGCAGATGTGGCATTGCTCAGCAATTCATCGAAGTGCATCGGCCTGTTCGGATATCCCAATATGGGCATCGATGAACTGATTCGCCTGCAAGCTGAATGGCTCCTCGCGGGAGGGAGAGAGCTGGGAAAGCCCACGCACTTTGAGGAACAGAGAGGAAGATATTGATGCGGACAAAGGCAAAGGAACTACTTTTGGAGGGAGCGTTCATCCCGGCATTACCATTGGTTTTGAATGAAAAGAGGCAGTTCGATGAGGCGAGGCAGAGGAGGCTGACACGGTATTATCTGGCCTGCGGTGTGGACGGAATCGCAGTGGCAGTACATACGACACAATTCGAAATCCGCGATCCGGGGATTCATCTGCTGGAAAAGGTTCTGGAAACAGTGCTGGATGAGATTGAGGCCTATAGGGAAAAAAGTGGCAGGACGATTCTGGCAGTTGCAGGAGCCTGCGGTTCAGTCGGTCAGGCCCGGGAAGAGGCGAGGCTTGCAAAAGAGCTGGGATATGATGTAGTCCTGCTCAGCCCCGGCGGGTTGGAATCCGAGAGCGAAGAAGCTCTGATTGAGCGGACAAAACGGGTGGCGGACATTATAGATGTGGCGGGCTTCTATCTTCAGCAGGCTGTGGGTGGTCGGATTTTCTCCTATCAGTATTGGGAGGCAATCTGCGCCATCGAGGGGGTAGTGGCGGTGAAATGTGCGGCATTCAACCGCTATCTGACAATTGATGTGGCAAGGGCCATTGCGTTTTCCGGAAGAGAGGTCGCGCTGTATACAGGAAATGACGATAATATCATAGTAGATTTGCTGACGGAGTACAGGTTTCAGGAGGATGGGCGCGTACACACGGTGCGGGCTGCGGGAGGCCTGCTGGGACATTGGGCGGTATGGACACATACAGCGGTGGAAATCTTCCGGAGGATAAAGGAGCGCGGAACGAAAGCGGCGATTGAACCGGAATGGTTGACATTGGCTGCCCAGATTACGGATGCAAACAGCGCGTTTTTTGACGTGGCAGGCGGATTTGTAGGCTGCATCGCCGGAATCCACCAGGTTCTTTTCCGCCAGGGACTGATGCCCGGAATCTGGTGCCTGAACCCCCACGAGACGCTTTCGCCAGGACAGAGGGAGGAAATCGACCGCGTCTATCGACAGTATCCGCATTTGAATGACGATGCTTTTGTGGCAGAGTTCCTGCGGCAGGAAGGGGTTAAGTAATCATATGCTGACGGAGGGAGAGATATTTAAGGAAGCCTGGAGCATGAAAGAGTATATAACAGCGGCCTACCGTCATTTGCACCGCCATCCAGAAGTGGCACATGAGGAGCAGCAGACGAACCTCTATATCAGGAAAGAGCTGGACGATATGGAAGTCTCCTGGCTGGCCCCGGCGGACAATATCACCATAGCGGTGCTCGACAGCGGCATGCAGGGTGCGACTGTAGGGCTGCGGTGCGACACGGACGCGCTCCCGGTGAAGGAAGAGACAGGCCTTCCCTATGCGTCGGAGACGGAAGGGGTGATGCATGCATGCGGACACGATGCCCATATGGCGATTGGCCTTGGTACGATAAGAATCCTGAAAAAGCATCAGGGCAAATGGCGCGGTAAGGTGAAGGCCATCTTCCAACCGGCGGAAGAGGGAGAAAACGGTGCAGACGAGGTGATTGCCACCGGACTTGTAGACGACGTAGATATCTTTTTCGCGATTCATGTTTGGAGTCCGTATAGATCAGGTACACTGCATGTATCCCCTGTGACAGTGAGCGCGGCAGTCAACATGTTCACGGTCCGGCTGACCGGAAAAGGAGGACATGGCGCCACGCCGGAAAAATGTGCGGACGCCATTGTAGCGGGTGCGTCTCTGGTGGCTTCGCTGCAGACAGTGGTCTCCAGAGGGACATCTCCAATGGAGCCGGCAGTGCTTACCATCGGCAGCTTTCACGGAGGGGCGGCGGGAAATATCATCGCGCAGGAGGCCGTATTGAAGGGAACGATACGGACCTTGAGGGAGGAGACACGGGAAAAGGCTTCCGAAAGCCTCAGGCGCTATGCAATGGACACGGCGCATATGTATGGCTGTGAAGCGGAGATTGAGGACATCCGGGTGAGCGACGCGGTGAGAAATGACCCGAAGGCGGCGGAAATCGCACAAAACTGTGCCTGCAAGCTTGTCCCGGCCGGCTTTGTGGGTGCCCAGCAGACCATGATGCTGGGGGATGATTTCGCCAATTACGGAAGAATTGCGCCGTATTGCTACGCGCAGCTGGGCATTGCAGACAAAGAAAAGCAGACGGACTATGCGCACCACAACGGAAGATTCCGGGTAGATGAGGATGTGCTTCCCCTGGGCGCGGCCTGGATGGCTTCGGCTGCATTCCGCTTTGGGTCTGATTGGAAGGAATCTAACCAGTAAAGAAAGTTTACTTTATAATGTACAACGAAGAAAAGCATTTATAAGGAGGAAATTATTATGTCATCTCGTCTTATCCGCAGCTTTAAAATCGAGAATCACGGTATCAGGAAGCTCCGCATCGGCGATCTGAACAATGACGGATACGCGGAATTCGTTCTGGTTCAGGCCTATCCGATGAACAGGGAAATCTGTGCCATCACCGCTCTTGACCAGGAGGGGAATGTCCTCTGGCAGCATGGGGAGCTGTTGGAACACTGCAACTGGTGCTACTCAAGCTTTCCCGCACAGGTCGTTGACTGGGATGGGGACGGCTGGAATGAAGTAATCTATGTCAGACAGGCTTACTACAAGTCTGCCCATATGTGGTGCTATTCCAAGGGAGATTATGTGGATAAGATGAACCCTACCAGGGAGGAGCTGCGCACGAATCCGGATTTGGCAACGGAGCAGGCCTTTGAATACGAGGGGGATGCCAATCTTGTCGTCCTCAATGGCGCTACCGGGGAAGTGAAGCAGGAAATCCCCATCCCTGCGCCTGCGGACGACTGCATCGCCATCTGCAACTTCGACGGTACCGGTAAACCGAATCTGCTTGCAAAGGACCGCTATTGGAACATGTGGGCAATTGCCAACGACGGCGCGGTCCTCTGGCATGTATCCAGAGAGAGGCTGAAAGCCGATCTGGGCCATTGGCCTGCTGTAGGGGACATTGACGGAGACGGCCTGGACGAGGTCTTCATCACGAACACACTGATCGACTCGGACGGCACCATTCTGTGGCAGATTCCAGGCGTATATGGCCATCACGACGGCGCGTATATTCTGGATGACCTGCCGGAACGCAGGATTGTCACGATTGCGGACAAGCTGCGGATGATTACCCCGGATGGGGAGGTTCTGTGGGAAAAGGACGGAGGGCATCTGCAGGTGCTGAATGTGGGGCGATTCAGCAAGGAGTCCAAGTATGGGCCATGCCAGTTCCTGGTGCAGGATCATGTGCCGGGGGCATCGAACTACCATGACGGCATAGACCTGACTAATAAGGGGGTCGTCTGCGGCCAGAGGGCTACGATTTATGACTGGTATGGGAATAAAATCTGGTCAGAGGAGACATCCGACAGGCCGGGCTTTGGCGTGATGAACTGGAACGGCGAGCATGACAGCATCATTCGCCAGACCGGCAGTGGCATCATTGAGATTATGGACATCCATGGCTGCGTCATTGACACGGTTGCCTTTACGACGACTGAGGGTGGGCTCTGCGAGGAATCGGTAAATTGGTATCCGGCCGATATCCTGGGCGACAGCAGGGATGAACTGATTCTGTTCAATGACAGCCTCTTTAATATCCATATGAATACGACCCTTCATAATACGCGCCGCCATTATAACTGCAATTGATTCCTGCGCAAAAAACAAGGGCTGCCGCGCTTGACCTTCAAACAGTGCGGCAGCCTTTTTTGATAATATATTTAATCAGGAAGGATGACTAATGAGAATATGTGAAAATGCGGATAAAAGTTTCTTGGGGGCAGTGATTACGATTGCGCTGCCTGTCGGGTTTCAGAATCTTCTTGCTACCACTGCCGGTATGGTCGATACAATAATGATTGGAAGCGAGGGGGAGTTGGCGATGGCGGCAGTGGGAATCTCTTCTCAGTTTTTTTCTTTGACCAATTCCTGCTGTTACGGCTTTGCGGGAGCTGCCCTGTTGTTCTTTGCCCAGTATTGGGGGACACGGGATGAAAAAGGAATCAATAGGGCGTTCGGCATAGCTATTACGTTCATGATGTCGATTACGCAGATATTCTGCGGTCTGGCTGTAATAAAATCGGAATTCATACTGGGAATATATACAGACAAAGAGAGTATTGTCGCGGCAGGGATCCCTTATATCCGCATCGCCGGTTTCGCATATCCGCTGCAGGTAGCCGTGACGCTCCTAAGCTATCTGATGCGCTCCACAGAACGGGTAAAGGCGCCGCTGATTGGTTCAGTGACAGGGATGTTCGTGAATTTCATATTGAACTGGATTCTGATTTATGGGCGGTTCGGAATGCCCAAAATGGGAGTTGCAGGAGCGGCTGTCGGCACTTTGGCATCTACGGCTGTGAATGTGGGGATTCTGTTATTTTTCCTGTTGCGGAGCCAATGTTTGGTCAGGATGAGGCTGCGGGATATGTTCAATTGGAAGGGAGGGTTTTCGAAGCAGTATCTGGGCAAAGCTTTTCCGATTCTGTGCAGCGAGATTCTGTACGGGTTCGGGCAGATGCTGATGAACGTAGTGATTGGACGCCAGTCGGAATCGGCGATAGCGGCCGTAGCCGCATTCCAGGCATTACAGGGGATGATTTTCGCTTTTTACGGAGGAATCTCGGAGGCCTGCTCTGTGCTGGTAGGAAAGGAAATCGGTGCCGGACAGCACATGAAAGGATATCAATATATGAAGAAGTTCGCCGTCTATAGCAGTGTGATAACTTTTGCGCTCTGTCTGGCCATCCTCATTATGAATCGTCCGGTGCTGGTACTTTTCGGGCTGGGGGCGGAAGCTATGTTTTACGTAAAATATATGCTTGTGATTTTTCTGGCAGCCGGAACGCTCCGCGCCTGTAATTTCACGATTACAAATTGCTACCGCGCCAGCGGAGAACCGGTATTCGGCGCGGTGCTGCAGATTAGCGGCTTGTTCCTAATCAGCGTCCCGGCAACCCTGGTAGCCGGCCTGGTGCTGCATCTGCCGTTCCTCGCCGTATTTGCCTGCATCTATATGGATGAGATGATTCGCCTCATATTCGAAATCGGCTATACCAGGAGCGGAAAATGGATAAAACCCGTGACAGAAGCGGGAAAAAGAGCGCTGCCGGAGTTTTGGGAAGAACTCAGAACAAAAAAGTAAATATTTTGCACAAAAAAGACTGAGAAAATATGAAAGGAATGTGCAATACTGTAAATGTAAGGAGGAATTGTATAATGGCCAAAGAAAGAACGAGAAGTAAGCATGAAATAGATATGCTGGAATTGAAAAGAGCAAAGCGCAGGAGGGCCATAAAGGAGAATGCGACACTGTATCTGTTCATGCTCCCTGGAATCGTATTGCTGTTCCTGTTCTGCTATAGGCCGATGTATGGCATATTAATCGCCTTTCAGGATTACCTGCCGGGCAAGCCGATTATCGGCGAAGGCGTCAGGTGGGTGGGCCTGAAGCATATAAAGGGATTCATGTCTAGCTACTATTTTCGTCGCCTGATCCGAAATACATTGGTTCTGTCTGTGATGAACCTGATATTTGTCTTTCCGGTTCCCATCATCTTCGCGTTGGTCATAAACGAGATTATATGGCCCAGAACCAAAAAGGTGATTCAGACGATTACGTATCTGCCACATTTCATTTCCACGGTGGTCGTGGCCGGTATGGTGACCTCCTTCCTGGCGGACGACGGAATCATAACCTTGCTGCTCAAGACATTCGGGCTGCACGTTTCGAGCATGAATACAAACGCGTCGGCATTCCCCTGGATATACACCTTCATCAAGGTGTGGCAGAGCTTTGGATGGGGCAGCATCTTATATCTATCGACGATGTCCTCCATCGATCCCGGGCTCTATGAGGCGGCGGAGATAGACGGGGCTTCCAGGCTGAAGCGGATTCGGCATATTACGCTGCCCGCGCTGATGCCGCTGATCATGATACAGTTGATCCTCTTTATCGGGTCTATTCTGGGGAACGATTCGAATCTGATTCTGCTGCTGTATTCGCCGGCCACCTATGAGACGGCGGATGTCATAGGCACCTATACCTACCGGGAAGGCCTGCTGGGCGGACAGTTCAGCTCTGGTACTGCAATTGGGCTTTTCATGAGCATCATCGGTTTCATTTTGACCTTTATTTCGAATAAGATCAGCGACAAGACAACGGGCTTTGCGCTTTGGTAGGAGGGAAGCTATGAAAAAGGTAAGCGGGAAGAGAAGAAAAAGGCTGGACGGGGTTCAGGCGATTTCGCTTCTCATATGCATTTTTGCGGTAATCATATCCCTGTATCCCATTTACTATGTCTTCATCATGTCCATCAGCAATCCGATAGAGGCGGCAAAGGGAGTGTATTTCCTGCCGAAGAAGATTTTTCTGGGCGGATATAAAATGATTTTAGGGGATTCGGAGCTGTGGAGAGGCCTGAGGAACACATTGATTTATGTGGTGACGATTACAATCGGGATGCTGGTGGTCTGCTTCATGATGTCGTATTCCCTGTCGAGGACCAATATGAAGGGAAGGAAGCTGGTGGTCATCTATCTGCTGATTCCCATGTACTTTGGAGGCGGACTGATTCCGGGTTATCTGAATATGGTGCAGCTGGGGCTGAATAATACGATGTTCGCCATCATATTGCCATCCTTATGCTCCATCAGCCATATCATTCTGATCACCACCTATTTGCGGTCTCTGCCGAAGGAGCTGGAGGAGGCTGCGTTCGTGGACGGGGCGAGCCACTGGAGCGTGATGCGCAAGGTGTGCCTGCCCTTGGCAAAGCCGGTCCTGGCAGTTGTTTCGATTTACCAGATTGTAGGGGAATGGAATTCCTGGTTCCCGGCCATGGTGTACCTGAGCAATTTCAAGCTGCACCCTATTCAGATTTATCTGAGACGGATACTTGTAGAGCAGACGAATTACATCGCGAATCTGCTGGAAAGGTCAGACTTTACGGCGGAGGATATGGAAAGGGCCGTGATGGCAACTATGTCATCGCGCCAGCTAAGATACGCTGTCATCATGGTGGTTACGATTCCAATTGTATGTGTATACCCGATTTTCCAGAGATATTTTGTAAAGGGTGTCATGATGGGGTCGCTGAAGGGATAGTTAGCGAATGAATATAGGCCGGCAAGTTGAATTAAAAGGAGGGATAGAAAAAGGCGTTGCTGTAAGAGGTGTTATATTTATTCAGCTGATTATATAATAAATAGTCAACACTGTTTCTACTGATTGGAAGGAGAAAGTATGAAAAGAAAGATGATGTCAATTCTACTTGTTGCTGGAATGGTTCTGTCATTGGCGGCCTGCGGCGATAAGGAAGGCAGTGAGGGAAAAGGGACAAGCGAAAGCATTGCGACAAGTACAGGCAATGAAGGCAGTGAGGACAATGAGAGCGTGGAGAGCAGTGGCAGCGGGGAATTGACAGCCATCAAGCTTCTTTCCAAACGGAAGGTGATGGACTCGATGCAGACGGAACAGGATGTCTCTACCTTTGACTCCAATGATGGGAACAATATGTACAATGCGTACAAGGAGAGGCTGGCGCAGATTGGGCTTACGCTGGAGGTGGAAGCCATAGAGAATGAGCAGTACGAGACAATCATATCCACTCGGCTGGCTTCAGGGACAGATCTGCCGGATTTCCTATACATGGGGAACTACAGCTCCTCAGATATCGTGAAGTATGGGGAGGATGGGCTGATTGTGGATATCCTCTCTCTGGTGAACCAATATGATGAGGATGGAAGCATCAGGGCGTTTTGGGATAAGTACTTCCCGGATTATATCCCCTGCGCCTCTACACCGGACGGCAAACTCTACACTATCCCGTGGCTGGTCTATAAGAATTTTGTGGATCATGACGGCGAGTATACCGGAAATACGCTGGGAGTCCTGATTCGCGGCGATTGGCTGGACAAGATTAACGTAGAGTACAAGCCGATTATCACCACCGAGGAGTTCAAGGACATCATGGTGGCGTTCCGTGAGCAGGATGTGAACGGAAACGGCGTGGCGGACGAGGTGATTGCGCTGGATCCCACGAAGCTTGGATGGAACCAGGGAATTTCCATGGCATTCGGGTTCAATAAATTCGTCTCCTACAATGCGGATCAGGAAAAGCTGAGCTGCCTGTGGTATGAGAAGGACGCAGCGACGGCTTATATTTCCTGGGTGCAGGAACTGATTGACGCGGAGCTTTTTGACACAAGCATCATCGGCAGCTCCGATGTGGCCACTACGCTGCTGAGTGGAAACAGGGCAGGTGCCGTAGCGGACATGCTGACAGAGTCATGGCTGGAGCCCCAGGTGCCGGATGAAAATGCGGAATATCTTCCGGTCATCATTTCATCCTCCTTTGGGACAGCCATCGGCGTGAACGACAGGCACAATTCCTACACTGGCGGGTTCGCGATTCCGGCGAGCTGCGACCATCTGGAGGATGTGGTAAAATTTATGGATTATTATTTCACAGATGAGGATACCATATTCAGATTCTATGGGCCGGAGGGCAATTATACGGTTGATGAGGACGGATATATAGCGCAAGCGGCTGAAGGAGAGTGGACAATCGACACCTCTCCGTCCATTGGAAATATTGAGGATGCCGATGGGTTGTTTCGGTGCAAGATTACTCCATACAAGCGCGCCGATTATGTAGAATATACCCAGAGTGAACGCAAGAACAGCTTTTTGGGCCAGGTCTTTGACCGCTCAATTGATTTTGAATTATTGGAAGATAACATCCCTTTCGCCGCCATGACAGAGGAAGAAGCGACGAGGATGAGCGAGATTGAAAACGAACTGACCACCTATATGGAGGAGGCTTTAGCCAAGCTGATTCTGAAGCAATACAGCCTGGATGACTTCGACACCTATGTGGAAGAGATGAAGGGCCTGGGCTTGGAGGATTATGTGAACATTCAGCAGGGAAGGATCAATCGTTATTTAGGGAAGTAAGAGTAAAAGCATCAGGAAGCCACAGAGGGAAGGGCGCTGTGGCTTCCTGAATAATGAAGGTAAATATGTAATATAGAAACAGGCGGTAATGAGAAGCTGTAGGAAAGGAGAAGGCAATTATGACGTCACGGGAAAGGGTTATGGCTGCAGTCAGCCACAGACAGCCTGATTATGTCCCATTGGATTTGGGGGCAACGCCAAGCTCCGGCATCTCGGCAATCGCATATAATCGGTTGAAAAAGCATCTGGGTATGGCAGGAGGCCAGACCAGAATCTATGATGTGGTGCAGCAGGTGGCGCAGCCGGAGATGGAGGTGCTGGATTGGTTCGGCGTGGACGTAATCGACATTGGGAGAGCGTTTGACCTGGAAGATGAAGACTGGCATGAGACCGTTCTGGCGGATGGCTCGACTGGATATTATCCGAACTGGTTCCACCCGCAGAGACAGCCCAACGGGGACTATCTGGCATACGATGAGGAGGGAACCCAGATTGCCAGGATGCCGGCGAGAGGCACTTTTTTCGACCAGACATATTTTCCCTATGTGGAGGACTATCCGGAGGATTATGGGGATTTGGACCGTCAGATGGGCAAGGTGCTGTGGAGCACGCTGGTGCATAGTCCCTGGAGCCATGCAGGTGAACAGGACTTTTACGCAATTCTCCGCGAAAAGACCCTGTGGCTCCGTGCGGAGACGGACAAAGCCCTGATGCTTACCTGTGGCTGTAATCTGTTCGAGTGGGGAACCTTCCTGCGGAGGATGGACAACTTTCTGATGGACATTTATACAGAGGAAGACCAGGTAAGGTCTCTGGTGGAGCAGCTGATGGATCGGCACCTGGCGACTCTGGAAAAGGTCTGCGAATCAGTAGGAGATATTGTAGATATCGTAAGGTTCGGCGATGACTTGGGCATGGATACGGGTATGTTCATGTCTAGGGAAAAATACCAGTCCCTGTTCAAGCCTTATCATACGAAGCTGAATGAATATGTCCATGAGCACAGCAGCATGAAGACGCTTCTCCACTCCTGCGGCTCCCTGTATCCAATCATACCAGATTTAATCGAGGCAGGATACGATATCCTGAATCCTGTGCAGACAAGCGCCTATCAGATGGATTCGGCAGTTCTGAAACGGGAGTTTGGAAAAGACATCACCTTCTGGGGCGGAGGATGCAATACCAGGACCATACTGAATCATGCAACGCCGAAGGAGGTATATGAGCATTGTCGGCGCATGATTGATATTTTTAACCGGGACGGCGGGTATGTATTCAACCAGGAGCACAATATCCTGCCAGATGTACCGCCGGAAAATATTGTTGCCATGTATCAGGCGGTAGCGGATGCCAGAAAAGGATAAAAACCTTTTGGAGGAGAAAATGGGAGAGAAGAAAGTTACAGTATTGCTGGTGGGAATCGGGGGATATGGCGGCGTATATCTGGAGGAGCTGCTGCACAGGTCCCGGGGAGAGCTGTATCGGATTGTCGGGGCGGCCGACCCTTATGCAGACAGGAGCAAATATATGGAGGAGCTTCGCAGCCGCGGGATTCCGGTTTATGGTACTGTGGAGGAATTCTACAGGGAACAGAGGGCGGATCTGGCAATCATTGCCACACCGATTTATCTCCACGGGTGCCAGGCCCGGTATTGCATGGAGCATGGAAGCGATGTCCTATGCGAAAAGCCGGTCTGTGCCACACTTGACGAGGCAGGAGCTATGATGGCGGTCCGGAACCGTACCGGACACCGGCTGGCCATTGGGTTCCAGTGGTGCTATAGCGACTCCATCCGGCGGTTGAAACAGGACATTCTGGAGGGGCGCTATGGAAAGCTTCGCCGGATTCGCACGGTCGTGTTCTTCCCCCGGAATGTGGGGTATTTCAAGCGGTCGTCCGGATGGTCGGGAAAAAGGCGACTGGATTCCGGGGAATGGGTGCTGGACTGCGTGGCTTCCAATGCGGCTGCCCATTATCTGCAGAATATGCTGTATCTGGCCGGCAGCCGGATGGAGCGCAGCGGGGAGCCGGTCTTCCTGCAGGCGGAGGTCTACCGGGCCAATGAGATTGAGATGTACGATACCTGTGCGTTTCGCATCCAGACGGCGGAGAATGTGGAACTGCTGTTCTATGCTACCCATGCGGTTCCCGCGGACTGGGACCGCATGCCGGAGTTCATATTGGAAGGGGAACAGGGGACGGTCGTGCTAAAGGACAACAGTATCACGGGAATGATGGAGGATGGACACGTAATAAAATATGGAAAGCCCTGCGCAGACAGCTTCCAGACGCTTGATTATGTCAGAGATGCCATATGTGGGGGCGAGGCCCTGCCCTGTGGGGTGGAGACGGCATTGCCCCATTTGAAATGTGTCTGTCATGTGGCGGAGAGCTTTCCGAGTCCGCCTGTATTCCCGGAGGATGTCCTGAAGTATGACGAGGATGCTGACCAATTTACCTGCGAAGGCCTGGGGGAGGCTCTGGAACGCTGCTGGCAGGAGGGGAAGCTGCCCTATGAGCTGCAGGTTTCATGGGCTTGCCCGCCCCATGAGATTCCAATCAGCCCCTACCGCTATAGCCCTACCGCCACAGGCTTTCGGATTCGGCTAGACCGCCCGGAGGATTCCCAGCGCAAGGTGGTCTGCCCGCTTTTCCCGGAGAACCGCAAGTCCAATGTGTTCAATGGGGAAGAGTTGGAAAGGATGGATTTGTACCCTTTCCGGCCGGTGATATATTCCTTATTGACTCCCAGGTTCTATCTGGATATGCACAGCCTGTCCGGTCTGTCCGGCTACGGAAGATTTGTCCTCGTCACGGAAAATGGAGTCCGCTGGCTGGATGAATGCGATGAGGTGGAGACAGAATATGTAAATGGGGAGATGCGCTACTGCGTCAGGGATCACAGCATGCCGGGCAGCAGCATCCGTGTCTCTATCATTGGGACTACAGGAGCGGTGGGCGTGGCCGGGCGCGTGGATCTATGCGGCCTGGAGGGGAATGCGCGCGTGTATTTCGTGTATGGAGGCATGCTGAGCTGGAACTACCATTCCCCATATCTTGCCGCTGACAACAGGGATATGTGTTGGGGGAATGTGGTCTCGCTACATGGAAGCATTGCGAAGATTGGCATGGATGAAAAGGAATGGGAGTTTGCATATTCAGGGCTCCATGAGATTCCATATAATGAAAATGATATGTCCAAGAATCGCGCCTGGTACATGCTGGAACATTGGAAGCGTGAGATTACAGTGCATGTGGAAGGGGCGCAGATGCGCATCGCACCGCCAGAGGGGCTGATTGCCTTTGATGAGAAGGAACTGGAGGATTATGGGAGCGCTTATGGAGCCCTCTCCTGTGCGGCGCTTTCCGTGGGGAGCATACAGTACTTTGCGGTGGGCCGCGGGGAAAGGATAGAGAAGGGAGCTTTGGAGGAGCTTTTTGAAGCTTCCAGGAGAGAGGGTCTTCGGATTGGCCAGAGTCTTGTGGTTCGGTCGGGGGACGATGCCCTGGACGGCGCGATAAGGATTGGCGCGTATCCCACCCATGCACTCTATGGAGACAGCGTCCTGATGCATGGAGCGCTTTCCTGGAGGTACGGCTATCTGGGATGGAGGGCGGCCTATGGCCCGCTGGGCTATGGTCTGTTCGACCAGGTGTACAGGCATTTTGACAACCACTTCAAGAAGACGTGGATTACCGAGGGCGTGGATAAGGGGGCTTTCATGCATATGCTGGAGGAAGCTGCGCCGGATGCCGTAACCTTTTACAACATGTATGAGACCTTCATCGACCAGGCAAAGTATTACTGGGAGTATACAGGGGACGAGGATTTTGCCCGTAGGCTCCTGCCCATGGTGGAGGGATGCATAGAGCGGGAGATTCGACGGCTCAAGCCGGGCGGGGAATGGCTTTTCGAGAACAGCCTCAATACCTGGATTAGCGACAGCCATTGGTCGATTCTGGGGCAGTGCACCCAGGCCTCGGCCTATATGTACAATATGATTCGCCTGGCATCGGATTTGGCGGATACGAAAGAAAAACGGGAACGGTATCGGAGGCAGGCTGAAAACGTAAAGGAGGATTTGTTCCGTTTGCTCTGGCAGAAGAGGAAGGGCGTATTTGGCTATGCAAGGGACTTAAGCGGCAGCCAGCTTTTCCATCCGGAGCCGGAATTGGCGGATGTGTACCATACCGCGGAATTCGGGCTGACTGACAGATTCCAGACTTATCAGATGCTGGACTGGGTGGAGGCGAATCTGCGCCAGGAACAGACGGGCAATGGCGGCAAGCTGTATTGGAGCTCGAACTGGCACCCGAACAGCGGGCGCAAACTTACCCATTCCACATATCTGCTGTGCATGGGGGAGGAGATGAACCTGGCCCTCACCTATTTCCTCCTGGGACTGGTGGAGCCGGGATATGAGATCTTCAAGAGCTCCTATATGGGGATTTATGGTGCGAAGGACGCGAAGCTTGCCAAAACGGAGAACTGCACCCTGCAGGAGGTGGCGGCAGATTTCCCCTGCCAGCTCAACGAGCAGGGCACCTCGATGGGTAATCCGCAGTTTGGGGATTCCGTGAGCATGTTTGGAAGAACTGCCCATGAGGGCGTGCTCGGAGTCCGCCCTATGTTGCATATCGGAGAGGTATGGCTGTCGCCCTGCATTCCGGAGGAACTGCCCGGAATCGATGTGAAATCCGCGGTCATCGATTACCACTATCAGCGGGGGGAGGAGAAGCTCAGCCTGCATTATGCGATGAAGCGGGAGGGCTGCACGCTGCGTGCCGCGTTCTATCTGCCAGTGGCGGAGGTGCTTTCTGTAGAAACGGAGGGCAGGACGGCATCATGGTATACAGAGCCCGGATTTTGCGGGGTGCAGGTACGTGTTTTGGTTGAGAATGCCGATGAGGGAAGCATCTGCGTGCATTTCGCGGCAGCACAGACACCTCCCATAGAGGAGCGCCGCAGGGTAAAGGAACAGGAAGCTTTTTCCCTGGATTATCCGGGCGAAACGGTGGAGGAGCTGATTGACCCACAGGGAATTGCGGAAAATGTCCGGATTGCGGGCGGACAGGTTCAGGGAACCGCCGCTGGAGGAGAGGGCAGCGGCGTATTCTTTCTCCGTATGCATGCAGGCCGGGCGGAGTACATTCGCCCTGTGAAGTTGTGGATTGAACCTAAGGCTTCGTCTGCGAATCCCTGGCGCGGCTACCAGGAGGAGTTTGAGGGGCCTTATGAATGGGAACCCATTGATATGGAGGGGCTGTTCAATGCCTCATCACCAGCAGAAGCACTGGATGTGGTGAACAACACGGTCATGGTGCTGCCGAAGAGCTATAACCAGGTGAACAGGGATTATTATAAGATTCATCTGACCAGCTACAATACCATGCGACCGGGATGGGAGACATCGGATGAGAGGTGGCGCAGCCTGGTGGGGGAGGACGGGATGGCCATGACCGGAGAAGGAATTCCGTTCCGCTCTAAGAAGGAGGGCATGTATATGGCGGCGACTACCCTGGCCAGCACGGCCTATCCGGATCGGGTGATGGTCCAGATGGAGGCGGTGGGCCGGGCGGTGTATCTGCTGATTACCGGGATTACTTTTCCCATGCAGTCCCATGTGGAGAATCTGCGCGTCACTTTCCTCTATGAAGACGGCGTGCGGGAGGAGCATCCGCTGGTCAATCCTACGGATATCGGCGATATGTGGTTCACGCTGTGGTATCGGTTCCATGATACGCCGAATAACGGGTTTGAGAATATTGGGGGCCGTCGCGGGGAAATGTCGTCTAAAGGCCTGGATTTGGACAGCCCTATTCCTACCGATACGGAGGCCCATATATTGCGGTTCCGGCTGCGCCCGGGCAGAAAGGTAAGGGCGGTGGAGATGCGCACCATTGCCAATGACGCTATTTTTGCTTTGATGGGGATTACTGTGCTGAAGTAGAAAAGGGATAGATGTTTAAGGAAAGAGAGCTTATGAGATACGATATCAGAATCGGAATAATCGGTTTGGGAGGGCGTGGCAGCGGGATGCTCAAGGATCCAATCCTTTCGCTGGGGGTGCAGGTCGCGGCAGTCTGCGATACACGCGAAGAGCGCATGAGGAATGCAGCGGACATCATAAAGAGCGCAGGGCTCCCCGAGCCTCGGCAGTGCGAGGACTATCACGATGTCCTTGCCATGCCCGGACTGGATGCAGTTATTATTGCCGCATCCTGGGAAGAGCATGTCCCGATGGCCTGCGATGCCATGCGGGCAGGGAAATATGTGGGACTAGAGGTGGGCGGAGCTTATTCCGTGGAAGACTGCTGGAAGCTGGTGCGTACGTACGAAGAGACAAAAGTGCCCTGCATGATGCTGGAGAACTGCTGCTATGGCAGGGAGGAGCTCCTGGTGCTGAATATGGTCCGACAGGGTTTGTTCGGTGAAATCGTTCACTGTGAGGGAGGGTATCGTCACGACCAGAGGAAATCGATTGTCACTGGGCCGGAAAGGGGCCATTATCGGTACCGCCAGTATCTGAACCGGAATGGCGACAGTTATCCCACCCATGCGCTGGGGCCCATCGCAAATGTCCTGGATATCAACCATGGAAACCGGATGATATCTTTGGTTTCCATGGCATCCAAGGCAGCAGGAATCCATGATTATATCCTCAGAACCAGAGGGCAAGGGGATGATATGACGAAATGGAGCTACTCCCAGGGGGACGTTGTTACCACCATGATAAAATGCGCCCATGGAGAGACGATTGTGCTTTGCCTGGATACAGGGTTACCAAGGTTCTATACGCGGTGCCTTCAGGTAGAAGGGACGCGAGGCATGTACATGTATGACGATAACAGTATCTTCATTGACGGAAAGGATGATGAAAATGAGTTCCGGTGGCGGGAATGCTGGAACAATGCGGAAGCTTATTATGAGCGGTATGAGCATCCTGTATGGAGGGAATACCTAGAAAAAGGCGTGACGGGAGGCCATGGAGGGATGGACGGGCTGGTCTACAAGGCGTTTTTTGACGCGGTGAGGAATCGCGGCCCGGTTCCGATTGACGTATATGACACGGCATCCTGGATGGCGATAACGCCGCTGAGTGAGGAGAGCATCGCTTTGGGCGGCATGCCCAGGGCAATCCCGGATTTCACCAACGGGCAGTGGATGCTGCGGGGGGCGTGGGAGCCTTGAGTTATGTTCAGGTGGGGGTTATATCTTAGCAATTCATAAAAAAGTTCGCCTTACTGGTATGTTAGGCGAACTTTTTCGGCCCTTTTTGGCCTCCGTACCACCTTCCGGGAAGCAGCATCAAAAGCACTGCCTATGGCCAGACAGAGCGGTTTAGGCTAGTCTCTATTGCAAAACACACGAAAATCCTCGAGAAAAATAATCAGAATCAGTATATATAAATTTGAAATTAGACTTGCATGATAGCCATAATATGTATAAAATAACTTGAGAGTTGAAAGTTTTTACTACTAAGAAGCCAGACAATCCCACGGTTCTTCTGGCGCTTCCGGTAGTCCCTGAATTATCTGCGTTATGCATAATTCGGGCTTTTTCCCTAAAAGGCGGAAAAAATGCTTCCGGAAATAATGCAGAAGTGTCGCCTCAGAGACCCTTCCCCTGGACTGTGTCCTCTGGTAGCGGATCTGGCCGGAACTTACCTTCCCGGCAAAGTGGATGGAAATGCTCTGTAGAATCCCCATCGCAATGCAGGACAGTGCCATATGCACCTCAATGGCACGGACAGCTTCCAGCACTTTCTGGCATGGCTCTTCACCTTCCACCTGCTCCATGGGCGTAGGCTCCCCTTTCTTCTGGTAATAGCTCAGCTTTGGCATGTACTTTGACCAGAAGTGATAGCAGAATGCCCCAATCTGCTGCTTCAGTTCACGGAATGTACATTCAATCCGGAACCTGTAGCTGTAGAGCCGGATAATGGACAGCGGGTCCAGCGCCAGGCTGGTGCTGGCCAGGATGCTTTGGATCCCGTCCATCTCTACCAGTACGAACCGCAGCTCCTGGTACAGTTTCTGGCCCCACAGCAGATCAGTGCAGTAATAACGGATTCTCTCCTTTTTGCCATAGAGCTCCATCTGCGTCTCCTGGAACTGCCCTTCATAAGAGAGACAGCTCCTTCAGGTGGACAGCGGCCCCCTTTTCGGGCGGCCGTCCCCTCCCGGGCTTGCGGGGGCCGGGCTTCTGGTATGCAGTGCAGGGCTTTCTCGCTTTTGTGACGATCTCCATACGTACGCTTCCGCTGTCATTGAGGGCCTTCAGCTTCTCAAGGGCTGGCACTGTAAGGAAATACCTGTCCAGCAGGAGCAGGGAGTCCCCAAAGGCAGAGGCGGCATGGCAGGCATCCTCCACCATCTGGACTACATGGGAAGCAGCCGAAACACATGCCCCTTTCCATTCCCTGGCAGCCTGAAGCCCGTCATGGAGCCGGATGTCCAAAGGGATGCATGCCCAGCAGCGGGCACTTCCGGCCAGGATTCCAAGGCCGCCGAACATATGGCCGTGGATGGGTTCCGGCTCCGCGGAATTCTCCGATTCCTGGAAAAGCTTCTTTACACCTGGCATGCGGCGCCCTTCCTTGGACTGCTTTACGCCGTCGCCCACAAGGACATGGAGGCCCCCTTCTTTATAAAGGGGCGCATACTGCTTTACAGCAGAGGGCCAGCGTTTCCGGATCTCCTCCAGCGACCAGGAGGATGCCCTGAAGAAATGCAGCATGGAATCGTAACAGCCAGGATGGAGCGCAAGGTCACGGATTATGGAGGTGACCCCAAGCTTATCGGAGCGGAGCATAAGCCCTACAGTTATGACGACAAACCAGCGGAAAGCGGATTTGCGGGAAAAACAGGTTTCAAAGTGGCATAGAATGTTTTCAATAAAATTTAGCATAATGTATGGTCATCCACCAGAAAGTATCGTAAACTCATACAGTGAATAGCACTTCTGGCTGGATGGTATCTCTTTCTTTGTGGTGATTAAAGAATACCATAATCCATACTATAAGCGCTATTCTTTTATTGAAAACTTTCAACTCTCAAGTCCTCATAATGCCCCTAAAGAAATAATCTTAAGCACATTATCGCGAATACGATACACCAGTCGGTTTACATCATCAATCCACCGTAATGATGTCATGTTCGATACCCTTACCTGCATTGAGCGTTTCCACGCCTCTGCGCAACTGTGCTATATTGCTATCAGAATAAAAGGGATCGACAGACACTTCAAACGGAATTCGCTTTTCCCTCGTCATCTTCTTTGCAAATATTGTAATTGCAGTAGTCATGTTCATTCCAAGCTCCTGGCATACCTGTTCCATGTTCTTTTTCAATTCTTCATCCATACGAATATTCACCAATGTCTGCGCCATAATAATGCTCCTTCTTTATTTTACGCATACTTTAACATATAGTAAAGACAATGTCGATATGATATCTTTACACTTTAATGCCGTTCCGGAAACAAAACTGTGACAACTGAATAAAGGCTTTACACCTTCCTAAAGGGCTATTATAATAGAAGTACCAGATACACATAGACAGCACTTTAGAAAGCGGGGTGACCATATGACTGAGAAAGAAATGATGCAGCGAAACATTGAGGAATTCTCCAGATTGCAAAGCTATATGATTTTGGCCACTGAAAAGGACTCAGAAATCTACAAAGCGATGAAAGTCAGATATACAGAACTAAAAGTTATCCTGACGACATCAGGGGTAAATCTGACTGAATTGGACAGAATCAAAGAGTAGGTCGCCTGAACAATTAAATAGCGGCCACAAAACAAGGTGTAAAGTCTTTATTGAGCCATCAAAATGATTCGGAAGCTTTACACCTTTTTTGATTGCAGACATTCATATGGTTTTGCTTTATCCCACAACCCTCAAAGCATTCCTCTCACACCCAACACAAATCCAATCACTCCGCCGCGTAACCTCCCCATCCGTATGCACCCAAAGTGGCTGCGAAGTCTCGATAGTGACCTTCCCCGCCCGATAAGCCGTAATCCCCCGAAACATATAATGCCTCCCATAAAAAGCCGTAGGCAGCGCAAGCAGAATAAACAGCTTCGACAGATCCCCCACCGCGCACAGATTCAGCACCCCGTCATCGTCCACCGCATCCGGGGCGAACATGAACCCGCCGCCCTCGAACCTGTGGACCATGCACGCGGTAAAAAGCATATTCCCGATATCCACAGGCGCGCCGCCCTCCAAAGTAAGCTTCCCCGACACCGCCTTCGAGGCAAAAAGCTGCCGCAGCGCCACGCCCAGATAGGTCAGCTTCCCCAGCCCCAGCCTGTTCATGGTGTCCTTAATCTTAGAATGCATAGCCTCCTGGCAGACGGCGGCGTCAAACCCAATCCCGCAGCTCACCGCAAAGCGGCGCGTCTCCCCGTCCGCATAGGAGAGCACCCCCAGATCCATGGAGCGGACTCTGCCCGAGTGCAGTATCACATCAAGGGCCTCCAGCGGCTTCCTGGGCAGCTTCAAATCCCTGGCCAGGTCGTTGCTGGAACCGGTGGGGATGTAGCCCAGCACTGCCCGGCTGGGATTGTCCATCCCCTGGAGCGCCTCATTCACTGTCCCGTCGCCACCCAATATAATAAGGAAAACATCCCCCGGTTCACGGCGGAACAAATCGGCCACGATGGAGACGGTGTCACCGGCCTTCTCCGAAAAATGAGGGCAGTAGGCGACATTTTCCCTTTGCAGCGCGGGCTCTACCTGCTCCTTCCATATTTTCTGCCCCCTGCCGGAGCGGGAGGCGGGATTGACAATCACATGATACATGGGGAATCCTCGTCTTTCGTACAGGCTTTTGCTTTTATGCCCTTCATTTTATCAGCAGAGGGCCCTTTCGTAAACCCATTTTGTAAATTTTTGTTTGCAAACTGTATATTCTATGATATAATACGTGCTAAATATCCGGATGAGACCGCAATTCCGTAGATGTAAATCTTTGCAGAGCGGGCCTGTGGGATGCCGGGGAGCCGCATAGACGCGGAGGGACTTTGATGCCGCCGCGCAGTGACTGTATGAAGGAGGAGTGGGAATGTATTCGTTAGATGAAGTGAGAGTCGTCGATTCTGAAATCGCCCAGGCCATCGTGGACGAACAGGCCAGGCAGAACAGCCATATCGAACTGATTGCCTCTGAGAACTGGGTGAGCAAGGCTGTGATGGCGGCCATGGGAAGCCCTTTGACCAATAAATACGCGGAAGGATACCCGGGAAAGAGATACTATGGCGGCTGCGAGTGCGTGGACGTAGTGGAGCGCCTT
>OFGG01000898.1_pt1 | contig 22378 bp, 26 predicted proteins | sample 1521701 | NCBI WGS metagenome assembly OFGG01 (sample SAMEA3504081, study PRJEB24116) | mouse gut metagenome | biome: mouse gut; feature: mouse-associated habitat; material: faeces | place: Denmark | collected 2011
GTAACATATAAAGGCAGGCCTATCAGAATTACACCAGACTTTTCACCAGAGACTAGGAAAGCCAGAAGAGCCTGAACAGATGTTATACAGACACTAAGAGAACTCAAATGCCAACCCAGGCTACTATACCTGGCCAAAATCTCAATAACCATAGGTGGAGAAAACGATGTATTCTATTTCTCCTTCCCTGTGTAATTTGTTGACAACTTTCTGAAGTATTATAACTATCTATCCTAAAATTTAACATTTTTTTGTTTCATATTATTAATCAGTAGTTTGAAATACGAACTTATTATGGCACTACCCAATGCAGGTAGAAAATATTCATAATTATTATTTTTTAAACAATATTGTGTATTTATGTTTAGGTAGGCATGAAATTATTAAGACAAAGTATTCTGTCCTCGTTCTAAAATCAGTTCTAGGTAACAGTAAAATAGTTCCTATGATCTAGAAGTAAACACAGAAAAATAGACAACAGGAATATATTACTTTAAACCTAGATGATATATATGTACACAGTATATTTCAAATGAGTCACTAATCTTGTTGTCAGGGATCACAGATGTGTAATATGCTTGATTACTTTCTCTGCTAGTAGCATAAACAGAACATTCTGCCACTATATAACAGCAAGCCCTAAGAATTAAATTTCAAGATTGTTTATAACTTTATTTATTCATGTTCTATTACTCGAGTATGTGGTTTCTTCAGAAAGTGTTGTAGTATCAAGTTTTGGACTGTAACCAAGAGTAATGCCACTTAAATGTAATATTTTAAATAAAATTCCTACAATGTGGCATTCCGTATGGGAATAACAGACATAATCCTATACTCATGCTTACCTAAACTTGTAATCTCTAATGTTTCCTCCTCCTACTATGTTGCATGTGTTCTGTCATTCCCTCCTTCCCTAAAGGCTTCATCCTTTCTTCCATGCCATGTGCCACTTTGGGGTTCCTTATCTCCACAGATACTCCAAGTTAAACATAAAATCTAATAGTTGAAGCTAGACCAAATGTGATTACAGACACGTAGCATTTCTCTTTATAGGCCTGACTTAACGCATTTACTATATAGTATTTTCAAATTCCATATACTCTCTAGCAAATTTAGTTACAGCTGATTGCATCTCCTTTTTTGAAAACAAAATCAACAAAAATGACTGAGCAAGTATCAATAGATAACCATGCTATCTTTTCTACACTCAAGTGTGATATAGGTGAGTCACCAGTTAGTTCTATTTTTAGATATTTTTAGCAAATTCCACACTGATTTTATCCTGGATGTACCAACTTAAGCACCCACCAGCAGTACAGCTGTACTTTATTCCCACATCGCTAATGCTTCTTGACTTTTGTTTTCCTGATTGTACTCATTCTTTAAGGGATGAGCTAGAATTTAAGTTTGGAGAAAAAAAGAGCACCAGAAAATTTTTTTGTGGGAGCCATAGCTAGTGTTGAAAGATATAAGGAGTAATGTAATAAAGGGAATTGTTTCCTCGAGGTGAGTATCCACCAAGCTAATCCTGCAACTTGTGCAAAGAAATGTCCCAAGGATTGATCTGTTTATAGCAGAAAAACAACATATCAAATTTATGAAAAAATATTCAAGGAAGCAGGCAGGTTCTATCTAAAGCAGGCAAAAGAACTTGGCAACATCCACCATGTAGTTCTTTCATCAGATTAATGAAGGATACAGAAGGAAAAGAGCCATGGAGTCTTCCTACGTGGTTATGGAAAGCCACTGAGGGCATCCAGGTTGCAGCGAAGTCCCTGAATAGATGTCTAGAGAGGCTTTTTGTGAAGGTATGAAAGGGAAGCCTATATTGTGATATAGCAATCAGGATGTAAGAAGGTCCACAGCTGTGCGATATCTCTCAAAGAAAGCTACACACAAAGAATGGAACCAGCCCAAGACAGAGAAATATATTGTAGTCATGAAACTAGATAGGAAGAGCTTTTTAAGCCACAATGTACATAAATTTAGGATTTGGGGTTTGTCTAGCTAGATTTGATCTTGATTTTCCCAATATTTCCTGTTTATGTTTCTTTTCCTCTTATTTTGAATGAGAATGTATAATCATGTCAGTGTACTTTGAAAGTAAACAATGCTTTGAATTTGATTTTATATGGTGTTACAATTAAGAAATTGTAATCTATTCTAAAAGATAAAATATGATTGTAGTTGTATATGGAATTTTATCTCATGTTAAGCATGATTCTGCCCTGGAAATTCATATACTTTATTTGCAGTTGTATATTGGATATAGGATACTATGCTAGGCATAACTATTGCTTTCCTTTGGAAATTAATATAATATAAGGAGATATGATTGTATGTCTTATTGACAAGAGGTATACTTATGAAGGCTAGTCTTGGTTGTAACCCTGATAATATTAGGAATTCACTAAAACTCTGGGAATTTGGGGCACCTGTGAGGAATTTTTTTTCCTGATTTGATTATGTGAAATAGGAAGACCAACCCCAAATGTAGATCGTTTGTTCTGTTGTAGAAACAACTCTACAATATAAATTTCATTGATGTTAGTTTTTTAATAAAAGTGTGTAGCTAGGACTAAATTCTAGTAGTTACAATCAAGATAGTTTTTATGATCCTACACTGTTTCTGTCTTTTATTACAGTGTTTCCTGAACACTGAGGTGGAGATTTGATGGTGACCTCCCTTGTAGGACTGAATGTTAGAAGGTCCCTCAGGCTTTGCATATTATCTGGCTGGTAGATTAGAAAGGAGATGGTTACAAGCAAAATTGGATGGATGAGCAGTTAGGCATTCCAAAGAGCAAATGGTGCTTGACTAACCTCGTAAGCTATCTCCCTCTATTCTCTGGGACTGGTTGTTGCTAGTCTATTTCTGTTTGTCCTTATATATCAGATTGATATTTCCCAAGTGTTGTTCCTCCATGCCCAGAACCCTTATTTTTAGTCTTATACCTGAACAAGCTTCCTTTCATTTTCAGCTGATCTGCTCAGGTTTCAGTATTAGAGAGCATCTCAGCAGAGCTTGCAGCTCTATAACCCTGCCACTCCCACTGCTGCTGCTTTCCAACTAGCATTTCTGGACCCATCACGTGTTCACCTGTAACTTTACTCCAAGATGATTTGGCGGGAATCAGGTCCCTACCCCTGCTTCATAAATGAGTTTCAGAAATAGTAAAATTGAGCTTTGTTCAGAATTTTGCCTTAGCTACATCTTTCTCTTCTCTGCCTAGCTCCCTGTTCTCTTCCAGGTTTCCAAGATTCCTTTCCAGATTAGAACCCAGACATGTGAGCCGCTGGCCAGACACAACACATTTGAATTGGTACTTGTGTGTGAATTACACATCTACATGCTCCTGAGGCTGTCAGGAGTATAATCTGTTTCACACTCAGCAACACTGAGTCTAGGAGGCTAAAGGCAAGCTAATGGCTAACAGAAAGAAGGTATTGAAACAAAGTTGCAGAGTGTTGAGTCCTGAAACAATGAAAGGCAGAGATGACCCTGCCTTAAGTGCTTCTCTCTCTGACAGGCAAATGCCAAACAGAAGTCAATTTATTTCTTGATCTCTTGAGGTTCTATGCCCCTTCAGGGTTCTCATTCTCTAAGCTCTGCATGCATGCCCGACATGACTAGGTCATGTTATGTCTTCTGCTGATCAGAGGAAAGATTTGTCCTGCTTTAGAGCCCGGCCCCAGGAAGTTAGAACCCAATAAAAGCAGACCTAATGATTTATATGAACTCAGGCTGTGTCCTTTATTATCATAGCACAAGGAATGCTAAAATATGGATAGTTATGGTGAATTTGATCCTGGCTCATTGCCACAAGACTCTAGGTGTCTGTGTAAAGGTTTCTCTTGGCTGCATGAGCTTTGCCAATTTAGATATCTGAAGCCTTATGTCATGGACCTTGGCCCACAAAAATCCTGATTTCTTTTCTCCAGTTTTTTCCAGCATGAATCCTAGATACTGCTGAAATATTACTTCTGAGTCAGACATTGAGCAAAATTTTGTGTATGAGATCTTACAAGAGAGCTTTATACAATGCCCAAGTCTGCCTTCAAGATAAACAAGCCAGTTCAGAACTACCTTTACTGGGATGCTCCATATTCTCTACCCAGAAATCACTGTATTTTCCCCAGGACCACTTTTTCTTTTCTCAGCTTGAAGTCTAGATTACTTCTGCCTCTCTCTGATTTCTATGCTCCCCATTCTCTCTCCCATGTAGATGCTTCAGGGATGAATCATCTCTATAGAAAGGGACTGACTGGTTTAAGAGAAGTTCAAGTTGCTACAACAGTAGTGGTATCAGAGTGGATGACCAGAATTCTCCAGGTTACAACAGACTATTCATAGAAGGGACTGCAGATATCGTGGTGAATTGTGGAGAGCCGGTACGTGCTGCAAGCAATTACGTGCGTGCCGCCAGTAATCTCTGAGAAGAGCCATGTGTGCCGTGAGCAATCACCATTATAAGATGGTGCGGGCCTCCACAGTGCCTAACTAGTAAACAAGCCTTGTACGCAGGTGCGAGAGTGAATTCACTCCTAGTCACTCCCATTCTCGGGGTGTAATAGTGGGGTGATGGGCAAGCAATGAATCAGGAGCTGTCATGCCATATCAGGTGCTGAAATGTCACGCTGCAGGTTATAAAAGCAGCGCCATTTTCCCGGTTCGGGATCTTCCTGATAAGCAAGCAATAAAGCTCTTGCTGTGGAAGATTCTAGTTTGTTGTATCTTTCTTGCCGGTCGAGCGGGACGCAATAGTGAATAGCTTTTACCTCCCTGCTGTTGCTCTCCTAGTACTGACCAGAAACTGAGGTGCCATTTCCAGCAGACTGTGCTAGGACATAGTCATAGAACACATCTTCCTTCGAAAGCAGCTTCTAGGCTTCATTGGAAAAAACTTAAATCTGTGAATATTGGGAACAGAGTCTGTACATAGCTCAGTTGACAGAGTGACTGCCTAGCATTTAGGATGCCTAGGACTCAGTGATTAGTGCTGTCTTTACTTTATTGCCTTTAGTGGGTCTACTTATTATATTGTAATACACTTGGGATCATAGAAAGGGATATCATGATGACCTAAGACCAAGACTGTCAATGATGTTGGTTAGAGTCTTCTCTTGTATCCTCAGGCTAAAGAGACCTGATACCAGAGTGACTCACATTACTGAGAAACTCAAGTTTCTATTTCATTTCTTTTTAAGGCCTCTTAATTCAAAGAGTCATTGCCATTACAAGGTGTAACCATCACACACTTTATCTCTTTTATCTAGGTGATTTCCCAGTGTTCTTTACTTGGTTCATCAGCTCTAGGATTCAATGCAAAATAGCAACCAATAGTATTAAAATCTTGGATAGAACAGATATATAACAGTAATTACTTTGCCTGAATATATTAGTACAAAATCTGACATAACTGAACAAATGGAAACTAGGCTTGTGTCATGGATTAGAGGGCCTAGATCTTTTTCACAGCAGGTTATGCACCCTTTAGGATCCTCTGTAGAAACAATGAGGTACAATGGTCACTGATCATTCTTAACAGAGAGGCCCTTCTCTACAGGTAACAGATTCCTAGATCCACATTAAGTTGATTCCTGCTAAGACGGTCTATAGTGTATGACCATGTTAAATTCATGCAGGAAGCTACTGAAAAACAAAGCATTGTTCCAATCAGCAACAGACAGGACACAGAGCTCTGAGTATACAGCCAAGGGGAAATTTAAGTCATAGGGGTTAGGCTAATATCCTCTGATCTAAATTGTTCTGATCATGTCTTAATAGCTATGTATCTTAGTACCTGAAAACTATTTCCCTACATTCATTTGCTTATTCATGATTGGAATATATATTGTACGCTTTCTCATTTCGTGGTATGTTAAATTTGGAACTTGGTATAAAACTGTTAATAATCCGAATGTGCAGTATTCAATTGCATTATATATGCCTTAAACACCATGAGAAGGAAGGAAATGAATATAATAAATCTTTTTTTTTTTGCCATGTAATACAAACTTATTCAGAAAACCTACTGAAAGACCCCCGTGGGGAGTCCCTTCTCGGGCAAGCGCGCACCCAGTAGGACACTGAGACCGAACTCACTGTAATTATACAAGGCTTTAATGGCATACAAACACACAAACAACAAAGGTTCGCTCAAGCCAGAATGCTGAGGACGAAACTCATGCACCGCGCAGGGGGCAGGGGAGTTCAACCCCAGCCCAAACTTTTTACAGGCTTATAAAGGCAAAAACCACAAACCAAAAACAGGGGAGCCAAAAGAATTTGCGCCATTACACATAATTGGCTTATTTAAATGGCGGCAGGATGATTACAAATTAGCAGGGTAATATGTACCTGCTAAAATGGAGAAAGACACAAGGGCTTGGGACTTCTCGAGGTCAGCAGGACACCTGGTCAATGTATGATTTATGGGGTCTATAGGGAGGTGCCATCCTGCCAGATGGCCATTTGGTCCGCCCTGATAGCAGTGGCTAGTTCCTGCATTCTCTTTTTTATCTTTTATGGCTGGACATTCTTAGCTACAGGGTGGGTTTGGCTGTGCCTGGACCCGCCTTGGTCTATTCTTCAGCCCTGAATTTCTTGAACTTACATACCACAATGCTATAAGACCCAAAATTATAAGTTTTTGCTGTTCATTACCCACTTCTTTTAGTGGATAGCTCTAATCTTAGAACGACCTTTCTTCTTGTTGATATTGCTGTCTGAGGACCATGACTTGTATGGTGTTTATTTTATCTTTAACAAAAGCAACCAGCTTATTTAAAATACATGGCCCAAAAGAAAGCAGGAGGAAAAAATAATCAGAGGGCCTGCCAGGGTGGAATCAGTGTCGTAAAACAGGGAGACCTGTTAAACCAATTTTCATACCATCCTTAATACGCTTCTCTTTCTTTGCTTCATTTTTCTAACCTTTCTCTGAGCTTAGCCATGGAGTCCCTGATAAGACCAGAATGGTCTACATAAAAACAACACTCTTCTTTTAGTGCGGCACAGAGTCCACCTTCTTTGAGAAAAAGTAGATCTAGCCCCCTCCTGTTCTGTAGCGAGGTCAAAGATTCTTCAAGTTTGGTGATGGACTGCTCTAGTGCTCCTAGGTCTGCATCCATAGCGGTTGTGCAATTCATGAAAATAGTGGGGGGTCTGTATCAAGGCAGTTGTGCCTGTGCCGACCCCAGCTGCTGTTCCTAGACCCAAAAGCACTGCTAAGGTCATGGTAATGGGTTCCCTTTTATACCGGGTCCAGTGGTTGAATCCATTGACAAAAAACTGTCATCATGATACAGAAGCCTAGGAACCCTCTGAACTAAACGACAATAATCTTTAGAAGTATTAAAAACAGAAGTAAATACACAGGGAGTGAGTCCAGTGTTGCAAGCCCATACTGTGACTAAGGGAGGGACTAAGTACTGACCTCTATTATTGGAAGACTGGAGATGATGAGTCTGATTACAGAGTTACCGTTTGTCATGTGGGACTTGTTCCAGGCAAAGTCCATTTCCCGAGACAGCTGCTAATGTTAGTTTTCTGTTTTCTCCCCAAGGACACTGAGAATTGTCCTCAGCCTTATTGTATGTCTTGACTTGAGCAACTCCCTCATAATATGGGGGATTGGAGGCATAACACAGCCAACAAGACTTAGTGATGTTGGGATTGGTACAATTGCGTACCAAAAAGCCCCCTGTACCATACTAAACAGACGGTTTTCAGTATCTGGGGGAGTAGGGGCAATGTAAGTTTCAGGTCTGAGGAAGGGGTATAGACTTCTGTTGGAATAGCTGGACCAACTAGGGTATGTCCGGGAAAAGTAGGTCTGGGAAGGGGCATTGGAGGTTTTTTAACAAGAACGGGGGTAGGTCCTACTGCCTGGGTTGGGGGACACTTCATCTTTAGCCGAATCTTAAATGTGAATCCAGGGCCTGTCCCTGTCACATAAAATGTTAGGCCCCACAGTCTTCCCTTTATCCAATCTTTTTTGTCTCTTTTGCTTTTTGAGTAAAAGTGATGTTTAAGGAATCATGGCCCTTATTTCATCTGGATACTATAATAATATCAAGCTAGAGGAAGGGTCCCAATGAGTGGTACCAGTGGTTTCACATCTCCACTGACTACAGAAGATGCCCTCTATTCCCCCACACCAGCGAGCCTCTTTTTTATTTGCCCTATCCCTGGGACAGACATAAAAGGGCTCCTGACAAAGTCTCCTCTGTTGAGACCTGCTACTACAGCCTGGTATATCTGCAATGTACTTTCCTTGGGAACTTAACCCCTGGTGATATGGCTGCTTGTGATAGATTACCTCATCTTGGGGCACCGTTTCATGTGACTCTTCAGGGATATCCCAGGCATCTAATCCATCTATCAGGGCACAGATTTCAGGAAACAGAGGGGGACACCATGTATAAGGGGGGGGGGCTTTGAAGTACTCCATACAGTATCTCCAGCTTGAGAGATGGCCTCCCATGTCAGGGTCATAAGAGTGTGAGGATTATTACCCAAGGTTGGTGTACAGCGAAGGCACAGTTTAAGAGAATTATCAGTAGCGGCCACTGTCCAATTTTCTCTGAGGTCGTCTTCATCCTGGTTGGGTGCCTTTTTTTTATGTGGGATGCGTGGATCCAGGCAGCGATCCTGTCTACCTTTGCGACCTTGGCGCTGGTCAGCAGCACTAGATAAGGTCCCTTCCACCGTGGCTCAAGCATGCCAGCTCGATGTTGTCAGACCAGAACTGAGTCCCCGACCTGGAACCTGTGGGGCACTGCACTGCTCCCTGGTGTGTATGCTTCTTTAATCTGGTCCCAGATCTGTGTTCTGACAACTTCTAAGGCCTTTAAATGGGTAAACAGAGAAGAGGGTGAGGAAGAGTCAGCACTGGAATTCAATATCCCATCAGACTCGGTCAAGGGGGGTGGTCCCCCATGTAGAATTTCATAAGGAGTAATGCCGAAACACCCAGGTGTGTTTCGGGCCCTAAGGAGCACAAAGGGAAGGAGGGTCACCCAGTCTTTACCACTGGTCTCAAAAGCTAATTTAGTTAGGGTTTCTTTTAGAGTCCTGTTCATTCCTTCTACCTATACTGATCTCTGGGGTTTATAAGCACAATATAACTTCCAATTGTTCCCCAAATGTGTGGCTAATTCCTGACTTACCTGGGCAACAAATGCAGGCCCATTATCCAAGCATATTACCCTGGGGATCCCAAACTGGGGTAGGATCTCTTCAACGATCTTCTTGGTCACCACCTGAGCAGTTTCAGACTTGGTGGGGAAGGCTTCTACCCATCCTGAGAAAGTGTCTATGAAAACTAGTAACTATTTATTACCATATTTTCCTGGTTTGATCTCAGTGAAGTCTACTTCCCAGTAAACTCCAGGTCTATCCCCCAGTTGTCGTTTTCCTTGTTCATTAAAGGGGCCTGCAGCATTAATTAGGCAACACACTAGCAGGATTTAGTTACTTGTTCGTCTAGTAGCCTGAGCACATAATAGTTTGAGGACTGGATTAAATCACACAATTTCTTTGCTCCCAGATGTGTCAGGGGATGGATGCGTTTTACATATGCCTTTCCTTCTCTATAGGGCAAAATAATTTTTCCTTCTTTTGTTCTTGCTATCCCATGGTAGCTAAATCCTTTGGACTTCCCTTGTTCTTCAAGATCTTCAATCATCTCATAATCTTTGGAGGTGTATTCAAAACTGATCTCTGGGGTCCCTTTTGGTTCTTCTATACTCTCTACAGGCAGCGCAGGGATGCCTTGTACCACCTGTTTGGCCACCCAACCTGCCATCTGATTTCCCTGGGCTACAGCACCTTGCCCCTTTTGATGGCCAAGGCAGAGGATGATGGCCACTTTCTTGGGCATGTGTATAGCCTCTAGGAGGGCCAAGATTTCTTCTTTATTTTTGATTTCCTTGCCTGCCGAAGTAAGTAGCCCCCTTTGTCTATAGATGGCCCCATGAATGTGAGCTGTGGCAAAAGCATAGTGGCTGTCAGTGTAAATATTGATTGCCTTACCTTCTGCCAGCCGCAGAGCTTTAGTTAGCGTCAGGAGCTCAGCCTTCTGAGCCGAAGTTCCTTCTGGAAGTTAACTTGCCCAAATTACATGTTTTCTGTCAACCACTGCCTCTCCTGCTCTTTATTTTCCCTCCACCACAAAGCTGCTACCATCTGTGTACCTGTCAGGCACACCTGGCCAAGTTTGGTCAGTCAGATCCTTTCTCGATCCAGTTTCTTCATCCAGGATATCAGCACATTGGTGTACCCAGGTAGAGTCATCCGTCTTGGGGAGGAGGGTGGTAGGATTGTGGATGGCAGGTAGGGCAAAAGTCACTCGGTCATTTAGCAACAGGCTCTGGTAGTGGGTCATCCGGGCATTTGTCATCCAATGGTCAGGGGGCTGTCATACAATACTCTTTAACGCATGGGGAGTGATTACACTCACATGCTGACCTAGAGTAAGCTTGCCAGTATCTTTAACAAGTAGGGCTACTGCAGCGATGGCTTTTAGGCAGGAGGGCCATTCACTGGCAACTGGGTCCAATTTTTTAGACAGGTAGGCCACTGGCCTCTTCCACGGCCCCAGAGTCTGAGTCAGGACTCTGCGGGCTACTCCAGCTGGCTCATCAACGTATATGGTGAAAGGCTTAGTCAAATCTGGCAGGGCCAAAGCCTGGGCTGCAAGCAGAGCAGCCTTTATGCTGTTAAAGGCTTTTTGGTGTTCCTCTGTCCAGGTGAACGGGACTTTTTCTTTAGTGAGTGGGTACAGAGGTGCCGCCAACATTGTGGACCCTGGTATTCAGAGTCTACAAAAGCCTGCCGTTCCCAGAAACTCACGTGCTTGTCACAGAGTGGTGGGGGTTGGGATCTGCATCACAGTCTTCTTTCGAGCTTCGGTGAACCACTGCTTTCCTTCTCGGAGGGAGTATCCTAGGTAGGTCAAGTCCATATGGCATAGCTGAGCTTTCTTAGTGGTACACCAATTCACTTTTTTCATTTAGAAGCTTCTTGATCCTGTCAAGGCACAGTTCCTGGGTTGAAGCTGCAAGGATTAAATCATCTCCATACTCCAGGAGAGAAATTTGGAGGTTCTGTTCCCTAAAGGGCATAAGGTTGTGGTGGACCACTTCATCAAAAAAAGTGGGTGAATTTTTGAACCTCTGTCGCAGCCTAGTCAAAATTAGCTGACCCGTATATCCTCCTTCAGGGACTCGCCACTCAAAAGCACACAGAAGTTGACTGCTCAGGTGTAATCTGAGACAGAAAAAGGCATCTTTCAAATCCAGGACAGTGTACCAGGACCGTTCAGGTGGTAAGGAACTCAGCAAGTTGTGAGGGTTGGGCACAGTTGAGTGAATGTCCTGTACCCGCTTATTGACTTTTCTTAAGTCCTGGACAGGCAGATAGTCATTTGTCCCATGTTTACACACTGGCAGGAAGGGGGTATTCCAATTGGACTGGCACGGGACCAATATACCCTGTTATAGCAGTCTCTGGATATGTGGTCGAATGCTGTTTTTAGCCCCTTGACTCATGGGGTATTGCCTGACTGAAATGGGTTTGGCAGCCATTTTTAGCTCGACTATGTTGGGTGGCACTTGCCTAGCTAATTCCATCCCAGCCTGCTCTGCCCAAACCTCTGGAAAACCTGTCAATCATTCTTTTAAGGGTAAAGTCTCAGATTTCTGTTCGTGGAGGTGATATTCTTCTTCTAAATTTAAAACTAAGCATGCCACTGGATTCTTCTTCCATGATACCTCAGGTCCGTCAGAAGTAAACTGGACTTGTGCTTTCAATTTTTTCCAAAGTTCCCAGCCTAGCAGGGGTGCTGGGCACTCAGGTATCACAAGAAAAGAATGTGTCACTTTATTTTTTCCTATGTCTAAAATCCTTTTGGTTGTCCAGGGATAAAGCTTGCTACCAGTGGCTCCCATAACTAAAATCTTCTTTGATCCTAATTGTCCTAAAGGTTCAGTCAAGACTGAATATTCAGCTCCTGTGTCTATTAGAAAATTAACGGGGGTCCCCTCCACAGAGTGAGTTACCCTAGGCTTGGGGAGGGGGACCGAGCCCCGACTTCCCTTGTCTTCTTCAAGGGCAGATACTTTGGGGCCCCTCTGCTTCTTCTTTGGGCAGTCTCTGGCCCAATATTCTTTTTTCTTGCAGTATGTGCATTGGTCTTTCTCAAGTGGAGGTCTCTGTTCTCCTGGGGGTCTTCTTGCCCTGTTGCGCAGGTACCCTGACTGACCCTTCTCTGAACTTTCTCCACCTACCACTGCGGCCAAAATCTTAGTCAAGTTCCTATCCTGCTGGCGTTCATGCCGGTTTTCTCTTTCCTCTACCTCTTTCTCTTCTCTCTCTTGCTTTTCTTCCTCAGTCTCTCTCTTGTGGTACACTTTCTCAGCTTCTTTTACTAAATCTTGCAGAGTATAATCTTGGAGACCCTCTAACCTCTGTAACTTTCTCATAATATCAGAGTCAGACTGACCAATGAAATCTATGGCTACAGCTGCATGCTGTCCCTCCTAAGAGGGATCAAATGGGGCTATCTCCTATAAGACTCCATTAGTCGTGCTAAGAAAACGGAGGGCAGCTCCATTGAACCCTGAAGGACTTCTCTTACCTTGGCCAAATTGGTGGGTAACCCTGCAGCCCGCTCTATCCCTGCCACTAGAGTCCATCAGTAGACTGTGAGACGCTCCCTATCTTTCACAGTATTGAACTCTCAGGCAGAACGGGCCAAGGGGAAAGCTGCATTTATAAGGTTGGGGAGATTAGTGGGGGTCCCATCTGGTCCTGGGACGTTTTTTTCTGGCTTCTAGCAGGATCCTCTCTCTCTCTTCAGTTCTAAAGGGGACCTGCAAAAGTTGCTGGCAGTCATCCCAAGTGGGCTGGTAGGAGAACATTAGGAACTCAAGGAGTCCTGTTAAGCCTGAGGGATTCTATGAGAAAGAGGAGTGATTAGTTATACATATCTGTTATACATATCTGCCAACATATCTATCAATGAAAATGGCCAGTACTGCAATGGGACTAACTGCCCCGGGGCATGGGAAGGTCCTCCTACATAAGCTCTTAAAGGCAAAGCAACAGTGGATCTGGTTTAGATTCACTTCCCTCTGAACTATGGCCTTTGCAGCTAGGAGTCCCTCCCAACGGTCCTGTCACAGAGGCCACCCTGGGGTCTGCTGGGGTGGGCAGCTGTGAGGGATCAGGATTAGAAGTTCTTTGGGGGTAAGGGGGTGGGAAGGAGTCAATGAAAAAGGCATCATCAATTTCAGGATAGATCCTCAGGGGGGCCGATGGAACGTGCTCTGGCAGACCCGCATGCATCATTTTCGGTTTCATGGCTACTGCCACCATCGCTGCCTCAGCTCCGGAAGTCCAGGAACCCAGTCAGGGTGGCAGATTTTGTACCAGATCCTGCCACACAATTATATAAGGTACCGGATCAGGATGCCCTCCTGCAGTCTGAAAAATAACTTGACACCTAGAATAACAGGCAGGCTAAAATTTCCCTGCGAAGGCCAGCCCACACCAAAAGCTGGCCATTTAGAGGAGCAAAAAGTTTGCCAAGGTCCCTTCTTGACATCAAAGAAAAGATTGTTGGCCCTAGTCATAACGTCTGTTCAATGGTTCTGAGTAAGTGTTAGTGGGGTCGTCACAGTCTTTCCCATGTTAAGCTCTGTCACACACATGTTAAAAACGATTACAAAGGCTACAAGACTCAAAAGCAAAACCAGTCGCCTACTCTGTGTCAACCAGAGTTCCTGAAAAGAATCAGACGGCCTAGGAACAGGTCTCAGAAACAGATCGTCAAGGAGAAAATTTATCCCTGACTTTTCCCGAGGAGGTTCACTAGGCATCCCTGGCCCTCCCCCTGACTTCCCTGAAAGTCTCCCAGGGCGAACAAATGGTGGACACCTAGACACATCTGTCCTTATCCACTTTGCTCTCCCTTCGAAGCACTGTCTCATAAGAGAGTTTGCAAAACTGAAACTGTGATCTCACAAGATTTTCAGACAGAATATAGAGACAAAACCAAGACAAGATAGAGGGCCTTACCTCCAAGTGGGTCTAGGACCCCTGGGTGGTCACGCATCTCCCAGCCAATGCACCACATGAAAGACCCCTTCAGTGAGTCCCTCTTCAGGGAGGTGCGCACCCAGTAGGACACTGAGGCGGAACTCGCTGTAACTATACAAGCTTTAATCTCACACAAACACACAAACAAAAAAGGAGCGCCCAAGCCAGCATGCTGGGGTCGAATCTCATGCACTGCGCAGGGGGCAGGGAAGTTCAACCCCGGCCCAAACTTTTTACAGGCATATAAAGGCAAAAACCACAAACCAAAAACAGGGGAGCCAAAAGAATTTGGGCCATTACACATGATAGGCTTATTTAAATGTTGGCGGGATGATTACAAATTAACAGGGTAATATGTGCATGCTAAGGTGTAGGGAGGCACAAGGGCTTGGGACTTCTCGAGGTCAGCAGGACACCTGGTCAATGTATGATTTATGGGGTCTATAGGGAGGTGCCATCCTGCCAGATGGCCATTTGGTCCGCCCTGATAGCAGTGGCTAGTTCCTGCATTCTCTTTTTTATCTTTTATGGCTGGACATTCTTAGCTACAGGGTGGGTTTGGCTGTGCCTGGACCCGCCTTGGTCTATTCTTCAGCCCTGAATTTCTTGAACTTACATACCACAATGCTATAAGACCCAAAATTATAAGTTTTTGCTCTTCACTACAACATCCAAGATTTTACCTCTTAATCAGATCTCTAACTTTTTAGCTCCAAGTTACTTTGGGTTTTGCAATTTTCACAGGGTGTCTGACAATCTCAAACACTACAGCCTGCTGCTGTTCTTCAACAATTTTCTGACTGGCAACCAAGCTCCTGCTGTTTCTATCAAAGAATGTCCCACCCATTCCTCTTGTTCAAAAGTGCGGCTGGACAGGCACTCTCAGGCCAAGGAGACCTCAGTAAACTTTATCTGAACATTCAGGTGCTCTCAGGCACTCCTTTGTTGAGCCATGCCAAGGCTTTGAAAAAAAAACAGCCCAGTGGATAAAAGTCATTTCATTTGTACCTGGCTGTCCACTTTGAACAAATGAGCAATAATTCTGTTTTTGTGAAATATAACAGGTAATGAATATTTTAGTTTCAGTCAGTGGAAACTAACGGCTGTTCCCATTAACTCTTTCACACCAATTAACATTTTTGCTTCACGGTTCCTTTAACATTTTCGATTTCCACAGTATTCACACCAGGATGAATACTGAGACATTAAGACCAGGGACATCATTAGAGCAAAGGTAAACAAATCTCTCTCAACATATGTCCTTTCACAATGGAAACAGACCAGAGACCATGGGGATGCACAACTCTGAATAGTTTATAAAGGGCCCTGTAGATATCTGTTCTTGTATATTGAGGGGTGTGTTTAAGTGGAAAAAACTTACAGCTGTCATTTGAGAATAACACATATAAACCTCAAGTGTTTTTTTTTTTTTTAATGAGAAATGTTGACAATTACGGTTCTTATACATAGGGAATATCTGGATTAAGAACTAGTCCTTACCCAGACTTCACACTTCCTCTGACCCTGACTCTGTACCTTCCAGGCTAAGAATAATCTTGATGGCCTGATTTCCCCAGTAACAGGCTATCCAGCAGAAAAGAACAACAAACTTCTCAAGATTCAACCAGTATACTAAGACATGGTTCATGTCTAATTGTTTACACAGACAGGCAGAATACAGTACCACTACCAAGATTTGGGAATAAGAAGCCAGTGTCTATGAAAATCAAAGAAACCTTCTGCAGCATCATGATCAGGAGCAGTGGAAACTGCAAGCTTTGTGGCTGCAGTGGTGAATAATTCTTCACCTGACAGCTCATCCCAGATTTATCACACTAACCTCACAGGCCACTGTGAAGAATACAAACACTTTGGATGTGGACAGCTTAAGACAGAATGCTACCCAACAGGATGCCTTACATAGGCTCTATATGGTAAGGTTGCTACAGAAAGTTAGAAGTGTCTGAAGGCATTACTTGGGAACTGTGATGAGGACATCTTCTAAAGAAGTATTGTGAGACAGAAAATTAAAAAAAAATGTTGATGTCTGCTTAGAAAGGGGTTTAATCTCAGGATTTGGTGATAAAATCCAGTAGATTTGAATTCAGGACTGAACTGCACAAGAAGGCCCAGAATTGCTAGGACTATACAGAAAAATCCATTTCCAGATAAGTTAAACAGAAAAAAAGGAGAGGAATGAAATGAAAAAGAAGAATGTCAGTGTCCTGATGTTAAATCCTGTATTTGTGAGCAATAATCAACAAACTTTGAAAGGAATAATGCAACAACGTGAAAAAAAATGGACACACCATTTGAAATATCTTACATAAATCAGTAAAAAAAACATTAAAAATATCTCACTAAAAATGGCAATATTTGCAGGGTGTTGGTGGTGCACAGCTTTAATCCCAGCACTTGGGAGGCAGACGTAGGCAGATTTCTGAGTACAAGGCCAGCATGGTCTACAGAGTGAGTTCCAGGACAGCCAGGGGCATATAGAGAATTCCTGTCTCGAAAAAATCCAAAAATCAGACCATACACACAAATAAGAAAACAAACAAACAAACAAACAAAAACAAAAAACAAAACACACACACAACACACACAAAACAGAAATACAACAACATAAGGCAATATTCCCTTTCCGTTTTGTCTTGTGGTTTTCTTTTTTAAATGTGTTATTGCATCTCAGAGATGCCTCCTCCTTTATAAATACTGACATCACAAACACATCATAGATATGAACTTGCATCATCGCCACAGGTGTTTTACAACTCCTACTTCAGTGACACAAGGGACTCCACACACATACTCCTTCCATAGAGTAAATGTATCCAATATCATACAGATTATTCAAAACAATGGAAATATCTTCAAATTATCTCAACACTTATGCCCAGTGATCGGGTGTCTCAGCTTGAGGCTCCCAATGATCAATTGTTTATAAGTACTAGCTTGTAAAACTGTAAATGAGTTGTCTATCTGGAACCCTTTATAAGATCCTGTCCTCAGCAAGGATCCTGTTCAAAGCCATTAGCCACTTTTTTTTTAATGTGCACATTTAATGGGATAAAGTAATGAGACTTTTCCTAATTGTAGAAACGACCTAGTCTCTTTATTTTCCCCCACATTTTTTATTACATATGTTCTTCTTTTACCTTTCAAATGCTATCCCAAAAGTCCCCTATACCTCCTGCCCCCTGCTCACCTACCCACTCACTCCCACTTCTTGGCCTTGGCATTCCCCTGAACTGTGGAATATAAATTTTGCTAGACCAAGGGCCTCTCTTCCCAATGATAGCCGACTAGGCAATCTTCTGCTACATATGCAGCTAGAGGAACAAGTTCTGTGGGTACTGGTTAGTTCATATTGTTGTTCAACCTATAGGGTTGCAGACCCCTTCAGTTTTTGGGTACTTTCTTTAGCTCCTATATTGGGGGCCCTGTATTCCATCCTATAGATGACTGTGAGCACCCACTTCAGTATTTGCAAGGCACACTATTTCATACACCAGCAAGATTTTACTTAAGGGACGCTGATATAGTTGTCTCCTGTGGTGTTTTGCCCTCAGTCACTTCTATGCTTCATAAGAAAGAAAGCTCTAGTTGTGTGCCATGCAGATCGTGTAGAGGGCTGTCAATATCCCCTCTCCTCCAGCAAAGCCTCACAAACAGTCACAACGATTGTCTTCCAGGACAACTTTGAGTGCCTAAGATAAGGATCAAAGCACCTCTGCTTGCTCCAATGTCTAAATGTCACTGTAGATTAAGAAATTCCCTAGCAAGACCCTAAGATTCACAGTCCAGGACCATTTCAGCAACCCATTACTTTTCTAGGGTCCAAACTTGTTGCAATTCTACAGACCTATACATTGTACCCTTAGAGCCCTTCTCAAGAGCAGGCAGCAACTGCTCCAACTGCTTTCTCCAAATGCAGCTAAACAGAAACAACCTGCAGAGACAGGTGATCTGCTCCTGGTTCGACCAAGGTGACTTTGCCTTTGTGTGGGGTGGTGGTGGGAGTTTACCTGCTGTGAGACCCTTTTCCTGTAGTTGTGCTCATCCACCAAAGCACTTGGAAAGACAAGGAAAGAGTTCCTCATTCAAAATCCCTCCTCCTGCCTGTGGTGTTTGTGTTTCTAAGGAGTGGTAAATTGGATCTATTTGGGGGGTTCTTTGTGTCTTTGTGAGTCCACACACAGTGATTCCTCTCTCCTATACTACCTTTCCCAGAAAAATTAGAATCATAGTCTACACATCATTTCTTTTATTTTATAAACTTTGATGGTGGGTATGGTTGTTTGTGTACATGTCATTTTGCTTGGATACTTCATGTGTAAAATACCTGCAGAGGCAAGAAGACTGCTGCTGGAAATGGAGGAAGTGAGAAAGAGAAAGGAAGAGGGGGACTATTAATACATTTTAAAGCTTTCTAGTTAAATCCGCTCTTCAAGATAAACAATTGAAAGTGTAATTAGTCGCTGGCCTTGTTATATTAATACTGACTATAACAGTAAAGCATTTGAAATGTTTTGTAAACAATTTATTAATTTATCTAATACAGGGTAATGTGGAACTTTAAAAAACTCTTCTTTTTAAAAAAACAAAGGACAAGATAAATTATATCCCCATGCACATTATTTAAATCACACTTTAAGAACTTTGAAATTTGGATGTCAAAGAACTTAAAAATGCCTGATAGTATCTTAAATAGGAGACATAATCATGTCTAGGTCAAATGAAAAAAATCTACTTATTGGTATATGGCTTGATCCTAAGTAGCTACTTTATTGGGAAAGGGACAAGAATAGGTTCTCTTCACAGAATGCTGCAGATATATGAAGGCTAATTTTTGTGACACACTAACAGGTGTGTTTGCTTAGTGCCCTGACTGTAGTGACAAGAAAGCTGAATTGGGTATATGTTTTTGACCTACCTTTGTTTATCATTTTCCCAGTTTGGACAAGCTAAGATGCTTTACTTCAAGGTTTTTAAGAATTATGGGATATAGAACAGTAGAGACTGTGTAATCTGATTTAGAAAGATTAGTCTCAAGATAGAGTTATAGTGATTCATCTTCTAACTTCACTGTGACCAGGTATCCTAATTCAATATTGGACTGGTCTATTAATAATTCCAGTATTAGAAGAATTAGGGAAGATAGCTAAAATCTTAATTAGCTAGCAAATTTAATTTGGAGCACAGCCTCCACTCCCAGAGAGGCTGCAGCCTTTCTGCAATTCTCAAAGCCACCTCCCCACACCAGAATCTCTAAGACTAAGCTTGATCATTGCTAATTTGCAACTGAATGGGGTACCTGGACTTCTCCAAAGAAACTTTCATACTGTTGCTTATCACTGTCCCACCTTTGTTTCTCAAGCAGGTCATCCAAGTCCTTCAGCCTGACTGTAGCAGATGTACAGCCTTGCCTCCAACAGTGAAGGTGGCAGTTATTGATCTTCATTCTAGTACATATTATGACTTTGGTCTGAATTGGGAATAAGGTGTGATAATGAGGGCTGGACATTCAATGACAGACATCCAGATCTCAGAACCATACCAATCTAAGACAGAGGTACATGCCAAAATCCATGACTGTTGATAACACAACACAGAGCCATGTTTTGTGTGATATATAACACAAACTAGTTGCACGTAGCATCCATAATGGAATTTGATGCTTCAGGAAGATCTAAGATTTCCTAAGGGAGGTGTGGCCTCCAGTCACCATAACTCCCAGGCAAGACTATAGAGCATAAATACATTTTATGCCTCAGTTTAGCACTTTTTAAAATATTATTAACGGGGGGGAGTATAACCTCCTCCAACCTATGCAGGTTCAGACCTTATGCCATTGAGGCAGGGCCACCTGCAGTGCAGCTCCTCAGCTAGTTTCCTTTGATGTGAAACTACCTGCCATCTGCCATGAGGCCAAATTGGTTCTCCAAGATTTTCTGTAGTTAACTGCAATCTGTGAATTTGGTGACTTAGTGCTAAAAGGCTGTGCTGACAACTTGGTATCAGGAAAGCAAGAAACTTGGCATGGCAGAGAATGGGTTTCCCCCTTTATAAGTGAAAACTTTTATTAAATATTTGAGCCTAGATCAGAAAATTGTCTTGGCTCCATTTTTCTCTCACCTATATAGTTCCCCTCTCTTTTCAGCCTCTGTTTGCCTCCCAGGTGAAACACAGTTCAAGTTAGGTAAGGCCTGGTTTCCAACAGTTTTGGTCCTGATCTTTATCACATTGAACACAAGACAGAATTTTACACTAACACTAAAGATATCTGCCTGTGCTTAAAATTCTGATTACAAAACACTTCCTTTAGAAGAGTGGAGTGGTTGATGAACACCAGACACTTACTTAGCAATAGTTGGCCTATGAATTTTGAATAAATTTCTTATTATGTGGAAGATTCAAATTGAATTAAATAGTTTTAAACAAGCTAGGAAGGAAGTAGACATGAAGGAAAAAAATTCTAGAGTAGATCAGTACTAAAACTGAACTAATCTGAGGGTTATCTGTGTGCTAGTGGGGAGGCTAGAGGGAGAGGGAGATGGAGAGGGAGAGGGACAGGGACAGGGACAGGGACAGGGACAGGGAGAGAGACAGGGACAGGGAGAGGGACTAGGACAGGGACAGGGATATGGACAAGGAAAGGGGGAAGAAGGAGGAGGCAGAGGTAGAGCAGAGGCGGAAATGGAGGTGGAGGTGGAGGCAGTGGCAGACTGAGGACCTAGAATTGCAAGCCACAGAAAGGAGTGTAATTGAGGCATTGTCTCCATAACAACTGAAAGCAACATAACCTAAGGGCATCTGTCAATTTCCTGGACAACTATTCACAAAGCTAATCTTTCAAATTCTAACCAAAATTTTCATAGAATGAGAAGATTGGGATTTCGAAATCAGGTGAACATATTTCTTATTATTCATTAGTATTTTTTACTTAAACTAGCAAAATATATGTATTCATTTTTTTTAATTTCTAATGTATTTCATTATTATTATTATTATTATTATTATCATCATCATTATTTTTGTTATTTTTATTACTAAAAATCAGTTTTTCAGTACAGTTCTTATTTTCCTCCTGGTTCAATTTGGTTAGAATAGTCTCTAATTTTCTCTCATTGATTAAATAGGTTGTAACTTCTTTTGCTTTTATGTTGTGAATATAAGTTATGATTGTTAAAAGCCTGTTAAATATACATGATATTTTCTAAAGCTAAAATTCATATATGTTAAAACTGTATTTAAAATCTATTTGTAATATTAACCATGGTAGAAGCAAAAAATAATCTCAAACAAAGTCCTGTATGAAAGGAAGAAGTGACCAGTTCCTCATTAGGCAGTGACCATTCCATCTCCACAGGAGAATATGCAGTGTAACTGTGGCTTCATAGAATGAATTGGGTAGTGTTACTTCTGTTTCTAATTTGTGGAACACTTTCATGAGAATTGGTATTAGTTCTTCTTTGATGGTCTGATAGAATTCTGCACTACAGCCATCTAGTCCCAGGGTTGTTTTGGTGGGAGATTATCATGATTGGTTCTATTTCTTAAGGTGTTAAGGTGCTGTTTAGATGGTTTATCTTATGGATTTGGTATATGTCTAGATAATTGCATATTTCACTCATCTTTCGCAGCGTTTTTTTTTAATTATTCATTACTTAACTATGAAGTTTATTCATTTCAAGTTTTTTTTTTCCAGGCTGCATTCCATGGAATATCTTTGGCTGAACTGGAATTTGCTCTATAGACGAGACTGACAAGGAATTTAGAGATTTTCCTGCCTCAGCATAATAAGTCCTGGGATTAAATGTGTGTTTGCCCCCATTCCCTGGCACCTAGGAATTAATTTTGAAGACTACTTACATACCTTCATATAGTTCAAACCTTATAATATTACAAAATGGAAGCGTATCACAGTGATTCCTGCTTTTAACCAGAGGACTATGGGTCTTATATCATATCTCTTTTGACTTCTAAGAAAGCCATACATACATAGCCAATTTGAGGCCAGCCAGTGCTAATCAATACAATTTGGCCAAAATGGAAAGAAAAAAAAAACACAAAGTGAAAGTGCCTTTCTTATTTTAAGAATGGGCTACATTATAATAACACACACACTCAATCACATTCAGACTCACAGAAACAGACAGACACACACAGAAACACACACAGACACAATCAGACAGAAACAGAGAGTGAGACAGAGAGAGAGAGAGAGAGAGAGAGAGAGAGAGAGAGAGAGAGAGAGAGAGAGAGAGA
>OFGG01000905.1_pt1 | contig 22284 bp, 27 predicted proteins | sample 1521701 | NCBI WGS metagenome assembly OFGG01 (sample SAMEA3504081, study PRJEB24116) | mouse gut metagenome | biome: mouse gut; feature: mouse-associated habitat; material: faeces | place: Denmark | collected 2011
TGATTATTTGATATATCCATATTATCCTGCCTATATAAGCTAATGTTATCATTTTGTTATCGCTGTTGATAACACTGGCTCTGTAACTGCGGATAATAACTATATGTTATGATTTTAATCATAAACAATTTTATTTAGCGAATTGACCATTAATATAGGAATACATAAAAACACTCGTACCTCGTACTTTCATACAGTTTTAAGACTGTATTCTTATAACAACACAAATATTATCTTTATTAATTATCAACTACTTTATATTGAGTCTTATACACATTTACTTTCAAATCTGTACATCACTTTCACTTTTCTAAACAGGTATTATTCCCGATGGTTGAATTTTATTATCAAAACCATTGACATAATACGCTAAAATTTTCATTCTATTTTCTACTCTTTTAAATGAATGACCTCCTTTTGAAATAAGCGCCAACAATCGATACTCTTCAACTACAGCGTCTGAATATCCATGAAAAGCCCCTTTCACACTATCAGCCTTGGCTGAACTAAATGCTGAAAGCTTTTCATTTATAGAATCTAAAGCCTTTAATTTATCTTTACCATTCTCCGTAAAATCTACAAATTTTAGAACAATCAACAACAAGAAAAATTTCATTGCCCTAGCATTACAGGACATATATTTAATAGGAATACTATTATTATCTACAATTGAATTAAGTACATCTACACAATAAAGTGTTTTTGCAATTGTTTCTTCATTTAATTCACTACACTCAGAAACAAATCTCATAACTTCCTTATCTGTCACACCAAATCCAATTTTCCCGTCAATTAATCCCAAAATACTATAAAAAACCCTGTCAAACTGTTTACGTTTATTTCCAAAAGAAAGTTTGTCCAGCAATAAATCTATATCATTAATCATTTTTAAATATTTGTCCAACTCAGTATCTGGCACAGAATTTATAATTTCTCCCGCTCTCAATCGTTCTTGGTTTTGAAGATATCTAAAATATTCTGTAATTTCTTCATCGGAAGCATTTGTTATATTAGTAATAGATATATTATATGCCAAAATATTGTCTTGGATGACTTGAGGTAAATGCTTAAAACTAAGTAGAATTTTCCCTTTATTATGTAATTTTTTCTTTAATTTCAATAATCTAATATCTGAATCCTCACCTACATACTCTATAATATATTCAATAATTGACCTCGAAACATCACTCTGTATAACATATTCATTTTCAATAAATTTATAAATAGTCGTCAACCTTTGTTGTCCATCAACCACCTCAAACATTGCACCTTTATCATTTTTTTCTGTACGAACTCTCAAACTTACATTTCCAATCGGATAACTTTTTATAATACTGTATAATAATTTATCCTTAAAATCAGAACTCCAAATATATCCTCTCTGAAATTTAGGCTGTAAATCAATGCCATCACGCTTATTTATGTTTCTAATCTGATTTAGCAATGTTTGTATTGGTCTAGAATCATAAGAAAAAGACATTATAAAAGACATCACTTCTCCTCCTTCGCTGTTTAAGGTCATTATATACTGCATCTTCTTCTTTGTCAATAGACTCTCCCTTATATTTTTTGTATTTTCAACTAAATGCAAAAAAAGTTCAAGAGTCTATTTTACTCGAAACAATTGAGCACAAAATAAAACGCAAATCAAAAGTCTCTCCTTCTACCCTTCCATTGCTAATAATACCCTCCGCATACTGTAAAAAACGAAATTCTCCCAAACAACTATTGGGCACTCATCTTACGCCAATATAACAAATGTTTGACAAACCTACATTGTTTCCGTATCTTCGATCAGATTTTTCTTCAATGCATCAAGAGTTTCTTGGTTCTTTTTCAGAATTTCAAGTTGCCGATATGCCTTTTCTCTTAATATCTTTAAATAGCTCTTTTTCCGTATCTGCCCTCATGGTTTCCAATGCATCCACAAAAATGCAACCGCCTCTTCCGTCCGGTAGCGTTCCAGTATCCGGCTTTCCAATACACCTATCTGCGAGGTTGTAAGCACATCATTTAATTGACTGATACTTTGCTCATACTGCCGGTAAGCCGGTATCAACTCTTCATTATGTATTCTTGCTGCTTTTATCATATTTTTGTCCCGGTCGTGCTTTGCAAAAGAAATCTTCATAATAAGGGTTGCTATCCCATAGAAAAAGACAGCAACCGCAAGCAAAAACAATATGAAAATCCTCATATCTTTGTCAAATAAACATATAACAGCCAAAAGCGCTGCCAAAAACGCTAAAAGCATGGGAATGGCACATTTAGAAAATGTACCGCTCCCCATTTCCTCTTTTGCCTCTGCTTCCTTATGCAGCACAGAGACATATTCCTTTTCTTTCTCTACAATCTGCCGCTTTAAATCTGCGATATGCCGATTTTCATTTAAGACATATCTGTACCTTTTTAATAATTCTTCCCTTTCCATTCGTTACCTCCATATAAAGTCCAAAGCGTTATGCATCCAGTCTGCAGCCATCTTGTATATATACAACTGCAGCGTCATACACCCGTATCCGCCAACCAGACCTGTAACCAGCCGCCAGATATTTGTCGATTCCTTAATGCCCGTCCACTGGATAAACCAGTCCAAAAACATCACAAAACATAATGCGACACAACACTGCCATCCCAAAGGATAGAGAAAAAACACCATACAGGCAGCTATTGATGATACCAACACGCCTGTACACCTTGCACATACCGGGAATTAGTAGCCCTTAAAGAAAAAGCTCCGCTTCGGCATCTGATGGCATCCAAGACGCTTACCCAAGACCATCCATTTTAACCATAGCAAGTCGTTTTTCTTTGTCTGACATGTTGAATTAAGGATGGCCGTACAATTGCCTTTTCTATACATACATTTACCTCCAATTTCCCTTTCGGGTTTATTCAAAGGAATAATATGTTGTCGTAAAACCGAATCCACCAAATTAATCTCTAATCAAACAATTTCAATTGTTGGAACATCTGCCATATCTACACATCACCATTTATTACTACAATATAATCCTTTGAAATTTCATCAAAGGTTTCATCCACCTCATCCAACATGCTTAGGCACTTTCCGTACAGTACGCCTCCGACATATGCATCGCGCATCTCCGATTTCTTTATAAGCGCCCATTTCAATTGTTTGTATGAATATTTCGCAAAAGCAACCCACTGCGGATAGTTGATAGCCAGCGGATTCTTTGTAAAGTATATCTTGCCCGCATTTGCGGCTGTAGCTCCTGAATGTCCGATAAAAAGCATCGTAGCCAATTTAGGATGTTTCTCTCTGTTCAAAGAGAACGGAATAGACTCTTTCACTGAATGCCCTTCCTTAATCCTCTTGATCGAATAACCGATTCGCACTATCACCTCTACAAGCATCATTGGAACTGATAAAGAGCAAAAATGTATAAAATCGTATCCCTCAAAGTACATTCCCTGAACAATGTCCGCTATGGTCTGTTCTTCTTCACCAATGCTCCCAAACTGAAACAGATTGAATAACCCCATTAACGGTGCTGGAAGTCCCATTGATGTGGTGACATCTGACTTAAGATGGTTTATCTGCTTTGCAATGGCCGCAAATTTATCGCTTTCTTTTCTATCAGCATAGTTTTCCATAACCTGAGATACAATCTTACCAGTTTTGTCAATTGTGGTCATCCGCCCTGTAAGAATATCAAACACACCAAATATAAAGCCCAAAAGCGGATCATGCCCAAGCGAAAGCAGCCTGTGATAATATCCTGAAAGGCCATCAACATAATCTGTTGTATTTCTGTTGTCCTGCGCATCATAGGGAACCTTGCTCACCTTGGAATTTGCCAGCTTCTCCATCTCATCCGAAGGAAACTTTTCATCAAACTTATTACGGATAAAATCCGACAGAGGGCCGGCCTGAAGGCCTCCTGCTCCTTTTTGGGGAATGCCAACAAGCAATATATCAACAGCGGCGCCAACAATGGCGGCAACTGCGCTAATTCCTATGTCTAGTTTATCGAGTTTATGTAGCGAATTGAATTCTGCATTGAGAACATGCACTGCTTCCGCATTCGCTTGAAGCTCATCTTCCGTGAAAATTGACTCCAGTGCATTCTGGTCACCAACCATTTTCTCGGCTTCAGCGCACAGTTCATCCCACGTTGGCACTACCATAACTTTTTTCGGAACAGACGAAACAGGGGCATTCTTTATCTTTAAAACATCATCCCCATACCCAAGTCTTCTCAACAGTTCCTCACTTTCAACAATTCGAGCTTCCACGTCATTCATATCGGGTGTCTTTATTTGTTCCAATTGCCCGGACTGATACTTGAGAACATTATTGATTCTGCGTTCTTCTTTTGAATATTTATACTTGCTCATGCAACACCTAAATCTTTCTTCAGATCCTTAATTGCCTGTGTCAGCAATATATTAAGGCTGTTAAGATAATCAATTCGTTCTTTGTCTGCATTGATTTCTTCTTTAAGCGCCTTGATAATAGCCTCATGCTTCTTCAACGCTTCCGTATAGAGGCGTTCCTTTTCCTGACGGAGCTGCTTATTTTTCAGATGCGCTGTGATGCCAACTCCTCCAGCGGCCAACACAGCAACAGGCGCTGCAAGAACAAACACCCCTGCAACCATACCGCCGCCGACAATGCTCCCTGCTGCGGCAAGCCCCGATGTAATCCCTGCTGCTGACAATCCAACAGTTCCCAATCCATACAAGGCAGCAAATGATCCGATGCCTCCAATTCCAGCTCCCAACGCTCCTGTCAGCACCTCTGGAATTGCGCTTTCACGAATAGTTCTCGTTTTATCATTCACCGCAGCAGAAGCCTCATTCACAATATTGACCACCTGTTGAAGTGATTCAATGTTTTGAAAAACCATGTCTTTCTTTTTCTTTACATACTCTCCCATAACTACCTCCTTATGCCTTAGCTACTATTAACATTTATTTTTGTTAGAATGATTGCCATTGTCGCATATATCGCTCAGCAAAGATATACTGACATACCAAAAGAGCCATCCTCTTTGAAACACTCCATATGCTTCTAACAAAAAATCAATCTATTCCTATACTGACGTTTCAGATTTTTCTTATCAGATTCTGTTGATATGTCTGCAACAGAGTTAATAACATCTTCCATTTCCGTTTCAGACACAACTTCCCCCTATCCCGATTTTAGGTAAATCGTGAATCAAATCTTTCCATGAATAATCCAAAAAATTTTCCATATCCTTTACTAAGCACATTGCACTTTCTCCATCTAATGATAACACACGCTTAATAAGTGCGCAACTTTTAATTAGAATAAGTGCATAGACAGCAAATACAAAGGTGGTACTGTTTTATGGATAAAAAAGAAGAAGTGAAAAGACGGCGGCAGCCGAAAGAACTGAATAAGCAGATCGGGGAGCGGTGCAGGAAAGCGAGAGAAACCGCAGGATATACGCAGGAACAGCTCGCAGACCAGATCGGCGTTTCCACGCAGTTCCTCTCAGATGCCGAGCGCGGCGTCACCGGAATGTCCGTAAACACGATTGTGAAGCTGTGCGGCGTACTGAACATTTCCGCTGATTTTCTGCTTCTGGGGATGGAGGAACCCGAAGGAACGGAAAGCCCGTTATCCATCTACACAAGGATGAAACGGCTTTCCCCGCAGGAACGGGAACTGGTGGAGGAAGTTACAAACCTGATGATGAAATCTTTTCATCTGCCAAAATAAAAAATCCTTCCATACCGCTGCCGTCCGCCTCCGATACACTATATTTCACCTATGAGTATAAAAACAACAAGGGGGAAATATGGCGTATGGCTAACCATAAAAAGAACGCCGGGTGGAGACGACCGGTAAAGGAAGAAAACGTACAGATCGGGAAACGCTGCCGCAAGGCAAGGGAAGCGGCAGGATACACCCATGAGAAGCTGGCTGAAACCATCGGCAGGGGCCGCAGTTTGTATCGGATATGGAACGCGGGAAATGCGGGATGTCGCTTTCCACTTTCAGGAGCCTTTGCTCTGTCCTGTCCGTATCAGCAGATTACCTGCTGTTCGGGTGGACAGGCGGAGGCTCTTTGCCGCTTTCCATTGACGAACGGATCAGCAGGCTTTCAGAATCGGAGAAGGTAATTGTGAAACTGCAGATTAACCTCATTCTCAGGGCTTTTTCCCTGAATTCTGACAACGAGTAGCACATAGACACAGAAGAAAATAATCCCATTCCAGAGTGCCAGCGGAACCCTGAGCGGAATTTCAACCTCACCATGAAAAAACACCATTGGCGGCAGTTATCGCTTCCAATGGCGTTTCCTTTTTACCTTATATTCAATTTAACCTATATCCGATTTCATTTCCACGGATTATTTTATCACCTGTTTTTTCCCCGTCACTCCCTTTGCCCGGAACAGCTTTTTATAAGCTTCCCTTTTTGCAGCCGGGACTTTGATTCTTGTTTTTGTATGAATATTCTGGAATGCCTTCGCGCCAACCCTTTTATTCGTCAGCTTTTTCGTCCTGACATTTATCAGCTTTAACTTCCGGCATCCGTAAAATGCCAGCTTTCCAATTTTCCTGACCTTCGCCGGAATCGTCACTTTCGTAAGGGCTGCGCATTTATAAAAAGCTTTTGCTCCTATCTCCAAAACATTCTTCCCGACTGTTACGGTTTTCAGGTTTTTACAGCCATAAAACGCATTCTTTCCGATCTTTGTTATATTGCTCCCGATTTTCACCTTAATAACACTCTTATTCCCCTTAAAAGCCCTGTCTGAAATGGCAGTGATTTTATTATTTTACGACGTTTATTCTGACGGCTGCAGGAATTGTAACAGTCTTCTGCTTTTTATCCAAAGGCTTCACATAAGCTACCGTTCTGCTGGAAACGCTTAACACGGCATAGACTGCATTTGTATCCACATCTTTGAACTGCTCCCCTGCTTTTGTCTGCGGTTTGCTTTTCTGGCTGTTTACATTCTCTGCATCCGTTTTATCTTTCCCTGTGTCCGTTCCATCCGCCTCCGTCTTGTCCTTATCAACATCCCCGTTATCCTGTGATGGGGAAGGCGTCGGCATGGCGCCACCATTATCTGACGGATTCGGGAAAGAAGTTGTATTATCTCCTGCTGTGTCTTTCGGAAATTTCTTATCATCACCCGTCTGGCTTGAACCAGGCGTATCCTTGCCATCTAAAGGCGGCTTTGCAGGGTTTTCCGTATTATCATCCGGCTTTGATGCTGATGGGTTGCTATTATCGTTCTCCCCATTACTGCCTGTCCCCTCTGTTTTCTGCCCGTCTACTTTCGGTATCGTGACATCGAAAACAGTGATTTCATTCAAAGCGTCTTTATCTGAAAATAATCCCCCACATCTGCTGCAGGCCCAATGCTCCCGGTATCCTGTCTCCGTTGCAGTGGCGGCTTTTTCATCCACTTTTGAAAGATTGTGTCCTGATGCGGCAACTTCAATCTTTTTGCGGCTGATTTCCTGATTGCAGGATACACAATATACCGCTTCATCATAAGAACCGGATTCCGTACATCCCGCATCTACAGAGTTTTCTTTTACCGGAGCGCCCGGTATATGCTCCGTTTTGGCAAGCGTTTCCGTTCTTGTATCTCCACAATTACTGCAGGAAAAGACTTTCTCTCCCTCTTTCTGACATGTCGCTTCCTGGACAACCTCGCCCTCATTCCAGCTATGTGCCGTAATTTCAATCTCTGTAACATCTTTTTTGCTGTCGCAGTTTTTACAATGAATTGACTTGCTCCCTGTTTTCTTACAGTCCGCCGCTTTGTCTATGGTAAAATCCGCATCCCAGTCATGTCCTTTCGCATCAACTGTTACCGAATCTCTTACTATATCACCGCAGACAGAACAGATGGTATATCCCTTCCCCTGTTCTGTACAGGTCGGCTCATAATCCCCGTTCCCATCAAAACGGACTGTCGTCTCTTCCGTACATGCTTCCCTTGTAATGGCAACCGCAACCGAAGTTGTCTCGTATATCTCCTTGTCATCCCCTGTATATTCCGCTGTTGCCACAATGCATTTTCCTGCAGGAATTTCTTTATCTCCATCCTCATTCTGCCATTCCCAGCCTTCTGGAAGAACCAGAGACTCAGATGCTTTTTTTACAGTATTCGCTACAGCAATCTCGCTCTGAGGAATATTAAGAGGATATTCCTTCTTCCCTATGGTTCCTATATCTGCAGTAGCTGTCGTCGAAGACAGGATATAATTGTCGTTGTCCTCTCCAATAATCTCTATATCTTCTGCAATGATGGATTTATCCGTGCCGATTTCAGAATCCGCATATCTAATTTTACCATCAGCAGATACCTTGTCATTCTCTATTGCGTCATCCAGCCGGATGGAAAGTGCGCTGTCCCCTCCTTCTATGGAATCAGAACCGTCATAGGTTTTTGATATGCTTCCTTCTATATATGGGGAAACTGTCTTTGGCGTAATCGTAAAAGGACCGTTTACCGCACTGGAAGCCTGCCGTTCTTCTGTTTCAGATATGTCCGCTTTCAGGTAATAAGTCCCTACATCCTTCGGGGCTTCCTGTACCCGTTTTTCTTCATCCACGCCGTCCTTATACCAGCTAAACTCTATATCTTCATAGCGGGCGTTCATAATATTCAGGCTTTCCTTTCCCGGGATTGCAAGCGGCTCACCAGAATAAACAACCGGCTCCGGAGCAGACCAGAACATGACGTCCATCTCATCCCTGCTGTCAACCTCAATTACAATATCCGCCGTATTGCTTACGACAGATCCGGCAGGGGTTTTTGAGTCCCCATCCATTTTCTTCTCATACAGCATATCCTCGACAAATATCTTGAGCGTATATTTCCCACTCTTTAGATCCATTGGAATCTGCGCCACGACCAGCGACTGTTCTATGCTTCCTATCATTCCGTATGCGGCAACGGTTCCGGATTCATCCACCAGCATTGCAGAAATGCGGTCATATTGGACGCCTTCGCCTGCGTTTCCTTTATCCGTAACCCGGATATAAACATATTCTCCCGGCTTTACCGTCCCAAAAAAGCCATTGCGCTCTGCACGGAAGTCTTCATTGCCGTCAAATACAGAAACCGTCCATTCATTGCAGTCCCTTTTTTCCTCTGTCCTGCGGAAATGTTCCTTCACCTCAAGGTTCGTATCTGCCGGGACATCATCTTCCTTATAAGCTGTATAGAAAACAGAAGCAGTCCTGATGTTGTATGCCGGGTAAACCACTCCTGCATTGTCTCTCACATCCCATGTTGTCACGTCACTTTTTAAATTATCTGACAGATTAGCCCTCATAATCCCTGTTTTCATGTCATCAGCAAGCGAGGGGGAACGGAGGAACGCCCCGCCATTGCGGAAAGACTGGCTTTTAGAGCCTTCGTGCGTATGGCTGAACCCATATCCTTCATGCTCAATTTCCCTCGCATCCAGCAGGAACAGTTTCTCCCCGTCCAGCCCCGCATATCCCAGATCGCCGGATGTTTCCTCCCAGTCTTTATGGCTGTCATTATAATTGTTGATAAGGGCCGACATCTGTACCCTGCTAAACAGTTTCCCGGCAATATGATCCAGATAATAGGTGTATGGGCTTTCTATCCCCGTTTCTCCATTGAGATACAGATACATGTCGCTGTATTTCCAGTCATTTGCGAGCCCATGCTGACAATAATAATGCGTTTTTTATAGCCAATCATATTTGCCGCCATGCCGACACACTCGTCCCTATGTGCTTTCAGGGTGTCCTGCAGGTCTGTAATGACCTGCCTGTCATCCGCTGTCGCCAGTTCCGATTTCTGGCCCAGAAACATGATATCTTTCACAATCGGTTTTACATTTCCGTCTGCCTCCTTCGCACAAAAACAGTCCATCTGCTTCGTCATGATAACACCGCTAAGCCTACGCTATAGAAAAAAGTGTCATGCGAAAGCCTTCCTGAGAAAGCCGCATCCCTGCACAGATGAACCGGATATATTATAACGCTTTACGGAATTATTTGCTACAAATAATCTGGCATATTTTGAAAAAAATTTCAGAGTGTAAAAGTGAAGACCACCAGAATGCAATCATCTCTGGTGGTCTTCATTTTTTTGACACTCTGCATACATGCTTCCACAAGACGTTTTTCTTCATCTGTCAAATCACTTTTCATTCGTTAAATATATAGCCCCAGCAAATCTCTGTACTGCTAATACATTTTCGCAATAGATTAGCCAAAACATAGAAAAAAGCATATCCACAACAGATAGTCCCCTGCTCTGGAAAGCGCATTATTCCATCTCCTGTTATTCTTTCACTCTGATAATATACGCATTTTTTATGATCCTATCTCTAACGAATCCCTGATAATATGAGGACACTTGAGAATATTCTCCCAATCTTTTGTTTCCAAATTGTTATTTTTATCATACACATAGACCGTAACAAAATTCATACCATTTATTATATCCAACAAACAGTCATCACCATATGGAGACATACCAAAAATTTCTATCTTGTTTATTCCTTCTAATTCCTCATACAATTTAGCAGAACTATGGAGAAATAAATCATCTGCAGGAAACAAATTTTCCGATGGATATTGTCCCAGTTTTATCATTTCACTTTTCTTTGAAAATTCTGGTGAAAATACAATGTCTCGTGTATAGAGAGGTAATAAATTATACGTATTACCCAACTGCATAATAACATCATCATATTTTTTAAATCCTCTATATCTTTCCTCGCTGTACAAAATGACTGGCTTATCATTTTCTTCAATCAGTTCATCATTATATTGTCCATGTAAATAGATACACTTACAATCAATATCCCAAAACTCTTTATAATTTAATGTAAATATTTTTTGAAACAAATCCATGTTTGGAAGTTTTAAAGCATCATATTCTTGTCCGAGTTTTCTATTTTCATTATAAAAAATCGCCGTCATCGCTGTACAAATAATTGCATCGATTAATCTCATTCTCAAATTAAGAGTCATCTTTTGTGGTGTTTTCTTTATAATATAAGAGTGAACGATTTCAGCAATAGATTCTATCCCCAATTTCCTATTATTAGTAAACAAGGCATCACATACATTTTCTGTAAATGATACATTAAACAGCAACTCATAGAATGGAGATGAAATAATTAAATTTTTTCTAAATCGAACTGCTATATCTGACATAGTCATATCTCTTACACTTAGGTGCATATTTATTCCATTTCCTAATAACAAATTACGTTCCATTAAATTTCTACCCTCTTACTAAATTTCTATATTTTCAATCATTTTATTTTTTCAAATATTATTTGCATACTCCAAAGCAACATCATCCCATTGTTTAATAACGATTTTTATATATTTCGTTTCCTCTATCTATTCTATATGTCAATATCTTCCAACAGATTACCACATATTTCAGTCAAATGCTACATAATTTAACCATAGGTTTTCGACATTATTTTCATTTAAGTAGAACCAAAAGTAAAATTTTATTTGTACGATTATCTGCTACATTTTTGTAGCAGACGGCAAATTCCTGTGCAATGCTGCTACATTTTTATAGCACATCCACCGGAACATAGAAAAAAAGGCATATCCGCAACGGATACACCCTTTCCCTGGAAAGTGCATTATTCCATCCCATCCATGAAATCCAATGCACCCTCTGGTATTTCTTCGCTTTGCTCCGGCAATCCAGCCTCTTCCCGGTTATCCACTTCTTCTGCATCTGCCATGAGTGCTGCGCTTGTTCCCATAGCATTCACATTTCCCCCGCTGATACAGTTCCTGACCGCTCGTTCTACAATCCCAGTTATCTCCACACCGAATTGTTTGAGCCATTCATTCCGGCTGTCTTCCCGGTCTTTGCTTTCAAAATATTCCTTTAAAATCTGCTTGATATAATCCGGAACGGAAATCCCCGCCTCCTTTTTCCCCTCCATAAGGCTGTCATACAGCTCCGCTTCCACCCCTTCCGTATGGAACCGAACCGTTGCCACATACTTATCCCCCATATCACGCCGCTCCCTGCTTCTTTAGCATCTGCATGGCAAGGAACTCATAGCCCTTCGCATTGGCGTGGATGTCCGTATCAAAAGCCACATTCGTCCGCAGCTCGGAAAAATTCTTTACCGCCACAGCGCTGCCTCCGACATAAATGACATTCGTATATTGCAGGTCAAATTCCCTCTCCATCAGTTCCAGCTCCATGCCGTGAATCAGTTCTCTCAGCGTTTCCCTCACATGGTTTACCTGGTTTCTCGGAAGGAAGCTGTCTTTCTTTAAGACAACTTTCAGGATTTCGCTCTCCGGCACATTCTTTCCATACTGAATCTGCAGTCTCCCCTGAATCTGCTTCATCCACTTTACCATAACTTTTTCAACCGTGACGGATCTCCGTTCGACTAGCATCCCATTTTTTAGCAGCACATCCGTTGTCTTGCTCCCGATATCCACAACCAGATAATCCCCTTTCATATTGGCAAGCCTTGGGGCGATTGCGGAATAGCACTGCGGGAAAACAAAAATACGGCTGATAGTCACATCATACCGGACTCCCTCATACTCATATTTCAACGTCGGCTTCTGCCCATAATACTCCAAAAGAGCTTTCTTCTCCGTGCCATAATCAGAGAACGAGAGCCCCACTGCCAATATCTCGACTCCACTGTCCCCATAGCATAAACGCCATTATCGAATAAGGACTGCGCCGTTTTTCCAAACTGGTAGCCGTTATCAAACCCGATTGCATACTGGCCGCTGCTTAATTTTACCATCTGAACCATCTCCTTTCCATTCCGGTCCGTGCAAAACCGAAGTCCACCAGATTTCGTGCACCCTTCCATTTCCTCAATCTCCAAAAATGAATAGGAACCGTCAAAAAATCCCCATTCATCCTCACTGTTAATATAGCCTTCCCCGTACTCCATGTCATCAACCGGAAGTCTCCCGGTTGTAATGAATGTGCCGAAGAAATTGACAAGTATCCCGAATTTATATCGGCAAGGCATCCCGTCACTGTCACCATCGGCAAGCTCCCAAAAATCAAAGCAACCCGGAACCGTGGCTCTGTCAATCCGAAGATCACAGAAATATCCCCGCACTCCCTTTATTTCCATTGGAACCCATCTCTCTTCCCTTGTGCTGTATCTCGCCATTATGCTGCACCCTCCTTCCATTTATGCTGACAATAATTCCAGCATATTCTGCTTATTCCTCGGCTCATATAAATAATATTCCGGTCTTGCACAGGTTTCTCCATAAAACGCCTCACCCTCAAAGGAATCCACCACCGCACGTTCTTCTTCATCCATTTTCTGGTACGTTTTCCTTCCATACGCAGGCGGGAGCCATCCCTTCTGCCTTGCCCCGAAAATATTGAATTTTTTCAGCAGTTCCTCATCCTTGAAAATAATGTGGCACGTTCCTTTTTTATAGAAATTACAGGTGAAATACCGGAATTCAATATTTTTTGATTCCTGCCTGTCCTCTGCCTGCCTCAAGATATACGGAAGCGGCAAGCTGCCGGATACCGTGCCGGACAGATAATCAAACACCTTCTCAATGTCAGAAAGCTTCTGCCCCACGCTGTAGCTGTACCGGAATTTGTGGAAGATATTGCAGAACACATCATAAACGGGGATAATCACTTTTTTATTGATCATCCATGCCTGGTTCGTTTTCCAGCCGTTGAAATAGCGGATGTTCTTCTCACACCCCATGCTGTAACGGTAAGATAATTCATCAAACAGATCCACGATACATTTTTCTATGCTCCCGGTCATGTGCTTTGACATTTCTGTCTGGATTGTCCTGATATTGTACCTGTTGAAATCATACTTTTCCAGTTCGTTCACTTTCGCCAAATAGCTGCTCTGCATCTCAGACGTCATCCCCCGTATAAATTTCGGGTTTCTGAATAACGCAGACCAATATTTTCTCCTTACTGCTGTCACATACTGGTTTATGGATGCGTCATGCTGCCCGACCTTCATCGTGATAATCGGGCTTTTGTATCCATCGGAATCAAAGGAATCCATGATATCCGGCTTCATTCCCCAGTATTCACGGATAAGCCTGATCCCGGCATCCATTTCTATCTCGCACTGCCTCACAATCGCTTCCACAATGTCATTTACCGCCACATCCATATGAGTATCATCTGCTTTCTGCTCTGCATACTTTTTCGATTTCCTTAACTGTCCGAAAATATAGGACACATCTTCTGCCTGCGGTATGCTTACCTTAATGACCGCAACTTCCACATCCGTCCGGATTTCCGCATGGATAAAAGCCGACTGGTAATATTCGACCGCCGCACCCAGTTCCTCCAGCTTGCGCACAAGGAGCTTCCTCTCTTTCGTGTACGGGTTTTTCAGTGTTTCAGCGTTCAGTATGCACATGACACAGCCGCCGTTTTTCTGCATTCCCAGCGCTTTCAGAAGATGCCTTTCCCCGTCCGCAAAAAGCGGGTTCATGGCAATCAGGTCATACTGCTTGTATGTCTGGAACCTGATAAAGTCATCATAAATGACGCGGTAATTCTTCCCCTTTAAGGCTGCCCTCCTGTTCTCATTGATCCCGATGCAATCAATATCAAGGCTTCTGTTATAGTAAGGGTATTTGTCTGCCGCATCCATAATATAATCGCAGATATCGCCATTTCCGGCAGACGGCTCCAAAATAGAGCTTACCGTCCTCCAGTCCGTATCTTTAAAAATCTTTTCAAGCAGTTCTTTTGGTGTCGGGTAAAACTGTTCCATATCCATCCTGTTCCTACCTCCATTCTTTCAATTTTTCTTCTATATTTATCCATATCAAGCCTCAAAACCTTCGCTTCGTTCTCGGATAATTCCACTGTACCGCGCATATACTCATAAGCTTCGTCCGCATCATCTTCCAGCAGACCGTCTTTCAGAAGTGTGGCAATCTCCAGAAGCCTTTCATGCGAAACGTAATCCCTGTCTGTTCTTGTCCTGAAATCATCAAGGGCTTTGAACAGGGCTTCTTCCTCTGACAGCTTCGAGTATTTTCCAAACCCATAGTAGCTGCAGGTATAATTCCATTCCCCTTTATCCTGATCCAAACCGTTCACCACGGCATACTCCTGCATTCTGCTTCCCCTTTGTATCAGGGCATATTCACCTTTCTTTGCGATCAGCCTGTAATCCATTATCCGCCACCTCCACAAAATATAAAAATTCCAAGTCTTCTCTTATGAAACCATTTGCCAGCAGAAACGCTTCCGCTTCCGGCTGATTGTTAAATACGCGAACTTCCTTATTTCCGTCCAACAGATATTCCAGCCCTCCGTTAAGGGTAATGCCATTTACCGGACGGGCAACTATTACCTTCGGAAGATAGAAACCATCCTGCTCCGTCACCTCAAAAGAATATAAATCCTCCTCACAATGGAAACACTGGTAGCTGTATTCTGCATGTTCCGACTGATAGACCGGATTTCCGCATCGCCTGCATACCATACCCGTATTTCCGTACCAATGACCGTCATGGAATATTCCGCTCATTCAAACCGCCTCCTTTCTAAAATGCCGCATTTTTGTAGCAGTTAATTTTAAATGCGGTAAGGATGCTGCAAATTTGTAGCAAACCTTCTCACAAGGTAATCACCTTACAAGCAGGCAGGGGCATACCATAACCGATATGCCCCAATGCCCTGTAGACTGACTTTATAATGCTTTTCCATCCTATGCCGGAATCATATCAAGAAACTCCTGCTCTGTCAGAACCGGAATCCCAAGCTCCTTTGCCTTTGTCAGCTTGCTCCCCGGCTTCTCACCGCAGATAAGATAATTCGTCTTTCTGGTAACGGAACTCCCAGCATGTGCGCCAATGCTGATGATTTTGTCATTGATGCCATTGCGCATAAAATGCTCCAGCTTGCCTGTAGCCACAATCGTGCATCCTGTAAACGGGTTGCTTTTTGTACTGTTATTTTTCTTTGCCATAGTAATATCCTCCATTTTCTTAATATGAACTTCTTTCTGTAACGTTTTCCAAAGTTTCAGGTTCCCATAATCATGGAACCAGTCCCAAATGTTCCGGCACATTGTATCCCCGAAATCCGGAAGGGAGGTAAAATCGAAGCAGTCCACCGCCGCTTTTGCAAATTCCTGCAGATCTCCGTGGAAATGCTGCTCTAATGCCCTGCCCGCTGTCCTCCCGATCATAGGGATATCCATTGCCACCACATACCTTGCAAATGTGATATTGCGGCTTTTCTCCACAGAAGCAATCATCTTGTCATAAGACTTCTCTCCGAAACCTTCCATCTGCACAATCTCACTCCTGTAACGATCCAGATGATAAAAATCATGGAATGTCTTCAAGAATCCTTCTTTCATAAATCTCTCTATGGTAGCCTCTGAAATTCCCGATATATCCATTGCTTTCTTTCCCGCAAAGTGTATGAACTTGTGAAGAATCTGGCTGCTGCACTCCGCATTGTCACAATGCAAAGTTTCAATCAGCCTTCCCCTGTCCCCGGCTCTCGAAAATACCCTTGTCGGTTTCCCGCAGCATGGGCATTTTTTCGGTATCAAAGCCCCGCTGTAATGCCCCCGGTCGAGGTTTTCCTCAATATGCGGGATTATCATATTCCGTTTGGAAACAAGTACCCTGCATCCAAGATGAAGCTCCAGATCCCTGATAAATGACAGGTTATGCAGGCTCGCCCTGGATACGGAGCACCCATCAATCTCTACTGTATCAAATACTGCCACAGGCGCAATCTCCCCGGAACGTCCCGGCTCCCATTCAATGCTGCGGAATACCGTTTCGTAAGTGTCATCCTCAAACTTGAAAGCGATACCATCTTTGTAATGATGCCCAGTCCTTCCAAAACTTCTGGAATAAGATAAGCTGTCATACCTGAGAACCATGCCGTCAATCGGGATCTGCCCCTCCTCTGCAATCGCCTTTAAACAGCCAATCTGATCCTCTATTTTCCGGAGGGTTACTTTTTCCGGCAGGAATGTAAATGGACAGACAGCAAATCCAAGCTCCCTGATCGCTTCCAGCAGTTTTCCCCGGCTGTCGGCGATTTTTCCGAAATCGCCCATCCCCTCTAAAATATTGAAAGCATAAAAATACACATGGCGTTCTTTACAGGCCGCCGGATTTAATAACCGGATGGAACCGGAAGCGAGGTTCCTTGCATTGCAGATTTCCTTATCGGCCCTCCCCGAAATCCCTTCTTTCATTTTTTCAAAATCATCCTTATGGATAAAGCCCTCACCCGTAATGACAAGCCTCCCCTTATGCGGTATTTTTGTCGGCACATTATAAAAAGCGGGGATATTGTGGGTGATTACCTCTCCAATATCCCCGTCCCCTCTTGTAGACGCCTCCACAAGCTGACCGTTTTCATACACAAGCTTGATCGTAAGACCGTCCAGTTTCAGCATCAGCAAAGCCGGCGCCTTCGCCGCCATCTGCAGCAGTTCCTCTGTCTGCTTCGTCTTATCCAAACTTAGCAGCGGGATCGGATGCCTTACTTTCTCCAATGCGCTCACCGGAGTATAGCCAACCGTCTGCGTTGGCGAATTGCTCAGGATGATGCCTGTCTTCTTTTCCAGCTTCTGCAGTTCATCAAAAAGATGGTCGTAGACCGCATCCGGCACGCTTGGTTTTGCTTTGTTGTAATATTCGTTGCGGTACTGGTTCAGCTTTGCAACAAGCATCACAACCTTTTCTTCATCTTCATTCTTTTGATTTCTTTGAACTATCTGCATCGTTTTCACGCTCCTTTCATTTTTTATGGCGGTTTTTCACGCCATACGGGTATCCTTTCGGATCCCTTGATTTTTTGTATTGTTTATTATGATTGCTTTTGGCACTTCCATGACTACAGCAGGGTAGCCATTCAGGAGCATGCCAAAAGCATAATCATCAGCAGTTCTCTTGCCTTCAAAATAGAGAGGCTCTTTTCCTGATTCCCAGTAAAAACATTTTTGGGGGTAGTTCTCTATTTTAGTAACATAGGCAATCCCTTCCGCAAAGAGCAGCCCGATTGCCCACCGGCAGTCTACTTTTGCGGTATTTTTATGCGTTCTTACAGACATATTCATCCTCCGTTCTCATAGATTTTCTCTTTCCTTGTCGCATTATCCCTTACAATGACCTTCGGGTATTCCTTCAGCAGTTCATCCTTCTTTCTCAGCGCCGCTTCCATAGTCCTACCGGAATATCCCCAATCCCCACATTCACCGGATTCGTCTACTGTATAAACATTCGCACCCCTCCAAGTGAAGTCATCCAGATGGGCATTGACATATGCATCCCCCTCAATGATGAAATCCGCTAAAAGAGCCGCCATAATGTGCATAGCTTCACCGTCCGTTCTTAATGTCTTGAAAGTGCCAAAGCCGCTTGCGCAGCTTTTCCCATCCGCTTCAGTATACTCAATCCACAAATCCAGATAGATTCCCTCACTCCTCCCATAGTCCAGATTATTTTTCAAATCATACTCATAAGTTGTAATTGATATGGGATTGGGTGCTGCCAGTCCGTAATCCAGAATATCCGGCATTTTTTCTTTCCCTTTCAGAATTTCACAGATAGCGCCAAACAGTTCCTCCGTTGTCATTGGTCTTTTCCTTGCCATGTCCGCATCCTCCTTCCTACTACCACACAATTCGTTCCGGCTCAAAGGCAACCGTCACTCCCTGGTATTTCTCCAAATACTTCATACCTGTGTCCGGCTCACCGTCAAACTCATTATTTACCGAAGTACATAAATTTGGTTTCATTCCTGCTCCCGGATCCACATCTTTCCACAGGTTCCACTATCATCCTTATAAACAGGCCTGTCCCACGAATCTATTCCTACAAATTTCAAATACAGTGCCTTAGAATTGCACATAAAAATTTCCTTCCTTTTATTTTCTTACATAAAAATTAGGGCATTCCATATAATTTAATTTATGGAATACCCTATCTTTTTGCTGTTATCATAAAACGCTATACATTTGCATACAATGCATTCTCAGCTGTTTCAATTTCTTCCTCTGTATAACCGCAAGAAATAATTTTTCATTAGTAATATTAGCCTTTATCATTCGCTTTATTGCTTCTATTCGTTCGTTTTTTACAGCGCTCTCTTTAACCAGTTCAGATAAATTACACATATTCTGCATCCTCCCTTCTAACTCTTCCGTCATGATCATTCCATACTCACTTTCCAGAATATGTTTTTCTTCGCAATATCCTTTCTGGAAAGAAGCTCTTCCAACATTGCTATCCGTTTATTTTTGGATTTTTTTATCATCTCAGAAGCGGTATTCTCCCTCTCTGTCAAGCTCTTTTCGCTTCATTCCCTTCAGGCTATATTATCCATGGCATAAAAAATCCGTAGGATAATTTGCTGTCCATTATCCTACGAATCTCTCCATAACTCTTTATCTCTCTCCATTAGTTCATGTAAGGCTTCCTTCCATGCCACTTTTCAAATTTGGTGTCAAACTGGTGTCAGATTCTTACCTCCAAACGCTAAAACCCCTGATTTTACTGGCTTTCTTTACCCAAAGTTTTCATCGTCGGGAATTTCAAACAAGTTACTTCATTATTCTTCATAACCGCTTATCTCCGCTTTTTTCTTACGCTTCAACACTTCATTATGATGTGTTATTCTACCAATAAAATTTCAAATTTGATGTAGATTTGTTGTAAACCACACAATTTGCTGTACTCATTTATCCGTTTCGGACTCTTTCCTAAAATACATCAAGATTGCGTGATAAATTTTGTATTGCTTCCTGTTTCTTCATGTCAGTGACTTCGGCATATATGTCCATCGTTGTTTCAATATTAGCGTGTCCCATGATTGCCTGTATCACTTTCACATTTGTTTCCTTCTCGCAGAACCTTGTACAAAAGGTATGCCTTAAATGGTGGCATGAGAAGTGAGGTATTATGACTGGCTGCCTTTTTTCCCTTTTGGCATTTAACACTTCCTCTGCATTGTACGATTCGTATATCCGCTTAATTGCCCTGTTTACAGCTTGCGGATTATGAAGATTTCCAAAACGGTTACTGAAAATAAATCCTGTCATTCCGTCAACCACCGTAGTATTGAAACCTTCTTCTTTCTGCTCGCTGTATTCCTCTTGGAACGCTTCATATACTGCATCCATCATCGGGACAGTACGGATACCCGCTTCTGTTTTCGGGAGGGATACGCCAAATTCACATTTGGTTGTATCATTTCTTCGGGGATAATATGTAACGCTATGGTTAATGCTGATTACCCTTTTCTCTAAATCTATGTCCTCCCATCTAAGTCCAATCGCTTCGCCAATCCTGCACCCTGTCCCTAACAGCACTGTGAAAAACGGTGTCCAATGGCAGAATACCGGACTTTTGGCTGTGTAGTCCATAAAGGCTCTCTGCTGCTCCAAAGTGAGTGCGTGTCGTACACCATGATTTCTCCCCGGCTTCTTCTTGATTTGAGCCATCACGCCATCACTTGGATTATTCCTGATGATGTCATCCCTCACTGCAAGCTGGAAAGTTGGGTGGAGAACCGTATGGATAGTTTCAAGTGTGTTAATCTGTAATCCTTTGTCATTTATCAAATGATAGTAAAAATATAACACATCTGAATACTTTATCGTTCCAATTTTCCTTTTCCCGAACTCATCCCTTACAAATCGGTCATACATATAGGTGTAATTTGTGTAGGTTGTCCGCCTTAATTCTGTTTTCGTTGTAATATACCTGTCAAAAACAAAATTCAAATCTGCGTTGCCTGCCGCATACACATCCAGACCGTCAAGCTGGTCTTTCATCAGACGCTTTTCTTTTTCTCTAAGCTCTACCAAGTCATTCGCATATATGTACCGTCTTTTACCATAAGGATCAGTATAAGTATACATATACGTTTTATCCTTGCGTTGGATTTCCCCTTTCCGTAAAGCTCTCCCTCTATGGTCTTTCCTTGCTTTTGCCATCTCTACTCCTTTCTTAAAAGGAAAGAGATATTTCGTACTGCTACCTGTTTTCTTCCATTGAGTATTGAAGTTCAACACCCTTTTGTAGCACTTGCGTTATGGTCATGTCATGTTTGGCAGCATAGTCTTTCAGCTTCTCATACTCCGCATCATCAACCCGAAGGCTTAATGACCTTTGCTTAGGCGAGTCGGTTTTGGGACGCCCCGTTCTAGGCATTTACTATGCACCTCCTTCATAACTAACACCATTATAGTTTACGTTCTACGAAAAGTCAAGGACTTTTTGTAGAACAATTATTTTTTACGAAATTCTCTTTGCTTTCCTCATTCACTGACTCTAAAAGATTCCAGATATTGCTCGAAAATATCACAATTCACCAATACCAGTTTATCCACCTTATAGATAGCGTTGGCTTGCTTTGCAAGTTCCTGAAATTTGGTTAAACCCATGCTGTATATTTCTGCGCCCTCTTTATATCTGACAAATTTTTTTCTATCTACTTTCTTTACCATAAATTTCTCCTTTTTGCACAGCCTTATCTGCTAATAAATAAGCAGAATACACTTCTCCCCATTTATTAGCAGATAAAAACTGCAATACAGGTGGCAGCTCGTTACACTGCCCACATCGGTCTTGCACCGTCATTCAAATTGACCGGATTGCAGATTTCCTGCAACCCGGAAGTATCATTATCACAGATATGCTTCATCGCCCCTTGTAACCGCTACACACTTTGCCAGATTTCACTCGCTCCTTACCTTTGCTTCAATGCAGTTTTTCAGCATTTCCTCACGTTCACCCTGCCATAAGGCAGGACAGATATGTCATGGCGCATCTGCCTAGTGGCTCCGCATATCCTCACGTCCTGTATGCAATACAGTATTCAATTTTCAATGTACAACGCTGATAATCAGCTATGGAAAAGGACAGCTAACCGCCCCTTATACCGCTTCAAATGCCAATATCTTCGTAATCAGCTTTGTTTCAAGCCTCCGGCGTAGCGTTTCATCAACACAAAAATGCAGCCGCCCACTCTCGTCATACATTTTCCGGGTGGACAAAGTAATTATGTATCCCTCATAATGCTTCAAAACTGCGTTGATTGCCATTACATCACCTTCTGATGCTGCCTTTATGATATGGAAAGGCAGCAAATTCTTTTCTTCCCTACTCTTACATCTCTTTTTCATCTGCTTTTTCCTCCATAATCTTTCTCAAAATCTCAAGTGAGCGTGTCCGGTGTTCGTGGATCGTACTGCGTACAAGGTTCATTTCCCTTGCTATATCCGCATCGCTCATTTCCAGAAAATACGAAAGCAGTATTACAT
>OFGG01000907.1_pt1 | contig 22266 bp, 19 predicted proteins | sample 1521701 | NCBI WGS metagenome assembly OFGG01 (sample SAMEA3504081, study PRJEB24116) | mouse gut metagenome | biome: mouse gut; feature: mouse-associated habitat; material: faeces | place: Denmark | collected 2011
GAGCACTTGACTTTTAATCAAGTTGTCCGGGGTTCGAGCCCCCGATGTCTCATTATTAAAAACACCCGGTAAGAGGGTGCTTTTTTTATTCCATTTGTGTTTACGAAATATAAAAAAAATAGTATAATAGATACGACGCAAACTGAAATGGGAGTAGATATCATTTCAGGTATTGATCGAGCATAGAATGAGGAGACGATTATGGGTACAGTTCTGAAGGGAAATGAATTAAACCGGTTTGAAGAAGGCACGGTACTCTTTAAAAAAGGAGAACAGGTTCGTTTTTTTGGAATGATTGCGAAAGGAAGTATCCGAATCCAAAGTAACGGCGTACAGAGGGTTGCAGGAAAAGGCGCAATGATTGGTGTTGCGGATTTGTTTTACAACGAATATTTACATGATTATACTGCGGAAGAGGAAACCATATTTTACGCATTTCGTGCAATTGATACGGGACTGTTGGAAAGTTTTTTGAACAGTAATTTTGATTACCGTGGAATTGTAGTGCATTCTATGGAGCAGGAACTTTCCGATTTTTTAAAACAGAGAGAAGCTTTGTTGGAGAATGCCCAGGAAATGTATGGAAATTTGAAAGAACTTCATGAACCTGCGTCGGCGGAAGGAATGGACAATAGCGATATAAGCCGGCTTTTAAAAGAAGAGCCCAAGACGGCATTTCCTCTCATATGTGATTCCAAAAGAATTCAGTTTTATCAGGAATGTGCAAAAGTTGCGCAAAAGCTTCATAAAGAATTTTATTATGGCAGTTCTTTTATGGCGTTTTACCAGGCTGGTGAAATTGCGGGGATGGTACGGGAAGTACTAAATTCCTGTGAAGAGATTTCTGCTTATATGGAAGAACTTTCATTTTATAATTCATCCTTACAGGACGATATGGAAGAAGACGGGGATCCGGAAGCTTTCGCTATTCCGCATGAAGAAATTATGTCTCTTCTGAAAAACTCGCTTCTGCAGATATTAAAGTTTGCCAACATTGAAAAATCGGAGCAAAAAGAAATCATTTCGGTTATGAATGCGTTTGCGGGCGCAAAGGACCGATTGTCCGTTCAGGATGATATGAGAAAAATCAAAAAGGGAATTACGGGGTTTTACTATAAAATCTATCAAAATTGTCTTTTTAAGTGGTTCGAAAATAAGAAAGTGCCTTTGCCGGTGAAGCTTTTGTTGAATTATGGCTATATGGACGAACGTTTGCTGGAGGAAGAACAGATATTTTTCCTGTGCGACAGGTTAGAAGAGAAAACGCCTAAATTGGCATGCCGCGTATACAGCATGCCAGAATGGTTAGAGGCAATTTACCGGGGGAAGAAGGAACCGTCAAGAGATTCGTTCGAACAGGATTACAGGGATATGCTTCGTAAAGAACAGCGCAGCGGAAAGATAACGGAGAAGCAGGAAAAAGAGTATTTGGCGGACAACCGAAGGAAAGTTATTTTTGAAATAGAAAATATGTTTGTCAGCAATAATAAAATTGTAAACGGAAAGCTTTCCACTTATGTCCCGGTGCTTTATCAGGATGAGATATACGGCCATTTAGACAGGATTTTTGTCACTAAAAAACTGCTTTGCGATTCCATTGTAGAGTTAGAAGAAAAGGATTTTACAATTTTCCAGAGAGAAGTGTTGTATACAAATCCTGCGCTTCAAATTGACAGGGAACATGTAATAAAGCATGTGTATCCGGATGTTATAATAGCGCCTGTTTACGGGACGGCGTCCTCTATGTGGCAGGAGATTACAGGAAAACGGCGGGATACGCCAGGCAGGTTTTTATTTCCGGTTATTTCCGAAAATGAAATCCATAAGTTAGTGACGAAAGCGTTTGGAAGATTTCACTGGGAATATTGCAGGTGCGAAATGGGCGCTTCCTGGAATAATATTCAGTACAAATCCCTGACATCCGAATACATGGATTACATACAGTATTATCGTAAAAACCATAACTTATCAGAAGACCGAAGGGAAAAAATCAAGACGCAGATTCTCCGGGCAAGGAATAACAGCAGGGAGATTTTCTTAAGCGATTATGAAATGTGGATTTATTCCGAGGCTAATTCTGCGATGAAGTTGAATAAAGTATCCAGGCTGATATTGGCCACGTACTGTCCGTTTTGTAAAGAAATCAGGGATTCTCTTAAAGCAAATGCGGCGTTCGCAGAAGCAATTGCACCGCAGCAGAGAATGTTCCATGAAAAGGTAAGGGAGTGGGAACTGCGGATTAAGCGCAGGGAAAATAACGGATTAGAAGTGCCGAAAGAATTTTATGATACATATCATTATTATTCCGATAATTAAAATTTAAGGATGTCTTGCAGTGAAAACGGCGGTAAACAGAAGAAATAGACGAGGATGGTATTTATGAAAAAAGAGAAAGAGTTACAGGAGAAAGCTTCCGGCAATTCAAAACTAAAAATGACAGTTGGTATTTTGGCTTTGACGGTACTGTGTATTGTCGAACTTTACCTGATGATGAATTACTTTAACAGTTACCTTTTACTTGGAGTTGTAGGGCTGGCAATATTGTGCTGTGTATATTGGGTAACGGATCTGGCTTTTCAGATGCAGAATGAAAAAGAAAGCGCTTTGGAAAAAGAATTTGAAAACTTGTATAAGGCGCAGAAAGTGTCTTATGTTACTGCAAAGCAGGGATTTCTGAAGATGGAGGAAATTCTGGATGATTTGGGAGACGATCTCGCATTTCCGTCGGAAGAAGTGGTTCAGACCCAGAAAGCAATTGGCAGGGTTACGATTCAAAAAAATAAAGAAAATTCGGAAGCCGTAGTCGCATCCAATGAAAAGTTAATAGAGCAGTTGTCTGTTTTTGAAAGCAGGATTGCAGATATCAGCAGCCGTATGGATAAGCTGCAGGAAGATGTTTTGACGCAGGGGCAGCAGCAAATAATGGAACTGCTGCAGCGGATAGAGGCTGAAAAGGAGCCGTCTGCAAGGCGTGCAAAGGAAATGATGGATACATTGTCAAACATTGAACTTATGATGGAGCAGGGTGCAGGAAAAGACAATGTATCGGAGTTTCGCCAGGAGATAATGGCGGCGTTGGAAAAAATGGAGACTGCGGTGGAACAGGGCATTTCCAAAGAATCAGGGACAGACTATAAACAGGAAATAATGGCGGCCTTGGAAAAAATGGAAACTTCCATGAAAAATGAAACTTCCAAGTTAGAGGAGAATATGGAAGCGAAAATGAATGAGATTTCTTCCGCAGTGAAGGAAGAGCAATCATTGTCGCCGGAAGAACTGGATTCGATTCTGAATGAAGCAAGCATGGTTATGGAAACGATTCAGATTGAAACTTCCGATTCTGTTGCAGGTGAAGGTACGGCAGGCGAGCCGGAAGCGACGGGTATCAATCCAATGGAGTTTGCAGCCAAACCGGCAGACCGAAGTCCAGAGGAAATACCAGAAGAAATGGCGGAAACAGAAAGCGCTGTGAGTCTGAATCCGGTAGAAATGCCGGCGCCTGAAGAACCTATTATGGAAGAATTATTGGGAGAAAATCTGACCCAAGCGTTGCAAGAGGGGGCAGAAAGTGAAAAATTAATTGGTTCAGATCCGTTAGATGCGCCGGGGGAAATGAAGGTAGGCGAAGAGAACGCAGGCCTAGATCCAGTAGAAATGCATCAAGAAGCGACGGTAAGCGGCGAAGGGCCGACTGGTTTGAGTCCAGTGGAAATGCCGGAAGAAATGGCGATAACGGAAGGGTTATCAGGCCTAAGTCCAGAAGGGATGCCCGAGGGAAAGACGATAGGCGAAGAGCTGGCAGGTTTAAATTCAGCGGAAATGCCGGAAGAGCTGGTGATAAGTGAAGGTTCTGCAGGACTGAATTCGGTAGAAATGCCGGAGGAAATGACGATGACCGAAGGTTTGGCAGGACTGAATCCAGTGGAAATGCCGGAAGAAATGACGATGACCGGAGGTCTGGCAGGACGGAGTCCAATAGAAATGCCGGAAGAAAAGGTGATAAGCGAAGGGCCGACTGGTTTGAATCCAGTGGAAATGCCGGAAGAAATGACGATGGCCGAAGGTCTGGCAGGACTAAATCTAATAGAAATGCCGGAAGAAAAGGTGATAAGCGAAGGTTCTGCGGGGCTGAATCCAGTAGAAATGCCGGAAGAAATGACAATGAACGAGGGTCTGGCAGGACAAAATCTAGTAGAAACGCCGGAAGAAAAGGTGATAAGCGAAGGCTCTGCGGGGCTGAATCCAGTAGAAATGCCGGAAGAAATGACGATGACCGAAGGTTTAGCAGGACTGAATCCGGTAGAAATGCCGGAAAAGATGGTGATAGGAGAAGGGCTAGTAGGTTTGAATCCGGTGGAAATGCCCAAAGAAACGACGATGACCGGAGGTCTGGCAGGACGGAGTCCAATAGAAATGCCGGAAGAGCTGATGATAGGCGAAGGAGCATCAGGCTTCGGTCCGGTAGAAATGCCGCAAGATATGACAATAACAGAAGGGCTATCAGACTTGGGGTCGGTAGAGACGCCGGAGAAGATGACAATAGGCGGAGGGACTGCAGGACTGAATCCGGTGGAAATGCCCGAAGAAATGACTATAACCAAAGAACTGGCGGGACTCAATCCGGTTCAGATGCCGGAGGAACCGGCTGCTTTACAGAATGCATTAGAGGCTGACTCTCATGAACTATTCGGTGCGCATACGGTATATGAAGATACGGAGCGTTTTAACGGGCCGATAGGTTCGGAAAAGGTAATGACGCCGGAAGAAGTGGCGGCTTTGCTCGGAGAACCGGCAGAGTCGGCATCTGTTTTGGAAGCCGTACAGGAAATAAAAACCCCGGCGCCGGATCCATCCGATCCAGGACACATTATGACGCCGGAGGAAATAGAGGCTCTGCTGGAAGCCGTATAAATTGAAAAAAGAACATTACATATAAGGGAATGTACTCCCGGAATACTTATATCCGGCTTTTCCGGGAGTACAGAACCGGTATACTGACAGTAAGACCAATCTTTTCTCTATTCTCTGCAATTTCTGCAAGTATCCAGAGTAAAAATCCGATTCCGGAAAAGAATCTTCCCATAAATATACCTGGCGCATGGTATACAATTTCAATCCGATGTTCCCCTTTGGGAATTTGCGCGCCAAGAAATGCCGTATTTACCGGTTCGGTATTTATGCGCCTGCCGTTTATGCGAATTTCAAATCCGCGGTCAAACGGAATGGAAGTTATTAAGTATCCTTTGTGCTGCACATTTATAGTTCCGCAAATCCGATTTCCTCTTGTAAGGGACCAGTCTGGCACAAACGCAGACTGGTACAAAGAATCTTCGGCCAGTATAGCCGCGTCTTCTAAATAACTTTTGATATTCAGAATGGAATAACTGCCGGTTCCAAGCAGGAAGTCTATCTTCCGCTGTCCTTTTTTTAGTTTTATGGCATAGGTAAACGTTGTATTTCCATTATAATATACGTGGTCTTGGGCGCTTAAATTGTTGCGGACGCCCGCAAGTTCTATAATTACATCCCGGTTTTTTTGGTGATTTTTCACATCAAACTGTAAGAAAAAAATTTGTTCCCGCGTAAAGTCAGCGTCTTCTCCCGATACGAAGAGCGTTGTTTTTGTTTTCTGATCGGTTTTGATTTGGTAGCCGCCGTCCGTTTTTTTTGCAGAACCGCTTTCTAAAAGAACAATATCCGTTTGCCGTATATTTGGAACGGATGCGGTAATCTGCTGTTTGCTGAGCCCTTTTCCTTCTTCTGCTACTGCGTACCGCATCAGAGTAGTCTGGTTGTAAGGAAATTGCATTTTGCGGTATACGTGTTCTGTAATAACCTGATCTGTCGCATAAATGACAGGCGCAGCATAATTTTGCGTGGAAACGGAAAACGGTTTGCTTCTATTGCTGCCAGAGTTTTTGGCAACTATGTATTTTATGCCCATAAATTTCTGGAATAATGGGTTATCGGAAACGGACTGCATCAGGCAGTTTCGTAACGGCTGTTCTGTCTGAAATGTTTTTTCACGAAAGTTCTTATAAGATTCCTGATAAGCGGAGGAATACGAAGAAATGGACCATTGCTTAGAGTCCCATGTGCGGTTGATGTTTGCTTTTTTTTCCTCATGGCTGCCGCTTTGCTCTAACCGGAACAGTCCGGATTCTTTTTGCAGTACATCGGAAATAACTTCTTGCCATGAAGGAGCGGTTACGTTTTCATAAAAATCCGTGTCCAGGATGTCCGTTTCATTCAGATAAACGCCGCAGCATACCAGGCAGCATACCGACGGGGCGATGATCAGGGAAAGGCGTTTTGTTCTCCTAAAGAGCATAAAGCAAACCGGGAGCAAAAGAAGTTCGGCGAACATCAGCGTATATGGTTTGGCCAACGTTTTTTGGGCGCAGGCGGTAAAAGAACCTGCGCAAAAGGCAGCGGCGGCAAGATATCCGGCCAGGCACATGCGGCCGGAAATTTTTCTTGTGTTGATTCCTGTAAGGCAGGAGGCCGCCAGATAACAAAAGACCGGAAGGAAAGGGATTAAGGACTTTCCCCTTGCGTAAAGCCCTCCGTTTAATGCCCATGAAAAAAACGGGATTGTTATGACAACAAGGCATGCGGCGGATAAAAAGCGTTCGCCCAGGCTTTTACAGGCAATGCAGAGGAACAACGCCGCAAGGATCCCTGCCGTAAGGCCGATACCATACCCGCTGTATGCAAAGCGCTCATAGGAAAAGTCCGGTAAAAACAATGATGCAAACGAAATTTCCGAGGGATGGGCGCTTCTTGTAAATAGGGCGTATGCAGTTGGAATCAGTAAGAACCCGGCCATGCACAGGGCTGCCGCTGTCGGCAGGATAAATCGGAATATACGGTTTCTTTGGTTTGTTTTTTCGCACTGTCCAATGATGTAGAGGCACAAAGCGAAAAGGCCCGCGATCGAAAAATAAAAGCTGGTCATAATCATAAGAAATACGCCTGCAATATAAAGGCCGGGTTTTCCTTTTTTGCGGTAACGGTCTGCGCCAATCAGGGATATACATAAAAAAGGCATATAATTTACAAACATAATCTGTCGGTGAAATTGATAAACCATCGGCGCTGCCAGAAGAAACAGGATTGTAACAGGCAGTTTAACCTGTATGGAAAATCCATGCGTCCCCAGCCAGTAATAAAATAATAAAACGGACGTCGTAAGGCATACCAGGCAAACGGCTATCAGATAGTCGCTCATTTTTAAAAATGGAAGCAGATAGGACGGCAGCAGAATGGGGCTAAAGAGCCCATAGTAGGAAAAGTTATAAATATTTTGTCCAGCTCCAAGCCCGGCCGCAAATTCGGGAAACAGCTGCCCGGTTGCATAAAACTGCTGTCTGAACTGTTCCGGAATTACGCTGTGCTGGGAAAGCCAGTCCCCGTTTGATGCAAAGAGGCCAAAACGGCCTGAAAAAAACCAAACCGCAAACAAAGTCAAAGCTGTCAGGAAAATATAAGGTCTTGTTTTGGGTTTCATTATGTAAACGCCTCCTTTTTTATATCTTCTATATTATCTTTGGAGCCCTAAAAATCCCATAAAGTATTTCTTAAGGTTTCTAAAGAAATTCCTATTTTTTATGAAGTATTGTATAATAAAATCAGAGATGTAATGTATAATAACGAAAGGGGACAGCCGAAATGATGCAGGATATACCGCATATTTTAGTGGCAGACGACAATCCCGAAATCCGTGAGATTATAAAGGTGCTTTTGTCCGGAGAAGGATATTCGGTTACGGAAGCGAAAGACGGGACGGACGCTCTTACAAAAATAAAAAAGCAGGAATTTGATCTGATTATTCTGGATATTATGATGCCGGGGATGAACGGATATGAAACATGCCAGGGTATTCGGGAACAAAGTAACGTGCCCATTCTTTTTTTAAGCGCCCGCACGACGGACAGCGACAAAATCCTCGGTTTTTCCAGCGGCGGGGACGATTATCTGGAAAAGCCGTTTTCATATCCGGAACTGATTGGCCGCGCAAAAGCTTTGATCCGGCGGTATCACGTCTATCGGGGCAAAGAACAACAGGCTGTAGTTCCCCCAAAACAGATTAGCGTTCGCGGGCTTTTGGTGGATCTGCAGCGTGAGGAAGTTTTTTTAGAAGGGAAAAAAATAGAACTGACAAGTACCGAATATGAAATGCTGCGCCTGCTTGCGTCAAACCGCCGCCAGATTTTTTCTGCGCAGCGGCTGTATGAGTCTGTGTGGAACGACGCATGGTACTATGGCGCGAACAATACCGTTATGGTTCATATCCGTAATTTACGCCAAAAAATAGAACGCGATCCCAAAAATCCTGTTTTTATTAAAACCGTTTGGGGGAAGGGGTATCATCTTGATTAAATTGCAGTCGTTTCGGGAACGTGCGTTCCGCATCAAAATACGCACCAAGCTGTTTCTTCTGATTTTAGTGGCAGGAATGGCCTGCCTTACGCTATTTCGGTATCTCTGGCATGAAAAATGGGCGGTTTATTATTTTCTGAGCGAAAATTTGCCATCCAATATACGGATACTTCCGGTAGTGGACGAAGATTTCTGGAGAAAGTTGGAAGAAGAGGCTTTAAATTACGAAATTCCGGATTCGGAAGATGACAAAGAAGCTGTGAAAGCCATAGAGCCGTTCTTTTCCCTGGCGGACGAATATACCAGTATTGCAATATACGGTTTGGAAGACGGGCTGTACCGGGCAAGCTGTTTCCCGGAGATGATGCTTTGGAGCGAACCGTTTAATACGTTTTATCAAATGGCGTACCGATGGATTGATGAAGACGTCAATCAGGTTCATGAAAGGGCGGTAAAGTTTAAAAACGGCTATGCTATGGTTATGATCTATTTTTACCACAGTTCCTTTTTTCTGGTTCCATATGCCGTATTTTGCCTGTTTTTCTGCGTTTTTCTGTTTTTGGCGGTTGTTTTGTTTTTTGTGGGAAAGAAATTAAATCATATTGTCCGGCTGGAACAGGCGGTTTTGCAGATGTCTTCCGGCGATTTGACGACTGCCGTTCCAAAAGCCGGCGGCGATGAAATCGGTGTTCTGGCATTGGAACTTGACAAGCTGCGTTTGACGCTGCATGAAAATTTTTTGCAGGAGCAGGAGGCCCATAAATCAAACCGGGAACTGATTACGGCGCTTTCCCATGATCTGCGTACGCCGCTTACAATATTAAAGGGGTATCTGGAAATATTAAATTTGAACCGGAACCCGCAGCTTGAAGCCGAATATATCGGGCGCTGCCTGAAAAAGGCGGACGATCTGAAGGAAATGACGGATCGGATGTTTGAATATGCCCTGGTGTTTGACGAAGCGGCTGATTTGGCCGGAGAACCGGATATAGCCATGCTTCCGGTTTCGTTTTTCCTGGACGGCTTACGGGAACACGCCGATTTTTTGCGTCTGGCCGGGTTTAAGGTGGAACTTTGTTTTCCGGAGGAAGAAAATCTTTGTGCCGGCTGTGCGGCCGCTGCGGAAGAAACGATGGTAAAGCGCGTATTGAACAATCTTTTTTCGAATATCATAAAATATGCGGACAAAAAAGAAGCGGTTTCTATCGAGGTTTTGGCAGAAGAGGTTCTTGTGATTTCGGTGAAAAACAGGATAAAGGATCCGGATGGTGAGAACAGTCATATGGAACGCACGCAAATCGGCTTAAAAAGCGTCCGTTCGATGATGGATAAAATGAACGGCGAACTGTATTTACAGATGGAAGAAAGAATATTTATGGCAAAACTGCGGTTTTGTATGGAAGGCGGCGATCTTTTACGTTTTTCTTAAAAAATATTAAAAAAATACTTGCATTTTAGGAAACGATGGTATATAATAATCTCTGTTGTTGGAATACACATGCGCCACTAGCTCAGCTGGCAGAGCACCTGACTCTTAATCAGGGTGTCCAGGGTTCGAACCCCTGGTGGCGCATTTGAACACTGATTTTGCGGACGCAAGAGCCGTGGGGTCGGTGTTTTTCTTTTTCCGGATGGGAGGATTTACTATGGAAGGATTGGAAGCGGTTGTGTTTGATTTGGACGGGACGTTGTTGGATACGCTGGAAGATTTAACGGACAGCGTAAACGCAGCCCTGCGGGAATACGGCTGTGAGGAAAAGACCGTCGATCAGGTGCGCGCTTATGTAGGCAACGGTATTAAAAACCTGATGATACGCAGTGTGAGCCAGGGAGAGGCGCATCCCGATTTTGACGGAATATTTGAAGCGTTCCGTAAGCATTATAAAAGAAACTGCCGTAATAAAACAAAGCCTTATCCCGGGATTATGGATCTTTTGCGCGCGTTAAAAGCGGATGGCAAAAAGCTTGCCATTGTGTCCAACAAGGCGGACTTTGCGGTAAAAGAACTGAACAAGTATTATTTTGGGGAATTTCAGATGACTGCAATCGGGGAACAGAAAGGGGTTGCCAGAAAGCCCGCGCCGGATTCGGTGTTTGCGGCGCTAAAGGAGCTTTCTGTGCCGGCTGGCCGGGCTGTTTATGTGGGGGATTCCGACGTGGACATAAAAACCGCGCTTCATGCGGGGCTTCCCTGTATCAGCGTACTATGGGGATTTCGGGACAGGGAATTTTTAGAGGAGAACGGCGCGCAGTTTATTGCAGAGGATACGGCGGGATTGTCGGAACTGCTCAACAGAGGTTTAAAATAGAACAGACCTCCCGGAACGAACGCCGGATGCATTTTAATTTGTTCGGCAAAAAACAGTTTTTATAAAAAAATTTGCAGCAGCGGTTGCATCTGCGGCCATGGCAGCATGATTTATGTTTCATAAAGCCCTCTTTTGATAAGATGTTAGTTTATCTTATGCAAAAGAGGGCTGTTTTGTTTCAGCGGGAAGCAACCAATTTAAAAATCGGGTTTCCGGCGGCGGAAAATTTCTCTTCGTATTCGGTCATAATATTGCCTTCGTTCATCGTAGGGTCGTGGTGCAAATCCCGGGTAAAGGCGTCGATACGCCACCCGGCAGCCGGGATTTCTTCAAGGGAGAAGTCAAACAGGCCGCGGTTGTCCGTTTTAAATTCAAGCGTTCCGGACGGATCCAGGATCTGATCGTATATCTGAAGAAAAGGCGCGGATGTCAGCCGCCGCTTAGCGTGGCGGTCTTTTGGCCACGGGTCGGAAAAGTTCAGGTAGATGCGTTTTACCTCCCCGCATGCAAAGATATCGGAAAGCGTCCTGGCGTCGATACATAGAAAACGCAGATTGGCGGGAGGATCCGGTTCGGTTTTCTGCAGGGCGCGTAAAAGTACGCTGGTATAGCGTTCGATACCAAGGTAGTTGATTTGCGGGCGCTGTTTGGCTAAAGCCATGATAAACTGCCCTTTGCCCATTCCGATTTCGATGTGGACGGGATTTCGGCCGCCAAAATAATCCTGCCAGAGCCCTTTGTGCTTTTGGGGGGACTGGATACAGCATGGGCTTTTTAAAACGGCTTCGTCGGCGCCTTTGATATTTCTTAAACGCATAGAATTTTCCTCATTTCGTGATAATATGAATAAATATACTATAACAAATTTATGGGAAAATGAAAAGAATTAAAAGTTTTTGATTGATTATCGGGGACGGTAAGTCTATACTATAATCAGTGCATGCCGTTTGTCTGGGCAGCGATAAAAGAGAAAAGAGAGGTACGCCCTTTGAAAATATATAAAAGAGTAATTGTATCGTTCGGATGTACGTTGTTTGCGCTTTTTAGCGTCTGTAAACCTGCATATGCACAGGAAGCGAAGGAGAATCAGTACTGGCCGGACGGCCCGGAGATTTTGTCTGCGGCCGGGATTGTAATGGAAGCCGGGACGGGCACGATTCTTTATGAAAAAAATATCCATGACCAGCACTATCCGGCCAGTATTACGAAAATTCTGACGACGCTTTTAGCGCTCGAAAACAGCAAGATGGATGAAGTCGTTACGTTTTCGCATGATTCCGTTTATAAAACGGAGGGTTCCGGGATTGCGAGGGATGTAGGCGAGCAGATGACGATGGAGCAGTGCCTTTACGGGGTTATGCTGGCGTCTGCAAACGAGTGCGCCTACGCGGTGGCGGAACATGTGGGCGGGAATATAGACGCCTTTATCCAGATGATGAACGACAGGGCCGCCGCGCTTGGCTGCCAGAACACCCATTTCAACAACTGTAACGGGCTGCCGGACGAGCAGCATTACGTAAGCGCCTATGATATGGCCCTGATTGCGCGGGAAGCCTACAAAAACGAGGCGTTCCGTATTATCTGCGGCACTAAATCCTATACGATTCCGTTTACGAACAAACATACCGATGAGGAAACGCCGCTGCATAACCATCATCAGATGCTCTATCCGCTGCGTACCAGGCAGTATTTGTACGATTACTGCATGGGAGGGAAAACCGGCTATACGTCGGTTGCCAATTACACTCTGGTGACTTATGCGGAAAAGGACGGCGTTACGCTGATCTGCGTCATACTGGATTCTCCGGCGGAGGGCAACTACAACGACACCCGTGCGCTTTTGGATTTTTGTTTTGACAATTTTAAAGTTGTCAATGTCTCCGAAAACGAGACATCCTATATGCAGAGCAGCCGCCAAAACAAAGGGGTTGTGGGAAATTACGGGCCGTTTGTGGCTCTGGATTCTGAAAGCGCGGTGATCTTGCCGATTACGGCGGAACTTAAGGACGCGGATTCTAAGATTGTATATAATAATGAAGATGAAAACGTGCTGGGCAATATCGAATATTCCTATGCCGGGCGGGTGGTAGGAAGGGCGGATATTACGGCCGCGGATGTTACGGTTGATACGTTTGATTTTCACGATCAGGTAAAAGAGAGTGAAAAAGCGGTTTCGCCTTCCGGTACGGAACAGCCTGCGGACGACAGCGCGCCTGGTTCTCCCAAAATTTTCCGGCTGGATATGAAGATGGTTCTGGCAGCGGCGGCAGGCCTTCTTATTCTGGCGCTTTTCATTTTTTTAATCTGGAAATTGGCGGATAATTTCTATAAAATTAAGCGAAAACTGCATCTTGGGCGCAAAGAAAAGCCAAAGTATACGACCATCAAGCAGAACAAGATGTTCCGCAGAAAACGCCATAAGTGGTTTTAAAGGAGAACTATGCTGGACAGGAAATTAGTGGCGTATGCCCTAAGCGGCGTTTATCCGTTCCATATGCCGGGACATAAGCGGGCTGCGCTTGATATGCCGAATCCATATACGATTGATGTTACGGAAATCGACGGGTTTGACGATTTGCACCATCCGGAAGGGATATTAAAAGAGGCGCAGGAGCGGGCTGCAAAACTGTATGGCGCCGCGCGCTCTTTTTATCTGGTAAACGGAAGCACCTGCGGGCTTTTGACGGCGATCTCGGCGGCGGTACCGCGCGGCGGGACGCTTTTAATGGCCAGGAATGCACATAAAGCGGCGTATCATGCCGCTTATATCAGAGGGCTTTCCACGGTGTATTTATACCCGCGAGTGGCTGCTTTTGGCGTCCAGGGGGCGGTTGATCCGCAGGAAGTGGAAGAAAAATTAAGGCGAAAACCGGGGATACATGCGGCGCTGATTACGTCTCCTACGTATGAGGGCGTGGTGAGCGACGTAGCGGCTATTGCCCGGATAGCGCATCAATACGGAGTTCCGCTGATTGTGGACGAAGCGCACGGCGCGCATTTTGGGTTTCATACGGCATTTCCTCAAAGCGCTGTAAAGCTGGGGGCGGACGCGGTGGTGCAAAGCATGCATAAGGTTCTGCCGTCGTTTACCCAGACGGCGCTGCTGCATTTAAATCCCGGGCTGATTAAGCCCGCGGAGGCAGCCCGGTTTTTGGATATTTTTGAAACCAGTTCCCCGTCTTATGTGCTGATGGCGGGAATGGAAAAATGTATCCGCCTTTTGGCTTTACATGGAGAAGAACTGTTTTGCGTCTATGAAAAGAGGCTGAAGGAATTTTACGAAAAGGCAAAAACGTTTTCCAAAATCCATTTGATGTGCCGGGAAGACTTTGCGCCGCAAGAGGCGTTTGCCTTAGACGCTTCGAAACTCGTAATTTCTGCAAAAAATACCGATTTAAGCGGACAAATGCTCTATGAAACGTTAAAAAATGAGTACCTTTTGCAAATGGAAATGGTTTCAGGGTTTTATGTACTGGGAATGACGAGTATAATGGACAGGGAAGAAGGGTTTCTGCGTTTGAGCCGCGCGCTGTCTGCAATCGACAAAACGGCGCGGCGCCAAACGGCAGGCGATGATGCCTGGCTTGTACCGCGTCTGTATGCGCCGAAGGAAAAGAGGATGGAATTTTATGAAGCAATGGACGCTTCACGCGAGACGGTTTCTTTTGACCGGGCCGTCGGGCGTACGGCGGGCAGCATGGTGAACTTGTACCCGCCGGGCGTTCCGGTTTTGGTCCCGGGAGAAACGATAGACGCGCAGTTTATAAAAAATATCCGCAAATACATAAAATCCGGACAAAAACCGCGTGGAATTGCCGATATAAGAAATGAAAAGATAGAAGTTGTCAATTTTCAGTGAATATAATATACTGGATTTGGGAAAGGATGCGTATTTTATGGATTTGAGGGTAAATGAAATGACCCCGGCAGCTCCCGTGGATAATACTGCGGCAAAGCCGCAGGCAGCCGAAGGGGATTTTAAGTTTACGCTGACGAGCGCAATTGACGAAGCGGGTCTTGCCGAGCGGTTGAACTCGCTTCTGGATGAGATTACGAACCAGGGAGAGCGGATTGCGCAGCATATGGATATCCGCGATATGAAAAAGTACAGGGGGCTTGTAAAGGACTTTTTAAATGAAGTGGTAAACCGTTCCCATAAGTTTTCCAGGGAAAATTTCCTGGATCGCAGAGGCAGGCACCGCGTATACGGGATTATCCGCCTGGTAGACGCCAACCTGGACGAATTGGCGGGCGAACTGGTCAAAGACGAGAAGGATCATCTGACCATATTAGACAAGATTGGAGAGATCCGGGGGCTATTGCTGGATATTTTCACCTGATTTTAATGCTCTAAGGAGAAGGAACATGACAAAAGATTATTCAAACATAATCGGACACGAAAAAATTATTTCGTATTTCCAGAATGCGGCGGCAGCGGATAAAGTGTCCCATGCGTATATTTTAAACGGGCCGGACAAATCCGGAAAAATGCTGCTGGCGGAAAGCTTTGCAGCGGCTTTGCAGTGCGAAAAGGGCGAAGCGACTGCCTGCGGGGAATGCCGTTCATGCCGGCAGGCCGAAGGGAAAAACCAGCCGGATATCATTTATGTCACCCATGAAAAGCCGAATACATTGAGCGTGGAGGATATCCGCCGGCAGTTAAACGACGACATTGTACTAAAACCCTACGGCAGCAGGTATAAAGTATATATTATAGACGAAGCCGAAAAAATGAACGTACAGGCGCAGAACGCACTGCTTAAAACGATAGAAGAGCCGCCGGCTTATGCGGTGATTCTGCTTTTGACAGACAATGCGGACGGGTTTTTGCCGACGATTCTTTCCCGGTGCGTCCGTTTGGATTTACAGGCGGTACCCGATGCAAAGATCCGCAGGTTTTTGATGGAAAATAAGCAGGTTCCAAGTTATCAGGCGGATATCTGCGCCGCGTTTGCACAGGGCAATGTAGGGAAGGCTGTCCGCCTTGCGTCCTCCGAGCAGTTCAACGAGATTAAAAATTCGGCTATGCAGCTTTTAAAACGCGTAAATGAGATTGATTTATATGAAATGTCGCAGGCCGTGAAGCAGATTTCGGAGTACAAGCTGGAAGTAAACGATTATCTGGATCTGATGCTTATCTGGTACCGGGACGTGCTTTTATTTAAGGCGACGGCCGACGTGAACCGCCTGGTGTTCCGCGACGAAGTTTACAGTATTAAAAAAGCGGCGAGCCACAGTTCCTACAACGGCATTGAGCAGGTGATAAAGGCGCTTGAAAAAGCCAAGAAGCGCCTGCAGGCAAATGTAAATTTTGAGCTTGTGATGGAACTTTTATTATATACGATGAAGGAGAATTGAAATGACAAAAATTGTAGGGGTCCGGTTCCGCAACACCGGTAAAATATATTATTTTGATCCGGTGCAGTATCAGATAGGATCCGGGGATCACGTGATTGTGGAAACCGCGCGCGGCGTGGAGATGGGAACCGTGGTATTAGCTCCAAGGACTGTGGAAGACGAGACGGTAGTCCAGCCGTTAAAGCCCGTGATACGGGTGGCGTCGGAAGCGGACGAACGGATTGCAAAACGCAACCAGGAAAAAGAAAAAGAAGCGTTTCAAATCTGCCTGGACAAGATAGCCAAGCACAAGCTGAATATGAAGCTGGTAGAAGCAGAATATACATTTGACAACAACAAACTGCTTTTTTATTTTACGGCGGACGGGCGGATTGATTTCAGGGAACTGGTAAAGGATTTGGCCGCGGTATTCCGCACCAGGATTGAACTGCGCCAGATTGGCGTAAGGGATGAAACGAAAATTTTAGGCGGCGTCGGAATCTGCGGCAGGGGATTGTGCTGCCACACATACCTGACCGAGTTTATCCCGGTATCCATTAAAATGGCAAAGGAGCAGAATCTTTCCTTAAATCCGGCTAAGATTTCCGGCGTTTGCGGAAGGCTGATGTGCTGCCTGAAAAATGAGCAGGAGACATACGAATACCTCAACAGCCGCCTGCCGGGAGTGGGAGATACTGTGACGACGCCGGAAGGGCTTAAGGCCGCCGTACAAAGCGTAAACGTGCTTCGGCAGCTTGTTAAGGTTATTGTGGAGATTGACGACGAAAAGGAGGCCAGGGAATACAAAGTTAAGGATCTGAAATTCCGCGCAAGACGGCGAAAAGACGTAAAACTCTCCGCGGCGGAACTAAAGGAGCTGGCCGCATTAGAAGATAGCGGGGGAAATTCTAAAATTGACGACGTTAAATAAATTAAAACCGCAGGAACGTCTGGATGAACTTCATCGAAACGGTTATGTTATCATTCAGAATCCCGGGCGGTTTTGCTTTGGCATGGACGCTGTGCTGCTCTCCGGTTTTGCTTCGGCAAAAAAAGGCGAAAGGGCGTTGGATCTTGGCACCGGAACGGGAATTATACCGATTTTACTGGAGGCTAAGACCGACGGAGAGCATTTTACCGGGCTTGAGATACAGGAGGAAAGCGCCGATATGGCGGCAAGGAGCGTGGCATTAAACGGGCTGGCGCACAAGATTACGATAGTAACCGGGGATATCAAAGATGCTTCCAAGCGGTTTGGGGCATCTTCTTTTGATGTAATTACAACAAATCCGCCGTATATGATTGGGGAACACGGGATTTCATCCGCAAATCCGGCCATGGCCATTGCAAGGCATGAGACGCTTTGTACCTTAGACGACGTACTTTTGGAAAGCGCAAAGCTGTTAAAGCCGAAGGGGCGCTTTTATATGGTGCACAGGCCGTTTCGGCTGGCTGAAATTCTGTATAAAATGGTATCCGCCGGGATAGAGCCGAAACGCATGCGGCTTGTGCACCCGTTTTTGGATCGGGAACCGAATATGGTGCTGATCGAGGGCCTAAGGGGAGGAAATTCCAGGCTCAAAGTAGAAAAACCGCTGATTGTGTACCGCAGCCAGGGCGTGTATACGGATGAGATTTATGACATATATGGATATTGATGAGAGGAGGGGCGGGGTTATGGCCGGGACATTGTATTTGTGTGCGACGCCGATTGGGAATTTAGAGGATATTACGCTGCGCGCGCTTCGGGTTTTAAAAGAAGTGGATTTGATTGCGGCGGAGGATACGCGCAATTCCCTGCGTCTGTTAAACTATTTCGGGATCCGGACGCCGCTGACAAGCTACCATGAGCACAATAAAATCGAAAAAGCCTACCAGCTTGCCGAAAAGCTTCGGATGGGGCAGGATATTGCGCTTGTAACGGACGCCGGGACGCCCGGGATCTCGGATCCGGGGGAAGAGATGGCGCGCATCTGTTACGAAATGGGACTGAATGTGGTTGCCCTGCCGGGAGCGGCGGCATGCATTACGGCCCTGACCGTTTCCGGGCAGAAAACAAGGCGGTTTGCGTTCGAGGCCTTTTTACCGAAGGATAAAAAAGAACGCGCCCTGGTATTGGAAGAAATGAAACAGGATACCCGGACGCTGGTCGTTTACGAATCGCCGCACCGCCTTTTCAAAACATTAAAGGAACTGTATGAGACGCTGGGAAACCGTTCCGTTACCGTTTGCCGGGAACTGACAAAGAAGTTTGAGGAAAAACGCAAAATGACGCTGGAAGAAGCGGCAGCTCGTTACGAAAAGGAAGAGGCGCGGGGAGAATTTGTGCTTGTTATCGAAGGGAAAAGCCGTGAAGAAATCAAAGAAGAGGCGCAAAAGTCCTGGCTTTCAGTATCATTGGAAGAACATATGGCGCTGTATGAGTCCAAAGGCTTTGACTCAAAGTCCGCTATGAAAGCGGTTGCCAAAGACCGGGGGATCGGCAAGCGCGAGGTGTACGCCGGCCTTTTAAAAAAAGAGGAGTAGAACGCCCAAAGGCGGCGCATTCTACTCCGGGCTGTAAAAATCACACAGATATTTTTTCAGCAGGGGAAACGGGGCGGGCCCTATGCGTATAATGGCCTGGTGGAATGCCCGATCCGAGTATTCTTCGGCCAGCAGTTTTTTTGCGTACGTTTTCAGTTCCAAAAATTCCAGGTATCCGATATAATATTTCAGATAGTGGGCAGGTTCTTCTACCACCAGTTCATAAATGCCCCGGATGGTTTTGCCGTCCGTAATCCCATACTCATTCAAAAATGCGGCGGTATCGGAAAGGCTCCAGCCGTCATAGTGGATGCCCATGTCAATGGAGGCGTAAAGGCTTAAAAGGGCGGACTGATTGTACATCAGCATATCCGCGGCAGCTTCCGGCAGCCCGGCATACCGGTAGGAAAGCATTTCGACATAAGTCGCCCAGCCCTCCACATAACCCGGGTAGTTGAACAGGGCGCGTACAGGGGTAAGTCCGGCCTGGTAGGATCCGGTGGTCTGGTACAGGTGGCCGGGAAAACCTTCGTGCGCAAGCGTTGTAAAAAGCTGGATGCCGGAGTAATTGCTGCTTTTATTCAGGTAGATGACATTGCGGCTGATATCGTCAATCGGCGCGGTCAGATAGAACGCGGGAGCAAGGGTGCCTTCCAGCGATTTCGGGATATAATTTACTTCATAAGAGGCATTGGAAGCCGGATAAAAATCTTCCTGCATGGCTTTTAGAAGATGGTTCAGCATTTCTTCCGGTTTTTGGAAAGACAGCTTGGGTTCTGGGGCATGCAGCAAGTCGGGGTTTGCCGTTAGGAGCGTATGCAGGGAGTCCATATCGAGCCTGCGCTTCTTTTCGGTCATATCCTGCAGTTCTTTTACACTTTTGCCGGAGCCGGTACTGGTGCGGACTAAGTGTTCATAATAAGCTTTTCCCTGCGGATAGTAGCAAAGCCCTGCGTTGTTGGTTCCGGTGGCTTTTAATTCTTCCAGCGTGTTTGCCAGTTCTTCGTAGGCCGGAATGAAAAGGTTTTGTATCAGGGATTGGTTTTGCTTTTTATAAATTTCTTTTTTTTGCTCTGAAATGCCGGAAACGGCGTCGATACGCGTATTAAAAGTGTCAATCAGGTAATTTTGTTCGGGATCTGACGTAAACGTTTCACAGGCTTTTTTAACGGTTTTTGCCGCATAAGCGGGCATAAACAGGCCTTTTTTCGATTTTTGCCGTTCAAATGCAATGATTTCCCGAAAGTAATCGCTGGCACAGGTGATAAGGGAAAGGTAATCCGTTACGTCACAGGGATTATAAAACGTATATTCCGCCAAAAGGACAGGCAGTTCCGACTGAATTCCCGTCGTCGGGCGCAGCGGTTCCTTATAATATGGAAAACGTGCGGCAGTCAGTTGGTTCTGGCAATAATCGTCCATAATATCAAAGGCGAGTTTTTGTTTGGTGGTCAGAGCCTCATAATCAAATTCCGAGAGTGCGGCGGACAGGTTTTCAATGAAGGCGACCGCGTTTTTTTCCTGATTTGCAGAAAAGCTGCCCAAGGAGATTTTGTGGCTCTTGATCCCGAAATCAGCTGGGTTTGCAAGCGTATAGTGCAGGTTGATGGTGTTTTTTTGCATTTCCTGTACAAAAAGCTTTTGTGTGAATGCGTCAAAATCCCGCTGTTCTTTCTGCATAGATGTGGAAGAAACCGTTCCGGAGGGAGCGCCGCAGGCAAAAAGAGCCGTGGACGCAAGCAGCAGGATAAGGAAACCGGAAATAATTCGTTTTTTGAAATTTTGTATCAAGGCAAGCGGCTCCCGGATGGTATTTGTTAGTTGCAATATATGAGGAAAAGCTTTTGATTATGAAAAAGAATAAGCCGGGAAAAATAAACTTCATAGGACGGAAGCGGATCGCATATTATAGAGGGAAATAAATCTGGAGGATTGCGTCAGCATGAATTATTTATGGGGGTTTATGATAGTAATTGGCATTTTGTTCGCATCTTTTAACGGAACTTTGCCGGAAGTAACGGAAGCGGCGATTGGTTCCGCAAAAGAAGCGGTGACGCTTTGTATTACGATGATGGGCGTTATGGCGCTGTGGACCGGGATTATGCGGATTGCGGAGAATGCCGGGATAATCGAAGGAGCGGCAAAGAAAATGACGCCGTTTCTGCGGTTTTTGTTCCCGAGGATACCGACGGGGCATCCGGCGAACCGGTATATTGCGGCGAATATGATTGCCAATGTATTTGGGCTTGGCTGGGCGGCTACGCCGGCGGGGCTTTGAGTTATAATAATGACAGGTTGAAGAAATCATTGAAAAATCAAGGGTTTCCACCGAATTTAGTCCTAATGAAAAAATGTAGTTTTGCATCAAAGCATTTCTGATTTTTCATTTGGACGGCGCCGATTCAAAAGAAAATAGGAAGAAATGTCAGTAATGTAACTCAAAGTGCCTGAAAGCAATGAGTTATTGGTTTTAGTATAGCATAAGGAGGGTAGAAGGTAAACAATTACATATTGGTTATTTAGTTAGGACTAAATTAGTGAATGGCAGAAGTGCTGTTATTACTAACTTAGTCCTATTTCTTTATCAAAGATTGAAAACGAGATATGAAAGGAGTCGGATTATGACAAATAACACAGCGTTAAGTGCAAAAATTGGACAGGCTCAGTCCTCAGAACAGATTGCAGAAAATGTAACTTTTAGAGATGAAGAACACAAAAGATTCTTTCTTCCATATCTGACAAAGTGTAGATATAGAGATGTCTATCATGCAGCATTGGTGTTATGGCAAAGAATTGCTTTGCAATTCTTGGAGATTGATGCAGAAACAAGGAAAAATATTAAGGCATTTTATGACTTTAAATCAGGACGTGTCAAAATGGAATTCCTTATATGACGGTTGGATTACGAGCGGAAGTGCAGAGGTAGTCCGTATGGCGTTCAATTTTTACAACAATGGTACGCCGAGTGTGTACGATTATGATGATGTAGAAGAACAGTTGACGGAGTGCAGGCAGTATACGGTGGAGGACTTATTCTGCTGTGGGTATGCAAATCCAACAAGTTGGATTGATACTTCTGGCAGGCAGTAAAAGTCCATTATCCGGAATATTGCTAAAGAAGCAGGCGGGAGGGTGCAATGTTAAAAATTAGACTAATGGGAACTAAGAACGATATTAAGTGGTTCAGCAGGATTCTCAAAAGAAATAAGAAAGTTAATGTCTTGCAAATCTCCGAGCCTTACGCCAATAAAGGAACAAACAGATATTACAGAGTGTATGCAGAGGTAGAAAGAACAACACAAAAAGTTCAGTAAATCAGGAGGATAAAAGTTATGTGTAAAGCAATCAGGGATTGCGATTATTTTACACATGATTGGTTCTCCTTTTCTTCTACTGGTTTTCTTTTACGTTGCTTTTCCTGACTTCCACATAAGTCCGGTAATATTTCTTTGTCCCTTTGTTTGGGAACATATCGGAAAACTCCGTCACTTCGATTTTCGGGTTCCTCTGTAAAATCTTCCCAAACCACTTAATATCGTTCTTCGTCCCCATAAGCCTAACCTTTAACATCAGTCCTGTCCTCCGAACATGGCATACAGATCGTGGTTATACGTTGCGTATTCCGGATACCGAATCTGTATTGCCTGCCAAAAATAGGGCGCATAGGCACAGCAGAACAGTTCTTCCACTGTGTACCGTCTGCACTCGTCCA
>OFGG01000911.1_pt1 | contig 22219 bp, 36 predicted proteins | sample 1521701 | NCBI WGS metagenome assembly OFGG01 (sample SAMEA3504081, study PRJEB24116) | mouse gut metagenome | biome: mouse gut; feature: mouse-associated habitat; material: faeces | place: Denmark | collected 2011
TCATGCTATTGCCGGGAACCTGCTGTCACTGGAAAAGCTTTGAAGGAGTTATCCCAAAGCTGTCGGAAAACTTTTACGTTTTATGCGTATCCTATGACGGTTTTGACGAAACAGAGCATAACGCATTTGTTTCCATGCAGGATGAGGCGGAGAAAATCGAAGACTGCATAAAAGAAAATCTGAACGGAGCGTGGAGAACAAAGATGCGTCAAAGGAAAAGCAACGGCATTTGGAGGGACAGATCCTGCCGGGAATTGCGGTCTACGAAACGCTGAAAACCGTTATGACGCCGGAAGAGGCTTTCAGGACAGTACATAGTTATGTGGAGGCTTATGCGCTGTTGGCACGGAAAATGCTTGTCGGACTGCTGCGCCTGCCGGGATTGTACCGTCTGATTCCCGGTATTTTTGCGAGGATGGTGCACAAAATATTTGGTGGGGCGGCGGGGTTGCCGCCAAAGAATACCGGACTGCGGGCGACGTCATGCGGATTGATATGGTGAAATGCCCTTAGGAACTGTAGAAAAATAACTGACGCATCTTGACTTGGCTATTTCTCCGATTATGCATGCCCAAAAGCCTTGGAGGAGAGGCGATATTTTATGACGGAATGATCACCTGCTCCACGCTGCCCGGAAAGGCAGTCTGTAAGCTGGTGTGGAATATGAATAAAAGGAAAAACGACCGCTATCTGGGGCTTGCGCTTTCGGGAATACCGAAAGATTTTTCCGGGAAAATGCTGGAGGTTCCGGTGGGAACGGGCGTGCTTAGCATGCCGGTGTATGAAACGCTGCCGGATGCGGATATCACCTGCGTGGATTACTCCCCGGATATGATGGAGAGGGCAATCCGTCCGTGTGAGTAAACAAGATTAGAAAAGCCCGTAAAATCAGCATTTTCCGGAAAGCTGGTAAGGATGAAAAAAGAACAGGAAAAAATTTTAGAAAAAATGTATGATGATATTAGGCAGATTCCAGGATATATATCAGGATGTGGCGTCGGTTCCGCTTGCCTGGAATCGTACATTTCCGCAGCCAAAGATTTACAACAGGCGCATGAATATGAAGTTTTGATTCTTCAGGGTATATTATATTATAACAACTATTCCGCATTGCTGAAGAAAAAAGACGTTGACAAGGCGGAAGTTTCATATTCTTGTGAAATGTACAAAAAACAGTATACAAAATATTCTGAATTGCTGCATGAGTTTATAGAGGAACGCAAGCGGCAGCAATGGAAATAATAATCAGGCCGCCAGCTGGCGGCCCTTTATCATTCATCATATAAAAATTTGTGTTCTAAACCGCTGGCAAAACGGATCCGGACGATCCGGCCGTCCTGGATGAATATTTCATTTACAATCTGATCCACAAAATCCTTCAGGATCCCCGCGTCCAGATCAACGGCTATCTGGACATAATCAATATGATTTTTAGAATTGATATGCTGGGCCACAAGAAAAGCCGACGCCTTTTTTATAAACGACAGATCAGCGGAGCCGGAGCCGCCGCCATCGTTCAGGGCCGAAATGCGTTTTTCAATGTCACGTATTTTCGCGGTCAATTCGCGCTTTCTTTCTGAATACTCTTCCTTCGTGATTGCGTCCGGATCGTAAATGTATAATTCCGTTAATCGTGAAATAGCGTTTTTCTGTTTATCCCGTTCACGCTTTAATATGACAAGCTGATCTTCGGATGTGCCTTCCTGGGCGCCAGATTCCCCTATATCCGGCACATAGGCGCCCTTGCTGATATTTTTATCCCGCAGCATTGAAAAGGTGATTTCCAGGCTTTCCGGAGATAGCCGCACATTATCAAATTCAGGCCCGGCCAGAAGCGCGGATTCCAGCTTTTCCAGGGAATCAATGTTTTTACAATCTTTCTGAATCCTGGCAAGGTTGGCGGCATAGTTGAATATAAACGGCCCCAAAGAAAGATCGCTGATCATCCGTTTATTGTCACAATCCATTTGACGCGCCCGGCGCCCGCAGCGATAAACAGACGGCCGAAGTCCGTTTTCCCGCTGTTTATCCTTCGCGGCGTTCATATTGCCGCCGCATAGATTACAGCTGACTTTCCCGCCGAAAACGTGAATATGCCGTGTCTGCCTGATTTCGGACACGTCGCGGCTACTTGCGTTTTTGTCCATGATTTCATTACAGCGGATAAACTGATCCTTTTCGATGATTGCCTGATGATTATTTTCTTTCACAATCCATTCAGATTTCGGCTTTTCCGGGCCGTGAAATTCGCAGCGGTTATATGTATATGTTCCGATATATACTTCATTCCGGAGCGTTCGCCGGATGTATTCCGGCAGCCATTCCGTGTGATATTTCGGTTTTATTCCGTTTTGCTGAAGGAACCGCGCAACCTTATGACATGAATGATATTTTTCGTACAAGTCAAAAATCATTTTTACCTTATCTTTTTCTTCCGGTTCCGGGATCAAGTTTTTCTTTTCCGGATCCTTTTTGTAGCCTAAAGGCGGAAGCCCTCCATTCCACAGGCCGCTTTCCGCCCGGTCAAGCATGATCCCGGTAACACGTTCGGAAGTCATGTTTCTTTCTAATTCTGCAAAAATCAGAATGATTTTCAGCATAGCTTCCCCGATCGCGGTCGATGTGTCAAATTGTTCATTCATGGATATAAATGTCACATGATGATCTTTCAATTCTTTGTACATCGTGGAGAAATCAAGAAGATTCCTGGAAATACGGTCAACTTTCCACACGATTAAATGAGAAAAGCCGCCAGCCCTGATATGTTCCATCATTTCTTGAAAGCGTGGGCGATCAGTGTTTTTGCCTGAATATCCGTCGTCCTCGAATATTTCAAACTTATCTATTTCCAGCAGCTTACAATATTCTTTTAACTTTTTCCGCTGGAAGGGCAGACTATCTTTATCAACCTGGTATCTGGTAGAAACGCGGACATATAGCGCCGCCTTTTGTCTTTTCATATGACCTTCCCTTCTCCACGAACCGAAAAAAGGGCGTAAAAAAGAAAGCCGTTGATTTTTGGCGGCTTTCCATGCTATAATAGATATGCTTATTTCCAGCTGGGAAGCCGCTTGTTTTCGGTTCCTGGTTCTAAAGCCGGCCGGTGATTGCCGTCACTGGCTGGCTGTTTTTATTTTTCTGTTTTTATCATGCTTTTTCGTTTTACTTCAGCAAAACAACGTCGTACATATTGACATTTATATCCAGTCCTTCTTCGTTATCCCATCGGACATATGCGAAACCATCGCCATAAAGCCCCTTTTCAACGGTTCCATCCTTATAAAGCAACGTATTCCCGGAATAGTAATACTTCCGGACGCGCTGACCTTTTCGAAGCCTGTTAAAATCTGTACATTCGATCATGATTTCCCTTCCGGCGCCGCCTGGATCAATCCCTTATTCAGCGCTATTCTATAAATATGCTTACATGGTTTATGTGTTTCTTTAAATTCCGGACACTGGCAGATCCCCAAAGCGACAAAATAAAAATCAGGATCCGAAGCTGCCTTCATCCGGCAGATTTTCCCGCCGTTCTTTCCGACAGCTTCAACCTGGAAATTTTCCGCTTGCGCTTGCCGGAGCCGCTTTCTTTGTTCCGGTTCCTGGTGGACGCTTTCCGGCCATCGGTAAAATGGTTTATTGTCCGCTTCCGCTTTCTTTTGCCATTTCAAGTATATCCGGATCTTATTCGCCCATATCAGGATAAACACGGCAGCAGCTATAATCAATACGCTGAATAGTTTCACTAAAAGCCCCCTTTATCGACTGATTTTGTATTTAACAAAGTTGCCATCCTTAAGTTTGACAATCTTTTTGGAATCTAAAAGGGATTTTACTGCCTGGTTAAAATAATCCGGTTCACCTTTTGGGAATTGCTTTCTTATATCCTTTTGCAAAGCAGAGCCGCCAGCACTTTCAATTTCCTTCAGAATTTTTCCCTCCAGGGCTTTTATAGCTTTCTTCTTTGACTTTTCTTCCTCAAAGTATTCCTTTGCTTCCGCATACTCGTTTTTCATGTAAAAATCAAGTGCTTTTTGTATATCCTCATATAAGCTAGAATAATACTTTTTGAAATAGGCAGCACCACCGGAACCATGAGACAGGCAAAAGGTTTCCAATTCTTTACAAAGCAGTAATTTTCTTTTGAATCCGGCTACATTTTTGTCAGGATCTGTATTATTCGTTTCTATGCTATCAATTTTATCGGCTTTCTTTTCACAAGCCTTTTCATAATGATCTTCAAAATCGAAAAGGGCTTCATCTGAAACAGATTTTGATGGGGTACTTCTTGCCTGTATTTCTGCTGTTTTTGCTTCTATTTTTCTTTGCCAATTCTTTAAAAATCCCATATATCCTTCCTTTCGCTTGCCGCCGTCATTCAATTTATAATATATTTGCCCGGCTTTCAATAAAGAAAGGTGATACCACATGATTAGAAAATACATTCATTTTCCAGATACGAACATATTCGCTATATATTATGCAAAACAAAAAATCATATATTATAATTTGAACTTTAGCGGCACAACTAAAATTTATGTAATACAGTAACTAATAATTGCCGGGTGCAGATTTCATCCGGCGTCGGATTCTTCGCGTTCAGGATCCACGGGCGGAAATTTCTTTTCTAATTCATCCGGCGTTTTTGGGATATTTCCAATTTCGTTATCACTTTCAGAAATAGCAATATCAATTTCGTGAAAATAGTTAAGTACAGCACTTCGCCCTTCTGGTGGTAGGTTAATGAATTTTTCGATCATAACATACGCAGACCTGGGTAATCCATACCTATCTACCATTTGGTTTAGCGTATCGGGAGAATCCTGTTTTTCCATTTCTCCTTCGCCAGTTTTGAGCCATTCCTCATTAACTGGAAATTCACTACATACTAATTTTATATGTTTGTCAGTGACATTTCTTGCACCGCTTTCTATATTAGAAATTCCGGATTTTGAAAGACCGATTTTATTTCCAAATTCTTCTTGGCTAAGTCCTAAAGCCTTGCGTAATTCTTTGAATCGGTCATTTATTGTCATTTAATCACCCCCTTCTGACTGTAAACTTACTATACCATATTAAGTTCTGTTTGTAAACATTTAAACGAAAATTCTTTTTGAAAACTTTTTCTTCATTTATGATTGACAAAAGTTTTCAAACGATGTATTATGTTTTCATACAGAACAATAATATTCTATTAGAAAACATAAAGCAAGAAAGGGTGATTGAATGAATCGAGAAAAGGAATACACACCAGAGCAGATATCTAATGCAGAGGAACTGTGTGAACTGATCAACAGCGTTCCGGAAGGAAAGCGTGGCATTTTCAGTATTGTCATGCTGGCGTATATGAACGGCATGGAAGCCGGTATGGTGTACGCACAGGACGCCAGGGCGGTAACATAAAGGCCCACAACGGGCCGTTGACCATATAGCCAGGGCCGACGGCAATCGGCGGCTATATGCTGGAAATAAGCGCACATTGACAACAGAATATAGAACAGAAACAAAATATCCTGGCTCGAACCAATAGAAAGGGGTGATAGAGGAAGTGGATCTTGAAAAAATATCCATAGAACGGATCCGTATGGCTTCAGAAATGAGTTTGCGTCATTATGAGAAGCCGATCGTATGTACTTATTCAGGCGGGAAGGATTCTGATGTAATGTTGGAATTATTCAAGCGAAGCGGCGTTCCTTTTGAGGTTCATAACAGCCATACGACAGTTGACGCGCCGCAGACGGTTTATCATATTCGGGAAAAATTCAAGGAATTAGAAAATCTGGGGATTAAATGCGAAATTGAAAAGCCGCTTATCAATAAATCAGATCCGAAAAAGCGGCGGTTTACCATGTGGAGCCTGATTGTAAAAAAGAAAATGCCGCCGACGCGCCTTGCAAGATATTGTTGTGCGATTCTGAAAGAAACGTCTTGCCGGAATCGTATGATCGCAACTGGCGTTCGCTGGGATGAAAGCCACGCCAGGAGCCAGCGATCGGAATTTGAAGTATTAGGCAAAACAAAAAAGGATAGAATCGGGCTGAATGATACCGACATAACGGGCCAGGAGCAAAAGCCGGAATATGAACAGCTTTCCCTTCCGGGAATTGAAAACCAGGGGGAAATAATGCTGATGAATGACAACGGGAAAAAGCGGAAATTCATTGAACGGTGCGAACTGAAAGCAAAAACCGTATGCAATCCAATTATTGAATGGAAAGACAACGACATATGGCAATTTATACAATCTGAAAAAATAAAGGTGAATCCGCTTTATGAAATGGGATTTTGTCGCGTCGGGTGTATTGGCTGCCCTATGGCAAATAAAGCAAGATATTTTGAATTTCAGCTATTCCCCAAATACAGGCAAGCATATATTCACGCCTTCGAAAAAATGTTAGAAGCCTTAAATGCGGACGGAACCAGCAGAAAACCACGATGGAAAACCGGCGAAGATGTTTTCGCCTGGTGGATGGAAGAACAGACTATTCCTGGACAAATGGGTTTTGATGATTACGAGGATCTTTTCTTATGAAATATGTCGGAAGCAAGGCCAGAATCAGCAGACACATTCTTCCTATCATCCAGGGAGCTATTGACAGAAACGGTATTGAAACCTATGTTGAGCCGTTTGTTGGCGGCGGGAATCTGATTGACAAAGTGCATTGTCAAAACCGGATCGGCTATGACAATAACGAATATTTGATCGGATTCTGGCAAGCCCTACAAACTGGATGGAATCCCGGAACGGTTCCAATGTCCAAAGAACTGTATACACAGATAAAGGACTATAAAGAACTATTCCGGCCGGAAGTGGTGGCGCTTGCGGGATTTTGCGCCACATATAACGCAAAATGGTTCGGGGGATATGCCGGAACCGTAAAGACTAAAACCGGCGAAATTCGGAATTATTACGATGAAGCCGTTAGAAATGTCTTAAAACAGATCCCCGCCCTGGCGGATGTGGTTTTTCAGGCGAAAAGCTATGACGAAATCAATCTTTCCGGCTGCCTGGTTTATTGCGATCCGCCATATGAGGGAACTACAAAGTATATAGGCAGCTTTAATCATTCCCGCTATTGGGAATGGGTGCGGAAAATGAGCGAAAACAATATTGTTATTTGCAGCGAATACGCCGCGCCTGATGATTTTATCTGCATATGGGAAATGGAACGGACAACGACACTTGACAAGGCCAGCCGCATAAAAGCGATAGAACGGTTATTTGTCCGGCGCGGTTCGGGGGGGGGGGGATTTGCAATTTACATAATACGGATAAGGCCCCGTTATGGCCTTGAATATAGAGGAAGGAGAAAAGCAAATGTTACATGTTGATCTGTCACAGCTTGCGGGCGGAACGCTTCAGGAAAAATTTGATCGTGAGATTACGCGGGTTATTGAAAACATGCAAGATCCGAACACGCCATTCGGAGAAAAGCGGAAAATCACAATCAATATTTCCTTCGTCCAGAACGAAATGCGCGACGACGCAAAGATCGAAATTTCTTTAAATTCCAAACTTGCCGGGGTTATATCCGCGAAAACTAATTTCGCTATGGGTAAAAACCTGGAAAACGGTGAAGTTGTGGTGAATGAGTACGGGAAACAGATTCCCGGCCAGATGTCATTTTCCGACATAGGCCAGAAAGAGGAAACAACAGGCGCCAAAGTGACGCCGATCCAGCAGCCGCGGAAACTTGGCGTAAATCAAGGATAAAGAGAGGAAAAGAGCATGATCAAAGAAGCATTACAGTACATCATAGGGCTTCAGCAGCCCCGTGTTGAGGAAATCAAAGGTAAACATTATTACTTCTACAACGGATCGCCTATGTTATTAGGCGAATGTCGCACTTGTGACGCGCTGGAAATTTCAACGCTTACTTCGCTTGTGGAGTACATCAAAGGACGCCTGGCGGATGATTTCGCCGCGGCTGGGGCGGTTCCTAAAATGATTGTACATGTAAAATCTGAAACCGAAGTCCGGCTTGTATCTGCCTTTAATGGAGATATGGACAGATGGGAGATCGCGACGGCGAAGGCCAGGGTTCCGGAAATCCAGCTGAATAGATTCATGGATCAGGAAAACTTTATCATTCAAATGCAGTCAATGTTTATCGAAACACCGGACAAAGCGATCGTTATGCAAGTGGCCGGAAATGTGGAGGATAAAACCGTCGCAAATTACGGCGACGATGGAGTGACACAAAAAGCCACAATCAAAAGCGGGCTTTCCGGAATGGAAGATGTTCTTGTACCTAATCCCGTAAAATTGCGGCCGTTCCGGACATTCCATGAAATTGATCAGCCGGAAATTGCTTTTGTATTCCGCATGAGGAACGGATCAAACGGCGTTTCTTGTGCATTGTTTGAAGCGGACGGCGGCGCGTGGAAATTTGACGCGGTTCACAGTATCGCGGAATATCTCAAAAATGAGTTGAAAGGCGTGGAGAATGTCGCCATTTTATCATAGCGATATTTTCCAGGCACAAACGAACAAAAGCCGCGAAATGGCTTTCTAATAACATGAAAGGGCGTGATCAATACGGCAAAAAATACTTTTTCGATTTATGACACAACAATTTCTTTTGTAAACAATACAGAAAATGCGCCGGATAGATACTGGAACAAGTACAAATACCGGCACTATGGATATTTTTATCAGCTGATCAATATGCTGGGCGCCGAAGGCTTTAATGTCTGCATGGATCCGGATGTTGACAAAATTATAAGGCGCGATCACTGGATAGGAAAGCGCGGGGATCTGGAATTTCATGCTGAAAAATATCCTGGCGGCTTCAAAATCGAATTCTTTCAAAATGTGGTACATGAAAATTCACACGGCGGGAGATTTGATTTTAATAAATTCCAGAAAATGCCATACATGATCCGGCTTCGGTATCAAAAATACATGAATCAGCTGATCAGGCTTCTGAAGTACCTGGTGGACGTTGAGGACACGACGACGCGATCCCCAAAGCTGGCGGAGGAATGGATCAAGTGCAGATATGTTGAAGAATGGTATCACGAACAGAAAGACACGAATTTTGATCTGCATAGCCTGGACGGGCAGACGCCGCCAGAAAGTTATAACGGGCTTGACAGGGATAAAAAACAGCTTCACAACGGCGAAATAAAGTATTTCCGGAATCATAACGGCTATCTTTTCCGGGGCCGTGTTTATCACAACTGTAATAACATGTGGTGGGTGATCGTGGATAAATTCACGGTTACAAATATAGCAAATTTTGAATTATTTGACCTGGGGCCGGAGGAAAAGCGCGGGCGCCTGGCGCGGGCGCGGATTCCGGCCGCATACCTGGAAAAGAAAAAAGCGATAGAACAAAGCAAAACAAAGGAACTAGCCGCAGAATTGCGGCGGCGCGGCTTGAAAGTAAAAATTCAGTAAAGAGAGGAAATAAGCAAATGAAAGAAAGAAAGTATGTAAAGGAAACGCCGGTTGTAATTTATGACAAAAACGGACTTCCTAACATGATGTTAAAACTTGAAAACACGGCGCCCACAAAAGACCAGGCAGATCCGATCTTCATTGTTAAGGGTGTGGAATATGATTCCGTTTATCTTTCCAGGTTCTTAAATAGCGCCGTAAATAATCAGGTTGTTTCCCTTCCGTTCCGCGATCCCCTGACAATGATCAACATGGACGACGCGATCGCAAGAATCCGCCAGAAAGGGGAAGGCTGGCACTTGCTGACTAATTGCGAATGGCAGTACATAAAGGACACAACACGGCCAGGAACACACGGGAATACATCATGTGGAGAATATCACGGCGACGAAACAGAAACGGGCATACACAGCGAATACGGGCGCACAGAAGCCGGATCAGGCCCCGCTGCATGGTTCCACAACGGAAACACAGAAACGGGCATAGCAGACACGATCGGGAATGTGTGGAAGATTGTTTCCGGAATCCGCCTGAAGCGTGGAAAGTTGGAATATATGCCGAACAATGACGCCGCCGCCCCTGGCGCTGATTTATCAGAGAATAGCGCGGAATTTTTGGAAGTGCTGGCAGACGGGCGGCCGGTCAAGATAGGCCCCGGCGAAAATGGAATGATGATAACAACCGGAGAAGTGGAAGGATGGGATTGTGTGGCGCGTGATGATGTATGTGTCGATCTGGAAACCGTCCCGCCGATTTTGGAGGATCTTGGAGTTATTACGGATGATATGAACGCAAGCGAAGAATGGTTTGCAGCTGACGCAGAACTTGACGAAGCAATTTGTTTCGTGGGTGCGAGTTACAGCGACACTTCCTATTCCGGGCCTTCGGCGCTGTATTTGCTCGACCCGCGTTCGCGCGTGTACACGTCCGTCGGATTCTTTTCCGCTTTACTTGGAAAACCTGTAATCCGGTAACTGTAATCTGTTTATCCGCGCGATAGCGCGGCTAATAGGCCCGTGGAGGGCCGGAAAGGTGGAACCATGAGAAAACCAACGAACCGCACTTCATACCAGGAAGTAACGGCGCTTTATGAGAAATACGGCCGGGCTGATTATCAGCTTCAGACCGTCCAGGACATTTTAAATATCCACGGATATGACATAACCGAAACAACCGGCTATCAGGACTTGACAGAGGAAAACAAGCGCATTTTTGAAGCCTATGTTATCCGGCATTTGAACAATGTCGGGATGAATACCAGGCTTACAATGTGGCCGAAATCGGTTCACTATGTCCGGGAATTGACATACACCGGGCCGGAGGAATGGGATCAGGAAGAGCAGCGCAATTTCCGCTGGGAGATTGGGAAAGAATTTATCATCCTGAAAGCGAACGGCAAAACAAAGAAATTCAGGAAATATATGGACGATGGCAAGACCGAAAAAGACATTGACAGGACAACTACAAAAGAATTTCTTCGGGTTGACTGGAAAATGCACGGGCGGATCACATTACTAAAACAAAAGGGGGCTGCAATTATGGCGAAAAAAGAAAATCAGCAGACGGCACAGGCCGAACGGCTGAAGGAGATATTGAAAGGCTTCGGAATCAGGACGCCGAAAGACCTTGACGAAGCCCTTCCGAAAGCGCTTGACACATTGACGATCGGCATTATGACAACCGCGCCGATCGTGGATTCTGCATAATAAAAAGGCGCAACGCCAAAGATTGACAGCCTTCCCGTTGCGCCCCGTTCACGGCTTGCGACACGCGCCAGCCTTTAATAATTGTAAAGGTTAGGCGCGTGAATGTCAAGCATATGGAGCGATTTTCAGCGAAGAAACACATACTATTCAGACGGCATTACAAAGATTACAGATCCATTCTGGCGGAACACTTGCCAGGGTTGCGGGAAAGTTTATATGTCGTGTGAAGCAACTAGCACATGTCCTAATTGTGGATGTTCTGACGCGGATCGTTATCTTGGTACTATTCCATACGATCAAGTGATTGCTGAACGTGGTAAACCTAAAAATCAGAGTTTATCAGAGTAAATCAGAATATATCAGAGTTTATCAGAGTAAATCAGAGTAAATCAGAATTCACAAGGGCGGCAGAAGGGCGGTAAAAGATTGAACAGGTTAGGTTTTATTATTCTTTCAATCTTGCGAACAGGCGAAGCCACAAGCAGACTATCATCAATGACAGTAAAAGAGATCGCCGCTTCGGAGGATTTCGGATTGAAAGAAAACACGATATTCAAAAAAATAAAAGATTTTGAAAAATCCGGATATATTGGCCGCGGCTTGAAAGAGGGCCGCGCTGATACATACTATATCACGCCTGAAGGGTGTGAATGTCTGGAAAAAGAAAGGGGCAAAAAATGAAAAAGAAAATTTCATTCGTGGCAGTAGGCCAGGCGGCCGGAAATATAGGCCGGTTATTTGAGGAAAACGGCTTTTCTGTAATTTACGTGAATACGTCACAGGAGGATCTTGACACGCTGGAAAAGGCAAAATTCAAGTATCACATTCCACAGGGCGAAGGCTGCAACAAAGACCGCAAAAAGGCGAAGCAGCTTGTTATTGATGATTTTGACAATATCGCGGCGGAAATTGAATCAAAGGCAAAATCTGAAATGACTTTTGTTATTTTCGCCAGCGGCGGCGGCACGGGTTCCGGGGCTGGGCCTATGCTTATTGATTTGCTGATTGACGAAGGAAAGACCATAGGAGCGATCACAATTATTCCGGCGCCTGATGAAAGCGTAAAATCACATATCAATTCATACGAATGTTTTTCGGAGTTGACGGAAATTTCCGGTTCCGGTTCCTGTTTTATCATCGACAACGGGAACGGGGATAAACTGGAATTAAACGCCGCCTTCGTGGATTCCTTTTCCGCGTTTTTGGAGATTCCGGAAAAGCATAAAAGCGTAAAAGGCAATATTGACAAGGCGGAAATCATGGAAACATTAAAGGCGCACGGCGTTTCCGTTGTTATTCGCAGCAAAGGCAAGGAAAGCGCCGACGTTATCCAGGCAGTAAAAGAAAGCGCCCTGGCGCCGCTGGAACCTGATAGAGCCGTGAAATATATTACGGCTTCCCTTGCTGGAAATGTAAAAATGTCGGATTTAGAAAAGGCGTTCGGAACGCCGATCGACAATTTCCAGACATTCAACGCCGAAGAAACAATATGCTGCATATCCGGCCTGACATATCCGCAGACAAGGCTTGAAGTGGTTTATAACAAAGTCGCTGAAAACAAAGATTTGATCAAAAAGAATCTGGCAGCTACACGGGAAACCGGGCTGAAGGGCGGCGTCAATTTCCTGGACGAAATGGAACCGGCAAAGAAAAAGGATGGAGGGAAAAAGCCGCAATCAAAGCGGGATATTATGAGCAAATATTTATAGCTTTTTAGGTGGTGATACTATGGCAGAAATGCAGTGGATCAAACTTCGGATCGATATGTTTGACGATGAAAAAATCAAAATTATTCAGTCAATGCCAGATGGTGACGCGCTTCTTGTGGTGTGGATCCGCCTGATTGCGCTTGCTGGAAAATGCAACGCAAACGGGCTTGTACTGGTGGAAGATGAATTCCCGTATACGGATGAAATGCTTTCCGTGATTTTCAATAAACCGCTGCAAACGGTTAAACTTGCGCTTATGACGTTTGAAAAATTCCGGATGATTGAAAGCACAACAAAGGGAATCTATATCACAAATTTTGATAAGCACCAAAACATTGAGGGCATGGACAGAATCAGGGAGCAAAACCGGATCAGAAAACAGCGGGAAAGAGAACGGAAAAAGGCGCTATTGCTGGAAGAATTGCCTTCCGGCGCCGCCGCGGTTCCGCCGTCTGGAATCGGTGAAAACAACAATGTCACAAGCCCGTCACGTGACATTTCACGTGAAGTCACGCAACAGAGAGAAGAAGAAGAGAAAGAAGAAGAATATATAAATATATCTTCTGACAAAGATATATTGTCCGGCCCGGCTGATGAAACGCCGGTTCCGGATTCCGGAAAAATCCGGTTAGACTATCAGCACATAACACAGGATTTTCACGATACATGTATAGATTTACCAAAAATCCGCGGAATGTCTGAAGCGCGGAAAAAGAAAATCCGGACACTGTTAAACGAGTTTAAAAAGCTGAAAATCTGGCCTGGCATAACAGATTATGACCGGCTTCACCGGCTTTTTGAGATGGCACAGAATAGTGATTTTCTTTCCGGCCGTAACGGGCGCTGGGGCGGATGTTCGTTTGATTGGCTGATAAATAAAACAAATGCTTTAAAAGTGCTAGAAGGCACGTATGCAAATAAAGGGGGTGCAAACAATGTCAACGGCAACACAGGCAGCACAGGCGCCGGAAACCCTGGAATCAATAACCGCGCCGATCCTGGAACGATTGAGGGAACAACGAATGAAGCGCTTGAACGGTTCCGGAGAAACAACGGAAAAGACGGCGTATAAATGCCAGAAATGCCGTGATTCCGGATATTACGAAATTGAAAAGGACGGCTATACATATTCCCGTGAATGTGAGTGCGGGAAAATACAGCGGGATCGGCTGGCTGGCCGGTTGCGATTTGCCACGATTCCGAAAGAATTTGAAGGCCAGACGGTTGACAATTTTCAGACGGATTGTTATTCCACGTCGCAAAGCCGGGAACTTGCAAAGCTGGCGAAACACCTTGCAAAACAGTATATTGAGCAATTCCAGGAAATCAAGGAAACCGGAAAAGGATTTTACTTTCATTCAGGCGTTAAGGGTTCCGGAAAGACGCGGCTGGCCGCGTCGATTGCTAATGACATAATCACGCGGTACATGGTGGGCGCGAAATTTGCAACCACAATACAGATTCTTGACCAGATAAAAAGCACATGGGGCGAAAATTCCAGGGAACGGAACGCGGGCGAACCGGTAAACGAACACAGATTGATTGATGATATTATATCCGTTCCCGTCCTGGTGATTGATGATATAGGCGTTGAAAAACCTAAAGACTGGATAAATGAGCGCTTTTATAATATCCTAAACGGCCGCATGATTGAGAAACGGATCACGATATTCACAAGCAATTACCGGATCGGGGAATTGCAGCTTGACGATCGGATTGTAAACCGTATTGAAAAAATGGCGCTGCCTATTGAGTTTCCGGCGGAATCAATCAGGAGCGCGATCGCAAGAAAGGAGAACAGCGATCTTCTGGATCGCTTGCTGGGAAAATGACTATTGCAGTAGATTTTGACGGCGTACTAACGCCAAACGGACACTGGCCAAATACCGGGGAACCAAATACAAAATTGATCGAATGGCTGATCATGTTCCGGGAAATGGGCGGGAAAGTGATTCTATGGACAAACAGAAACGGGAATCCCCCTGGAAACGGCGGTTGAATTCTGTAAAAGTAACGGCCTGGAATTTGACGCAATCAATGAAAACCTTCCGGAAATCCTGGAACAATTCGGAGAGGACAGCCGGAAAATAACGGCGGATCTCTATATCGACGACAAAGCATGTAAACAAGTATTTATCAAGGGGAAATTGGATGAACGATAACGAAAATAAAATCATAGACAAGATTGAAAAATTGCTGGCGCTTTCTTCATCCAGTAACGAGAACGAAGCCAGGGCCGCTATGATGAAGGCGCGGGAACTAATGGCAAAGTATGAAATCAAGCGCGAACAGCTGAAGGACGGAGAACAGGAGGAAAGGCCGGTTGTAAACTTTTCTTCGGTTCCGTTCCGGGATGAATGGATTCACATGGTTAGCGGCGTGATTGCCGAAAATTTCCGTTGTCGCCGTATCGCGGTTAGCCGGATAGGTTCCCGCGGTTCTTTCCGGATCAGGTTTTACGGTTACGAAGAGGACGCGGAAATCTGCATAAACATTTTTAATTATGCCGTTAAGGTTATCAGGAAGCGTTTTATGGTATTGCGGGCCATATATGCAGACGCAAAGCGGGAATTCGGCCAGGATGAAAAAATGAATTATGTGTTAGGGTTCTGTCACGGCCTGGAAAAGAATTTTGAAGAGCAGAAAGCACAAAGTCAATCCTTCGCCCTGGCACTGGTTACGCCGAAAGCGGTAAATGATTATGTTGACGCTATTCCAGGGCTTGAAACAGGAACCGGGTATAAGGATTTCAAGCAAAACCGCGAACACGCGCTATTGCAGCGAACCGGATATGTTGACGGAAAAACATTCCGCAACGCTGGCGACAAAGAAAGGCTTGAAAGTTAGCATTTAGGAAGGTGAGTTGATGGACAGATGGAATTTCAGAAATGTAAAGAAAAATATTTTATCATCGTCGAGGGGGAGGAACGCGCGACGATCCGGGAATCCCTGGCGGCAGCAGAGAAGAAACGGCAAAAGCTGGCGAAATACAGCGGCGGAAAGAAAATCTTTATTTTCAAGGCAGAGGAAAGAAGCTGAATCAGAGGATAAAAAGATTTATAAAATGCTGGAATCATTAGATTTCAGTTTTCAGCGACAAAGTTATAAAGTGGCTGAAGCTGGGCTGATGTTCTGTTATGAGATAGGCACAGAGGGCCGCCAGCTTTACATTGTGGCATTGACGGAAAACTTCGGAACGATAGTTTTCTATGTTCCGGAGGAAATAACGGAAAAGATTAAAAAGCGGGTGCAGCAGTTTCCCTATACACTGAATGATTATTTGTCATTCCTGATTGAATTTAAGGATTTTGAAGCAACCTTGAAGCCGTTTAGAATAAGCGGCTTGTCAATAAATGACGCGGCCGCCGCCCTGGGACAATTAAGTTCTTTCGGAATAGCCGGCAGCCACGGCACAAGCCGGAATTTCATTCCAGGACGCGGCCGAAGCGCTTAAAACACTAACGGAATCATACGGAGAAATGAAAAAGAATCCGAAACGTGTGTCAAATAACTGGCTGAAAATGCACGGTTTTCCTATGCGCCGGAAAGGGAGGGGGAAGAAAAAGCGTGAATAAATGGATAGGTAGCGGGAAAGTATCGGAGGATCCGATCATCAAGTACGATGGGGATAAGGCTTCCTTTATCGCGTTTACTATCATGGTGAAACGCAACCGCAGAATAAAAGAGGGAGATCAGCCCGTCGATTTTATAGACTGTATTTGTACCGGACACAATGCCAGGATCGCGGAAGCGTATCTTTACAAGGGAAAGAAAGTTGAGGTTTGCGGGCCGCTGCAATCTGGACACTATACGAACAAAGAGGGCCGGAAGATATACACAAAAACAGTATACGCGGAGGAAATCAGCTTCGCAGAAACGAAAGCCGAAGAGGAAGAACGCCAGGAAAAGGAACGCCGGAGCCAGGAGCCGGAACCGGCGCCGCCTGATTATAATTTTATGGACATTCCGGACGGAATAGACGGCGAACTTCCGTTTTGCTAGGGGGTGCAGCATGGGAAACGATTTGAAATATAACGCTTCAGGATGTCGGGATATAGTGGCGGAAAAGGCAATCAGAAAAGCGGATCATACGCCGTATGAAATTTCTGAACTTGTGGACGTTATTAAAAAAATAGCTGGCGCCTATGATTACGAAGTAGAAGGGCGGATCGCTTTTCGTGATAAAAAATCAAAAATTGTTTATAAGTGAGGAATGAAAAATGTTGAAAATGTTTTGCAAATGCGATCGCTGCAAGAAACAGTTTGAAGCAAAGCTGGCGCAAAGGATTTCTTTTGAATACACTTTAACGCCGGAAGAAACCATGAAATCAAAAATTGTTGAAGCCCTGGCGCAAGCGTTCCCAAAAACGCCGCGGGATTATTGCCCGGAGTGCGTGGCGGAAATTAAGGATTTCATAAAAACAAAAAATGAACCAGAAAAGGAGGCGACAGAGAATGAGCCAGAATGAGAGAATAACAGAGTTTACAAGGCTTATGCAAGAAGCCCTGATGAAAACCGGTATTACATACGCGGTTGAAGCCGGAAAGAATCTGGTATTGTTTGATACACAGGTAAACGAGCCGATCGAACTTGAAATAACGGTCGGAACCGAAGTAAAAGTTGAAAACGGCCAGACTTCGATCGTCACGTTCGATCGTTCCAATGTCGGAAAATGAAAATAGGCTTGATTGATGTTGACGGCCACAATTACCCAAATTTGCCGCTAATGAAATTATCTGCCTAGCACAAGCAAAACGGGGATAGCGTGGAATGGTATATCCCGGTTATTCACGGATTCCCGCTTCCGCCTATGGATAAAGTGTATATGTCAAAAGTATTCAGCTTTACACCTGATTATCAGGATTTTGTAAACGCGAAAGAGGTTATAAAAGGCGGAAGCGGTTACTGTATATCACTTGTGGACGGAAAAGAGGTATACAACAAAGAAAAGGACAGCTGCCTTCCGGATGAAATAGAACATATTTATCCTGATTATTCCCTTTACGGGATAACAGATACAGCATATGGCTTCTTGTCCAGGGGTTGCCCGCGCGGGTGTGAGTTTTGCCACGTGGCAGCAAAAGAAGGAAAATGTTCTTACAAGGTGGCGGATTTGTCGGAATTCTGGCGCGGTCAAAAGAATATTGTTTTGTGCGATCCTAATGTAATAGCTTGCCCTGATTGGAAAGAACTATTGCAGCAGCTTATTGACAGTAAAGCAAAAGTAAATATAAACCAGGGGATCGACATTCGGATTATGACGGATGAAAAGGCCGAAATGATTAAGAAAATCCGCGTTGACAGTGTACATTTCGCCTGGGATCGGTATGAGGATAAAAATATCATTATCCCAAAATTCAAAGCATTTAAGGAAATTACCGGATGGAAAGCAAGAAAAACAAGTGTGTATGTCCTGACAAATTTCAATACAACGCTGGATCAGGACTTAGAGCGAATTTATACACTTCGGGATATGGACTATGATCCGTATGTGATGGTATATGACAAGGAACACACGAACGGAAGCGATCCGGTTAGAAAGCTGCAAAGATGGGTAAATAACCGAAAGATTTTTAAAACAATAAAGCGCTTCGAAGATTACGATCCGAAACGTGGATAAAGAAAGGAGTGAAAAAGGTGAATACTGATGTTATGTTTTCCAGTAAAACGGATAATTGGGCCACGCCACAGGAATTTTTCGACGAATTAAACCGGGAATTTCATTTTGACCTTGATCCGGCAGCTGATGAAAATAATCATAAATGCGATAAATATTTTACAGTCAAAGAAAACGGACTTTTGCAAAGCTGGGGGGGGATATTCTGTATTTTGCAATCCCCCGTATGGGCGGGAGATCGGAAAGTGGGTTGAAAAAGCATATAGAACGAATGAGGAACACGGGGATCTTGTGGTTATGCTTCTTCCGGCGCGAACAGATACAAAATGGTTCCATGATTTTATATACCACAAGGCAGAAATCCGTTTTGTAAAGGGTCGCTTAAAATTCGGCGGCAGCACAAGCGGCGCCCCGTTTCCTTCAATGGTTATCATATACAGACAGAAACGGGGTGTAAACGATGGGAAAAGTTAAGGGAAAAAAGAAAAACAAGCGCCCGGAATATGTGGTTATATGCCGGGAATTCAACCGGGCGGAAGCCCGGATTGAAATTTCCGTCATTGATTCCGGCGTAACGGATCACCTGATGAATAGTTTAATCAAAATGCACATGAGGGATCCACACAAGCGGTATTTTCTGACGCTGAAAAAGGATTATCAGGTATACGGCGCATTATTCCGGAAACAGGTTGAAACAATGTCAATCAAGAATAACAAGCGTATAGTTGAATTAGGGGTTGACCTGGAAAAACAGGAGGAAGAAAACGGTGGAACATAGATCATGGAATGATACAACGGCAGCGGATGTTATTTCAGATATTTTGAAAATGAAAGAATATGCAGAAAATCAACGGATTTTCGTTATGAACAATGCGACAAAAGAAAAAGTAACACATGGAACAACGGATTATGACGGCGTTATCACGATAAACAATAGTATTCCTGATGATATTATACTTTCATCCAGTCCTTCAGCGCTTGTCGGCGCGGTTCCTGGTTCTGCAAATATTATTCAACTATCAGAGAAAAAACTTCCGGAAATCAAACTATTTGAGGGAAACAGAAAGCAGCGAAGGGAAGCAGAAAGGGAGCGCAAAAGGAGGACGAAAAGAAAATGAATATTATTGACTATGAATGTTTAGCTTGCGCCAGCTTTTCAGGGTGCGGAACGGAGATCGGCAAAGGTTCCATGATGTGTGCAGTAAGGCGCACACAGAACAGACAGACAAAGGGAGAAATGCTTCAGAAAATGTATGACATAGCACAGGCAAGCATGACAAAGGGCGCGGATGTTCTGGAAATGCTGAATATTAAGAAATAAAGCCACAAGGGGGATCGATATGCTCATATTACCGATCAAGAAAAAATGGTTTGATATGATTCTTTCCGGAGAAAAGAAAGAAGAATACAGAGAGATAAAACCATATTACAAAAGCCGGTTCCATACGGCCGGGCTGATTGACAGATACGGGCTTCCGACGATTTCCCGCGCCTGGATCACGTTTCGGAACGGATATTCTGTAAATTCCCCGGCCATAGAAGCAAAATGCACGCTTGACATTAAGACCGGCCGCCCGGAGTGGGGCGCGGAGCCTGGAAAGGAATACTATGTTTTAAAAATTGAATCCGTGGAAAGAAAGGAAAAGAAACTATGAAAGAATATAACGATCAGTTGATGAAATTCAAAATTACAAATGACAAGCTGAAAATGGAAATAAAATTGTCTGATCTGGCCTGGCTATTCAGAAATTCGCCTGATAATGTGGCCGACGACGGCGAACACGAATTTTGCCGCGTGAAAAGGGGCCGGAATCGGGAGTTTGTGGAAGCGGTCGTGGAAATGTTACGGGATGAATCTCCGGAAAATGGAAATGATACGCGCTGGGGCCACGCGCTGGAAGATGTATTCCAGGAGATACGGGAAAGCGCGGCGGATTTCCTGAAATATCATGACGATTGTTTTTAATGGGCGGTTGATTTGACAAAAAAATAATGGTAAAATAAAAAGCACGAAGCGCCGTTTCCAGCGCCCCGCACACAACCTTTAATAATTATATCGCATGGCCGGTATAATTGCAAGGGAAAGCTGGAAATATGGCAAAACCGGGTAAAACAAGCAAAGAAAGGGATATTTTTAACGAAATCGAACTAAAGATCATGCTGATAAACGAGCAGATCAAAAACCATCAACGATCAATCGAAAAGGCGAAGAAAATGTCCGGATGGGCGCCGCCTTCTGGCCTGAATGGGGTTGATTATTCCAGGGAACCGGGAAACAGTGTTCGTATATCGTTCGCGGAGGGCTTGCGGATGATTGAACAGGACACAGCCCGGATCAATCGGCTAAAAATGGAGCGAACGGAACTTCGAAAGAGCAAAAAACGGATAAAAAAGATATATGAAAGCCTGGACGGGAACGAAGAACGGGTTTATTACTTGCGTGTTATCCGTAAAATGACACAGGAAGAAGCAGCTGATGAAATGGGATTTTCTAAACGCCATTTTCAGCGGATCGAAGCTGGCATGAGGGATCAAGGGCTGATCTAAAAGGTGAAATTTTTTCGTGTGAATTTTTTGTGAATTTTTTGTGAACAAAATCCAGAAAAGCGTTGATTTTGCTGGATTTTTGGAATTAACAAATGTCGCCTTTTATGTCGCCTTTTATGTCGTTGAAATGTCGCCTTCATGTGTGTTATACTATGTATAGTCAAAATTATATCAAAAGACAAGGCGCGGCCGGAGGGCGGCGCTTTTTTTTCATGCCGTGAAGGGGGTGTTTTTCTTGAATACAGTGGAGCCGATCCGGGATATGGATGTTGTGCTGGATGTGGCCGATTATCTGAAAGCCAGAAATGAGCGTGACTATGTTCTTTTCATGTTCGGAATTTATACGGGGCTTCGGATTTCTGATATTTTAAAATTCCGTGTCCGTGATGTAAAGGACAAAGACGCCGTATATATACGGGAGAAAAAAACAGGCAAGGAAAAACGCTTCCCCATAAATGCGGAACTAAAACCTATTATCGAAAATTATATACGCGGGAAAAAGGATTTTGAATTTTTGTTCAGATCCCCCAATATGCAAAATAAGGCTATCAGCCGACAACAGGCATATAATATTCTGGCTGGCGCTGGGAAAGCGTTTGGAATCAGCAGCATAGGAACACACACATTACGAAAAACATTCGGCTATCATATGTATCAACAGACGCATGACGCCGTAACTATCAAAGAGATATTAAACCATGCTGATATATCCGTGACATTACGGTACATAGGTATCAATCAGGATAACAAAGACAAGGCTATCAAGGGGCTATCATTCAAGAAGAGGGGCCACAGATAAGCCTTTTTATTATGCCCTGATAACAGGCCGATAATGGGAAGCCCTTCTTGCTTTATGCCCTACACTTGACACATTGGGCGCGTGACAAATGATGTGTATAACTTTTGTTCGCACTTTAATGAAAGAAAAGAGAGAGGGAAGCACTTGACAGAATAACAAGATATGTCAAGTAAGTGGAGGGGCGACGACGACGGGCCGGGCGCCGGAAAAAATCGCCAGGACAAAATAGGTTCTTCTGACGGGCCAAAAATCGTTGCGGGTCTGCGAAGCCCAAAACTTGGCTAGATTTTGAAAAATAAAAATGAAAGTTGCCGTTTCCGGTTTGGAGCCAGAAAGGGGGTGAGGGCATGGCAAAGACTGAAACGGATTCCGCGAAGGTGACAAACATTGACAGTATAACCGTATCGGCGGCCGTGCTGGGCGATCTTTTCGGAGTG
>OFGG01000912.1_pt1 | contig 22160 bp, 25 predicted proteins | sample 1521701 | NCBI WGS metagenome assembly OFGG01 (sample SAMEA3504081, study PRJEB24116) | mouse gut metagenome | biome: mouse gut; feature: mouse-associated habitat; material: faeces | place: Denmark | collected 2011
ATGGTCAGCTCCACCAAGTCCATGACCGGCCACATGCTGGGGGCGGCGGGGGCCGTGGAGGCCATCTTCACCGCCCTGGCCCTGCGGGACGGCTATCTTCCCGCCACCATCAATTACCGCACCCCGGACCCGGAGTGCGATTTGGACGTGGTGCCCAACCGGGGCCGGGAGGCGGACATCCGCTGCGCCCTGTCCAACTCCCTGGGCTTCGGCGGGCACAACGGCTGCCTGTTATTTAAAAAATGGGAGGCATGAGCATGGGCATGCAGTACGACTCCAACCAGATCGCCGCGATCCTGCCCCACCGATACCCCTTTGCCCTGGTAGACAAAATCGTGGACGGCGAGCCGGGCCAGTGGGCCAAGGGCGTAAAGTGCGTCACGGTCAACGAGCCCTTCTTTCAGGGACATTTTCCCCAAAAGCACGTGATGCCCGGCGTGCTCCTCATCGAGGCCCTGGCCCAGGTGGGGGGCGTGGCGGTGCTGGCCCTGCCGGAAAACCGGGGGAAGCTGGCCTTCCTGGGCCGGGTGAAGGACGCCCGGTTCAAGCGCCAGGTGGTCCCCGGGGACGTGGTGGAGCTGGAGTGCCGCCTGACCCGGCAGAAGGGCCCCATTGGCGTGGGGGAGTGCATCGCCAGGGTGGACGGCGAGGCCGCCGTGACAGCGGAGCTGACCTTTGCTATCGGGTAAAAAAGCGGCCGTTGCGTTTTTCCGGCGGCCCGGTTATAATAGGGGAGGAAAAATTGCCGCGGGAGGAGGAAGGACCATGCTGGAGCAGGCGTTCAACAGCGTGTATTCGAAATTCAAGCTGCACTTTTATCAGGAGATCTTCCGGCGCTTTCAGGACCGGGAGGCCAGCCTGACCACCGTGGAGACCTTTTGCATGGAGTCTATCCAGGCCTTGGGCCGTCCCACCGTGAATGAGTTTGCCGGGTTTATGCGCATATCCCCGCCCAACGCGGCCTATAAGGTCAACAGCCTGGTGAAAAAGGGGTACGTCCGCAAGGTCCAGTCCGCCAGCGACCGGCGGGAGTATCACCTGGAGGTCACCCAGAAGTACCTGGATTACTACAATGTGTCCCGGAGCTATATCCAGACGGTGATGGACCGGGTGGCCGCCCGTTTTACCCCGGAGGAGTGCGGGGAGCTGGAGGAGATGCTCCGGATTGTGGATCGGGAGCTGATGCCGGAGGTGGGCCTTCCGCCGGAACGAGAGGCGTAAAAAAACAGGAGGCAGGTCGAAGACCTGCCTCCTGTTTTGGAAAAGAGGAGCTTACTTGCGGTTTTCCTTCTGGTTCTGGCGCTGCTCCTTCTGATTGTTCTGCTGGTTCTGCTCGCGCTCGTTCTGGTTGTTCCGGTTCTCCATTGAGAACACCTCCTTTCGCCTCCGAAGGGCGTCTTGAAATCGCCTGGCTGCTCCGGCGCCCCGCCGGTTTGAAGATACCCTCCAGTGAGTTCAGAGGTTATTCTTGCCGCCGGGCCTGAAAAATATTCAAAAAAAGAAAAAACTTTGTTGACAATAGGGCGGAGGGCTGATATACTGATTTGGCAAAACAAAGAAGGCTGACTGCATCCGCCTCACCTCCAGCCCGTCTGCGAAGAGGTTAAGAACGATTGATCGAAGCTGCCGGGCTTGGCAGTTCGTTTTTCGCGCGGATGCCTTGCGGTGTCCGCGTTTTGTGATTTTTAGAATGGAGGTGCTTTGACCATTAGTAAGCAAGTGCATGAACTGAATGAGAGTATCGGCGACAAGGAGATCCGTCTGATCGGTCCCGCGGGCGAGCAGCTTGGCATTATGGCCCCCGCACAGGCTCTGCGCATCGCCGAGGAACAGAATCTGGACTTGGTCAAGATCTCGCCCCAGGCCAAACCCCCGGTCTGCAAGCTGATGAACTACGGAAAGTTCCGGTTTGAGCAGAGCAAGCGGGAAAAAGAGGCAAAAAAGAACCAGCATGTGGTGGAGATCAAGGAGATTCGGATGTCTCCAGGCATTGACATCGGTGACTTTAACACGAAGCTCCGGAATGCCCAGAAGTTCATCGCCGACGGCAATCGGGTCAAGGTCTCTGTTCGTTTCCGCGGCCGCGAGATGGCGCATACCGACATCGGACGGGATCTTTTGACCCGTTTCGCCGAGCAGTGCGCCGACATTGCCAATTTGGACCGGCCCGCCAAGCTGGAGGGACGGATGATGTCCATTTTCCTCTCACCCAAGGCCGGTAAGTAAAAAAACGCCAAGTTCAAAAACACGGAAGGAGTCAATCATTATGCCGAAGCTGAAAACCCACAGCGGCGCCAAAAAGCGGTTCAACCTCACCAAGACCGGCAAGGTCAAGCGCGCCAAAGCATTTAAAAGCCACATCCTGACCAAAAAGGACACCAAGCGGACCCGCCGCCTCCGCAGCGGCGGCTATGCCGACGCCACCAACGTGGACGCCATCCGCAAGATGATCCCCTACAAGTGAGAAAAGGAGGCTTTTGAAACATGGCTAGAGTTAAAGGCGCGATGATGACGCGCAAGAGAAGAAATAAGATCATGAAGCTGGCGAAGGGCTACTGGGGTTCCAAGTCCAAGCACTTCCGGGTGGCCAACCAGGCCGTCATGAAGTCCCTGAGCTACGCCTACACCGGCCGCAAGCTGAAGAAGCGTGATTTCCGCTCCCTGTGGATCACCCGCATTTCCGCCGCCTGCAAGCTCAACGGGATGAACTACTCCACCTTTATGCACGGCCTGAAAACCGCCGGTGTGGAGATCAACCGGAAGATGCTGGCCGAGCTGGCCGTCAGCGACGCCGCCGCCTTCACCCAGCTCACCGAGATCGCCAAGAAGGCGTAACCGGATTTTTGAGAGACGATAAAAGGACTTCGGAAGGGATTCCGAAGTCCTTTTTTGCGCAGATGATTCCGGCGGCGCGGCATTTTTTACGTCCCGGCCCGGCAGAAGTAGGGCCCGCAGGCCTCCTCATGGGTGTGGACATAGGTCCAGGTGAAATCCTTGTCCACCAGGTAGACGTCGTGGAGGTCCTCAAAAAAGTTCGCCGCCAAGGGCAGCTCCACCGGCTTCACGTAGGGAAGGTCGTTCCACTTTCCCTCATAAAAGAGATAGGCCTTCCCGGCGGGCAGGGCCGCCAGGGCGTCCCGGGCGCCGCCGCCCTCCAGACAGGGAACCAGCTTCCAGGAGAAGATGTGCCAGAGGTAATTTCCCTCCGCCAGCACATGCTTTCCCAGGTCCGCTTCCGAAACGTCCCCGGCGAAGGCGTCCAGCCACTGGTTTTTCACCGCCCGGAAGGTGGTGGGGAAGGGTGCGTCCCACTCCGTCATGGTGCCCACACAGCGGTTGATAGGCTGGCCCAGTCCATAAAACTTGGCCTCATAGTCCGTCATGACCCCCACGGGGCCGTTCTCATGGAGGTTCCGGGTGACCTCCGACAGAGCAAAGCCGAACTGGGGAAGCTCCTCCACGGAGAACTCGAAGAGGGGCTGGTTGTCCGTTTTGAAATGAATCTGCCCGCCCATTTTCAGCACCTGGCGGTAGAGCTTCAAAAAGTTCCCGTGGGTCAGCCGCCGCTTGGCGTGGCGGCCGCTGGGCCAGGGGTCGCAGAAATTGATGTAGATGCGGTCCACCTCGCCGGGGGCGAAGAAATAGGGGAGCTGGTCCGCGTTGGCGCTGATAAACCAGACGTTGGAAAGGCCCGCGCCCACGCAGCGCTCCATGGCCACCACCATGGCATCGGGCACCATCTCCACCGCCAGGAACAGCACGTCCGGCTGGGCGGCGGCGGTGCCGGCGGTGAAGCGGCCCTTGCCGCAGCCCAGCTCCAGGTGGACCTCCCGGGCCTGGGGCATCAGATCCCGCCAGTGTCCGGTGTGGTCGTAGGGGTCCCGGATCAGGCGGTCGCCGCAGCGTTCCATCCGGGGAATCAGGTTTTTCTTTTTCCGCATGCGCATAGGGCGGCGTCCTCCTAAATTGAGATGAAAGGGGGCGCGTTCCCTAGATGGCGCCCTCGGCTTTTAAAATGCCATGCACTTTGGCTTCGTCTTTGCGGTAATAGTGGGCGGACTTGACCAGCAGCGTCAAACTCCCCCGAGGCATTCCCGTCTTTTCGGAAACGGTTGGCAGGATGGTCTCAAGCATCACGAGGTTGATGTAGGCCTTGCATCCGAAATCCAAGGCGCGGCAGTAAACCGTGAGATTGAGGTTTCCTGCCTCCTCTTGAAAGTCCAGCAGGCTGGCGCAGGATGTAGCCCTCGTCGGTCAAAGGCTCGAAGGTGGTAATAGTGGCGGACCGCGTGTGGGGATTTTCGTTCAGGCGGTGGATTACCCATTGCAGCTGGTCCTTTTGGTCCATGTAGGAGAATAGGCGAAAGGCATAGGAAGTTTCATTGTGGAGCTCCTTGACGTGCTCCTGAACCGTGAAATTTCGGACCATCCAGTCGTATTCCTCTTGGACTTTGTGCCGCTCTATGATGGCGTCTGGGAGAGCCGCGTCTGAGACGGCAAAGGTTAATCCAAAGACCTCTTTTGCACCGGCATGCTCTCCGGCGTTGTCCGTATAGGCCACGGCGGCTCCCTGCTGGTAAATGGTGCGCAGTACCGCGACCCAGGCTTCGCCAAGACTCGAAAACAAACCTAAATCGTGCATGTATGCGATTTTCTTATTTTTTTTAATTCATTCCCACTCGCTCCTGTCAGGTTTGTTCTAAACAGTTTTGCTTATGGGATTTGGTTTTGATTATCTATATTGTTTCCATTATCCAGATGGTTTGGGCTATCTGATTTTTTGTTGCCATTGTGTTGCCATAAGAATCGAATGCACTTACCGTTTATATCAATTCCTGGACACATTGTTTTGGTAATACATAATTTTTGCAAGTTCTATCGTGCATTGATTGATCTTATCCTCATCCCAGACAGTTTCACTTCTGTAATGTTCAATAAATAATTTAACTGCTTGATATTGAGATGTTTGATAGCCTTTCATTTTTTCGGCAAAAGCTTTATCTCCAATCTTTGAATTGAGGTCTACACCTAAAGGCAACAAGTTCCCCATACGGCCTACAACCTTATTTCGAGTAGATTCAGGCAAAATATGTTCGATATAAAATGAATCTGGGCGCATTTCATCTGTACCTGAAGCGTATCGCTCAACTTTTTTAGAATATATTGAACCAAACGTTTATCTCTCGTAGAAGAACTTGTGTAATTGATTTTCAAAAAAGAGTTTTCAAATTCCTCATAAGAAGGTAGGGATGCTTTTAGAGCCTCAATCAATTCATGTAAGCATCTAGCACTTTCTTCTTTCTTTTTCGAGGTTCTCAGTTTCCTTGAATAGCTCGAATATCGACGCTCAAGCCCAGAAGGTCGCTCAGAACAAACGGCATTAAAAACAAAATGATAATACTGCAAATAGCTTACTTTCACTTTAAATCTAACGCATCACGAACAGTTCTTGGTTGAGCATTAAACTCCATCAGCGTTCTCCTTATATCTCTATAATTTCGTTAATGCTTAGTGCAAGTGCATCTATTTTGCACAATTCTTGATATTGCTAATTTCCATTCAGGTGCTTCACACTTTTGGCGTTGTTCCCCGCATTCATTTATTAAGGATATGACAGACTGAGGCGTTGCTATCTGAGCAGAGAAACTCGCCTTAAAAAACGAACAAAACTGAGATAAAGTAAATGGAACAATGTGTAAATTCAGCCGTACATCATCTCGTGTATACCAAACACCAATTCTGAAAGTTTCAGCAGTATTAGAATCAATCCTGTTGGCAATAAACAAGCCATACACCGGTTTATTATACTGTTGCATCAGATCAGCCACATGACGCCGAACAGGTTCCCCCTCCATAGCTTCTTGCCTGGAACTTTCAGAAAGTGTTACTTCAATAACTACTACACAATCCTCAAACTCCGCAACCAGATCAGGACCATTTCCCGGTGCTGTACAGACCGGCATAAAATCCTGGTCAACCTTGAAGCGGCGGACCTCATAAGGCTTATTCGCTAGTGTATCAATCGCCAGGAACGCCCGCCAGAGACTCCACTCCAAATAGGCAGGCGCTTCGGTTTTAGGAACACGAATTTCTTCGTCCTCACAGATACGCATACGCTCTCTGCGAGAGGCAATCAAATCCATGTAAGCGGCGATCTCTTGCCACTGACCGGCTTGTTGTGCCGCATAGACTTCCTCTTTCTTCTCGGCAATTAATTCTTCAATCTCGTAGCGAACCTGATTGATATGTGCTGGAGTGTCAAGAGGTTTACCCGCAGTAGAATAGGTAATACCATACTGCTGCATCTGCATCAACAAATCAGACAAAACTTGATAAGCAATTACCGCATTATCAGTTGGGAGCGGTGTTCCGTCGCATAATGAACGGTACAAATTTAACAGCGGCTTGTTTGATAAAAGTTCCTTTGTTAATTCAACCGCCAACGTACGTTTTTCTGAAATTAAAGCTATCCCCTTCCCCTTTGACTGTACCATGCCTGTAGCTTTTAGATAGCGTATATTCATGTCAGCATAGTCCCGGAATGTACTCGCAACTTTACCGATTTTCTCAGCTGCTCGTTCGTACTCATTGCGGTCAAATTTCCGTTTTCGGTCGCTTGCACTTCGCTCACTTCGTAAAGCAAGAATACGATCAACGGTATCAGATAAACCGTCTATGGGCGCTGTTGTTTGGACAATTAGTGCCATCTCAAGAAAATTGATAAATGTGTCTTCGCCTCTCCTCTCCAGTTCTAAAAGGATTGCTAACGTCCAGCACAAAGGAGAAAAGGTGTGTCCATCATCGGCAGAAAAAAGCGGTGTTACCATTGAACGCAGATAACATTCTTGCATAGCCGCAACCGTTTCAGCCCGCACTAAGTTCCATCCTGCTGGTGTAATCATATCGAGTTGTCCCAGATCAGACTGGGAAAATCCCATGCTGCGCTCTATCTTTGGATAAATAAATCCAAGTTTCCCCATTGCAGAACGCCATTTTCGACCCACACTATGTGTAGAATCCTCACCAAGAGAAACTACCCCGCATTGTCCCAACAGACGACGGAAAGCGATATCACCATCGCCTCTGCGGATATTGCCTTGAATGGAGGACGTTGAGTATGCAGTAAGGCCATCCTTTATTCTCATTGCACTTCTTACTGATGTATTGCCAAGCTGCCAAAACTCCACGTTTCATGCCTCCTTAATAACCCACAAACAAATATTCTTGCACGGAATTTCTATGTGTCTTTGCCTTACCCTGATTTCCAAAAGAATACTTGTAATCCACAGGGATAACTGCAACGTGTTTCTTATACTTAGAAATGATCGCAACCATTCCATCCTGTGTTGGAAGACTGTTGGAAGAATAGGAAACAATTAAAATGCTGTTGGCAAATTTCTTAAATAACCGGTCAAAAGCATCTGCCGCTCCATTTCGCGTAGAGAACGGCGTAGGATAGGACTTGAATTTTTTGGTGAGAGTGTGTTGTTGAATTTCAACTCCCTGCCAATCTCGTGCCAATCCTTCAACGAAGTGGTATCTACGGACATATTCATTATCAGAAAGGGGGGAATAGTAGGGCGGGTCGATATAGACAAGATCAGCCTGCTCTACACGAAGTTCCATCGCATCACCATGTCTGGCTCGATTTTGCTGCCCATTGTCAAACACAGCTTTATTAACAGCTTCAACAGCCTCTAAAAACTGCTGTGCAAGTGTCTTTTGCAGGTCTTTTCGTCCGTCGTTGTATCGCTCGCCTGTATAAGTGAAAATACCGCGTGGGCGCTTCTTAGTACAAGCCCGAATGAGCGACGTCATAGCAATTGCGCGTTTATATGGGTCTCGAATTGCGGCAATATTTGTGCGCAATACATCGATCAAATTATTTTCTTCGTCCTTATAATAAAGCCCCTGGAAAGTCTCAGCAACAAAATGGTTGGATGCACGTTGCTCAATTAACAACTTCTCTGCTTCTTCTATTGACAGAACAACAGAATTGTTCTCAATCATCGCTTTTGCAAAAGTTGCAGACATTGCCATATAATCATTGCTGATTACACGCTTGCCCTGGGATTTGAACATATACCCTACAATTCCAGACCCAGCAAACAAATCGACCGCTGTATCAAACTTGAATTGTGATGCAACCGACCAAATTTCAGAGAGCAGCTTGCTTTTCGAACCCATAAAACGGGTAGGGGGATATGCAGACACCTGTTTGGGAAGGGGCTGCGGCATCAGCTTTATCAGAGTTTTTTGCTTTGGTGGTATTGTTACGATTACATCTTCGCCCTGTCTACTACTTCCCCGGCAGGATATATATCGCTTGGTATGTACTATATCAATGGTGAACGGCGCATATAATTCGTGGACCAACGGATGGTTGGAGTTTGTTAAAATAACATGACATCCACGTTCATGCAGACGCATGATGATTTTTGCCAATTCAACATGATCTTCTTCATAAAATTGCTCTTTTGTATATCGTTTAAAGTCAGAATATTCTGAAACAGGCAGATAAGGAGGGTCAAGAAAGATAAAGTCCCCTTCTTTTGCATAATGCTCTAATACCAAAAAGTAGTCGCTGCATAAAATCTCTGCCTTTTTTAACACAGCAGAAGCAGAATATAGTGCATCCCGGTCACAAATTCTTGGATTTGCATATTTTCCGTAGGGAACATTAAAGTCTCCCTTTTTGTTTACCCGATACAAACCATTAAAGCAAGTCTTATTCAAAAAAATTGTTCTTGCTGCTGCCGCTGCCGCGGGAAGAGCTTCCCACTTCTGACTGCGGACCGCATAAAACCTCTCTTTTGTGTTCTCGTACTGCTCCAAATACTGGATGACATCATCAACGTGGTCTGAAACCTGTCGATACATATTGATGAGCTCTGGATTACTGTCAGCTATAATTGCATTTTCCGGCTGCAAAGCAAAAAACATCGCTCCGCCGCCTAAAAATGGTTCAATATAGCGGCCGTAGGAAAAAGGGACTTTGGGTAAAAGATCACTCAGCATCTGCGTCTTACCGCCAGCCCACTTTAGAATCGGTTTTACCTGCATGGCAGATAACTTTTTAACAGCTTGCTCCGCCAAAATTCCCACCTCCCTTTACACGACATCAGTTAATGACAGTATACCACACAAAGCCCCTTTTCGCAACATGATAATAAGATTGGGCACAAAAAAGGAAGTGCGGTAGGGACCATCCCATCGCACTCCCCTCTTATTATTTCTCTGCCTGTATCCCCCGCTCCTTTGCCCAGGCGCTGGCCTTGCTGCGCCGTTCCTCGCTATACGGGGCCGTCAGCCGGAAACTCAGCCGCCCTTTCTCGATCTCAAATGTCATTCCGCCCTGCCCATTATCATCCGTCTGCCTGCACAGACCGGGGTACTGCTGGGCGTATGCTCCCAACCGCTTTTTCAAGTCTGTGTTGTGGGTCTGCACCTCAATGATACTGCTCTGCTCATCAAAAAAGATACCTGTTGTCTTTTGCCGCTTTGTAAGCCCTGTTCGCATGAAACCTCCTGATTTTTGAAATATTTCTCCACTTCTTGAGCCGAAAAAGAAAGATGATTTTTTGATGGAGAGCGTCCCAACAAGGTTCCATTCATTTGAAACGCTCCCATCAGATTTTTTCAAAATTTCCCGGCTCTTGACTGATTACCGCTCAACGGCACTTTCCCGCTGCCGCTGCACCTTGGGTGGTTGGGCTTGTTCAGCATGGAGAACATTGGAAATAAACGACATCACCCGTTCAGGCGCTTTCCTGATAGCAACGAGGAAGTCCTTCGCCTGTTCCTTCAATTCCTCATACCGCTGTTTCCATATCTGCGCATCACGCCGGGCGGATTTCAGATCGCGTTGCAAATCTTTGATGGTGGTATCCGCAGCTACCCCTTTTTTGGCAAGCTGCTTCAAGTCCTCTGCTTCCTGCTGGGAAAATTCTATCTTGCCCATCAGCGTCCTGCGGCCCATATTGTCGATTTCCGCAAAGGTTGCCGCTGTTCCTTTCTGGACTTCGATTTCCTGCTCGACCTTCTGGAGGGACTTCTCCTTTTTCTCAACCTGACGCTCCAAAATCGTCAGCCGTTCCTGCTCCCGTTCCGTCTTAAACTGCGTCACAGTCAAGTGTTCCTCGGAACTGCCACGCTCGCCCCGTTCCACGTCGGTATAACCAGCGGCCCGCATAGCATTGAAGAAATCATCCTGGAGGACACTGTACGACTTCCGTAAAACCGGCTTACCATTCTTCTGGAGAATTGGCTTTCCTTGCTCATCCACTGCAGGGAGGGACTTCCACTTTTTGCTGCTGCTCACCTGGGTGATCGTCTCCTTGACGGTGCCAACTAGGGACTTATTCTTGCATCGCTTGGACCACAGGACCCGTTTCTCCACCACAGGTATGTAGACCACATGAAGGCGGTAGTGATACACGTCTCGTCCTAGAGCTTCCGACATAGCCTGGTTACGCTCGTCGGCGTGCATGACCGCCGACAAGATAAACTGCTCCCCACCCACAATTTCTATTGCACTTTTGTAGGCATCGGTGTAGAATTGTTTTGCAAAGTCATAGCCGCCATGGTTATCGAAATAGTCCGAGTTTACATCAAAGATCAATTCGCCGTACAGGTTGGCATCATTTTTCAAACCTCTGGTGGAGATCACCTTGTCAGCCTCCATCTGAAGGTCACCCTGCACCCCGCCCAAACTTTGCTGTGGGGCTATGATGATGCACTACCCCATCGCCATAGCCCCGCAATCATAGTGGCACCTTACCGCTCAAGCTCAACAATGTTCTTGACACTGTTGTACTGCATGACCTCTTTCTCCTTGCGGCCATCAGAGCAACAGATGATCTTCTCCGGTTTGATGATGCCCTTATAGATATGACGCTGCGGCCACCGGAAGGTTACTGCACGGTCATAGAACCATTTCGCGACATCAAGGCTGGTAGTCCAGGAAATGCGGTATGCCGCTTTATCCAGAGGTTCCGTCCCGGCGCGGTATATTTCAATTTCCGGCAGAGTAATCATTTCAGCGGGGATTCGCTTCTCAATGGGGGCGTACTTTCTCGCCTGCCGGACATACTTCCTGACACCCGGCATATGATCTCCGTGGTGGCGCTGACAGTCCGTGGGAATACTGAATTTGTACTCATCCGGCAGAAACGGATAGACCCGCTTCAAGCCATCCTCCATAATTTCGGGATTCAGCGTAATCAAGGCATCTACATTCTCCCAATCGCCGGCCTTAGCTGCTTCATCGAGTTGGGGCATAAGCCTCCGGTATGTCAGAACACGCCGATTGGCCATCTCAGACAAAATCGCATTGAATTCTGTTTTGCTCATTGCAAATATCCTTTCTTTTGATTTTTTTCATTGTAAATCTTATTGGAGACATATTTTGACCACTTTAAAAATTTTCCGTGACGGTCGTGACGATGGTGACGGTCTTTTGACCGCCGCCTGAATCATCGTCACGACCGTCACCATCGTCACGCCTGGGGTGGAACCGGTGTTAGGGTAATCTTCCGGCCAGAGTGGCTTCGACCATTCTCGTACCTGATACTATGCTCATTCAGCAATCGGCCAGCGTTTACGTTCAGGCGCATCGTAAGCGTGTTGGGCTTCAAATCCACACCCAGGGCGGTCACCGGCTCAGTCGCAGTGCCGCTCCATGACATAGCCCTTGCCACCAAAGCCGCCACCGCTTCAAGTACCGGGTCCGGTGGCGGTTTCCACAGTTCCGTTTCCATCCGCTCCAACTGCCATATCAGCCGGTCCATGTCCTTGGTCAGATAGAGTCTCTGATCCTGCTGGTCACGTCCCGAAACCTCCAGAACGGCGGCACTGTCCGTCCGCTTCTCCTTCTGAAACATGAACGCCCCGTCAGCCGCACCCAACAGCCCGTTGGTACCGGAGATCATATCAAACTTGTCATCAGCCTGCTGCTTCCTGGCGTGATGTACCAGCAGGAGACAGACATTTTGATTATCAGCAAACCGTTTCAGCCGCCCCACAATCTCATAGTCATTGGCATAGCTGAACTTCTCACCGCCGGCCTCCCGGATTTTTTGGAGGGTGTCAATGATAATCAGCTTTGTGTCGGGGTGTTCCCGCACAAACTTCTGAAGTTGTTCGTCCAGCCCAGCGCCAAGCTGTTTGGCGCAGATGGCAAAGTGCAGGTTCTCTGTACTGTCCGTTCCGAACATTCGGTATAACCGCTCTTGCAGCCGCCGGTAGTCATCCTCCAGCGCCAGGTAGAGAACCGTGCCTTTATGTATGGTGTAGTTCCACAGCGGGAGGCCCGTGCTGACGTGGTAGGCAAGCTGGGCCATGAAAAACGACTTCCCCACCTTCGGCGCTCCTGCAAACAGGTATGTCCCTGCGTGGAGCAGGTTGTCGATCACAGGTGGCCTGCTCTGGTACACGTTCTCGTACAGCTCTCTCATGGATACGGTGTGCAGATACGCCGGGTCACTCATCCGCTGCATCTGCCGCAATTTTTCCTCTAAAGTTTGCTCCATGGGATTGTTTTCAACAAAATTTTCTGCTATACTTGTGTCAGTGGTTTTGTGAACCGGCTGTTCCCTGCCTGCGCCAACAGGTGGAATCGGAGCAGCCGCTTTCGTTTTCTCTGGTGTCATGGTTCCTTATCACCTCCCATCTGCAAGCCATAGAACTTCTGCTTGAAGTATTGGACGGGGCATTTCCCGGCAATCGTAATATACCCCATTTCCTTCAGTTCCTTGTTCATGGCCCTCACGATCTGGTAGGCTTTGGTTCTGCTGACGCCCATGACCTCAGCAACCTCGTTTGCGGTGATAAATTGTGCTCTCATTGTACCTCCTATAAAATTATTAGTGTATTTTTTGTGCGCTTTTCTTTTTTGAATCCAAGAAAAGCGTATTATTAATACGTTTTTTATTATGCGCATATCTAGTGCGCTTGTCAATACCATTCGGATATAAAAATGTATTTAAAATTCGCTTTCTTTTGTGATATAGTGTGTACGAGGTGAACCAGACATGAACAACTTGGATTACTCCGCAATTGGGCAGCGCATCAAGCTCCTGCGAAAACGCAAGGGCCTGAACCAAAAGGAACTGGCAGGCATCCTCGGAAAGTCCCTACGCACCGTGCAGAAGTATGAAACCGGGGAGATTGAAGTATCTATTGCAGTCGTCAACCAGTTGGCAGACATTTTGGAGAGTACGCCCACCTACATTTTGGGCTATGAGGCAAACACCTCTCCCATTAGAAGTCTTGCCGACATTATGGGGTTCCTGTTCCAGTTAGAGCAGGTCACAGGTATTTCTTTCGATATTGATGTAAAGAAGCCGCCCCGCAGTAAGGAATGGCAATGTGCCATCTCTTTTAATGGGAAAGCATCTTCCGATTTCAACACTGACCTCTGCCTGTTCCTGGAGGACTGGGAATCCCAGCGGGATGATATTCGGGCCTTCCAGTCAACCCAGGCCGCATATCAGAAGTGGCAGGAGCAGACCTTGGCCTACTATGCCGCAACCTCCGTGGAATGTGTGCAGCCTGAAGAATTGAGCGATGAAGAGCGAATCAAAAGGCGCAATGCGTATCTGGAAAGCCAGTACGCCCGGCAAAAGGAGGAATGAGGCCAGCAGTGACAGAAAGGAGATTCTATGTCCGTAACAAAGGACGGTAAAACCGGCAAATGGATGCCCCAAATCCGTGTTAAGGACTGGACCGGAAAAGAGATTCATAAAAAGAAAAGAGGCTTCCCTACCAAGAAGGAAGCCCTGCAATGGGAACGCGACTATATCAGCCAAGCCACCGGCAGCCTGGGCATGACTTTTCAGGATTTCATCGAGGTTTACATGAAGGATATGGGCCAGCGGCTCAAACCTTCTACGATTGAGAATAAGCGGTTCCTGATCAATTTGAAGATTACGCCATTTTTCGGCAGGATGCCGCTGAACGAGATCAAGCCCACTGATATACGCCAATGGCAGAATCAGCTCACCACCTATCGGGATGAAAGCGGCCAACCCTATTCGCAGACCTATCTGAAGACCATCAACAACCAGCTAACCGCAATTTTCAACTATGCCGTCAAATATTACAGTCTGAAAGAGAATCCCTGCCACAAAGCAGGCAGCATGGGGAAGAAAAACGCCGAAGAAATGCAATTCTGGACGAAGGATGAATTTGCAGCTTTTCTTGAAGCGGTCAAGGACAAGCCTGCCTCCTATGCGATTTTCATGACACTGTACTATACGGGTATGCGGGAAGGCGAGCTGTTGGCCCTGACCCCGGCGGACATCGACTTGGACAAGTCCACCATTCGCATCAACAAAAGCTATCAGCGATTGAATGGCGAGGATGTTGTGACTTCCCCCAAAACACCCAAGAGCAACCGGGTAATCACTATCCCGGAGGGACTGTGTAACTGTCTGCGTTCCTATATGAAGCAATGCTATGAGTTGCAGCCGAATGACCGCCTGTTTCCCTACACCAAGAACTTTCTATACCACGAGATGGAGAATGGATGCAAGGTATCCGGCGTAAAGAGAATTCGGGTGCATGACATCCGACACAGCCACGCAAGCCTTTTGGTGGAGATGGGTTTCTCCCCGCTGTTGATCGCAGAGCGGTTAGGCCATGAACGCGTCCAGACCACAATGGAAACCTACAGCCACCTGTACCCCAACAAGCAGACCGAAGTAGCCAGACAGCTTGACGGCCTCATGCCGGAGGGCTGATGGCTACAAAAAATCCGCTTGATGCAGCCAATTTGTAGCCACTCAAAGCAAGAAAATCCGCAGAACCATTGAAAATCAACGGTTCTGCGGATAGAAAAGATTGAAAATTCTTATTCCCACTCGTTGCTGGGTATCATATTCTAACGGATTTTGCTTTGGAAATATGATACCCTATTCTTTTGATTATTTGATATGTCCATATTATCCAGCCTATACGATGGGCTGTTATCAAATTGTTATCAGCCGTGATAACAGAAACTATTTGCTAAACATCTTAGTTATTTTTATGCAGTAGAGTTGCTGTATCTTTCATCTTCAGGATATCGCCTAAAGCAATAACTTTATCACGAGCATCTAATGTTTGTAGCCTTTTTGTTGTAAAATCACTCATAAAAACCGTCTCTTGGACAACTATTATTATATACGCATTATTGTGTACTTGAAGTTTCTGTTATTTTCGAATGCTTTACTGCCTCATCAATTTTATACATTAGCATACTGGCAAGTATCAGACGACGCATGGCGTCATCTTTCCCTATTTGAATATTTGCATGGGCTTTGGGGTTGCGTAGGGCAGACATTGCTCCTGCAAGCATTTCCATAAATCCTTTTTGCGTGTTAGCACCCGAATCAGTAGAGCGATCACAAAATTCAATCAAAGGGGTGTTTGTAGAAAACACAGTCTTCATTGCGGCATCACCATCAGGCACTTTCTCTCCGGGTCTTATCGCCTGAAAAAGTTTTTTAACTCGGTCATTGATTTCGATGTATGCATCACAAGCCGCATTTGCATAGCTACCATCCAAAAAGAGCTTTTTCGATACTCGCGCTATTCGGGGGTGAATAAGTTGCCACCAATCGTCGTATCTGTTAAAATTTTGCGCCAATAATATATCCAGGATTTCAATTCCTTGCCCAAAAGCAAATGGATTTATGTAGATGTGAATAATATTCCAATTTATAGGGACTTCTCTAAAAAGATTATTCTTAATCATCATCAACTGATTACTGAGAACAAATTGTTCACGCTCAATATCTTTAGCAATGAGGAGAAGCCCTTCACGAATATTAGTCACATCCACAGTAGAAACTGGTGTATTCAAAACGTTTGGTTGATTTGATAAATTTCGCATCCAACCGCATACGGCATTAATTCTATTTATATCCATACTTATCACCAAAACTTTATCCGATGTTGTTGTGGCGGCTGATGATATCTGAAAGGGTAGAGTTCCGCTTTGTTTCATCAAACAGGCTATGCCTTTGAAACTAATTCCCAGGCGTTCATCATAAGCAGTGTTGTAGTTTCGTAACGATAAGGAATATTAGGCTTATTGTGAATTCCGATTGCGGCAAAGTATGCCACCGTCGAGTTTCTTATTAGGTTACTCTGTACCATTTTCTCTTTCGCAAAATACAACTTTCCTTTCAGCAACAGGCTCTGCCTGGCCAAAGAGTGATTTCAATTTATGATACTCATTGTATGTAGACTTATTGTATGCAATACTATACCATATTTTACGGAGGTCTGCAAGTATGGATATTATCAAGGTTTTCGGATCAAATGTTAAATACTATCGTCAAGTTGTGGGGCTTTCTCAGGAAGCTCTTGCAGAAAAATGTGGTATGCACAGAACGTATATTAGTGCTATTGAGTGTTTCCGTCGTAGCATTTCCCTTGAAAATATCCAGCGGATTGCCGATGCACTTGCTATTGAACCATATAAATTGTTTATTGAAAATCGGGAGGAAATATAATGACTGATGAAATTAGAGAATTTCGAGATGGTATTTTCGCTTTACGCACCCGCAGATTTGGTACAGTTGCGGAACTAATGATTGAAGCTCTTTATGGATTCGGAGGATCTCATAATCAATTCCATGATCGCTATGATGAAGGTGGGCATAAAAGAATTGAAATCAAATTTTCTACCGTTATGAAAGCCAACGAAGCAGTTATCAGCCGGCTTAATGTTATTGATCAGAGTAAAAAAGCCAATCTTGGTAATCGGGCTCTAAACAGCGCAGATATGTATAATTATGACTTTGACTGTAATATTCAACAGGTTAAACGACTGGAATTTGATGTACTCTATTATGGGCTGTTCTTTGCGGATAAGATTGCAATTTTTAAAATGAACTCAGAAGAAATCCTTTCGTGCTTCGGCTATTCTGACAGGCAGCATAAAGGCAATGAAGGGGAGGGACAGTTCCATCTAAATCGTAACAGCATTGATTATCATATGCAAAATCACTTTGTTCAGTGGCTTACATATGAGGAATTGTACGAATTACTGGCCCCGGAGGAATAAGTTCTTTCCAGTTAAAGCTGTATGAATTGTTTTGACCTGGTTTGATGAAAGATTATACAACCCCATAATTTCATTATCTAACTCTGTATATAGACCGCTGATGTTTTCGGATGAATTCATTATGCGGTCTACACTTTTTATAATCTTCCCTTGAACGTCTGGTTCAACAACAGGAATCGGCATTTGTTCAATATGTGATCGAAGTAATTTTACTGAGTGAAACTTTTTGGAAATGAAATATGCAACAACGCTTGAGTTTAATATTGCTAACACATACTTTATTTGAAGCCCAGGAATCTCTGGGATAACGATGTTGCAACTATTTAATGATAAAAGTTGAGCGTCATCGTATGCAAATACAGGCACTTCACTAATGAATCGATATAGCAATTTCTCTTTTGCTCTATACATCTCAGTGGGTGCTACTTGCTGAAACAACTCAGGAGTAAACTGAATATAATTTTCAACCGGTTTCATTCCATATTTCTGAATATCACTACCTTTTAAGACAGCTTCATATCCATCCTTTTTCTTGGTCACAATATATTCTTGATTGTTTCCAGTTACAATACCAAGGGCAAACCTTGCGTTACCTCTTAGATAGGCAACATTTGGGATTGTAGAAATAGAGTGTAGGCAGTCATTATCTTCGTCAGATATATTAAAAGCTAATAATCCATCTGAAAAATCTCGTTTGTGAGCAATAACAAAAGAAGCCTTATTTCTTGAAACTTTACATCCCACTATGCTTTTGCTGGAGTCCAAAGACACACCGAGGATAATGGCAGGACATTGAACACCTCGAAAAACATTACCTAAGTATGATACAAACTTAAAAGAACACGAATTGAGTAATATTCTTCTAATTGTATCATGAGCCGCGACACTCAAAACAGCTTCCGGAAGAACAAATGCTAAAATGCCGCCTACATGAAGCATTGACAATGCCTTTTCAAGAAATATGTCGTAAGACTCCAAGTTTTTATTGCCTGCTGTTTTGAAACAACTACGACATTTCAAGGCATCTTCATCCGAAAAGTCACCTCCCCAAGGCGGATTTCCGAGTATGATGTCAAAGTCTTGTGCAAAGCTTTCAAAATAGGTATTTCCGATTACAAAATGAGAGTACAAATCCAGGACACAAATCTCAGGAAACATAAGTGCAATATTGATACGAGCTAAATATATACTTGTTGGATCAATATCTTGTCCATAAAGACAAGTATAGTTGACCCCTTTCATAGCAAGGCCTAGCAAGAAATTGCCTGTTCCACAGCACGGATCACAAATACTTTTGTGGAGCATTTGGCTATCAATATCACAATCACATAAATTATCAATCAGCGTATTTACAATTTTCTCCGGAGTGTAGTAGGCGCCCGAACTTTTACGATTTCCAATATCTCTTAACGAAATATAGATGAAGCCTAAAGAATCCTCTCCTTTGACAAACTTCATTTCTTTAGAAAGTATCGGCTGAAGTCTATCAATAGAAATATGGGATAATTTTTGATTTCCTAACAAATCAAAAATTAGAGCATAGAAATCACTCGCATCTTTCCTTGATAAAAAGTCCAATAGAACATTGTTGTCGCTGTATGGAATTCCCCTACTCTGATAAAAAAGCTGTACAGCAAAATTGGCAAGAACTATAAGCAAATCCCTTTGGTCTTGGATGATTCCAATCTCCAATAATTCTTCAGCAAGTAGTTGGTTCTCACAGGTACGCACATAATCCTTGTATAGCACCTTGCCCGAAGCACTTTTCTTATTTCTCCGATTTTTAAGTTTAGTGCTATTTTCTGATCTAATATCTGCAACGATTCCAGAAACATAAGTCTCACTAAAGAATTCTCCGTCTATATCGGGTGTAATCTTATTCAAGCGAATCCAGTTTTTCGCAGTTGCTTTTGAAATTGACAGCACTTTACAAAAGTCGTCAATCGTAAGAATAGTTTGAGTATTAAAGATACTCATTTGATTCTCGTCAGTTACCTTTCTCCGTCTATCAAAAGGTTTGGGGGCAGTATCTGGAATGAGCCATGCCCCATCAACTATATTAGCTCCATCAATACGGCCTTGTTCACATAATGTTTGAACCCTTCGCTTGGATATGTTAAACTTTGTTGCGGCTTCATTAACTGAAATATACATAATTGGCCTCCAACCCTTTTTGTACTGCTATTATACTCCGCCTTACGAATAATGTCAAACATTAATGTACGAAATACAGCGGCATGGAAATTAGTCGCCCCTTGTAATATGGGTAATGAACTCATACAAAAAATGGAAGTGCAGCAGGATTCAGCCCCACCACACTTCGTTCTTATTATTTCACAGCCTGTATCCCTCGCGTCTTTGCCCAAGCACTAGCCTTGTTGCGTCGCTCCTCGCTGTATGGAGCCGTCAATCGGAAACTCAGCCGCCCTTTCTCAATCTCGAATGTCATTCTGCCCTGCCCATCATCATCCGTCTGCCTGCACAGACCGGGGTACTGCTGGGCATATGCTCTCAGCCGCTTTTTCAAGTCCGTGTTGTGGGTCTGGACCTCAATGATACTGCTCTGCTCATCAAAAAAGATACCTGTTGTCTTTTGCCGCTTTGTAAGCCCTGTTCGCATGAAACCTCCTGATTTTTGAAATATTTCTCCACTTCTTGAGCCGAAAAAGAAAGATGATTTTTTGATGGAGAGCGTCCCAACAAGGTTCCATTCATTTGAAACGCTCCCATTCGATTTTTTCAAACTTTCCCGGCTCTTGACAGATTACCGCTCAACGGCACTTTCCCTCTGCTGTTGGACCCTGGGTGGCTCTGCCTGCTCCATATGGAGAACCTTGGTAATAAACGCCATCACCTGCTCCGGCGCTTTCTTGATAGCGGCAAGGAAGTCCTTTGCCTGCTCCTTCAATTCTTTATACCGTCGTTTCCATATCTGCGCATCACGCTGGGCGGATTTCAGATCACGTTGTAAGTCTTTGATAGTGGTATCCGCAGCAATCCCCTTTTTGGCAAGCTGTTTCAAATCCGTAGCCTCCTGCTGGGACAACTCCACCTTGCCCATCAGCGTTTTTCGGCCCATACTATCGATCTCCGCAAAGGTTGCCGCCGTTCCCTTCTGGACCTCAATTTTTTGCTCAACCTTCTGGAGAAGCGCCTCCTTTATCTCTACCTGATGTTCCAGAATCACCAGACGCTCCTGCTCACGGTATGCCTTGAACTGTGCCACAGTCAGATGTTCCTCCGTACTACCGCGCTCTCCACGCTCCACATCTGTGTAGCCAGCGGCCCTCATGGCATTGAAGAAATCATCCTGGAGGATGCTGTATGACTTCCGCAGAACCGGCTTACCATTTTTTTGAAGGATTGGCTTGCCTTGCTCGTCTATCGCTGGGTGTGACTTCCACTTTTTGCTACTGCTCACTTGGGTGATCGTTTCCTTGACGGTGCCAACAAGGGATTTGTCTTTGCACTGTTTCGACCACAGCACCTGCTTCTCCACCACAGGGATGTAGACAACGTGAAGATGGTAGTGGTAAACATCCCGTCCCAGTGCCTCCGACATAGCCCGGTTGCGCTCGTCGGCGTGCATGACCGCCGATAAGATAAATTGCTCTCCGCCCACAATTTCTATTACATGATCTGAATGGTACAGTCCTCACTGACAGGAAGTGGCTATTGTTTATATTAGAGCAGTTGGTTTCAAACGCTGCGAAATATACAGAACAAGGCTGTATTTCAATTTATCAGCCTACACCGTTGCAAATATGTGTTAGTGATACAGGTATAGGTATAACAGCCGAGGATTTACCACGGTTGTTTGAAAAGGGATATACAGGATTTAATGGGCGTATTCATCAAAAATCTACGGGCTGCGGTCTGTATATGTGCAAAAAAGTTTCTCTCTTGTTAGGATATACGCTTTCTGTTTCGTCACAACTAAACATTGGAACAACAGTGACAGTCAATCTTCCAGCGGACGAGTTTTCTGTTGCAGATTAGCAACCTTACAAACCATGTAAGGTTAAAGCGGGAAATGTCACCTTAACCTATGGCAGACACTTCCCGCTTTTTTTATAATATTCGCGTGTAGGGTACACACACAGAAAGGAGATATATATGGATAATCAAAAGACGATCTTACTATCGGTTGAACATCTGCGCAAAATTTACAACAGCCGATTTGGAAGCAATCAAGTAGAAGCATTAAAAAACATTTCATTTAGTGTAGATCAAGGGGAGTTTATAGCTGTCATGGGCGAAAGCGGCTCCGGCAAGACAACGCTGCTCAATCTGTTGGCTGCCTTAGACCGTCCTACCGAGGGAAAAATCCTGCTTGCGGGAAAAGATATTACGCAAATCGGTGATAGCAATATCTCACGGTTCCGGCGTGAAAACTTGGGATTTGTCTTTCAAGATTTCAACTTGTTAGATAATTTTTCCCTGCGGGATAATATCTATCTGCCCCTTGTGCTTTCCAATACTCCAAAGAAACAAATGGAAAAACAGATAGAACCATTGGCGGCGCAACTTAAAATTTCTGATATTTTGGAAAAGTACCCATACGAAGTATCGGGTGGTCAAAAACAGAGAGCAGCCATTGCCCGTGCATTGATTACTGCTCCAAAACTTGTACTTGCGGACGAACCTACCGGGGCGTTGGACTCCCGTTCTTCCGCACAGGTTATGAAGATATTTACGGATATACACAAAACAGGGCAGACAATCCTTGTAGTAACACATAGTGTTAAAACTGCCTGTCATGCAGGGCGTGTCTTATTTATCCGTGACGGACAGCTTTTTAATCAACTGTATCGTGGAAATATGGATAATGAAGCCTTTGGGGAAAAGATTTCTGACAATCTGAAAATCCTTTTACAAAAGGAGGAATTATATGCGTAACTTTTATATCCGGCTTGCAGTTTCTAATATTAAAAAAAACAAGCCCGTGTATTACCCGTTTTTTTTGACAAATATTCTGTCTGTAATGATTTTCTATGTTATGGCTTCAATCCAAAACCAGACGATCATTGCTACACTACCCGGAAGCTATATATTTGTTCAGTTTCTTAAAGTGGGTGTTGTTATGACAGGAATGTTTGCGGGAGTA
>OFGG01000913.1_pt1 | contig 22110 bp, 21 predicted proteins | sample 1521701 | NCBI WGS metagenome assembly OFGG01 (sample SAMEA3504081, study PRJEB24116) | mouse gut metagenome | biome: mouse gut; feature: mouse-associated habitat; material: faeces | place: Denmark | collected 2011
GCGCATTCCGGCTTGCCCTGCCATCCATGGCAGGGCATTGCTGGGAATCGCAGGGATACTTAAGAACCGCTAAATCCTGTTACAAGGCGAATTCCGCACCCCCTGTCCTCTGGCTGACTGCGGTTTTGGCAGGCTTGTACGGTAAGTGGCTTTCGTTTCCTGAATTTTCCTGATGGGTGCAGCTTTTTGTGTCGGCATTATACCGGAATGATTTAAAGATATATTGTTCGCTGTAGTACTAGGGGATTAAGGGGAAAAGTACTGCACCGAATCCCTGCCGTATACCCATAGCTTACAGGGATTTGATAACCGAGCCTGGCGATTTTGATATTCCTATCGCTTTTATAATGTTTCCTCCATTTTAGCAGTTGTATATTTGAATTTATTCCCATACATGGCTTTAAACTTTCTAAACGCATTTTTTTGCAGATTATGCGTACAGACTCTGCTGACTACAATGCGAAAATAAAATGTATATCCACAAAGTTCAGCCTGGCATTTTTGCAATCCCTTCTGAAGCTGCGGAATAGCTTCATCCATGTTGCATCCTTTTAGTTCAATAAAAAATGCATCTTTCAAACTATCATTGATCAAAAGAAAATCACAGCACTTTTCATTTTTAACTAAATCCCCGTCTAATTTATATTGCCTGACGAAATATCTTTTCGGATTAGATGCTCTGTGTTCCCTTGGCGTATGCGAATCTTTGGAAACAATGATTTTCTGTTGTTTTTCGCATTGTGATTTGTCCTCTGTAAGCAGCATTTACCATTCCTCTTCTAATTTCAGCATCTTATCAAAATCATGATTGATTTTATAAGAAGCCCCGTCAATTACTTCATTTTGAATGGACTCAAATTCATCATCCATACAATATTTCACAGTCCCATGTTCAATATAATACGAAGAAATGTCAGAAAAAGCAATTCGCTTATTTTTGCTGATTATCTTTTCAAGTTTATCGCTGTTTACCCTGGCAGATATTTTATTAGCATATAAAAGGTTATTCAGTGCGCCTAAAATATAGGGGCTGTGGGTAGTTAAAAATATTTGGTTATCATTCTGAAACTGCGCAAGCGCAATAAACTCTGTCATTAATTTTTGTGCGTTAGGAAACAGATGTGATTCCGGCTCCTCAATAATAAAATAAGATTTTTTCCGTCTCAATAAATAATAAAATATTACATTTAAAATCCATACTGCTTCCTGCTGCCCGGAAGAAGCAAAATTAATTTTTACATATCGTTCTTTTGATACTTGTAGCCGTTCTTCTCCATTTATATTTCTGTATTCCCCCTGCAATATAGCGCTCATCAGTTCCATAGCCGAATCCAATTGATTTCTGTCCACCTTCGTATCCGTTGTGTGGATTGCATTTTGTATCATTTCTGCAATACCATGGGAAAAATTTGATTTCAGCATTAAAATGCGTTCAAGATAGTTCTGCGTGCAGTAATCCAGGTTTTTCTTTTGCGTTTCATCCATCGAACTATAAATATAATTTAACTGTGTACTCAACAGAGTTATCATGCTTCTGCCCGCGGGTATATATATGATTTCAGCATCGTCTTGGAAAATCCGGGCAATCTTTTCTTTGAACATTTCAACTGCCGAAAAATCTTCCGATTCTTTTTTTACCGTTAACTCTTTTTGTAATGAAAGAAGAAAATTTTCCAGAACCTGACTAAAATCAACCCATATATAATTTGGTGAAACCGGATTTTCTTTCAATGAAATCTTTATATAGATATCTTCTGTGTACTGATATTTAAGATACATTGAAATATCCATACGCCAGGTTGTACCGAATATCTGCAGAAAGTTAGAGCGTATTTCCCGCATCAGGCGATTTTTCAATGAAAGAAATATAACATTCTCCAAATATTCGCCGGAATTAAGCAGATACTGTTTCTTTAATTGCATAAATAAAAGATTTTTCACATTTTTAAAGAAAAAAATACTTTTTGCTATCGTACTCTTTCCTGTTGCTTGCGCTCCCGTAAAAACAATAAATTTGTTGATCTCCAATTCACAATGTTCTAGTGGTCCAAGCTGATTTAAAACAAGTTTCTGCAAAACGATATTCCTTCCTTTCCCTGAGCGTGTGAATCATCATCTTAAAATGCCAGCCCATAGAACATATGTTACCATACCAAATCTTTTTTAACAAGAGCAGATCCGCTCCTCTTTGCGTCTATTTTCAATCCGGTTACTGTTCACACCCATGGTGTTCACAGTAACGAATCCGGCCTATTTAAAGTTGCCTTACGGCAAGAGGCCGGATTCTGGCCCCATTACTGTATTGGCCTGTGGCCGTGCAGCGCAGTGCACGGCCCAGGAGTGAACAGTCCCCGGTTATTTCACTGCAATTGCGTCAATTTCACAAAGCACGCCCTTAGGCAGTTCCTTCACCGCAACGCAGCTTCTGGCCGGTTTGGAAGTAAAATAAACGGCATAAATTTCATTGAAAACGGCAAAGTCCGCCATATCTGCAAGAAAGCAGACCGTTTTAACGACATTGTCAAAGCCGCATCCGGCGGCTTCTAAAATGGCGCCGACATTTTTGCAGCACTGGTGCGCCTGCTCTTTGATCCCTTCTGCTATTTCCCCGGATTCCGGAATAATGGCTATCTGCCCGGAAGTAAACACAAATCCGCCTGCTTCGTAGCCCTGGGAATATGGCCCGATGGCGCCCGGCGCCATTTTGGTACTGACTGGTTTCATCCTGATCGCTCCTTTCTGTGGTACCGGCAGCCGTTCTGGCAGCCTTATCCGAATTATAACAAACGGAACGGAAAATGAAAACAGGATTTTAAAAATGATTGCTTTTGCGGATGACAGGAAATATAATGAATATATATAAATAAATGAAAAAGGAAAGCAGGAGGATGCCTGATATGAAAGTATTATTGTTAAACGGTAGCCCGAAAGAAAAAGGATGCACTTTTACGGCGCTGTCGGAAGTAGGAAATGCGTTAAACCGGGAAGGGATAGAAACGGAGTTTGCATATTTGGGGGCAGGCCCGGTTCGGGACTGCATTGGCTGCGGCCAGTGCAATACAAAGCACGCGGGCTGTATTTTTACGGACGACGGTATCAATGATGTGATTGCCAAAGCAAAGGAGGCGGACGGCTTTGTATTTGGTACGCCCGTTTATTATGCGCATCCGTCGGGACGGATTTTAAGCGCGTTAGACCGAATTTTTTATGCCGGCAAGAGCGCTTTTTTACATAAGCCGGGCGCGGCGGTCGCATCGGCCAGAAGAGCCGGCACGACCGCTTCCGTAGACGTTTTAAACAAGTATTTTACAATTGCGGAAATGCCCGTGGTTTCGTCGTCTTATTGGAATATGGTGCACGGGAACCGCCCCGAGGAGGTTTTGCAGGACAAGGAAGGGCTGCAGGTGATGCGCAATCTCGGAAGGAATATGGCATGGCTGCTAAAATGCATCGAAGCCGGAAAAAAGCAACAGATTGCGCCGCCGGAAAACGAATACGGGGAAAAGACGAGTTTTATACGGTAAGCGGGTTCTCCAGGAACTGTTTGACACATTTCTTATCCTGTGTTAAAGTAAAAATATCATAACAATATCAAACTAATCTTCAGGGCAGGGTGACTTTGCGGATGTGAAGGATTCCCTACCGGCGGTAAAGCCCGCGAGCCGCAAGGCATGATTCGGTGACGCAAGGCAGGTTTTTTCCTGGCAGGCTATTCCGAAGCCGACAGTATAGTCTGGATGAAAGAAGATGCAGTATCGATTGAGGTGCGCCCGGAATGGATTTCTGTTCCGGAACGTATCCGCAGGTACAAAACAAAAATGCCCGGAAGCTGCAGAAAGATGCAGGTATCCGGGCATTTTTGGGCATGATAAGTAACGCGGCGGGCAAAAAGGAGGTGCGCAGGTGAATCATGAAGATTATATGAAGGAAGCGTTGAAGGAGGCGAAAAGGGGCGAAGGCTATACAAACCCCAATCCCATGGTGGGAGCCGTAATCGTAAAAGACGGACGCATTATAAGCAGGGATTACCACCACAAATACGGGGAGTACCACGCGGAACGGAACGCTGTTTTAAACTGCAGGGAAGATATGCGCGGAGCAGAACTTTACGTCACGCTTGAGCCGTGCTGCCACTACGGCAAAACGCCGCCCTGTACGGAAATTATTCTTAACAGCGGCATCCGCACTGTTTATATCGGCTCTATGGATCCCAATCCGCTTGTAGCGGGCAAAGGCGCGCAGTTTTTAAGGGAACGCGGCGTCCGCGTGATAACCGGCGTCTGTGAAGCGGAATGTACCGCGTTAAATAAAGTGTTTTTCCACTATATCCGTCATAAAACGCCTTATGTTGTCTTAAAATACGCGATGACGGCGGACGGCAAAATCGCAACCCATACCGGCGCGTCGAAATGGATTACGGGTGAAGCGGCCAGGATGCGGGTGCAGGAAAGCCGCCATAAGTATATGGGGATTATGGCCGGCATAGGTACCGTCCTTGCAGACAATCCCCGCCTGACAGTCAGGATTCCAGGGAAGAAAAGCCCGGTCCGCATTGTATGCGATACGCGCCTTCGGACGCCGCTTTCCTCCGAGTTGGTGCGCACAGCGCATCAGACGCCCGTTCTGATTGCGACGGCGCAGACGGACGAAGAAAAATATAAGCCCTATCAGGATGCCGGATGCGGGATAATTTCTGTGCCTTTAGACGCGCGGGAAAACCATCTGGATTTGAACATATTGATGAAGCGGTTCGGGGAACGCGGGATAGACAGCATTTTGCTGGAAGGCGGGGGGACGTTAAATTACAGCGCCCTAAAAAGCGGGATTGTGCATTCGGTGGAAGCCTACATTGCCCCGAAACTGTTTGGCGGGGCGCAGGCGAAAACCCCGGTAGAAGGCGAGGGCGTTGCCTTTCCTGCCGAGGCGTTTGGGCTGTGCAGGCCGAAGATAACGCAGATAGGGGAAGATATTCTGGTGGAATGGGAGGTGGCTTCATGTTTACCGGAATTATAGAAGAAATGGGCGTTGTGCTGGCATTGAAGCGCTCCGGATCATCCGGCGCACTGCAGATTAGGGCAAAAAAAGTACTGGAAGGAACCCAAATCGGCGACAGTATTGCCGTAAACGGCGTGTGCCTGACAGTAACAAAACGGGACAACGCCTCTTTTACGGCGGACGTCATGCCGGAAACGCTTGCAAGAAGTTCGCTTGGGCAGGCAAAGCCGGGCGGCAGCGTAAACTTAGAGCGCGCTATGGCGGCGGACGGGCGTTTTGGCGGGCATATTGTATCCGGCCATATCGACGGCGTCGGAACCATTGAAAAGATTACAAACGACGGCAACGCCGTACGCTATCAGATTTTGGCGCCGGCCCATGTGATGCGCGGGATTGTGGAAAAAGGTTCGGTTGCCATTGACGGCATCAGCCTGACGGTTACCATGGCGCAGAAAGAACGGTTCGAGGTTTCCGTAATCCCGCACACGTTAAGCGAAACGACGCTGGCGCGCAAAAAGCAGGGGGAGAAAGTCAACCTGGAAAACGATATAATCGGAAAATACGTAGAGCGGCTGCTTACATTTGACAGGCAGGATACGGGAGGGACAGGCGTCCCGGCGACAAAAATCACAGAGGAATTTCTGCTTCGCGCAGGATTTTAAGGCATAGGAGGAAAAAAGATGTTTGCATTCAGTTCAGTGGAAGAAGCGCTGGAAGATATCCGGAAAGGCAGGATTGTGCTGGTAACGGATGATGAAGATCGGGAAAACGAGGGCGATTTTATCTGCGCCGCGGAGTTTGCAACGACGGAAAACGTCAATTTTATGGCGGTGCACGGAAAGGGCTTAATTTGTATGCCGATGGGACGCGCCCTGGTGGAACGGCTTATGCTGCCGCAGATGGTGTCAAACAATACGGACAACCATGAAACGGCGTTTACCGTATCCATTGACGCGGTGGAGACGACTACCGGGATATCGGCAGAGGAGCGCGGGATTACGGCCCGCAAGTGCGTGCAGGAGGGAGCCGGCCCGCAGGATTTCCGCAGGCCGGGGCATATGTTCCCGCTGCTTTCTAAGACAAACGGCGTGCTGGAACGGGAAGGGCACACGGAAGCGACGGTTGATTTGATGCGGCTTGCAGGGCTAAAGGAATGCGGGCTGTGCTGCGAAATCATGCGCGAAGACGGCACGATGATGCGTACGCCGGAGCTTATGGAACTGGCGGAGAGGTTCGGCATTAAAATGATTACCATACAGTCTTTAAAAGAGTACCGCAAGGTACACGAAAAGCTGGTGGAACAGGTGGCCGTCACCAAAATGCCGACCCGGTTCGGCGAATTTACGGCTTATGGGTACGTAAATAAGTTAAACGGCGAACACCACGTCGCGCTGGTCAAAGGAGATATTGGGGACGGGGAAAGCATTTTATGCCGCGTCCATTCCGAATGCCTGACCGGGGATGCGTTTGGTTCCATGAAATGCGACTGCGGGCAGCAGCTTCAGTCTGCGATGCGCCAGATTGATAAAGAAGGCAGGGGGATTCTTCTGTATCTGCGCCAGGAAGGCAGGGGGATCGGCTTAATCAACAAGCTGCGGGCATATGAACTGCAGGATCAGGGAATGGATACCGTAGAGGCGAATCTTGCGCTTGGATTTCGGGACGATTTGCGGGAGTACTATATCGGCGCGCAGATTTTACGCGACTTAGGCGCAAAAAGCCTGCAGCTTCTGACGAACAACCCGAAAAAAATAGAAGGCCTTTCGGAGTTTGGCCTAAGCATTGAACGGCGCGTGCCGATCCAGGTGGAACTGACGCCGTTTGACGCGTTTTATATGCGTACAAAACAGGCAAAAATGGGGCATATGCTGGAGTTTGGAGAAGGAAAAAAACAGTAAAGGAAAAGGAAAGGAGAACTTATTATGCGTGTAATAGAAGGAAATATTGTTGCAAAAGACGTCCGGATAGGGATTGTAGTAGCGAGGTTTAATGAGTTTATTACGGCAAAGCTTTTAGGCGGGGCGATTGACGGATTAAAGCGCCATGATGTGAACGAAGATAATATCGACGTGGCCTGGGTGCCGGGAGCGTTTGAAATTCCGCTGATTGCGCAGAAAATGGCGGTAAGCGGCAAATACGACGCGGTGCTTTGTTTAGGCGCGGTGATCCGCGGGGCGACTTCCCATTACGATTACGTGTGCAGCGAAGTGTCAAAGGGCGTCGCGCAGGTTTCCCTGCAGTCGGGGGTTCCGGTGATGTTTGGGATCCTTACAACCGACAATATCGAACAGGCGATTGAGCGCGCCGGGAGCAAGGCGGGCAACAAGGGATTTGACTGTGCCACGGGCGCGATTGAGATGATTAATTTACTGAGGCAAATGTAAAAATAATACTGCATTCCGTTAAAAAGTCTGATATAATGAAGATATCACAGATTTTTTATAAGGAGGAAGTATATATGAGCAAACCGGTATTAGTTGTTATGGCAGCAGGTATGGGAAGCCGTTACGGCGGGCTCAAGCAGATGGATCCGATGGACGACGCAGGGCACGTGATTTTGGATTTTTCCGTTTATGATGCGATGCTGGCAGGTTTTGAGAAGGTTATTTTTATCATCAAGAAAGAAAACGAAGAAGTATTCAAAGAATGTGTCGGCGATCGCATCGCAAAACGTATGCAGGTGGAGTATGCTTATCAGGAACTTGACGCGCTGCCGGACGGATTTTGCGTGCCGGAAGGCCGCGTAAAGCCGTTTGGCACGGGCCATGCGGTATTAAGCTGCAAAGACAAGGTTGACGGCCCGTTTGCCGTAATCAATGCGGATGATTTTTACGGACGCCATGCGTTTTCGGTGATTTACGATTATTTGAGCCAGCCCAAGGATAGCCCGCTTTACCAGTATGTTATGGTAGGCTATATTGTGGAAAACACCCTCACGGAAAACGGGCATGTGGCAAGGGGCGTATGCAAGATTGACGAAGAAGGCCATCTGGTAGACATCCGCGAGCGTACCCGCATCGAAAAGAGGGACGGCGGCACCGCATATACCGAAGACGACGGGGCCACCTGGGTTACGATTCCAAAGGGCAGCACCGTTTCTATGAACATGTGGGGCTTTGAGCAGAATTTGATGGATGAACTAAAAGATCGTTTCCCGGTATTTTTAGAAAAGAATCTGGAAGCAAATCCGCTGAAATGCGAGTTTTTCCTTCCGTCTGCCGTACAGGAACTGATGGAAGAAAACAAAGTGGTCGTGACCGTATTAAAGTCCGAAGACCGCTGGTATGGGGTTACCTACAAAGAGGACAAGGAAGTTGTAAAACAGGCGATAGCAGATTTTAAGGAAAAAGGCGTTTATCCGGAAAAATTATGGGAAGCATAAGAAAGGGGTACTACAAATGGAGAAGAAAGAAATCTTAAGCAAATTTCAGGCAGAAGGCGGCGTTTCATCAATTGAACCGTATGGAAGCGGGCATATCAACCATACATATCTGGCAGAGATGGAAAGCGGCAAAAAATATATCCTGCAGGGAATCAATACGACGATATTCAAAGATACGGATCAGCTTATGGAGAATATTATCGGCGTAACTTCGTATCTGCGCGAAGAGATTATCCGAAACGGCGGCGACCCGAAGAGGGAAACGCTGACGGTCGTTATGACCAGGGACGATAAACCTTATTTTACGGACGATGCGGGCGAGAAATGGCGCGTTTATGAATTTATTGAAGACGCGGAAACATTCGACGCGGTAGAGAGCAGGGAGGATTTTTACCAGAGCGCGGTAGCTTTTGGCAAATTCCAGGCAATGCTTGCAAATTACCCGGCGGATACGCTGCATGAGACGATTCCGCAGTTCCATGATACGGCGAAGCGGTACCGCGATTTTGAAAAAGCAGTGGAAGCGGACGTAAAAGGCAGGGCTGCCGAGGTTGCCCCGGAAATCGCGTTTGTGCGGGAGAGGGCGAAAGAAACTTCCATGCTGCATGAAATGCTGGCAAAAGGCGAGCTTCCTTTGCGCGTTACGCATAACGATACAAAGTTAAACAATATTATGCTTGATCCCAAAACGCATCAGGCGGTCTGCGTTATCGATCTGGATACGGTAATGCCGGGGCTTTCCGCGCATGATTTCGGCGACGCCATCCGGTTTGGCGCAAATACGGCTGCGGAGGACGAACCGGACGTATCGAAAGTATCCCTGGATCTGGAACTGTTTGAGATTTATGTAAAAGGTTTCTTGGAAGGCTGCGGCGGCAGGCTGACCCAAAAAGAAGTGGAAGTCCTTCCGATGGGCGCAAAGATGATGACGTTAGAGTGCGGTATGCGCTTTTTGGCGGATTATCTGGAAGGCGACGTTTACTTTAAGATTTCCAGGGAAAAACACAACCTGGATCGCTGTCGTACACAGTTCGCCCTGGTGGCCGATATGGAAAAGAAATGGGATCAGATGTGCGCGTTATGCAAGTAATCCGCACAAACAGAAATTGACAGCCGTCCGTGGATAATGTAAAATATCTCACAGCAAAAAAGAAAAATGGAGGTATCCGAGTGCCAAAAAGAACAGATATACATAAAGTTTTAATTATTGGTTCCGGGCCAATTATCATCGGTCAGGCCTGCGAATTTGACTATTCCGGAACACAGGCGTGCAAAGCGCTGAAAAAGCTGGGGTATGAAATTGTACTTGTCAATTCCAACCCGGCAACCATTATGACCGATCCGGAAACGGCGGATGTCACTTATATTGAACCGTTGAATGTAGAGCGTTTGGAACAGATCATTGCAAAGGAACGCCCGGATGCGCTGCTGCCCAATCTGGGCGGGCAGTCCGGGCTGAACTTGTGCGCGGAACTGAACAAAGCAGGCGTTTTGGATAAATACGGCGTAAAAGTAATTGGCGTCCAGGTAGACGCAATTGAACGCGGTGAAGACCGGATCGAGTTTAAACGGACGATGGACAAACTTGGGATTGAGATGGCGCGCAGCGAGGTGGCGTATTCGGTAGACGAGGCGCTTGCCATAGCGGACAGGCTTGGGTATCCGGTTGTGCTGCGTCCGGCGTATACCATGGGCGGCGCCGGAGGCGGGCTGGTATATAACAGGGAAGAATTAAAAATCATCTGTGAGCGCGGCCTGCAGGCAAGCCTGGTCGGGCAGGTGCTGGTGGAAGAGTCTGTGCTCGGCTGGGAAGAACTGGAACTTGAGGTCGTGCGTGATGCGGACAACAATATTATTACGGTATGTTTTATTGAAAACATCGATCCGCTGGGCGTGCATACCGGAGATTCGTTTTGTTCGGCGCCGATGCTTACCATTTCCGAAGAATGCCAGAAGCGGCTGCAGGAACAGGCGTACAAGATTGTGGAGTCCGTACAGGTTATCGGCGGGACAAACGTCCAGTTTGCCCATGACCCGGTGTCGGACCGCATTATCGTTATTGAGATTAATCCGCGTACGTCCCGTTCCTCCGCGCTTGCGTCAAAAGCGACCGGTTTTCCGATTGCCCTGGTATCGGCTATGCTGGCGTCCGGCCTGACCTTAAAGGATATTCCCTGCGGCAAATATGGGACGTTAGACAAATACGTGCCGGACGGGGACTATGTGGTTATCAAATTTGCGCGCTGGGCGTTTGAAAAATTCAAAGGCGTAAAGGATCAGCTTGGCACCCAGATGCGCGCCGTAGGCGAGGTAATGAGTATCGGCAAGACCTACAAAGAAGCGTTCCAGAAGGCAATCCGTTCCCTGGAAACAGGGCGGTACGGCTTAGGGCACGCCGGGAATTTTGATTCGTTGAGCAAGGAAGAACTGCTTCACGCCCTAAAGACCGCTTCGAGCGAGCGTCATTTCCAGATGTACGAGGCGCTGCGCAAAGGGGCTACGGTAGAAGAGATTTGTGAAATTACGAAAGTTAAGGCGTATTTTGTCGAGCAGATGAAAGAACTTGTGGAAGAAGAAGAGGCGCTGCTTTCGTACAAAGGAGGCCTGCCGTCGGACGAACTGTTAGTTCAGGCCAAAAAGGACGGGTTTTCGGATAAATATTTAAGCGGGATTCTGCAGGTTCCGGAGGATGCCGTCCGCAGCCGCCGTATCGCGCTCGGCGCAGAGGAAGCATGGGAAGGCGTGCATGTAAGCAGTACAAAAGACAATGCGTATTACTACTCGACCTACAATGCCCCCGATAAAAATCCGGTGCGTACGGATAAACCCAAGATTATGATTTTAGGCGGCGGGCCGAACAGGATTGGCCAGGGCATTGAGTTTGATTACTGCTGTGTACACGCGTCGCTTGCGTTAAAGAAACTCGGTTTTGAAACGATTATCGTAAACTGCAACCCGGAAACGGTTTCCACCGATTACGATACTTCCGACAAGCTGTATTTTGAGCCGCTGACGCTGGAGGACGTATTAAGCATCTATAAGAAAGAAAAGCCGCTGGGCGTTATCGCGCAGTTCGGCGGGCAAACCCCGTTAAACTTAGCGTCGGAGCTTGAGAAGAACGGCGTAAAGATTCTGGGAACGTCCCCGTCGGTGATTGATCTGGCGGAAGACCGCGATTTGTTCCGTGAAATGATGGAAAAATTAGAGATTCCGATGCCGGAATCCGGAATGGCGGCTTCTGTGGAAGAGGCGGTTGCGATTGCCGGAAGAATAGGCTATCCGGTTATGGTGCGCCCGTCTTATGTGCTTGGCGGCCGCGGAATGGAAGTTGTTTATGATGACGAGGGCATGTCGGAATATATGGCTGCCGCCGTCGGCGTAACGCCGGACCGCCCGATTTTGATTGACCGTTTCTTAAATCATGCTTTAGAGTGTGAAGCGGACGCCATCAGCGACGGCGCGCATGCGTTTGTGCCTGCGGTAATGGAGCATATTGAACTGGCCGGAATCCACTCCGGGGACTCGGCCTGCATCATCCCAAGCGTGCATATTTCCGCCGAAAATGTGGAAACCATAAAGGAATATACCAGGAAGATTGCGGAAGAGATGCATGTAAAGGGCCTGATGAATATGCAGTATGCTATCGAAAACGGCAGGGTATATGTATTGGAGGCAAACCCAAGGGCTTCGCGTACGGTGCCTTTGGTGTCTAAGGTCTGCAATATCCGTATGGTGCCGCTGGCAACGGAAATCATTACTTCGGAACTGACGGGCCGTCCATCCCCCGTTCCCGGTTTAAAAGAACAGGTGATTCCGAATTACGGCGTGAAAGAAGCGGTGTTCCCGTTTAATATGTTCCAGGAGGTAGACCCCGTCTTAGGGCCTGAAATGCGTTCCACCGGAGAGGTGCTTGGATTATCCGCATCGTACGGGGAGGCGTTTTATAAAGCCCAGGAGGCGTGCCAGTCCAAACTTCCGTTAGAAGGGACGGTATTGATTTCCGTCAGCGACAAGGATAAGGGCGAAGTGGAGGAAGTGGCCAGAAGCCTTTATGCAGACGGTTTTCGGATTGTGGCGACAGGAGGGACGTATGATCTGATTACGTCTGCCGGCATTCCGGCGGATCGGGTCAATAAGATATACGAAGGACGTCCCAATATTGTGGATTTGCTTACAAACGGGGAGATTCAGCTGATGATTAATTCCCCCGCCGGCAAGGACGCGGCGTTTGACGACAGCTATCTGCGTAAGTCCGCAATCAAGAACCGGGTGCCGTACCTGACCACCTTAGCGGCCGCAAAGGCTACGGCGGAAGGAATCCACTATGTGAAGGCGCATAAAAACAGCGAACTAAAGTCTTTGCAGGAACTGCATCGGGAAATTTATGATAAATAAAGAACTTCTTACAGAGGCGCACAGCGGCGGACAGTCCGAGGAAAGCGAGGAATAACATGAAATTACTAATCATACGCCACGGGGAACCGGATTATGAACGTGATTCACTGACCGAAAAAGGCTGGCGGGAAGCCGGGTATCTGGCGGAAATGCTTTCCGGCGTAAAAATTGACAAATGCTATGTTTCGCCGCTTGGCAGGGCAAAGGATACGGCGTCCCTTACGCTTGAAAAGAAACGTATGCAGGCGGTTGAGTGCGGCTGGCTGCAGGAATTTCCCGCAGAAGTTATACGGCCGGATAAAGGGTATCCGATCAATTGCTGGGATTTCCTGCCGCAAGACTGGATGAACGTAAAGGAATATTTTGATAAAGACGCCTGGGCTTCTACAGATTTGATGCGGGAAGGCAGGGTATGGCAGGAATATACCCATGTGACGGAGGAATTTGACGCGCTGTTAAAACGGCATGGCTATGCCAGGGAAGGGAATTTTTACCGGGCAGAGCGCCCAAACCGCGATACAATTGCGTTTTTCTGTCACTTTGCGTTGGAATGCGTACTGCTGGGGCATCTGATTGGCGTATCCCCGATGGTGCTCTGGCATGGATTTTGCGCCGCGCCGTCTTCTGTGACTACGGTAATGACGGAAGAACGCAGGGAAGGCATTGCTTCGTTTCGGATCAGCCGGTTTGGAGACGTGTCGCACCTCTATGCAAAAGGCGAGGAGCCGTCTTTTTATGCCAGGTATTGTGAAACGTTTGACAGCGATGAACTGCATGATTAGAATTTCGGATACGGTGTATTATGTAATGTCGGAAAGACGCCGCAAAAGCGTCCTTCCGGCATTTTTACTGTTCCATCTGCCTGCCCAAAAACCCTGCCGCCGTAATGGCCAGTTTATGTTCGGTATCACCCATCTGCCGCTTTTCATTTTTATCGGAAATGACCACCGCGCCGATGGCGTCTCCCTGGCAGATAATCGTGGCGACTGCCTGGGAACACTGTTCCCCGGAATCGTCCAGAGTGATTTTTACAAAAGATGAATCGTCTTTATTGGCTACAAAATCTTCCCGGTTTTCAATAATGCCTTCCATCTGTTTACTCAAAGGCTTGCCGTCAAAATCTTTTTTGCCGCTGCCAGCCACAGCCACGACATGATCCCGGTCGGTAATGCAGACCAAAGTCCCGGTTGTCTGAGAGAGGCTTTCCGCATATTGTCCGGCAAACTGGCTTAATTCGCCGATTGGAGAATATTTTTTTAATATGATTTCTCCCTGGCGGTCTGTAAATATTTCCAATGGGTCGCCTTCCCGGATCCGTAAAGTCCTTCTGATCTCTTTTGGTACAACGACCCTTCCCAAATCGTCTATTCTGCGCACAATTCCTGTTGCTTTCATATGAAAAATTCCTCCATTTACATTTTCAAGTGTATGGTAGTAGTATCTGTAAGCGAAGGAATTTTATACCTTGAAATGTGCCTGAAATTTTATGCAGTGGGTTCGTATGAAAATTATTTTGCCGTAATTATATAAAAAATATAAGTAAATAACAGGAATTTGCCGATATAAAATCGAATTATAAATATTTTTAAAAGCGGTTTCAAAAAATAAAACAGGAGACGCAAGGCAGCAAAAGGAGAAACATGAAACAGAAAAAGAAGAAAAAGAAAAAATACCGCCTGTTCTGGTTTTTTGCAAAACTGCAGTTTTTACTGATGATTCTGGTGGTTGCCGGAGTGGGGTATTACTATTACGGCGGTTATGCCACGCAGGTACAGAAGATGAAATCAGAAGCGGTAAACTATGTGCGCGGGTCAACGCCCGCGACTTTTTGTGCGGCGCAGACCAGCGTGGTATACGATAAGAACAGGAATACGATTTCCACGTTAAAAGGGGAAAAGGACGTATATTATCTGGATTACGACCAGATTCCCCCGGATGTGTGCGCCGCGATTGTCAGTATAGAAGATAAAAAATTTTACCAGCACAGCGGGATTGATTTGAAGGCGATACTGCGGGCGGCCAAGGCCATGATTGAGAACGGCAAGGTGACGCAGGGGGCGAGTACGATTACGCAGCAGCTGGCCAGAAATATTTTTCTGACGCAGGAAAAAACCTGGCAGCGTAAAGTAGAAGAAATGTTTATTGCGACAGAGCTTGAAAAGAAATACAATAAGACGCAGATTCTGGAGTTTTATCTGAACAATATTTATTTCGGGAACGGATATTACGGCATACAGGCTGCAAGCATCGGTTACTTTAACCGCAAGGCGGAGGATTTGGATTTGTCGCAGACCGCGTTTTTATGCGCGATTCCCAATAATCCGTCTATGTATGATCCGCTAAAAAATATGGACGATACGTTAGAGAGAAGAGATCGCATCCTGAAAAATATGTACGAGGACGGGAAAATTTCGGAAAGCGCTTATCGGATGGCCAAAGCCGAGGAGATTACATTAGACCGGCCGGAACACGCCAAGAATAATTATGTGGAAACATATACGTATTACTGTGCGATCCGGCTTCTGATGGAACAGGAAGGCTTTGTGTTCCGGACGGAGTTTGAAACGGAAGAGGATAAGGAAGCTTATTTTGAACGTTACAACGATATGTACGCACAGTTCCAGAAAAAGCTTTATACGGCAGGCTACCGTATTTATACGTCGATTGATCTCGATATGCAGCGTTTGCTCCAGCAGGCGATAGACGAACAGCTTTCTGATTTTACGGACGTCAATGAAGAAGGCGTATTTAAGCTGCAGGGCGCGGGGGTCTGTATTGAGAATGAAACCGGATATGTCCGGGCGGTAGTAGGGGGCAGGAGCCAGGATTTTGCAGGCTATACGTTAAACCGCGCGTACCAAAGCTACCGGCAGCCCGGCAGCGCCATTAAGCCGCTTATTGTGTTTGCTCCGGCCGCAGAGCGCAATTATACGCCGGATTCCATGGTCAATGATCAGTATATTGAAGACGGGCCTTCAAATGCCAACGGAAGCTACAGCGGGGAAATGACGCTGCGGGAGGCCTTGTCCAAGTCGAAGAATACGGTTGCGTGGCAGCTGTTTGAGGAACTTACGCCAAAAGTGGGACTATCTTATCTTAAGGCAATGAATTTTTCTAAGATATCAAAAGACGACGAGCGTTTGACGTCGGCGCTGGGAGGGCTGACAAACGGCGTGTCCCCGGTTGAAATGACGTCGGCGTACGCGGCGCTTGAAAACGACGGGGATTACCGCGCGCCCACCTGTATTGTGCGGATTACGGATGCGGAAGACCGTGAAATTTTGGCTACGGTGCAGGAAGAAAAAAAAGTTTACAAAACCACGGCGGCGCGTATGGTTACAGATATGCTGGTTACGGCGGTTACGGAAGGGACAGGCGCGGGTCTTGCGCTTTCCAATATGCCTTCCGCCGGAAAAACCGGGACGACAAACGACAATAAAGACGGCTGGTTTGCAGGATATACCCGGTATTATACGACGAGCATATGGGTTGGTTATGATATGCCGGCCGAAATTCCCGGGCTGTCCGGTTCTACGTATCCGGGCCAGATATGGCATGCGTTTATGGAGAACTGCCACCAGGGGCTGACGCCGGCCGAATTTCTGCCTTATGTGGAGATGGATCGCTATCAGAAAATCCGGGAGGATGCGCTTGGTCCGGAGGAGGGAAATCCACCTGATACAGATTGACAGGGGACGTCTTTTTTCCTATACTAAGAAAGTAATGGATGCGCGCGGGAAAATGCGCCGAGTCGTTTTCCCGGCGGAATACAAAGAAAAAAGAAGGAGAAGATCGGTATGAAAAAATATGGATTTGGCGTGGACATTGGGGGAACAACCTGTAAAATCGGCCTGTTTGAAACAACGGGGGCTTTAGTGGAAAAATGGGAAATACCGACCCGCAAGGAAAACAACGGCGAAAATATCCTGCCGGACGTAGCTGCAGCTATCGCCAAAAAAATGGTAGACAGGGAAATACCAAAAGGTGAAATTCAGGGAATCGGGATCGGCGTGCCTGGCCCGGTAACTTCCGAAGGCGTCGTACTGCGGTGCGTGAACCTGGGATGGGACGTCATCAATGTCGCTAAGGACATGACGGAGCGGACCGGATTTAACGTAAAAGTCGGAAACGACGCAAACGTAGCCGCATTAGGTGAAATGTGGCAGGGCGGCGCAAAGGGCAGGACAAACGTGGTTCTGGTGACGCTTGGGACCGGAGTCGGAGGCGGCGTAATTATCGACGGCAAAATCGTAACCGGAAACAAAGGCGCCGGAGGCGAAATCGGGCATATTATTGTAAACGAGCAGGAAACAGAAGCCTGCGGCTGCGGCAAGAAGGGCTGCCTTGAGCAGTATGCGTCCGCGACCGGGATTGTGCGCATGGCAAAACAAAAGCTTGCGGAAACAAAAGAAGAAACTTCGCTGCGCGGGATAGAAGGATTGACGGCAAAAGATGTCTTTGACGCGGCAAAAGCCGGGGACGCGCTGGCGGATGGGATTGTAGACGAAATGACTAAGATACTGGGCGGAGCACTTGCAAACGTTGCGCGTGTGATAAACCCTGAAATATTTGTCATCGGAGGCGGCGTATCAAAGGCGGGGAGCATTATTACGGATCGGGCAAAGAAGTATTTTGACGCAAAATCGTTTAATTCCTGCCTGGACGCGCATTTTGAACTGGCAACGCTCGGCAACGACGCCGGGATGTACGGTTGCGTGCAGATGGTTTTGGAATAAATAAGACGAAAGCAGCCTGTTTTCAGAGCGAAGACAGGCTGTTTTTATGACAACAAAGCGTATTCAAAAGAATATTTTTAATGGAAATGGGCATTCTTAATGAATACCCGAAGCGATTGATAAAGGAGAACGATCAAATGGATATACAAATTATCATATCCCAAATGCTCATGCTGTTTGCTATGATGCTGACCGGTTACATGGTCTGGCGGATTGGATGGTTTGACGAGCCGGCCTATCAAAAACTTTCCAAAATCGTAGTCAATATTTTAAACCCTATTTTGGTCTTAAACGGCGTTTTGGGGAAAGATTCCGCCGGGGATACGTCTTTGATCCTGCAAAATCTGGGTTTTGTCGTTTTCTTTTATCTGCTTTTGATTGCGGCCGGTTTTTTGTTCGTATGGATCCTGCGGCCTGTAAAAGCCGAAAAGCGGCTGTACCGCCTGATGACTATTTTCCCGAACGTGGGATTTATGGGGATTCCGGTTATTACGGGCATTTTCGGTATGGAGTGCATGATATATATCGTATTTTATATGCTGGGTTATAATCTGCTGTTATACACATACGGGCTTGCCCTGGCAGGAAAAGCCGCCAGGGACGCGGGCGGTAAAGCGGCGTCGGACTGCGCGGGGGGAACGTGGAAGCGCATGATAAATCCGGGCGTACTCTGCGGCGTTGCGGCAATTGTAATTTTTATGTTAAGGATTCGTGTGCCCGCTCCTGCGGCAAATTACTGCAGCTATATGGGGAACGCCACGATCCCGCTTTCCATGCTGCTGATTGGAATGTCGATTGCAAAAGCGGATTTGAAAACGATTTTTTCCAATGTACGGGTTTATCTGTACACGGCGATGAAAATGCTGCTGCTGCCGGCTGCAATGATTGCCCTTTTGAAACCTCTGCCGGCGGATCCGGTTATATTCGGCGTATTTGTGCTGCAGCTTGCAATGCCGGTGGGGAGTATCGTAACGTTAATCGCAAAGGAGAGCGGAGCGGATGAGATTTGCTGTACCAATGGCATTGTGCTTAGCACGCTCGCATCTCTTATCACCATTCCCCTTGTCTGTGTTTTTCTGTCGTGACGAAATAGGCTACGCACAATTGCGTCGTTAAAATTCATAGAGGTACAGATAATCGGCGCCGGTTTCCCCGCTTTGGATCATAACCCTGTCGTCGTCAAACCAGCTGACAGACCATTCGCCGGGATTTTCATAACCTTCCCGGTCAAAGGCTGTGAAGTTTCCCGTATTGAAATCCAGCACACCCAGCCGGGATATGTTCAGGGAATCCTCGGACGCGTCCTCAAAGACGGTGTACAGCATTTTTGCGCCGGACGGGTTTAAAAGGAAGCTGCCTCCTTCGTCGAGGGTAAATCCGTTTACCGGGGTTTTTTCTCCTGTCAGTAAGTCTACGGCAAAAACTGCCTGGGCCGGATCCACATACAAGCCGTATCGTCCGCCCAAAAGCATCAATCCGTCCGTCCGGACAGAAAGCGTACCATAATTTTCAAATAGTTTCATCTGGTTTATTATCCGGGTCAACTGGCCGGAAGCTAAGTCATACCGGAATGAAGAGCATTCTGTTTCTCCGGTTTGCATGAAAAGCAGCGTATTGCCGCCCGCAAAGAAAGCGTTCGTGATTTCCGTTTTAGCCAGATTGCTCAGGCTGGCCAGTTTTTTTTCGGCAATGTCGCAGTAATATACGTCCGGCCCGCTTTCGGGGTAACATGTTATAATGGCTTTGCTTAAATCGTCCGACCATTGGAAATGGGAGGCGGAAACCAGCTCCTCTATTCCGGTTCCCTGCAGAAAATCCTCGGTTTCCCCGGTGTCCAGGTGATAAAGCATATAATATTGCCTGTACGCCTCGTATCTGCCGTGCGACAAATGCAGCAACGCCGCGTCGGTGCGTCCGGGAATGGGTTCTAAATACCAGCTTTGTTCGGAGTCTTCGCCGGAAGGGGGATTGTAAAGGCTGAGTTTATTGTCGTAAACGCACCAGTAAATATCTCCTTCATACGTATGGTCCTCCCATGTTGCCATAAAAGAATTTTTGTTTGCATCTACCGACAGGACAGTTCCGTCTTTTATGGCTCCAAACCGGACGGAGCGAATAGCGCCGTTTTCTTTGCGGCCAATCTGGCAGAGCATTCCTGAACCTAAGACAGTATAATCGGAACCTTCCAGACGGACGTATTCCGCTTTTACCAGCCCGCCAATGCCGGACTGCGTGATTACGGGGCTTTTGCTGAGATCCGGAACGGATTCAGCCTGTTCTATGTGGAAAAAAGAAAGTACCATTTCGCGGAACTGGGCGCTGACTGCCATTGCGGTTCCAAAAACGCCTGCAAATATCAGTATGGCCGCCGCTGCCGTACGAAACCTGCGGGCATTTCTTTTCCGTTTGCCATACAGTTTGGGGGCGGCTTCTGCTATATATTCTTCATCCAAATATCCAAACGCCGTTAAAAGCCGTTTTGCTTTCATATGTCCACACCTTCTTCCTCCAAAAACTGTTTTAATGAACTGCGCAGACGCAGCAGCGTCATTTTTACCTTGCTTTGGCCAACGCCAAGCTCGGCTGCAATTTCTTTGACGGGACATAAATACCAGTACCTTTGTACGAACATAATACGCTGCTGCGGTTTTAGTCCGGCCAGAAAGCGGTTCAGCAGTTCGGCAAGAGCAAGCTCGCCCACGGCCTGTTCTGTATCGGAGGAAGCGGGAACGCAGTCTTTTAATTCATGAAGCGCCAGCGGGACTTGTCCGCCGCCCCGTTTTTGGGCCGTATAGCTGTCGTAGCGGTCAAGCGACAGATTCCGGACAATTTTGCCCAGAAAAACGGACAGACGGTTGGGCCGGTGCGGCGGGATGGTATTCCACGCCCTTAGATATGTATCGTTTACGCACTCTTCACAGTCCTGGCTGTTGTGCAGGATATGATATGCAATATGGCTGCAGTAGCGTCCATATTTGCGCGCTGTCTCTGAAATAGCCGTTTCAGAACGGTTCCAGTATAAATCTATGATTTTTTTGTCATCCATAAGTATGTCCTTTCTGTTGGAATAGACGCCTTCATAAATAATACACGGAAAAAAAGACAGCAGGTCACATGATAGAACAAATAAACGTCAGACTTTTGTGTTTACGCCGTTGATCGCGGCATGCTCGTCCTCTTCTAACGGAATGACCAGGCATTTTTGGCCGCCGATAACCTGCGATTTAATTTGCGACGCCTTTTCCGGCTTTACGCGTAATATAACGTCATATGTTTTTATGTCCCCTGTGGGCGCGTCTTCTGGTTTTGGATCCGGGATGAGCATACGGGTATCTTCAAGCTGCTGCTGCAAAGAAGCAACTTTTTGTACCAGTTCCTTATTTTGGCGCAGCTTGCCCGCGGCTTCGACTGCTTTTTCGTCAATCAGGTTTTCCAGGAAAGGAACTTCGTCTTCAAATTCTTTTTCATAGGAGTGTTCAATCATGGCGGCGGCGTTTTCCGGTACATCGGACTGCGCCATAATTTCCCCGATCTGCTTTGGCGTCAGGCGCGCCTGTTCTTCCGGTTCTTCTTCTCCCGTCTCCTGCGCCATGTCGGAAAGCCCTTCCTGTATATGATAGAACACCTCGCGGGATGCGTCCTCGTCCCCGCCCAAAGCTTTTTTTACAATGGATGCAAACGCCATTTTCTGTTCGGTTGCGGTACGCCTGGCCGTACAGCCTAAAATGTTTTCCATAAATTCGGCGTGCGGTTCCTTCGCGTTTTTGTGATAGGTCATTACGGCGTGGATATCTGCGCTTCTGTCCGTAAATGCAGGAAATATAAACCCGCTTTCCGGCATTCCCACAACCCAGTCGCGCACCCGCGGCCCGATGCGGTTTTGATCCGCCCGGTATCCAAGACCCGGCTTGCTTAAGCTGACCGGGCAGACTGCTCCGATTAAATATTCGTAGACTTCTTCCGATTCGTCGATCTTATTGTTGTCGCTGGTTTTGGTAATGACGTCATAGGCGTCGTGGAAAATCAGGATCAGGTAATTCCCGGCGTATTCGTAGTTGTCGATCACCAGATCGTAAAAACGTTCTAATAATTCTTCCTGTAAAAGGGAGCTGCTTCTTAGCGCCATAAGGAACTGCTGCCTGCCGCCGGGCGCTTCTTCTTCCATCGGGAATGGAAGTTCCAGCAGGTTGTTGCCAATGGTTCCGGAAAGCGTTTTTTTTGCGATTTCCAGGTATTTGAAAAATTCTTCTTCATCCAGGTTTAAAAATGTCTCGTCCAGTTTGACTACGCGGTTGCGCTCGCTGTCGACATAACAGCCGCACATACGGGTAATGGTGCAGGATTCTTTTTTTAGGCGGCGTTTTAATTCCGATACGTCTTTTTTATTCATGAGATTCTCCTTTTTTGTTTTTTTGCTTGATAATTTGGAACTATGGTGAACCATGTTGGCTAAGTTCCGTCAGCCGGAGGACAGGGGGTTTGGCAGGCTTGCACGATAAGTGGTTTCCGCTTCCCAAACTTCAATTTCTGTTCGGATGGAGTACTAGAGCGAACAGTGTTGGCAAAGTTCCGTCAGCCAGAGGACAGGGGATGCGGCGTTCG
>OFGG01000916.1_pt1 | contig 22066 bp, 20 predicted proteins | sample 1521701 | NCBI WGS metagenome assembly OFGG01 (sample SAMEA3504081, study PRJEB24116) | mouse gut metagenome | biome: mouse gut; feature: mouse-associated habitat; material: faeces | place: Denmark | collected 2011
GTTTTATCCTGTCACACAGCGAACGCCGCATCCCCTGTCCTCTGGCTGACGGAACTTTGCCAACATAATTCGCTGTAGTGTTAGGGCACAACAAACAAAAAAATCTACAAGGAGGTAACATTATGCGCCATGTATATATCCGTGGATTTTTAGGCCTCATCTGGTTTGCTGCCGCAATCTTAAGCGGTTCGTCGCACAACCTTAAAATAGCAGGTCTATATGCTATTTTAAGCTGTTCGTTTTTCTATTCTGCTTCTATAACATGGAAAAAAGTAAAAAACAAAAACGGAGGATGTCGCCGCGGATGAGCCATGGCAATCCTTTCAGCCATACATGAAACGAGGGGCTGCCGCATTAAAGTTGTATTTCTTAATGCGGCAGCCCCCCTGTTTTTATTTTCTCTTTCTTTTGATCCAGGACTCGCGCTTTTGCAAAGGCGCTTCCATAAGACGTTTGATCGTTTCATTTTCCGTCTTGATTTCCACTCCAGAAATCTGCGACACGAATTTCTGAAATGTAGAATACCCATACTCCTTCACTTTAAAATCAGGATACTTCTTGTGCACCTTCTGCCCCATCGCAGCCAAATCCACGCCTTCCCCTTTCGACTGCCATACGCACTCCCTGATATAATCCTCCAGTTCCTCCCGCTTTACGCTGACGTCCTGTAAGCCTACCAGAATATTGTTTTCTTTCTTATACAGCTTAAACGTGTCTTCCATTTCTTCCACAAATTTGGAAAGCGAACTGTAGCCGTAATTGCGGACGTCAAAATCAGAATATTTTTTCAGGAGCGAATTGCCAAGCGCGCCAAGCCCCGTTTTCCTGCCGTTGTTCTCATTTTCGGTAATAATTTCCACAATTGCTTCTTTAATTGTTTCCTGTGAAATATTCTCTTTCGCCTTATCCGCATCCTGCTCCAAAAGGATCTCCAGATTGGTAAAAACAGAACACGCGGCTTTAAACGACTTGGGCGTTTTATTTTCTCCCATACCAATCACTTCCATGCCCGATTCTCTGAGCCTGCTTGCCAGTTTGGTAAAATCACTGTCGCTTGATACGATGCAGAACCCTTCCACGCGTCCGGTATAAAGGATATCCATCGCGTCAATAATTAACGCTGAATCCGTGGCATTTTTGCCCGCCGTATTGCAAAACTGCTGGATCGGGGTAATGGAATTGGCCAAAAGCTCCTCCCTCCAGCGCGAAGCCTGGTTATTCGTCCAGTCTCCGTAAATTCGTTTGTACGTAATACTTCCGTATTTTGTCATTTCGTCTAAGATAGCCATAATATATTTTGCGGATACATTGTCCGAATCAATCAAAACCGCATAGCGTTTATCTTCCATTTATTTTTCCCTGCCCTTTCTTTCTTATCCTAAAGCGGATAAGGGGTATTGTATTTGGGTTCTAAAAACAGTATAATAAGTGTTGCCGTATCTGTAAAGTAAAGGAGAATTTTTATATGACAGGTTCCATACCGGCTTCCGAAAAAAAAGGCATTTCCGGAAGCGCCTTAAAAATCATAGCCATTGTGACCATGCTGCTTGACCATATCGGAGCCGCTCTTTTGCAGCAGCCCCTTGCCAACGCCGCATTTGCCGCCGGCGCTGCTGTCTGGGAACCGGGTATACTGATAAAAGCGTGCCCCAGTCTTGCCATTCCATACTATATTTTACGTTATACCGGGCGGATTGCGTTTCCGATCTTTTGTTTCTTGTTGGTGGAAGGTTTTTTACATACCAAAAATCTTCCCAAGTACTGCGCGCGCCTTGCCGTCTTTTCCCTAATCTCGGAACTCCCGTTTGATCTTGCGTTTTACCGTACGCCTGTTTATACGCGTTCCCAGAATGTATTTTTTACGCTTCTGATCGGGCTGCTTGTAATTGCCTTCCATCATTACTGTACTACTCATCTTTCCGGCTCTTCTGGCTATATCCTGCCGGCCTTGGGGCTTATTGCCGGCATGTTGCTTGCCGAAGCGCTGCACACCGATTACGGCTATGTCGGCGTAATTGCAATCAGCCTGTTTTACTGGCTGCGCAAAAGCCGGATGCTTTCTGCGGCGGCTTCCTGTTTCTCTCTGCTTTTGTCCGCCCCGCTTGAGATTACGGCTTTTTTTGCCGTACCGCTGATTCATTTGTACAACGGTAAAAGAGGGCTTTCTTTAAAATACGTATTTTACGCTTTTTATCCGGCTCACCTGCTTATCCTGTATCTGATACAACAGCATATCTGATATATGGATTTAACTGATTTTCACCGGCTGCTTTTATAACGCCGAAAGCATCTGCACATTCAGTAATTTTCTGCAAAGCGTCTCCTTTTGCGCAGACGGCGCGCTGTTGTCAAACCGAATCCTGCCCCGCGCGTTCCCGTTCCGCAGAAGCCCCGCCTCTTCTAACCGCCGTTTTGTTTCCCGGGCTGTCCCGGGGCCGCCGTCATACAGGCGCACGTTTTCCCCAAGCACTTTTGAAAGTTCTTTGCCGACAAACGGATAATGCGTACAGCCCAGCACAACGGCGTCCAGCTTCTGTTTGTCAAACGGTTCAAACAGGCGTTTTAGAAACTGCCTTAATTCTTCTCCCTGAATATCCCCATGTTCAATATATTCCATCAGTCCCGGACAAGGCAGCGGTATAATATGCGCTATTCCCATATACCGCTCCATCAAATTGTGGAACTTCTGCTCCCGGATTGTCATCGGCGTCGCCATAACAATAACATTGGGATGGATGCCGGATAAAGCAGCCGGTTTTACGGCGGGTTCAATCCCGATAATCGGCACCGTCCTATATTTCTGCCGCAAAAGGCGCACGGCTGCGCTTGTCGCCGTATTGCAGGCTACTACGACCGCCTTCGCTCCTTCCGCAATAAAACGATCCACATGCAAAACCGTAAGCCGGCGCACCTCCTCCAGATTTTTTGTACCGTAAGGGGCGTTGGCAGAATCCCCGTAATACCAGTAATTTTCATTCGGCATCTCTCTTAAGAGCGCCTTAAGCACGCTGATTCCACCCACTCCGGAGTCAAAAACCGCTATCGGCGCGTCATTTCTTTGATTTGGGTTAGATAAATGAAAAAATTTCATAGAAAACTTCCCTTTCTGCCCTGTGTTGTGGTATACTGTCTGTGAAGGGGGATGATTCACATCGCAACACAAATTTCAAAATCATTATTTAACAACGAGGCGCGTTCCTGCAAAGAGTGCCGGCGCGATCTCAAACCGGAATATCCGGACGATACCTGCCCCGCCTGCAAAGAGCGGCTTTTGTTCAATCAGGTAAAAGAATATATTCGGGAAAATGATGTTACAGAATTTCAGGTATCGGAACACTTTCATATCCCTCACTTTAAAGTAAAGGGATGGATACGCGAAGGCAGAATCCAGTACAAAGATCTGCAGACGCCTACGATGGAAACCCTGCACTGCCAGGAATGCGGCGAGCCAATTACATTCGGTACCCTCTGTACCAAATGTCTCCGTAAGTCAAATATTTCCGGAAATGCTATCGGCAATTCCGGCGACGAAGATGACGTACGGTTCCGCTTTTTACAAAAATGATACGAAAATCTGTGATTTTCGTATCATTTTGCAATTCTTATTTCAGGAAGCCGCTGATAATCTGCTGCTCCGCCTCCTGCTCTGTCAGGCCAAGCGTCATCAGCTTAATAAGCTGTTCTCCTGCAATTTTACCGATGGCTGCCTCATGAATAAGCCCGGCATCCACATGGTTTGCCGTAAGCTGGGGGCTTGCCGTCACGCAGGATTCATCCATAATGATCGCGTCGCATTCGCTGTGCCCGGTACAGGCTGCATTCCCATTGATTTTGGAAAAAAACTCCTGTCTGGAAGCGTCTCTTGCCACAGAACGGGATATCACGTTTGCACTGCATCCCTCGCCGTTTAAATCCACCTCAAATTCCGTCCTTGCATACTGTTTTCCATGCGTCATCAGCTTTTCATGCACCTCTAAGCTTGCTCCCGCTTTTAACTCCCCTTTTGTAATCCGGTTGGTGGAATCAATTCCCTTGATCTGCGTCGTTTCAATCTCAAGATGCGCATTTTCCTCGCAATACACTACGGTCACCGGGTTCATAATGCGCTCGCCGCCGCCGTCCCCGTCCCCATAGTGCTTTTCCACATAACGCACTTTAGAGCCTTTGCCGACATAAAACGTATGCATGCCGTCATGTTTGGAGGTATCCACGCCGCAGTTGTGTATGCCGCAGCCCGCAATAATCGTCACATCACAGTCCGCTCCGATATGAAAATCATTGTACACCATTTCCTGATAGCCGCTTTCGCTTAATACCACCGGAATATGGACGCTTTCGTGTTTTGTGCCGGGACGGATGATAATATCAATCCCCTGTTTATCCTCTTTTGTCACAATATCGATATTGGCGGTTGTATTCCTGCCGGCCGTTGTTCCGTTTGAACGGATATTATAAGCGCCCGCCGGGACTTCATGCAGGCCGGCCACCTGCTCTAACAAATTTTTCTCTATCGCATCCATGGGCTTCCTCCTATTTTACTTTATCCGTCAGCGCGCTGCAGGCGCTTTCTAACCCCATCAGTTTCGGCAGAATTTCTTCTTTGTCTCCAACTGCCGATACGGTTCCGTCCGCAATTAATATAATTTTGTCCGCCACATTTAAAATCCGTTCCTGATGGGATATAATTAAAATCATGCCGTTAATTTCCCTGCGCATCTTTTCAAAAACATGAATCAGGCTATTGAAACTCCAAAGATCAATACCTGCTTCCGGCTCGTCAAAAATAGAAAGCTTCGTTCCTCTTGCCGTAACCATGGCTATCTCAATCCTTTTTAGTTCCCCGCCGGAAAGGCTGCCGTTAATTTCCCTGTCGATATACTCCTTGGCGCACAAACCCACTTCGGAAAGAATATTGCAGATTTCAGAAACCGTCATCGCGCGTCCCGCCGCAAGTGAAACCAGATCCTTTACGGTCAGCCCTTTAAAATGCACAGGCTGCTGGAACGCATAGCTGATTCCGGCCTGCGCCCGTTCGGTAATGCCAAGTCCGGTAATATCTTCCCCGTCCAAAAAAATCTTCCCTGCAGTCGGCTTTATAATTCCCGCAATGATCTTTGCTAACGTAGACTTGCCGCCGCCGTTTGGCCCCGTAATGGCTACGAAATGATCGTCTATGGTAAGGCTGACATCCTTTAATATCCCGCGGCTTTCCCGATCCTCTTCCACCTCATAGGATATATTTTTTAATTCTAACATAATGAACCTCCTTTGGTTTTGGCAAAGAAAACTGCCAAAACCGTACTTATTATACTACCAAGACGCAGATCGTTCAACCGTTACCGCTCCATCTTCCAGAAAGAAGCGCTGTACCCCGGCAGCCTGCTTCCTCCGCCAAAGTCATGATCCTCTCCCGTAATCAAATCCACGGCCATCCCGCATCCCGCGTCAAAATGCGCATGGTACTCCTCACTGTCCGCATTGATCGCCACAAGCACGCGCTCCGTATCCGTTTTACGCTCGAAAATACACTGCTGGTTCGTCAAAAGCACCGACCGGAAGCCTCCGTAATTCAACGCCTCCGAGCCTTTTTTCGCCTCCGAAAGCTTCCCAATCCACTCCGAAAGCGCATTCTCTTCCGGTTTGTCAAAGCACGCCCGAAGCGCCGGATCCCCTTCTTCCTTCTTCGCCTTTGCGCCCCACTCGCTTCCATAATACACGCACGGGATCCCCGGCATACCGAATGCCAGCGCATAAATGAGCGGCAGATGTTCCTCTTTTGCCAGATTTGACGCAATCCTGGTCACGTCATGGTTATCCACAAACGACAGCATATGCTGCCCCTTATAAAGCGTCCACTCCTCCGGCCCGAACTGCCGCAGCAGAGAATGCACAATTTCAAACATGTTCTCAGAATTAAAGCTTGAAAACAGCCCTTTATAGCACTCATAATTCGTTACCGAATGCAGCATTTCGGGATTCATCCACTGCTTATAATCCCCATGCAGCGTTTCCCCTACCAGGAAAAAATCCTCCTTTAAGCCGTCCGTAAACGCCCGCAGCCGGCGCAGAAAATCCGGCGTCAGGCAGTACGCCACGTCAAGCCTCAGCCCGTCGATATCAAATTCTTCCACCCAGCCCTTCACCGCGGAAAAAATATGCTCCACAACCGCCGGATTGGAAAGGTTGAGCTTCACCAAATCGTAATTGCCTTCCCAGCCCTCGTACCAAAGCCCGTCATCATATCCGGAATTGCCGTGGAAATCAATATGAAACCAGTCCCGGTACGGCGAATTTTCCCGGTTTTTCAGCACATCCGAAAATGCGTCGAATCCCCTCCCCACATGGTTAAACACGCCGTCCAAAACAACCCGTATTCCTTCCTTATGCAGCGCGTCGCAGACTTCTTTAAAATCCTCATTCGTCCCCAGGCGGCAGTCAATTTTCTTATAGTCCCTCGTATTATACCCATGGGTATCCGACTCAAACACCGGAGAAAAATAAACGGCGTTTATCCCCAGCTTTTTCATATGGGGAATCCACTCCTTCACTTTTAAAATCCGATGCGCAAGCTTCCCGTCGTTCTCATACGGCGCCCCGCAGAACCCCAACGGATAAATCTGATAAAATACACTTTCATATGCCCACATAATGTCGTCTCCTTTTCTTTAAACAAACCGGTTTGCCGTTTCGTCATACCGGTAATCAATTCCCGCCAGTTTCTCCCGGATCTCTTCCTCACGCACATCCGCCGCCGCGCAAAAATCCTGCAGGGACGCGTAAAAATCTCTCAGCTGCGTATTCACATAACTCAGCAGCAAAACCGGATCCTTCGGCAATGTATCCGTCATGTTACCGCATCCTTTCCACACCGTATTTTACTTCCAGTTCCTTTACCGTTTTTAAGTAAACCTCCTGCTTCTTCTGCTGCAAAAGCTTTTCCTTAAGCTGTTCCTTTATGTCCGAAAACCGGACGCCCTCCTCTTGCTTTTTATCCTCCACCCGGATCAGATGATATCCGAACTGCGTCTGAACCGGGCCCACCGTCTCGCCGGCCTGTGCGCCAAACGCCGCCCGTTCAAACTCCGGCGCCATCTGCCCCTTTCCGAAATATCCCAGATCCCCGCCTTTTTCCTTCGACGGGCAGGTGGAATACTCCCTGGCCGCGTCCGAAAACGCCTTTCCAGCCGCAATTTCCTCTGCGGCCTTCTTTGCTTCCTCCTCGCTGTCCACTAAAATATGGCTTGCCTTCACCTGTTCGCCTGCCTGAAACTGCGCCGGGTGCGCGTCAAAATACGCCTCTGCCTCCGAATCATCTACCGTAACCCGTTCTATCACCCCGGTAGCCGCCATATGGCTTGCAAGTTCCTGTTCCATCTTTGTAAGGGTTTCCCGGTACGCTTTGCTTTCTTTGATTTTCTGCTCCTCTGCCAGCGCCGAAAACAGATGAAAGCCGATCAGCTGCTCCAAAAGTTCATCCTTCGCATTCGGATTTGAAAAATATACCTGCTGCTCGGGCGGATAATTCGCAATCAGATTATTTAACTCCTGCTCCGTAATCGTATGCCCCGCCGCTACTGCCAAAACTGTGTCATTCATTTGTAATCTCCTTTTTTGTCTGTTTTAATTCCTGTTCCTGCTATCCTCAAAAACGGCTGTCCGCCGCACGCTCACCCATTCGCCTTCTTTGCATAAAAATACGTTGCAAAATACAAAATCCCAGCAAATATCACTATCGTAGGCCCCGCCGCCACATTCGTATAATACGATACGAACAGCCCCGTCACGCCGGAAAACACCGAAAACAGCACTGCAAAGAAGTGATATTCCCGCATATTTTCCGCCAGATTCTGCCCCGCCGCCGCAGGCAAAATCAAAAGCGCATTGATAATCAATATCCCGACCCACTTAATCGAAAGCGTCACAATCACCGCGACAAATACCGCAAACAAATTTTCCAAAAGACGCACCGGGATATGCCTGCTTGCCGCTAACGTCCGGTGAATCCCCGCCGCATGCAGCCCGTTGAAGCAAAACGCATAAAACAGAACCGTCAGTACAAAAATCACCGCCAGAAAGCCGATTTCGCGCCCTGTAATGCTTAAAATATCCCCTACCAAAAGGCTTGAATACCGGCTGAAATTCCCGCCCTTTGACAAAACCGCAAGCCCGACTGCGACGGAACAGGAGGAAAAAACAGATATCACCGTATCCGCCGCAGACTCCCTTCTGCCGCTGATATAATTTAACAGAAGGGCAAACGCGACGGCAAAAAGCAGCATGGACAAATCGGTATCCGTACACCCCATTACCACGCCCACCGCAATCCCCGTCAGGGCGGAATGACCGAGCGCGTCCGAAAAAAAAGCCATTTTGCGGCTGACAATCATCGTCCCAAGCAAACCGAACAACGGCGTAATCACCAGCACCGCAAGCAGGGCGTTTCTCATAAATCCATATGCAAGCATCCCCTACCTCCTTTTTGACACATAACCGGGAAGCTCTCCTACGCCGAACAGTTCCCCGAACGGGGCGCTTTCATATACTTCCTTTGCGCTGCCCTCTTTTAAAATGGTTTTATCCAGCAAAATAACTTTATCCGCGTATTTCGCCACATAATCCAGATCATGTGAAATCAGAATAATCGCCAGATCGAAATTTTCCTTCAAATACTGCATCGTGCGGTAAAACAGCTCCATGCCGTTTTGATCCACCCCGGACACCGGCTCGTCCAAAAGCAAAAGGTTGGGCTCGTCCATAATCGCCATGGCCAAAAGCACCCTCTGTAGCTGCCCGCCGGAAAGGTTGCATACCTGCCGGTCCATAAATTCCCCGGCCTCAAAGACGTCCAGCGCCTGCCGGATTTTTTCTTCCACTTTCCTGCTCTTGGCCAGAAATACCGGAAAACGGCACTGGTAGCCTGCAATCAAATCGTATACGCTGACCGGCGTATTTTTCTCGATATTGATGCTCTGCGGCACATAGCCGATTTTTAACTTGCGCAGCCTGCCGTTTTCGTGGTCTTTAAATTCAATTTTGCCGGTGTGCGGGATATCGTTTAACATGGCGCGTATCAGCGTCGATTTTCCCGCGCCGTTTTTGCCGATAATGGCGTTGATGCTCCCGCAGTGGATGTGCAGGTTGATATCCTCTAATATCACCTGCTCCCCGAACCGCACGCCCAGATGGTTGACTTTGATACAGTGCAGGCCGCATGGCCGGATCATTTTTTTCATATCAGTTTACCCCAAACGCTTCCTTCAGCAGATTGATATTTTGCTGCATCCCGTCGATATAGCTGTCTGCGCCGTAATCGCCGCGCACCAGCGTATCCAGAAAGCATACGGCCACGTCCGCTTCTTTCCGGATTGTTTCCGCCATGTCCGCCCCGTAAAGCTCTTCCGCCAGGATAACGCGCACGCCCTCTTCTTTTACTGTCTTTAGGACGTCCGCCACTTCTCCGGCGGAAACCTGCCGTTCCTCGTCGAGATCCAGGGTATATACGATTTCAAGCCCGTAATCCTCCGCCAGATATTCGTATGCCTCATGAAAGGAAATCACTTTGCTGCCCGCAAGGACGTCCCGTAACGCTTCCTGCTGCTCCTTAAGGGTCATAAGCTTTGCGTCGTATGCGGCCGCGTTTGCCTTTAGCTGCGGCGCGTCATCTTCCGACGCTTTACAGAGGGCGTTTAAAACCGCGTCCACCTGCGCGCGGTACTTTGCAATCCCCATCCAGGCATGGGCGTTTTCTTCCGACACAAGCCCGTCCGCGGTTTCTGCCACCGTAAGAGACGGATACTGCGCCGCGACTTCCTCCAAAAACGTCTCCATACCGCCGCCGTTGACTAAAAACAAATCGGCGGACGAAAGCAGCTGCATATCCTCCGGCGTCAGCACAAAATCGTGCAGGCAGCCCGACTGCGGTTCGCTTAAGCATTCGATCCGGATATTCTCACAGCCGCCCGCGACCTGCTCCGCCGCAACATAGACCGGATAAAAAGAAGCCACGGCCAAAATCCCTTCTCCTCCTGCCCGCTCCGCCTGCCTGCCCGTCCCGTAAACCCGGACGAACAGCGCGGCGCACGCCGCTACGGACAAAAGCAGTACGGCCGTAAAACGATATTTCGCTTTCACAAAACACCTCCCTGTCTTTAAAGCACCAAAGAATCAATGTACTCCCAGATTTCGTCCCGCCCCTGTTTTGTGAGGGCGGAGTACGGAAAAATTTTGGCGCCGGACGGCAGATGCAGCCCGTTTTTGATTGCTTTGATGTTTTTTTGTACCTGGCTTCTTTTCAGCTTGTCCAGTTTTGTTGCAATAATCACAGGGGCATACCCCTGGTGGGCAACCCAGTCGTACATCGTCCTGTCGTTTTCGGAAGGATCGTGCCGGATATCAACCAGAAGAAATACTGCCTTAAGCTGCTTTGACTTATGCAGGTAGCGTTCAATCATTTTGCCCCATTTGCGCTTTTCTGACACCGGAACTTTTGCAAAACCATATCCGGGCAGATCGACAAAATACAGAGCCTGGTTGATATTATAAAAATTAATCGTCTGCGTTTTTCCCGGCTGGGAGGACGTCCTTGCCAGCGCTTTCCGGTTCATAAGCCCGTTAATTAACGACGACTTCCCTACGTTGGATTTCCCGGAAAATGCAATTTCCGGCAGGGTATTCTCCGGCAAAACGCTTGTAATACCGCATACCGTTTCCAATTCCACCTGTTTGATTACCATAACTGCCCCCTTACTGACGCTTTGTTTTTGACGCTGTTATTTGGGCTCTACAAGAGCTGTCTTTAACACGTCCTGCATGGTTTCCACATATACAATTTCAAGGCCCTGTTTGATTTCTCCCGTAATTTCATCCATATCCTTTTCGTTTTTCTTGGGCACACAAATAGTCTTTATCCCGGCGTTTTTGGCCGCCAGAGTCTTTTCTTTGAGGCCGCCAATCGCAAGCACGCGCCCGCGCAGGGTAATTTCCCCGGTCATTGCCACATCCGCCCTCACCTTCTGCCCGGTAATCGCGGAAATCATAGCGGTCGCCATTGTAATGCCCGCAGACGGGCCGTCTTTTGGAACGGCTCCTTCCGGAATATGGATATGAATATCATTTTCTTTAAAAAACGCTTTCGGGATTTTGTACTCCTCGCTGACCGAACGGATATAGCTGATACCTGCCTGGGCCGATTCCTTCATAACGTCCCCAAGCTGCCCGGTCAGGCGAAATTCCCCTTTGCCCGGCATAACGTTTACTTCAATTTCAAGCGTATCGCCGCCGACGCTTGTCCAGGCAAGACCTCTTACAATCCCGATTTCATCGGTTTTGCCCGCTTTGTCAAACGTATATTTTTCTTTGCCCAGAAATTGCGGCAGGTTCTTTTTGGTAACCGTGACCTTTTTCTTGCTGTCCTCGTATATTTCCCTGGCGGCTTTCCGGCAGATTTCGCCAATTTTACGTTCCAGGCTGCGCACGCCGGCCTCTTTGGTATACCCCCGGATCACCTGGGAAAGCGCCTCCTCCCGGATAATAAGCTGTCCTTTTTTCAGGCCGTTTTTCTTAAGCTGCTTGCGCACCAGGTGTTCCTTTGCAATGTGTATCTTTTCGTTCTCCGTATAGCTTGTGACCTCGATTAACTCCATCCGATCCAAAAGCGGCCTTGGGATATCCTGTGCGGAATTGGCCGTTGCAATAAAAAGCACTTCCGATAAATCCAGAGGGATTTCGACATAGTGATCGCGGAATTTATCGTTTTGTTCCGAATCCAGGACTTCAAGCAGGGCGGACGATGTATCCCCTTTATAATCGCTGCTAACCTTGTCAATCTCATCTAAGAGCATCAGCGGGTTTTTCACCCCTGCCATACGAAGCCCCGCGGCAATCCTTCCCGGCATAGCTCCCACATACGTGCGCCTGTGTCCCCGGATTTCGGCTTCATCACGGACGCCGCCCAGGCAGATGCGCACATATTTCTTATCGAGCGCTTTTGCGACAGACCTTGCAATGCTTGTTTTTCCGGTTCCGGGCGGGCCGACCAGGCAGATAATCGGGCTTTCGCCTTTGCTTGTAAGATTGCGCACCGCCAAAAATTCCAGCATGCGCTCCTTGACCTTTTCCAGGCCGTAATGATCGTCGTCGAGTACTTTGGCCGCATTCTTCAAATCCCGGTTATCCTTCGACGCCTTGTCCCATGGCAGCTCTAATATCGTTTCAATATATCCCCTGGCTACCGCACTCTCTGAGGAGTTGGAATTGATATTTTTAAACCGTTCGATTTCTTTTTGGATTTTCTCTTTGACGTCTTTTTTCGCTTTCAGTTTTTTTAACGCCAAAAAAAACTGATCCGCATCGGACGCGGTATTATCTTCCCCAAGTTCCTCCCGGATTACTTTCATCTGTTCCCGCAGCAGGTATTCCTTCTGATTCTGGTCAACCCGTTCTTTGACTTTGACCTGAAATTCATTTTTGATAGAAATAACATTGATTTCTTTTAACAGGATTTCCATCAGCCGTTCGTACCGTTCCTCTAAGGTAATGGCTTCCAGGTACTTCTGCCTGTCCTCATAATAAACCGATATATTGTTCGCTATCAAATCCATCAGCTTTTCAGCGTCTTTTGTTTCCGCAGTCTGCCGCAGAAACTCTTTGCCCAGCTTCGGGTTTAACGCCGCGTAACGCACATATGCTTCCTGGATTGCGCGGCGCATCCCCTCTTTGGCCTCCGGAGGATAAACGTCATGTTCCTCTTGCATACAGCTGATTTCCACTTCCAAAAATGCAGCCTGTTCCACAATGCCAAGCAGTTCCGCACGTCGTTCCCCTTCTACGAGAATACGCACAATGCCGTTCTGCATTTTAATCACCTGTTTGATTTTGGCAATTATCCCAACCTGGTACAGCCCTTCAATCTGCGGATCGTCTTCCTCGATATTCCGCTGCGTCACCAGGAATATATTCTGCTCTCCCATCATGGCTTCTTCTATGGCCCGGATGGATCTGCCTCTGCTCACGTCAAAATGCGCTATCATTCCGGGCAGAATCGTCATACCCCGCAGCGCCACCGCCGGGAGCGTCATCATTATGTCGCTCAATTTAAGTCCCCTTTCCAATCTGTTACAACCCTTCATACGGCCAGCTTATAACGACAGAGCTGCCGACAGTAAATATTACTGCGACAGCTCCCCTCCTAATGTGCGGCCTACGCACTTTTTGATTCTAATAAAAGTCCATCTTCTTCTATGGAATCAATAAATCCTTTTTCTTCTACCAGTTCTTTGCAAACCGTATAATCCGTTATATAATCATCCGACGGAATCGTATACATCAAATCCATCATGGCGTTTTCCATAATGGCGCGCAGCCCCCTGGCGCCCGTCTGCCGATCCATTGCCTTCTCGGCAATCGCTTCAATCGCTTCCTTCTCAAAATGCAAATCCACCCCATCCAGTTCAAACAACGCCTGGTACTGCTTTACCAGCGAGTTTTTGGGCTCTGTCAAAATACGCGCAAGCGCTTCGCGATCCAGCGAATCCAGCGATACGGTGACCGGTACGCGGCCGATAAACTCCGGGATTAACCCGAATTTGATAAAATCCTGCGGCATGGCATGCTTAAACGCCTCGCCTACGTTGATATCCCGCCTATCCCGGACCGTTGCGTTAAATCCAATGGACTTCTGATCCATGCGCCTTTCAATAATCTTCTCCAGGCCGTCAAAAGCGCCGCCGCAGATAAACAGGATATTCGTTGTATCAATCTGAATCAGTTCCTGCTGCGGATGCTTCCTTCCTCCCTGGGGCGGCACGGAAGCAACCGTCCCTTCTAATATTTTCAGTAAAGCCTGCTGTACCCCTTCCCCGGATACATCCCTGGTAATAGATACGTTTTCAGACTTCTTCGTAATCTTGTCGATTTCATCTATATAGATTATCCCATGCTGCGCGCGATCCAAGTCGTAATCGGCAGCCTGGATGATTTTCAAAAGAATATTCTCTACGTCTTCCCCTACATAACCTGCTTCTGTCAGCGTAGTAGCGTCCGCAATCGCAAAGGGTACATTTAAAATACGCGCCAGAGTCTGTGCCAGATAGGTTTTACCGGAGCCCGTAGGCCCTAACATTAAAATATTGCTCTTCTGCAGCTCCACATCCAGTTCCGCTCCCGCCAGAATCCGTTTATAGTGGTTATATACCGCTACCGACAATACTTTTTTGGCATTGTCCTGCCCGATCACATATTCGTCCAGGAATGCTTTCATCTCTTCCGGCTTTATCAGGTTGATCTCCTGTGCCGGGGGAGACGCTTCCACAGACGCTTCTTCTTCCTTTTCCATCTCTTCTTCGATTATTTCTGCGCAGATATCCACGCATTCGTCACAGATAAATGCCCCGCCGGGCCCTGCAATCAGTTTCCTGACCTGTTCCTGCGACCTCCCGCAAAAGGAACAGCGGATCCGTTCCCCGCCGCCTATGATATTTCTTCCTGCCATAGCTTCATTTTCACTCCATATAATTATTCCCGGTTCGTCAGCACAAGATCAATGATTCCATAATCTTTTGCTTCCTGTGCGGACATATAATGATCCCGTTCCGTGTCCGCAGCAATGATTTCATAGGGTCTTCCCGTATTTTCCGCAAGGATCTCATTTAAGCGCCGTTTGGTTTTTAAGATATTTTCGGCGGCAATTTCTATCTCGGTTGCCTGGCCTTTTGCGCCGCCGGAAGGCTGATGTATCATAATTTCCGCATTCGGAAGCGCCATCCGTTTTCCTTTTGTGCCGCCGGCCAGCAAAAATGCCCCCATGCTTGCCGCAAGCCCAATACAAATCGTAGACACATCGCACTTGATGTACTGCATCGTATCGTAAATTGCAAGCCCCGCCGTAACCACGCCGCCCGGAGAATTGATGTACAGCTGAATATCCTTGCCGGGATCTTCCGATTCCAAGAATAAAAGCTGCGCTACCGTCAGGCTTGCCGTCGTTTCATTCACCTCTTCTCCCAGGAAAATAATCCTATCTTTTAATAACCTGGAATAAATGTCATAACTGCGTTCCCCCCTGCTGGTCTGTTCAATGACATAAGGTACTAAACTCATATATTTTTGCCTCCTGCTTATTATGCCAAAACAGGCCAAAACCCATCTGGCCCTGACCTGTCCGGCAGTGGTTTACTTCGTCATCCTTATTCTTCCACCGCATGTTCCAAAATAAAATCCACGGCTTTCTGAACTGCATAATCCTTACGGATTGATTTCTCTTCTTCCTCGCCCATCTGCTCTTTTACTTTATCTGCTTCCATCCGGTACATTCCGGCAATCCGTTCAATTTCCTGTTCAAGTTCTTCATCTGTCGTCTGGATATTTTCTTCTTTTACAATCTGTTCGAGCACCAGGCTGCTCTGAATACGTTTCACGGCATCCGGCCTTATCTGCTCTTTTAACTTCTCTTCTGTAATACCTGATATCTGCAGGTACTGCTCAAATTCCAGGCCCTGGTATCTAATCCTCTGGGCAAACTCGTCAAGCATGATATCCACCTGCATCTCAATCATCGGTTCCGGAAGTTCCATTTCAGAAGCTTCCACGATTTTAGAAACCGCTTCGTTTTCTTTGGCGGATTTGGCTTCGGCTTCTTTTGACTTTGCCAGATCTTTACGGATATTTTCGCGGTATTCCTGCATGGTATCAAACTCGGATACATCCTGCGCAAATTCGTCGTCCAGTTCCGGAAGTTCTTTTATCCTGACTTCCTGAATCTTCACCTGGAATACAGCGGGCTTGCCGGCCAGTTCCTGCGCATGGTATTCTTCCGGGAAAACGACGTTTACTTCTACTTCATCGCCGCCTTTTTTGCCGATCAGCTGATCCTCAAACGTATCGATAAACGTATGGGAACCGATTTCCAACGCATGGTTCTCGTCGCTGCCGCCTTCAAACGCCACTCCGTCCACAAAACCTTTATAATCAATGACTGCCGTATCGCCTTCCTCAATCACGCGGTCTTCCGCCGTGATAATCCTCGCATTGTTTTCCTGCTCTTTTCTGATTACGTCGTCTATCTCTTCCTCGGTTACAGCCGTATCCACTTTAGAAACCAGAACGCCTTTGTATTCGCCCAGCTTCACTTCCGGCCTTACCGCCACTTCTGCCGTAAAAACAAACGGTTTGCCTTTCTCAAGCTGAACTACGTCAATTTCTGCGCGGGATACGATATCAAGGCCGCTCTCGTCCGCCGCTGGGCCGTAATTCTCCCGGATCAGGCGGTTTGCCGCGTCTTCATAAAAGATCTCCGGCCCATACATCCGTTCAATCATCATCCTTGGAACTTTGCCCTTCCGAAATCCCGGAACCCTTATCATATTCCTTTGTTTCAAATATACCTGCTGCAACGCTTCCTCTAACCTGTCCTCAGACACTTCAACCGTAAGCTTTGCCATATTTTTCTCTAAAGTTTCTACCTGTACGCTCATGCTGGCTGTTTCCTCCTTGATATATAGATGTACGCGGCCCCGCCCTGTTCAGACACGTTTCCGGCTGCGGCCATTCCCGTTTAAACCAAAACTGCCTGCGGCCCGATTCCGGCATATCCCAAAAAAAGGCATACTTTTACCGCTCGCAGTCATTTTGCTATTATAGCATATGCGTTTTTAAAAAACAAGTAATAAATTATACTATTTTTATATGGAAAGATTACTGCAGACTTCGAACTGGTATTCCGGTATGCTCTTTTCCATGGAAAGCGCTTCGTCAATATCAAAATCGACAAAATCACCGTGACGGTATGCCACAACACGGTTCGTCCTTCCCTCGCAGAGCAGGTCTACCGCATAAGCCCCCATAATGGACGCATATACGCGGTCTTTACAGGTCGGGCTTCCTCCCCGCTGCATGTGCCCCAAAATAGTCGCCCTCGTCTCAATCCCGGTCGCCGCTTCAATCCGCTTTGCCATGCTCTGCGAATAACCGATGCCTTCCGCATTGATGATAATATGATGCTGTTTGCCGCGCTTGCGGTTTTCTATAATATGGTTCACCAGCTTCTGTTCGTCGTAATCATACCGTTCCGGCAAAAGAATATCCTCCGCCCCGTTGGCAATTCCTGTCCAAAGGGCAATAAACCCTGCCCCGCGCCCCATAACTTCGATGATACTGCAGCGTTCATGGGATGTGGAAGTATCGCGGACTTTATCAATCGCTTCCATCGCCGTATTGACAGCCGTATCAAACCCGATCGTATATTCCGTACAGGCAATGTCTAAGTCAATCGTCCCCGGAAGCGCAACGGTATTGATGCCGTGTGAAGCCAGCTTCTGCGCGCCCCGGAACGAACCGTCCCCGCCGACTACTATAACGCCGTCAATGCCGTGCTTTCTGCAGATTTCAGCCCCAAGCTGCTGCCCTTCCGCAGTGGTAAACTCCTTACAGCGCGCCGTCTGTAAAATCGTACCGCCGCGCTGGATGGTATCGGATACGTCCCTTGCTTCCATATCAATGATTTCTTCCTGCAAAAGCCCTGCGTATCCCCTTTTGATCCCTTTTACCTTAACGCCCTTCCCCAGCGCCTCGCGGACTACCGCACGAATGGCGGCATTCATCCCGGGGGCGTCGCCGCCGCTGGTTAAAACGCCGATTGTTTTCATTTCGTTTGACATAACACGCATTCCTCCTCAATTTATCATAATATGCTGCACATTTTTTCCATTCACTCTATTTTAATATCTTTACCGCCGCTTTTCAATAGGCTTTTCCACAACTTTTACATTATTTTCCCCAAACCGCCCGGAAAGCGCCGCCAAAAGGGCGTCGTCAGCCAGCACGTTTCTGCTTGCCGGAAGCCGTTTCATAGCCTTTTCAGAAGAGATATAGACGACCACCGTATCTTTCCCGTCCGAGCCGGAAAGCATCTCGTAAAGAGCCGCTTCATTTGCACAAAAATCGGCTTTCTGCGCAAATTGGATCCACAGCTCCCGCCTGGCGTCTTCAAAAGAATACACTTTTTCACAGATCAATTTGCCGTTTTTTTCTTCCTCGGCGTTTACCCGGCCGCGCACAAATACTTTCGCCTCTTCGGAAAGCAGCGCCTGGTTCTTTTCATAATCCCTTGGAAACACAACGACTTCCACGGAACCGAGTAAATCCTCTATTGTAATAAACGCCATAACCTGATTTGTCTTGGTGTATTTAATCGTTTTTCCGGTAATCATCCCGCCCGCCATAACAGACTCGCCGTCTTTTACTTTGGTTTCCCCCGTCTCTTCGTCCAGCAGAAAATCCGCCGTGGTAGCGGTAATATTTTTGCGCCAGCGCTCCTCATATTCTTCCAGCGGATGACCGCTGACATAAATGCCCAAAACTTCTTTTTCAAAACCGAGCAGTTCCTCTTTTTCATATTCGCCTACGTTTGGCATGGAAATTTCGTATTCTTTTTTTTCTTCCTCACTGACCAGGTCAAACAGGCTTATTTGCCCGGCAACGGTGTTTTTGCGTTCTTGGACGATATGATCCATGATCAAAGGAAATACAAGCATTTTCTGCTTTCTAAAGCCTTCTAACCCGTCAAACGCCCCCGCTTTGATAAAGTTCTCCACCGCACGCTTGTTGACTTCCTTGCCGTCCATACGGGTAAGGAAATCTTTTAAGGAAGAAAACCTGCCCTGCGCGCGCCTGTTTTCCAAAATAGCGGCGATTACCGGGCGCCCCACGCTTTTGATGGCGGAAAGCCCGTAGCGGATCCGCCGCCCGGATACGGAAAAACCACTCTCGCCCTCGTTGATATCCGGCGGCAGAATTTCGATGCCCATCCGGCGGCAGGTTAAAATATATTCGGAAACCTTCGTTACATGATCCTGCACGGAAGTCAACAGCGCAGCCATATATTCTTCAGGGTAATAGTATTTTAAAAAAGCGGTCTGGTAGGCCACGACAGCGTAAGCCGCGGCGTGTGATTTGTTAAACGCATATTTGGCAAAATCAATCATTTCATCAAATATTTTATCGGCAATTTTTTCGTCGATGCCGTTTGCCACACAGCCCGCCACCTGCTCGTCCTGATTTCCGAACACAAAATTTCTGCGCTCCTGTTCCATAACGGACTGTTTTTTCTTGGACATGGCGCGGCGCACCAAGTCGCTTCTGCCCCAGGTATAGCCCGCCAAATCCCGGACGATCTGCATAACCTGTTCCTGATAGACAATACAGCCGTAGGTCGGCTCCAAGATCGGCTCAAGCTGCGGACAGTCGTAGGTGATCTGCCCGGAGTTGTTTTTCCCGCGTATATATGCCGGGATAAAATCCATAGGGCCCGGGCGGTACAGTGAAATACCCGCTATTACGTCCTCTATATTCTGCGGCTTTAACTCCTTCATAAAGCTTTTCATCCCGGCGCTTTCAAGCTGGAACACGCCCTCCGTCCTGCCCGTCCCAAGGGAATCAAATACGTCCTTATCGTCAAAATCAATCCGGTCGATATCCAGGGATACGCCGCGGTTCTTCTCCGCCATCCGTACGGCGTTTTGAATGACAGTCAGCGTTCGAAGCCCCAGAAAATCCATTTTCAAAAGTCCCAGTTCCTCAATCGTCGTCATCGTAAACTGGGTGGTAACCATACCGTCCGTACCTCTTGCAAGCGGAACGTATTCTTCCATCGGCTTCTGTGAAATCACGACGCCTGCGGCGTGGGTGGACGAATGCCTGGGCAGCCCTTCCAAGCGCTTTGACATATCGATTAAACGCGTCACGCGTTCGTCGTTTTCATACATGGAACGCAGTTCCGGATTCATCTTAAGCGCCCGGTCAATCGTAATGGAAGCCCCCGGTTCATTCGGGATGCTTTTGGCAATGTTATCCACAAACGCATACGGCAAGTCCATGACGCGCCCTACGTCGCGGATTACGCCCCTTGCCGCTAACGTACCAAACGTAATAATCAGCGTTACACATTCCTTCCCATATTTTTCCACTACATAGTCTATGACTTCCTGGCGTCTCTCAAAGCAGAAATCCACGTCGATATCCGGCATGGAAATTCGTTCCGGATTTAAGAACCGCTCAAAAATCAGCCCGTAGCGGATCGGGTCAATATTTGTAATCCCGGTGGTGTAAGAAACCAGGCTTCCCGCCGCGCTGCCGCGCCCCGGGCCTACCATAATGCCCTGCTCCCTGGCAAAACGGATATAATCCCACACAATCAGGAAATATTCAACATACCCCATATTTTTAATGACGCCAAGTTCTTCGTCGAGACGGGGCTTTAGGGTATCCGCACGGTCAGGATAGCGTTCCTTTAAGCCGTCATAACACAGCTTCTGTAAATATTCGAACGTTGTAAATCCGTCCGGTACGGGAAAATCCGGAAGCTTGGTATTCCCAAACTCAATTTCCACCTGGCAGCGTTCCGCTATTTTCTGGGTATTTTCCACTGCTTCTATGGCGTAGGGAAAAAGCGCCTTCATCTCCTCTTCGGATTTGACATAGTACTGGCCGCCTTCGTAACGCATCCTGTTTTCGTCGCTTAATTTTTTGCCGGTCTGCAGACAGAGCAGGATATCGTGGGGTTCGGCGTCCGCTTCGTAGGTGTAGTGTACGTCGTTGGTAGCCACCAGGGCGATCCCGGTATCCTTTGACAGGCGCAAAAGCTGCTGGTTAACCGTCTGCTGCTGGGGAATGCCGTGATCCTGCAGTTCCAAAAAGAAATTGCCTTCCCCAAAACAGGCGCGGTATTTATAAGCCGTTTTTTTTGCTTCCTCGTACAGGCCGCGCACCAGATACCGCTGCACTTCCCCGGCAAGGCAGGCGCTAAGCGCAATAATCCCTTCGTGGTATTGCCGCAGCGTTTCCATATCCACTCTCGGTTTATAATAGTAGCCGTCGACAAAGCCTTTGGATACAATTTTGACCAGGTTGGCGTAGCCCTGATTGTTTTCGGCGAGGAGCACCAGATGGTAATAGCGGTCTTCGCCGTGCGAGGTTTCCCTGTCAAAGCGGGAATTGGGGGCGACATAGACTTCGCAGCCTATTATCGGTCGGATCCCTGCGGCCTTGGCGGCTTTATAAAAGTCGATCACGCCGTACATTACGCCATGATCGGTAATAGCCGCAGCGTTCATGCCCAGTTCCTTTACTCTGGCAACATATTCGTTAATTTTGTTTGAGCCGTCCAAAAGACTGTATTCGGTATGGACGTGCAAATGGATGAATGACATGATATACTCCGTTTCTGTTTCTTTTGTCTGTTTTTATGCCAATGTGAACATGCATCCTGATTTATATCCAGTATACTCTCAGTGGACCAGTACTGCGTCCGGACAGAAATAAACCGCGGACTGATTACCTGTTTTCCCGTACAACCCTGCAGGGATTTCCATAAGCGATCACATTAGAAGGAATGTCTTTTGCAACAACGCTCCCCGCTCCAATCACAACATTGTCGCCGATGGTGACGCCGGGCAGAAGGATTGCGCCTCCTCCAATCCACACATTATCGCCGATAGTAACCGGAGCCGTTATTGTTTTGCAGAACGCAAAAGAGCCGTCCTCCTTGCATTCCCCGAACCGGTCCGCCGCATTTGCCGGATGAAAAGCAGTATAAATCTGAACATTCGGCGCTATCAGGGCATTGTCTCCGATTACAATTTTGTTGTCGTCTAAAAAAGTACAGTTCATATTCACTTCACAGTTATTCCCAAAATAAATATTGTTCCCATAATCCACATAAAACGGCGCGGTAATCCACAGGTTTTTCCCTCTCCCTCCCAGCAGTTCATTTAATATCCTCTCTTTTTCGGCCGCATCCGCAGAATTTGCCAAATTATAATCCCGCATCAGATCTTTGGCTTTATGCCACCTGTCCAGTAATTCCGGATCCCCGCAGTCATACAACTGTCCCGCTAACATTTTTTCCCGTTCTGTCATTCTGATTCCTCCTTATTTCTAAAAAATTTTTGTTTGTCCCTCTAGTACTGGTACTACAGCGAACGATATATCTATAAATCATTCCGGTATAATGCCGACACAAAAAGCTGTGGTAAAGGACTGCATCCCCCACTTAGCGTGACATTTGCGCCAAATA
>OFGG01000919.1_pt1 | contig 21988 bp, 19 predicted proteins | sample 1521701 | NCBI WGS metagenome assembly OFGG01 (sample SAMEA3504081, study PRJEB24116) | mouse gut metagenome | biome: mouse gut; feature: mouse-associated habitat; material: faeces | place: Denmark | collected 2011
TTACCGAGCGTGAGTATTGGGCGAAGCGGAAAGGACAAGCCGCACTGGATAAAGAGAACGCTTCCCTTGCCGCCGCAGATGACCCGCCCAAAGTCACAAAATTTGAAACCGACAAGGAGAAGCTACGGCGCACAATCCGCACCGCCCTGTCCTCTGCCGTTTCCTTTTCGCGCTGGTTTTACTCCCAATTTTTGCAGACATCCACCCAGTCTATGGGTCTGGAATACTGTTGTAACTCTGGAATTGTAAGCTCTATCGCACTATTAGAACTTCCACATGCTGGAAAAACGGTTTCGAATCGTTTCAGCGATATATCAAGATATACTTTCACATCTTTATTTACTGCAAATGGACATACTCCACCCACGGCATGTCCAACCATCCGTTCTACTTCTTCTGGTGAAAGCATCTTTGCTTTCAGACCAAATTGTGCTTTGTACTTTGCATTGTCAATCTTTGCATCTCCTGCCGTTACCACTAGAACTGCATCACCATTTATCATAAAGGAGAGCGTCTTTGCTATCCTTTGCGGCTCACAATGCAGTGCCTCAGCAGCAAGTTGCACGGTTGCACTAGATACTTCAAATTCCTGAATATTCTCTTCCAGCCCATATGCTCGAAAATAGGCTTTTACTCTTTCTATTGACATATTTCCTCCTATTATAAATCGCTGCGCGATAGCTCTTAAGGGTAAAGTCTCTTCGCATTTAGATCTCTACCTTAAGTTCTGCTTCTTCTTCTGCTTGCTTTTTAAAGTCCTCTATTTGATCTTGATCCAATATTGGCAAATCTCCTAATGATTTAACGCCAAATGTTCTTAAAAATTCTTCTGTTGTTCCAAAAAGGAGCGGCCGCCCCGGCGCATCAAGCCTTCCAAGCTCTTGTACCAAATTAAATTCTACCAGTCGGTTTACAGCATGTCCACAGCTTACCCCTCGTATTTTTTCTACTTCAAGTTTGGTTACAGGCTGTTTGTAGGCGATAATTGATAATGTCTCAAGCAGCGTCTCTGACAATACATACTTTCGCGGCGCTTTTGCTACCTTTATCAAATACTCATACAATTCTGGTTTGGTGCATAATTGAACTGCGTCAGCCAGCTCCACAATATAAATGCCTCTGTCCTCTTCGCTGTACTTTTTGTTCATTTCAGCAACTATTTTTCGTATTTCTTCTTCTGATACTTCCAGTACATGGCTAAGTTTGGAAATCTCCACAGAGTCCCCCATTGCAAAAAGCACTGCCTCAATTACTGATATCATCTTTTTTTCATTCATAATTGACCTCTATTCACGCATAGACAGCATAAAAACCTATGCTGCAAGACTGGATATAATAATGATTTCCGCAAACGTTCCCTCCTGCTCTATGGAAATCACTCCCTGTTTCATCATTTCTAATATTGCCATAAAAGTTACAATCACCTCCATTTTGCTTCCCTGCTTTTCAAGAAGGTTTCTAAAACTAAACTTTTTATGATTCTTCACATATGCTTCTATGTAACTCTGTTTTTCTTCCAGATTAATTTCATCTTTTTCAATCTTACCAAATCGGCTTCGGATAGGGTCTATTTTATCTTCTTGACGCTTAATTATGGATTTGAAGATTTCATGGAGTTTTGCAAGGTTTATGTCTCCTACCAGTTCCGTATAATCTATTGGATACTTGTAGTCTGCTACTTCCTTTGGAAGCATTGGCTTTTTATACCAGCTTTTTGCCGCATCAACCTGCTTGTCTCTCAACTCAAAAGCCATATATTTATACATTTTATATTCCAAAAGCTTTTGTACAAGCTCTGCTCTGGGATCTTCTTCCTCACCTTCCTCATTTACCGTTTTGGGCAGCAACATTTTGCATTTGATATCAAGCAGCGTGGCGGCCATCACGAGAAATTCACTCATAATATTCATATCTTCTGTCTGCATATTTTTAATATAGTCCAGATACTGCTGTGTAATAACTACAATTGGAATATCATAAATATCTATTTTATTCTTTTCTATCAGATAAAGCAATAAATCCAACGGCCCCTCAAACACATCAAGCCTAACAGACAAACTCATACATACTCCTCCTTTTTTAATCGCTTCGCGATGTCAAAGCCATATGTTTCTCAACCACTATGCATTCTTACGGACTGAACTGTTATCCTGTTTATTGAATCTGTGGATTTCAGGCATACTTTTTCATAGAAATATCCACAATCTGCTGGCACAGGTCTACGAAATTAACGCCTTCTGCGGCTGCTTCCTGCGGAAGCAACGAGGTCGGTGTCATACCAGGCAGTGTATTGGCCTCAAGACAATAGAAATTAAAATTATTGTCCATGCGAAAATCCATTCTGGCATATGCTTTGAGCCGAAGGGATCGATATACCGTCTCTGCACAAGACTGCATCGCCTTTGTCACATTTCCGTCCAATTCTGCCGGACATGTTTCGACCGCTGAACCCGCCTGATACTTGTTCTTGTAATCATAAAAACCTACTTTGGGTGCAATCTCTATAATCGGAAGTGCTCTTCCGTCCATCACGCCAACGGAAAATTCCCGCCCATCTATGTACTGTTCAATAATCACTCTATTTTCCAATAAAAATGCCTTTTCAAGCGCATCTTTAAGCTGTGCTCTGCTATCTGCTAGGTATACGCCCACGCTAGATCCGCCGCAATTAACTTTTACCATACATGGATAAATATTCCAAGCATCAAGGATCTGCGTTTCATCCTTATTCACCGTTATTCCTTTTGGCGTTGGTATCCCATATTTTGTAAACAGCGCTTTTGATATTGCTTTATCCATGGCAAGCGCACTTGACAGATAATCTGTTCCTGTATATTTGATATCTAGCAAATCAAACATTGCCTGTATTTTTCCATCTTCCCCATTTTGTCCATGAAGCGCCAGAAACACAATGTCAGCCTGAAAACAAATTGCAATCACATTAGGTCCTATCGCACATTCTGGATTCCCCTGCCGCATTGCTTTTATTTCGCCTATGTCAGGGTTATTTTCAGAAATGGAGCCTATATTTTCACTCCAATCCCTATCCTGTGCAAAGATATCTGTTATTTCTCCCTCATATCCAAGATACAAATCAAGGAGCACCAGTTCATGCCCCTTTTCTTTCAGTGCCTTGTAAATCATAGACCCTGTAACAAGAGAAACATCCCGCTCGGTACTCGTGCCTCCTGCCAAAACCACGATTTTCATATTGATAAACCTGCCTTTCTAAAATTCAGCTCCACGCTGTCTGCCCCCACAAAACAAATCCCGTTCCCATTGAGCCCCTATATATTGTATGGTATTCTCAATGATAACGGTATATTCCTGACAATGTGCCGCTCTGCCGCCTTTTGGTGCATCATTTTTGATACACCAAAATCAGCACTGGCAGCAAAAAGATTCTTTTTATCTCTGAATCCTATTTTTATGACTTTAGGAACTGTAGAAAAATAACTGACACATCTTGACTTGTCTATTTCTCCGATTGTGCATGCCAAAAAGCCTCGCCGTAGCTCGCTACGCCTGCGTTTTTTGACATACACCCTCGAAAAAATATCCTGCGCAATCTGTATCACTTATTTTCCTACAATTCCTAAGTTTTCAGATGATGTGAGTCAGGTAAAGCATTTAGAAGGAAAGACGGTCGTTTTATTCTTTCCGGAGAGCAGTATTCGTACAAGAGTAACCTTTGAAAAAGGAATACATGAGTTGGGCGGGAATACGATTCTTTTTCCGCCAGAGGCACTTGATAAAAAAGAGAAAATCCAGGAATACATAAAAGCCTGCGTTTACCGTGGAGATATTTCAGTATAACATTGTTTTGTCCCCGCGTCTGTGTTATACTAAATAAAATTAGCGTGAACCTGCCATCTCTGAGCCGTGCAGGCAAGGACAAATCCTGTCATGCAAGGTTCAATGAGATGCTGCAATGCATATCACCGGTATCAGGACAGAAGGTGCTGGCTTTTTGGAGGAAAAATGAAACATGGAATATCTCTTGATGTACAAAGACATACAGGTATTCAGGTTCGACATGAAGACACGCGAGATTGAGTTGCTAAATGGGAACTATATCCCAATCTGCATCAGACGCCAAGACGGCAGATACACTTTTGACAGCGTCAGGAAGTTTTGTTCCCTGCGGGTTCTCTCGATGAACAGAGTCTATTGCAAGGAGATTTTGACCTCCTGCGGCGTAGATGACCAGTCCGATGTGAGTATCAGTATTATCAGCAGGGCGTTGAGCTACCGCGATAACTACTGGATTAAATCCGTCATCTCGCAGGAGAGCTGGGGCAGCGTAAATCTGTATGCCAACCGTTTTTCAGCGCAGGTTGCACAGGTTGCGCTGACGGGGGTTGTGGATACAATCGAGCTGGGGGATAAATTGTATACAGGTGAGCTGTGCAATAAGGGCACCAAACCCAAGTGTTATCTTCACCGCGACCAGCAGATTCTTCTGTTTAAGGAGGAAACTGTAGATGAAATCCGCTCGGAGATTGTGTCTGCTGTGATTGCGTCGGTGCTGGGTTTGAAAAGCCCGACACGGTACTGGTATGAGAGAATCTATGAGCGGGATTGTTCCGTATGCAAGATTTTAACCTCTGAAAATAGTGAGCTGGTCCATTACAGGGACATTATGAGCTATCATAATGAGGTCACGATGTCTTACAAGTCATCGAGTTATCAGTTTTTGATGGCGTTGGACGCGGAACAGTTTATCTTAATGCAGATTATGGACTATATCACGTTGAATATTGACAGAAACAGGGATAATTTTGGCGTCGAGATGTGCAACAATGAGATTGTCGGCTTGTATCCGGTGTATGACCATGATTCCTGCTTTAAAGGAAAGGGAACCAATGGAATCTATTTTCCTACAGGAATTACGTTTCATCAGACAATCCAGTATCTAAAGTCGCTGCACGAATACGATTTGGTCAAGAAAAAGGTAAGTAAAGCGATAGCATATTTTAGCACGGGCGCTTTTCAGGATATTTTTTTAAAAATGAAATCCTTGGAGACGTATAAGCTGATGATAAAGCGGCTAAAAATATTGTATTAAAGTATTGTATTGAATATTTTAGAATATGAAAGCATTTGCCAGACGAGAGAAGGGCAGATGCTTTTTTGGTGTGCGGGAAGTATAAATTTAATGTTTTACGGCAGAATATTCTTATATTTTAGAACATTCGGTGAAATCAAGTGACAGACAGGAGGCTATTTCGTGGAAAATAATACATCAAAAAATCAGGCGCTCGGCAAATCGAGCGTGTCGTATGGCAGCCCCGTGCTGATTATGGGCAGCGGCTCTGTGGTGGGGCAGATGGAGAATGAGGGACCGTTGTCCGGCAGCTTTGACAAGGTCAGTGAGGATAAGAATGATATGTTCGGCGCGGATTCATGGGAGAAGGCAGAGAGTGCGCTTCAGAAGGAGGCAGTGGCGCTCACCTTGTCCAAGACGGGGGCGGAGGCAGGCGATATCCGTTACTTGTACGCAGGCGATTTGCTCGGACAAAATATCGCAAGCTCTTTTGGGCTTGTGGATTATAATATTCCGCTGTTTGGGCTTTATGGTGCATGTTCGACCTGCGGGGAATCGTTGTGTCTGGGGAGTATGAGCGTGGCGGCAGGGTACGCGGAGCGCGTGATCAGCCTGACCTCGAGTCATTTTGCGAGCGCGCAGAAGGAGTTCCGCTATCCGCTCGAGTACGGCGGACAGCGCCCGCTCTATGCATCTTGGACCGTGACGGGCAGCGCAGGATTTTTGCTGCAGCACATTCATGCATCAGGGAAGTCCGTGTCCGGCAAGACCATCAAGAACGAGTACGAGGGCAAGTATCGGAATAAAGTGGGCATCACCGGGGTTACAGTCGGGCGGATTGAGGATTTCGGCATTAAAGATTCTTTTAATATGGGCTGTGCGATGGCGCCGGCTGCGGCGTGGACGATTGCGGGGAATCTGAAAGATTTTGGCAGAAAGCCGCAGGATTATGATGCCATCTTTACAGGGGATTTGGGCAGCGTCGGGCAGCAGGCGCTGTTTGAACTGCTCTCGCAGGAGAATATAGATATCAGCGACAGACACTATGACTGCGGCTTATTGATTTATGATACAGAGAAACAGGACGTACACGCGGGCGGAAGCGGATGCGGATGCTCGGCGGTCGTGCTGTCGGCGCATATTCTGCCTAAACTTGCCAAAGGAGAATGGAAGCGGATATTGTTTGTGCCAACAGGGGCGCTGCTCAACAAGACATCTTTTAATGAGGGGCAGAATGTACCGGGAATCGCCCATGGGGTAGTGATAGAGTCACTCGCATAAGACGAAATTGTGAGAAAATTCAGACGAAAGAATGAGTTGTATAAATTGTTTGAAAAATTCAGAAAATAGTCTAAATTTTTTCGCAAATAGTTCGATATAATATACAAGGGCAGTTAACATAGATAAATGCCATAAGTAAACACCATAAGTTCAAGACTTATAAATGATCTTAACATGACGGTGCAGAAGGAGGGGTTCTGCACGGCATATATAAGGGAAAGGAGCGTCTATGGAGGTAAGAAATGCAAACATTGCCCTGACGAACAGGGCAGCGGCAGCAATCGACAACTCTGGATCGAACGGCAAGGGGCAGCAGCATGCGATGAAGGTAAACAGCACTGTTCCCGAGGAGAACCAAGAGCTTGATGACGAGTCTGTGATGATCTCGATCTCGGCAGCCGGTCTCAAGCGCAGTATGCAGCTGGAGAAGCAGGCAGAGAAGGAAGAGGACGAGGCAGAGAGCGATGAGGAGAGCTTTAACGGCGAGACAGAGCTTGAGGACATGATGAAAAAGATGGAGGGGCTTTCAAGTCAGGTCATCAACGGACATTTTTCGATTTCGGACAGATTGAATTTTAATACCGAGATTGAAAAGCTCACCAATGAATTAAACCGTATGAGCGACGGGAACACTACAGTGACAAAAACAGGCTGTTTTCAGCTATCACAGAAGATTTCGTCGCTGACGCGCAGCATCAGTGATGCGGCGGTTTACCGTAACAGTGCGCGCACAATTTTTATGGTCAACTCAAAACAACCCGCGAAGCCGACGAACACACGGGTTGACATTATGTTATAAAGTTCGATATCCTTAAAAAGCCGGGAAAGATTCTCGGTTTTTTTGTCTTGACATTTTTTGTCTTGACATTTTGGACAGTTTGGCACAAGATACTATATAAGGAAGTGAGATATATGCGCAAGATGGATTTCAAAATGGAGCGTCCCGGACAAGTGAAGGAGGGCGACTGCGTCACCGTCACAGAGGGCGTTCTGCCGAGCAATTATTATTATACCATCAATCCGGCAGTCGCGATGTCGGGAAATATCCCATTTCGGGACAGGCTTCAGTCCAAGAGCGGCACAGTCGTCTCCGTGGAGGAAAACACGAGAGGATACTATGTCACAGTGGCATTTGACGAGCCGGAGGTGTAACGAGGAAGATTTCAAAAGTGGAAAACAGGAGGAGAATATCATGAGAAAAATAAGTACAGACAAGGCACCAGCAGCGATTGGCCCCTACTCACAGGCGGTTCTTGCAGGAGATTTCCTGTATGCATCCGGGCAGATTCCCATCAACCCGGCGACGGGGAATGTGGAGGCAGAGGGCATCACCGCGCAGGCAGAGCAGTCTATGAAAAATGTGGGCGCGATCTTGGCGGCAGCGGGCGCAGACTATGACAAGGTGGTTAAGACGACCTGTTTTTTGGCGGATATTCAGGATTTTGCAGCGTTTAATGAGGTTTATGCGAAGTATTTCACACAGAATCCGGCAAGAAGCTGCGTGGCAGTGAAGGATTTGCCAAAGGGTGTGCTCTGTGAGGTCGAAGTGGTCGCATATCTAGGGGAATGAAGATCTGGGAGTGAGGTACGTTGAGGACAAAGAACATTGTGTTGATCGGGATGCCCGGAGCAGGCAAGAGTACGATCGGTGTGGTGCTCGCTAAAAATATGGGAATGGCATTTGTGGATTCGGATCTTGTCATACAGGAGCAGGAGGGGAAGAAGCTGCATGACTTGATACAGGAGTACGGGCTTGACGGGTTTCTTGCGATTGAGGGCAGGGTAAACGCATCGCTGCATCCCAAAACGGCGGTGATCGCGACTGGAGGAAGCGCGGTCTACCATGAACAGGCGATGGACCATCTGCGCAGCATTGCCACAATCTGCTATCTGAAATTATCGTACGAGGGCATCAGGGAACGCCTAGGGGACCTTGCGGAACGTGGCGTGGTACTTCGGGAAGGCGAGACTTTGCGCGAATTGTATGATGAGCGCGTGCCTTTATATGAAAAATATGCCAATCTGACGATTGAGTGTGAAAACAAAAATATCCGCGAGATTGTCATGGAGCTTGCGAAGCGGTTGAAATAGAATAAAATATAAAAAAAGCCACATACTATTTCCAAACAAACATCAATAGGAAAGGTATGTGGTTTTATGATGATGGATTATATCAATGCATTTTGGGTCGGAGGCGTTGTCTGTGCCCTTGCCCAGATTTTTCTGGACCGCACAAAGATGCTGCCCGGGCGTGTGATGGTGCTGCTTGTCTGCACAGGGGCAGTGATCAGCTTCTTTGGCTGGTATGAACCTTTTGCAGAATACGCGGGCGCGGGCGCGAATGTTCCCCTTCTGGGCTACGGAAATATCCTCATGAAAGGCGTGAAGGAGGCAGTTGACAAGGATGGCTTTATCGGACTGTTCAAGGGAGGCTTTACAAACGGTGCAGTGGGGTGCAGCGCCGCGCTGATTTTTGGATATCTGGCAAGTCTTGTATTCCGTTCTAAAATGACCAAGGCATAATCTTTTTATGCACAGACCCGCACGGGTTTTAAATTCGTTCCTCGAAATCGAGTCCAAAGCTGGACAAGAGCTGGCGCACATAAGCGTCCCACAAAGTTTCTGCACTCTTGTCCATGACAAAGGTGGTAAAGGAGCTGCCAGTGATGCAGGTCACTTTCCCGTTGTCATAGCGGATATTGAGGACGAGTGAGCGAATCAGGCTGGCTGCAACTCCGCATTCTGGATTTGCAGCTATTTTTTCAATCATCTCAGGTGCAGCGTGAAGCACTACCTTGAAGGATACAGGCGTCTTTTTGCCCTTGATGAGCTGGAAGCAGAAGGAGCGGATGTCCTTCCAGGAGGAAAAGACGGCGGACTGATGATTGTGTTCAAGCTGCGCCCACTCCTCACTGCTGTAAAAGTCCTTGACAAGATGCCCGTCAATGTGGAAGGTATTGTAGGTGGTGATCACAGCCTCCTCCACCAGAAAAGAATCAAACTGCTCGGACAAGAGCAGCGCGTTCATAATATTTTTGGTAATCTTAATCTCTAGTGCAATCATGATGTTCTCCTTTTTCATGCGAGCGTATACTTTAGTATACTGGTATTTACAGGAAACTTCAAGTTTTGGCAGCAAGTTTTTGAGAAAAGTGCTTTTCAAATAATGTGATATATGATAAGATAATACATAGTTATGGATACTAGATAATATAGTTTTGAGAAATGAGAGGTAGACACCGATGAGATATAAGATAGTTGTTGACAGCTGCTGCGAACTGCCGCAGGATTTAAAAAACGACGAGCGGTTTGAGATTGTGCCGCTGACGCTGATCGTGGGGGATTGTTATGAGAAAGAGGACAATATGGCGTTTGACCAGCGGGAGTTTCTCGACGCAGTGGCATCCTGTCCGGAGTGCCCTAAGTCCGCATGTCCTTCACCGGAGAGATACCGCACGGCATACGAGACAGAAGCAGAACGTGTGTATGTAGTTACGCTCTCCTCAAAACTCAGCGGTAGTTACAATAGCGCTGTTCTTGGGAAAAATCTGTATCATGAAAAGTATGGGGAGAAGGACATTTATGTCATTGATTCCAAATCGGCTGCCTGTGGAGAGACGCAGATTGCCTATAAAATTATGGAGTTGGAAGCGCAGGGGCTTGCGTTTGAGGAGATTACAGCGCAGATAGAACAATTTGTAAAAGAGATGAACACCTATTTTGTGCTGGAAAATCTGGATACGCTGCGGAAAAATGGCAGGCTTTCTGGCGTCAAGGCGCTTGTGGCCTCCACGCTTAATATCAAGCCGGTAATGGGCGCAGATGATGGCAGCATCATTCAGCTCGGGCAGAGCATCGGAATGAAAAAGGCGCTGGCAAAGATGGCGGAGACCGCGATTGCGGAAGCTGTGGAGGCGGGGAAGAAACGGCTGATGATCACGCACTGCAACAATCTCAAGGCAGCGGAGTGTGTGCGCCGCCACATTGAGGAGAAGCTGCATTTCAAGGAGACACTGATTCTGGACGCCGCCGGGGTGAGCAGTATGTACGCCAATGACGGCGGCGTGATCGTTACGATTTGACATTATGCCTGCTCGTCGATTTCCTGTTTCATCCATTTGTATTCCCGGTAGCGCAAAAGTGATATTTTTAACTCTTTGTTGTCCTGCATCACCAGCGCGACAGGCGTGACGGTGTTCACATATTTAAAGTTGGCGATACTATTTTTATTGACACGTTCAAATTCTTCATACGGTTCAAAAATCTGGCGGAGTTCATCAATTTTTTCATCGACATCAATGGTGGTGTTGTCCGTCAGATACAGCGTACAGGTGCGGGCGCCCTCGAGGGCGTACAGTATCATGTATTTGGGCACATGAATGAGCACGGAGTTCTTATGTACGCTGATGGAAACCACATGCCCGGAGACATTGGCGTCGCCCAGCGCCAGAAATTCGGGCAGGGGGTCTGGGATATATGGTTTTCTGGCGTGCACCACATAGTCTGGCAGGTCTGGAATGGCGGTGTAGTCAATCTTGTCCGAATACAGGACCAGCGGTGCATGGTAGCCCATTTCTTCTAAATGTTCCAAGATAAATTCTACGATGCCGGGCTCGGAACTCATGTCCATAAAAATCAGGTTATACTTTAGGGGATTGGCGAGAAAGTGCATCTTCTCGCCGTAGGAGTCCACATACAGGATATTTGGCGTGCCGGCACGCTTGTCGGATTCCCTCGAGAGCAGCCGCTCTAAATGCTTGCGGTCTGCTACATTATCATCACATATTGCTACATGCATAATCTGTTTACACCTCTTTTATCACAATTTCTTGATTAAAATTTTTGTCACGGTTTTTCCACGTTTCTATCTATATGGTATCAGTCTGCACAATGCAGATGTTCTGTATGTTTTTTATTCTATTGGAATATATACAAAAGATATCGAGATGAAAGTGAAAATATTTGTTAATATTACTATAATAGCACAATCGTCGTGTGCAAAACAAGTGTTAATTATGAACTATTTTTCAGAATTTTTTCAAGCCATTTGCGTCTAAAGATTTTCGATATTTTCCGGGCGTGATGCCGATATTTTTGTGAAATTGTCTGCAAAAATGTTCTATGTTTTTGTAGCCGCACTGCTCTGAAATCTCTGAAATGCTATGTTCTGTGTAGGCGAGCAGATCTTTTGCCTTGCGCAGCCGTAAGTCAATGACATCGTCCATACAAGAGATATCGAACTGCTGTTTGTAAAGCGTTTGTAAATGTCCCATGCTTAGATGGAGCTGCCGCGCCATTTCACGGACACTCCACGGAAACTGCGGATTGTTGGAAATCTGCCGCCGCAGCATCAGCAGTTCATGGTCGTGGGAGGAGGCGGCATGGTGCAGCACATCATCGCGCAGCTTTAAGAACAGAATGCGCAAAAGATAAGAGATTGTCGGATTGTCATTGGCGTCGGTCTGTGCGGCGGCATCTTCTGCTTTTGCATAATGGTACATTCGGGAAGTTCCTGTCCACAGCGAAGTCTCCCATGTGAGCAATTGCATGAGATTATGACAATATTCCGGGTCCGAGATTTGAAACGGACAAGTCGTCAGGGGAAAATTCCTGACAAAGGTTTCATCTGATGAGAAACGAATCCAGTCGTCACTGTAAAAGTCGGTGCACGCACTGTACCAGATCGGCGTGTGCGGCGGGTAGAGCATGGCGCAGTGTGCAGGGTATTCTTCAATCGCTCCGTTGATGCAGAAGCGGGCAGGCGTGTGGGTAATCAGCAGCAGATAGCAGTCATAGCCCTCTGCAATGTCAAAGACAAAGTCCGCAGTGTGCTGCGCATCGTACCCAGTGAAATGAATATAGTTCATAAAAATCTCCATTCTTACCAAAATCTGCGAATTTGGGCGTAAGCACAAATTTGCCGTGTGAAAAATAAATTTTTCACACTATGTACCCTCCCATAAAATGCTGTTTAGAATCAACTATTACAATGAGTATAGCAGATTTATCAGATTAGTACAATCGTAGGATATATCAAAAAGTTGTGAGTAAATATCATTGTATGGAAACAGGGTGTGATTTATAATAATGTATACTTATGACAATATTTTAAATCAAGAATGAGGAGGAACACAGGATGGAGCTGGTTCAGAATAAAGAATTGACGGCAGCGTACCGCAGACGCGCAGAGGAACTTGTCGCACAGATGACCTTGGAGGAAAAAGTGATGCAGACAATGCATCATGCTCCCGCGATCGAACGGCTTGGCATCAAGGCGTACAACTGGTGGAATGAGGCGCTGCACGGCGTGGCGCGCGCGGGCACAGCGACCGTTTTCCCGCAGGCGGTCGGCATGGCGGCAGCGTTTGACGAGGAGTTGATGGAGCAGGTGGGCGATGCGGTCTCCACAGAGGCGCGGGCAAAGTTTGTCATGCAGCAGGAGGGGGACGATGAAGACATTTATAAGGGACTGACGTTCTGGGCGCCCAATGTCAATATTTTCCGCGACCCGCGCTGGGGAAGGGGACATGAGACGTTTGGCGAGGACCCCTATCTGACCAGCAGGCTTGGCGTGCGCTATATTATGGGTCTGCAGGGGCATGATGAGAAGTATCTCAAGACAGCAGCGTGTGCCAAACATTTTGCGGTGCACAGCGGTCCTGAGGATGTGCGTCACAGCTTCGATGCATGCGTGAATGAACAGGATTTGCGGGAAACTTATCTTCCTGCATTTCAGGCATGTGTGCAGGAAGCCGGTGTGGAGACGGTGATGGGTGCTTACAATCGCACAAACGGGGAGCCGTGTTGTGGAAGCGGGCGTCTTTTGAGAGATATTTTGCGAAAAGAGTGGGGATTTGAGGGACATGTGACCTCGGACTGCTGGGCGATCAAGGATTTTCATGAGCAGCACTGCGTGACGGCGACGCCGGTGGAATCCGTCTCCCTTGCCATGAACAATGGGTGTGACTTAAACTGCGGCTCTTTATTCCTGTATCTGGAACAGGCAGTGAAGGAGGGGCTGGTGGATGAGAAACGGCTGGACGAAGCGGGGGGGAATCTGTTTACCTCGCGCATGAAGCTGGGCGTGTTTGATGAGAAAGGGGAGAATCCATATGACAAGATTCCCTACACGGTCGTGGATTCGCCCAAGATGCGCAGGCTGAATGAACAGGTGGCAGAGCGCTGTGTCGTTCTGCTCAAAAATGACAACCAGATCTTGCCGCTGCAGAAGGAAAAACTACATACCATCGGCGTGATCGGGCCAAACGCTGACAACCGCAGGGCGTTAGTTGGAAACTATGAGGGAACCGCATCGCGCTATGTGACCGTGCTTGAAGGCATTCAGGATTATGTCGGGGACGAGGTGCGCGTGCTCTATTCAGAGGGCTGCCATCTGTACAAGGACAGGACAAGCGGGCTTGCGCAGGAAAATGACCGTGCCTCTGAGGTGCGCGGCGTGTGCAGGGAGAGTGATGTCATCATCGCGGTGATGGGGCTGGATGCTTCGCTTGAGGGCGAGGAGGGCGACACTGGAAATGAATATGGAAGCGGGGACAAGCCGAACTTAAATCTGCCCGGTTTGCAGCACGATATCTTAAAAATTGCAAAAGAGAGCGGAAAGCCAGTGATTTTGGTGCTTTTGACAGGAAGCGCGATGGCGGTGACATGGGAGGACGCGCATCTTGACGCGATTCTGCAAGGCTGGTACCCGGGGGCGCAGGGCGGCGCGGCAATCGCCAGAATTTTGTTTGGGGAGGCAAATCCAGAGGGAAAACTTCCGGTAACATTTTACCGCACGACAGAAGAGCTTCCAGCGTTTGAGGACTATTCCATGAAGGGAAGAACATACCGCTATATGAAACAGAAGGCGCTGTATCCGTTTGGCTATGGGCTGTCGTATACCACGTATTCCTATGAGAATGCAAAACTTGTGTCCGATGACATCTGCGGGGAAGCAGGCGTGATTCTGCGTGCAGAAGTGAGAAATACCGGAGTGATGGACGGCACGGAGACGGTTCAAATCTATGTCGGTCTGGAGCGGGACGAGGCGCCGAATCCGCAGCTGAAAAAGATTGTGAAGGTGCCCTTAAAGGCAGGTGAGTCCAAGCAGATTGAGGCAGTGCTGCCAAAGGAGGCATTTATGCTCTATGATGAAAAGGGTGAGCATGTATTGTATCCGGGAACCTATCATATTTATATGGGCGGTTCGCAGCCCGACGCGCGCAGTCTGGAGCTGACCAAGAAGGAAGTGTGTCATTTTACGGTATCATTATAAATGGATATTCTGAATAGCGTTAACTGAGAGGAATACAGATGAATACTTTTACGATATTCGAACAAAAAGCACCTGAGAACAAGCCTGCGCAGCTATTGATTGAGACGCAGGCGTATGAGGGCATAAAGCGGATAGGCGCGCGCGTGGCGTGTGACATTGGGCTGGTGGCAGGCGTCGAGCCCGCGCTGATCACCGCGCCAAACCAGTGTGAAAATGACAGAGTTGTCATTTTTGCCACGCTCGGGAAAAGCCCGTTTCTGGAGATGCTGGAGGCATCGGGCAGATGGAGCGGCGCACAGATTCAGGGGAAGCGGGAGGTATACCAGATACAGGTTGTGAGCGCACCATTTCCTCAGATGCCATCTGTGAAGGAGGCATTGGTCATCGCGGGCAGTGACAAGCGGGGAACCATCTACGGCATGTTTCGGCTGTCCGAGTTGTGCGGGGTGTCGCCATTGGTTTACTGGGGAGATGTGTCTCCTGAGAAAAAGGACACGGTGAGAGTGTCTGTCGGGGACGGGATTCTCTCCAAAGAGCCCTCCGTAAAATACCGCGGCTTTTTTATCAATGATGAGTGGCCTGCTTTTGGAAACTGGTGTATGGAGACATTTGGCGGCGTCAATGCCAAGGCATATGAGGAGATTTTTATCCTGCTGCTGCGCCTCAAAGGCAATTATCTGTGGCCTGCCATGTGGGACTCTGTCTTTTCGGAGGAGGGACCGGGGCTTGCGAGCGCCGAGCTTGCGGACATGTACGGCGTTGTCATGGGTACCTCGCACCACGAGCCGCTCTGCCGCGCCGGGGAGGAATGGCAGCGGATTTACCAAAAATACGGCGAGGACAACACGTGGAGTTTTTTGTCAAACAAGGAGGCCATCACAGAATTTTGGAAGGACGGCATCTTGCGAAACAAGCCGTATGAAAATGTGATTACGATTGGAATGCGTGGAGAGAGCGATTCGCTGCTGCTGCCAGAGGACGCAGGGCTTGCGGACAATGTGCAGGTAATCAAGGACGCGATCAAGACACAGCACGCGCTGCTGCGTCAGTATATGGACAAGGACTTGAAGGATATTCCGCGAATGCTTGCCATCTATAAAGAGGTGGAGGACTATTACTATGGCGACGAGACCTGCGAGGGGCTGCGGGGCTGGGAGGAGCTTGATGACGTGATCTTGCTGCTCTGCGAGGACAATTTCGGCAACACCAGAGGACTGCCGACGGAGGCGGACAGGGCACATTCCGGCGGCTATGGGATGTATTATCATTTTGACTATCACGGCGGTCCGATCAGTTATGAGTGGCAGAACACATCGCGTCTGACAAAGACATGGGAGCAGATGACGCAGGCGTATGAGTATGGCGTGCGCGAGCTTTGGATTGTCAATGTGGGAGATGTGAAGGGCGCCGAGTATCCGCTGTGCTATTTTATGGATTTGGCATATGATTATGAAACTTACAGCCAGCCCAATCAGACCGAGGCATATGCAAAGGCGTGGATTGAACAACAGTTTGGAAAACGCCTGAGTGAGGAGGACAAACAAGAGTTATTTGCACTTCTGGATGGATTTACCAAATGGAATGCAGCGCGGCACCCAGAGGCGATGGCGCCCGAGATCTATCATCCCTGTCATTTTCGGGAGGGTGAGCGTGTCTGGAATGAGGTGCATGCGCTGATGGAGACCGCACAGCGGCTGAACGAGCGTATGCCAAAGGAGTGTCTGGACGCGTATTGCAGCATGATTTATTACCCTGCGATGGCATCATTTCATCTGATTTTGATGCACATTGAGGCGGGCTGGAATGCTTTTTATGCAAAACAGGGCAGCATGGCAGCGAATGCTTTGGCTGCCAGCATAAAGCGGCACGCGGTGAAGGACCGGCAGTATGTGCGCGCCTATCACGCGCTGGCTGGCGGCAAGTGGAATCATATGATGGACTCTGCGCACACTGGTTTTCGAAGCTGGGACGCCCACGACTGGATGTATCCGTCAGTGCAGGAGGTGATTCCGCTTCCGATGGCAAAAATCATTGTCAGCTTTCGGGGCGGGGAAGCATTTCATTTGGGGGAACACTGGCAGGACAGCAGTTATCCCTGCAATGATGATTTCACCAGACCAGATACAAAAGAGGTGGTGATCGAGCTTGGCAGCCGCGGAGAGGTGGACTTCTCCTACCGCATAGCGTGCGAAAAGCCGTGGGTATGCTTTGACAAAACCAAGGGCAGTGTCGAGAGCTGTACACAGGGAATGGACAGGATTACAGTCACTTGTGACAGAACGAAATTAACAGGCAGAGAGCGTGCGCTGATAGAAATTTTTGTCTTGTTTGACAATGGCGAAAAAACGGTTGGACGGCTGGAGCTTCTCGCGGAGGAGACGGTGGCAGAGGATTCTTATACAGTGGGGGCCTACATCGAGAAACAGGGCTATATTGCCATGAATGCGGACGGCTTTACAGAGAAAAAGGATGTGGGGGAGGAGGGCTTTCAGGTCCTTGCACACCTCGGCAGAATGGGTGCCGCTGTGAAGGCTTTTCCTGTGACAAAATCGTGGATTGGCGCGGAAGAGGCGCCGTATCTGAGATATTCGTTTGTGGCGGAGCACACGGCAGATTACGTCGTACAGTTTTATCTGCTATCCAGAAATCCAGTGGAAAAAGGAATGCGCATGCGCCTTGCCTTTGGCGTCAATGACGAGCCTGCAAGCGTGCTTGACACGGTCTCATCGTCGTTCCATACGGATAGCGCGTGCGAAGAGTGGAGCCGCGGCGTGCTTGACAATGTCCGCATCATCGAGTCTAGCATTTCTGTTAGCAAGGGCGAAAACCAGTTGTATTTCTATGCGGCGGACCCCGGCATTGTGCTGGAACGGATTGTTTTGTATCCTGAGAATACAGTGCTGCCAGAGTCCTATCTTGGACCAGCAGAGAGCTGGCGGACGGGAAATATTTAGCGATATGGAGGTTAGAGTGTATGGTAGGACCGAAAGCACCAAAAGATCCTGAAAAGAAGCGGTCAGGCTTTTATATAATGAGAGACAAACAGATCTCAGGCTCGCCGCAGCCAGACGGAAGCGGTGTGCAGTTTATTTATTTAAATGACGGGCGCCTGCTGTCCAGTGCGCGTATCGTTGGAAATATCACAGACGAAGAGATGCTTGGAATGCTCACGACGACAGAGGGATTTCGGCGCGTAGTGCACAGTATTGGCGTCAGCGTGGAGATGGACGCGCATGACAAGACCGTGGAATTTGTCTTTCAGATGTATGGGAAGTCAGACATGTATGGCTCTGGAACGACACTTCGCATGGCAGTTCCAGCGGACGGCATGGAGTATATGCTGAACTTGTCAGCGTGTGACTGGTCAGCGGATGATGACATACCGGGGCAGCTTCGCTTTGTGTTTGATGAGCCGCAGAAAGACGGGGCAGCAGCGCAGGCGTCTGCGACAGTGAAATTTTATTTGAATGATGGCTTCACGGCACCAGAGCCGGAGGAGGAGACGCGCGTTGATTTTTCGTGCGCTGAATACAAACAAATGCTTAGCAAATCGCTGGTGCAGACTGGGAACAATGCGCGCCTGAAAGCTGCCATAGAGCGGGCAAAAAGAGGTGAGGACATCACCATCGCCTTTATCGGCGGCTCCATCACGCAGGGCGCGGGCGCTGTGCCCATCAACACCAAATGCTATGCCTATCAGACCTTTGAGGGGCTTTGCCGTCTTGCGGGAAAAGGCGTAGATGAGAACATTCACTATATAAAGGCAGGCGTGGGCGGCACGCCCTCCGAGCTTGGCATGATACGATATGAGCGCGATGTGTGCAGGGACGGCACCGTGACGCCGGACATCGTGGTCGTGGAGTTTGCGGTCAATGACGAGGGAGATGAGACAAAAGGTGTCTGCTATGATTCATTGGTCAGAAAGATATTATTGGCTGAGAACCGCCCCGCAGTCATTCTGCTGTTTGCTGTGTTTGCCAACGATGAAAATTTGCAGGAGCGTCTCTGCGTGGTGGGAGAGCGCTATCAATTGCCGATGGTCAGCACCAGAGACTGCGTGGTGGAGCAGTTTTACAAAAAGGCGGGCGAGGGCAGAGTGGTGACAAAAAATCAATTCTTTTACGACTGCTATCACCCGACGAATATTGGGCATAAGATTATGGCGGACGGTCTGCTTCATCTGATGGAGGAGGTGGACAGCAGTTTGGCTGATGTGGATACATTGGAGATGGCAGCGGTTCCAGCGCCAATCGGAGATTGGTTTGCGTCCGTATGGCTGTATGACCGCAGCAGTAACGTGGACAGTGTCCGTGTGATTTCTGTCGGGGACTTTTCAGAGACGGACGAGGAGCTTCAAAGTGTTGAGATGGACAGGAATCTAACACAGACCAAGGAGTTTCCATATAATTGGAAGCATGAGAAAGGTACAGAGCCGTTTATCATGGAAATCTGCTGTACCAGTCTCGTGCTGGTGTACAAGGATTCGGGCGCGCCCAACGCCGGCTGTGCACAGGTGTTTGTGGACGGGGAAGCGGTGCTTCTGGCAGACCCGAAGCAAAACGGGTGGACACACTGCAATCCGCTGATTTGTTTTCAGGGCAGAGCGCGCAGGACATGGCATGTCGAGATCAGAATGCAGCCGGGTGATGAGGACAAGGAGTTTACAATCCTCGGATTTGGCATTGTGAGCTGACAAGCAGCCAGCTTTGCGGAGAACGCAAGAGGAGTGATACGATGGTAAATCCAATATTAAAACTGGACTATCCCGATCCGGATGTGATTCGAGTCGGAGAGATTTATTACATGGTGACAACCACCATGCATTTCATGCCAGGCGGCGAGATTTTGCGCTCGTATGATCTGGTGAACTGGGAACACGCGGCTTTTGTGTATGACCGACTGGACAGCACGCCCGCACAGCGGCTTGAACAGGACCAAAATATATATGGCAAGGGCATGTGGGCAGCTTCGCTGCGCTTTCATGACGGCATGTTTTATGTCTGCTTTGCGGCAAATGACACAGGAAAAACGTATCTGTATACTGCCGAATCCATTGCAGGGCCGTGGAAAAAGCGTTGTATCGAAGGCTTTTATCACGACTGCTCGCTCTTGTTTGATGAGGAAAAGGTATATATCGCATACGGAAATAAAGAAATATACATCACACAGCTCAACGAGGATTTGAGCGCGCCGCTTCCGGGCGGGCTGCACCGTCTGGCAGTCTGCGATACAGGGCATCCCGGACTGGGCTATGAGGGGACGCATTTTTATAAAATCAATCAAAAATACTATTTGTTTTTGATTCATTCCCTGAGAGACAGGTGGATGCGCACGGAGGCATGTTTCGTGGCAGATTCCATTGACGGGGAGTTTGTCGGTGGAGATGTGCTGATCGACGACAGAGGATACTGCAATCAGGGCGTCGCGCAGGGGGGAATTGTGGACACGCCGGCGGGAGACTGGTATGCAGTGCTGTTTCAGGACCACGGCGGTCGGCAGAATCCCGGTGCTGGTGCCTGTCACTTGGGACGCGGCTCTGCCTGTCTTTGGGAAAGACAGGCGGATTCCTGCGCAGTTTAAACTGCCCTGTAAAAAAGCGGATGAGCAAATGCAGCCGCTGGTGCAGTGCGATGACTTTAAGAAGCCGGCGCTCTCAGAAGCACAAGAGCGCGAGCAGTACGGCTGTTATGGGCTCAAAAGTATCTGGCAGTTTAATCATGAGCCTGATCTGCGGTTTGTGAAGGCGGACACAGAGCAGGGGATTCTCTGGCTCACGGCTGGGAAACGCTGTCAAAATCTGCTGCAAGCTGCCAATATACTGACACAGAGAATGTATTTTCCGCGGTGTGCAGGGTCAGTGACCGTGGACGCCCGCGCATTAAAAGTGGGCGATTATGCGGGAATTTGTGCCTTGCAGGGCTGTTATGGCATGATTGCCATCACGCGAAGAAGCGATGGATTTTATGTTGTGATGCGAAGCAGAGCAGCAGACAATGCGTCCTTGCAGGCGATGCCGGAGGACAATGCAGATGGGGTGGAATGGGAGGCAGTGCCGGTACAGCAGGGGATTGTGCACTTGAAGATCGAAGCGGAGTTTATGAAGATGCAGGACGAGGCGCGGTTTTTTTATGCGCAGCCCAGTGCAGCCGCAGATTGTCAGGATACAGTTCACCGTGATAAAGATTCTTGGCAGCAGCTTGGCATCACACACAACTTGTATTTTAAGATGGACCATTTTTCCGGCTGCCGTTTTGGGCTGTTTGTCTATGCCACAAAGGAGACTGGCGGCAGGGCAGGATTTTCAGGCTTTCAGTATCATATAGCACACAACGCGTAAACAATCGTCTCTCGGAAGCAAAAAAATCTTTTCGAGAGCATAGAGCGTGTTTGAAAAATGCGCTACAATAAAATTTTGGAGGATAACAGAATGAATGAGACAGGAACACGCAGACAGGCTTTGAATCCCTATCTGCCTTCATGGGAGTACATACCGGACGGGGAACCGTATGTGTTTGGGGACCGGGTCTATATATACGGCTCCCATGACTTTTATAACGGATATGTATTCTGTATGGGAGATTATGTGTGCTGGTCAGCGCCGGTGGACAACCTATCAGACTGGCGTTATGAGGGTGTCATCTATCCCAAAGATGCAGATCCGCTCAACAAAGACGGGAAAATGTGTCTGTACGCGCCGGATATCACGATCGGACCAGACGGCAGATATTATCTGTATTATGTGCTGGACAAGGTATGCGTCGTGTCGGTTGCAGTCTGCGATACGCCGGCAGGGAAATTTGAATTTTATGGGTATGTGCATTATGACGACAATACCCGCCTTGGAGAGCGGGAAGGCGACGAGCCGCAGTTTGACCCCGGCGTGCTGACAAGGGGGGATAAGACGTATCTGTACACAGGCTTCTGTTCGCGCGGAGACCGTTCGAGAAGCGGCGCTATGGTGACAGTGCTGGATTCAGATATGCTCACGGTAGTGCAGGCGCCAAAGATTGTGGTACCGGGCTGTGAGTACAGCAAAAACACAGGTTTTGAGGGGCATGAGTACTTTGAGGCAGCCTCAATCCGCATGGTCGGAGAGAAATACTATTTGGTCTACTCTTCTGTCGTGATGCATGAACTGTGCTATGCAGTCAGCGAAAAGCCGGACGAGGGATTTGTCTATGGCGGTGTCATCGTCAGCAATTGCGATCTGCATATAGACAGCTACAAGCCAGCGGACCGCCCAATGGCATACGGGGCAAACAATCATGGAAGCATTATAGAAATTGGCGGCGCATGGTATATTTTTTACCACCGTCACACAAACGGCACATGGTACAGCCGTCAGGGCTGCGCGGAGAAACTGGTTATCCACGAGGACGGCAGCA
>OFGG01000922.1_pt1 | contig 21946 bp, 16 predicted proteins | sample 1521701 | NCBI WGS metagenome assembly OFGG01 (sample SAMEA3504081, study PRJEB24116) | mouse gut metagenome | biome: mouse gut; feature: mouse-associated habitat; material: faeces | place: Denmark | collected 2011
CCGCCATGACAGCGCTCATTATTTTCTTGAAAAATCTTTTCATGTAATTTCTCCTTTGATAATAGAATTTGATATAGAATATAAAAATTAACAGATATGTTTATCATATAAAAATTTGGAATAAATAACAAGTGGCTTTTTGATAAAAAACAATAAAAAAAGCGCGAAAAAATAAAAGTTAAATAAAAAATATCAGATATACTTTTCTTTTGCGGTATTTTTAGTTAAAATGGCATGTGGATATAAATATAAGTTACAGTTCACTTGCTGCCAGTTCGGAGCGAGCCGTAACTATAATAGACGAAAATGCATCATTTACCAGATGTGTTAGAAAGGGAAGAATATGAAAAACAGACAAAGAAAAATGGCTGTGCTTTTATGTGTGACACTGTCAGCACTGGCCTTCGGCGGCTGTGGGCAGACCGTGGTGGAGGAGACGGCAGAAGATGTGGCGGTCGTAAAGACGGCAAATCCTGAGGTGGGAGAGCTAAAACTCAATGCCAATTTTATCGCTACGATCAATCCTGACGAGTCCGTGTATGTGATACCCAAGGCAACTGCGGAGGTGCTAGAGGTCAAGGTTGAGGCAGGCGATGTTGTGGAGGAGGGGGACGTTCTGGCAGTGCTCGATGACACGATGGCGCAGATTTCCATGAAATCAGCACAGATTCAGCTAGATAATGCCAAACGTGCCTATAACCTACAGTATGGAGAGGGTGCCACGACCCTGAATGATATGAAGTCGGACAGTACGATATCTCAGGCAGAGGACGGTGTCAACAAATTGCAGGAGAGCATGGTAGATGCGATGGATAACCTTCAGAAAGCAAAGGATAAGCTAAAAGAGAAGGAAAACGAGCTGGCTGACTTGAAGGTGGAGTATGATTTCAGGGAAGATGTCGATGAAATCAAAGATTATGCAGACTCCATTGATAAGAACACACCGCAGGGCGCTGCGGACTATGCGGCAGCCATGCAGCGGTATCAGGCAGCCGCCACAGAGGTAAAGACTGTAGAGGGTACCATCACACAGTACAAATCGACGATTGACCAGTTGGAGGGTACGATTGAAGAGCTGCAAGACAATATTGACAGTACTTATGATTCATACAGTCAGGCGGTGACTTCTACCAATATCAGCAATGGAGAACTGCTTGAAGAGCAGAAGAAAACATCACAGAATGGTATTTCTGCGGCACAGCTTCAGGTTGATCAGGTAAAAGAAAATCTGGAGGGATACACGATTACAGCAACCATTTCGGGTGTTATTGAAACCGTGAATCTAAAAGAACATGATTTTGCAACCTCGAGCAATCCGGCATTTGTCATTTCCAATAAAAATTCAATGACGGCAACGTACTATGTCAGTGAGGACGTACGCAATACATTTGCCTTAGGACAGCAGATTACGCTGGAGAAGGACAACAAACTTTACGACGGTGAAGTGATAGAGATTGGAAGTGCGCTGGACGCACAGACAGGACTGTTCAAAATCAAGGCGGCTGTCAAGGGCGACACTGACGGGTTATTATCAGGAACGAAAGCGACAGTCACGACAGATACATACCACGAGAAAAATGCAGTGATTATCCCCTATGATTCCGTGTATTACGATGGCGCGCAGGCGTATGTGTACACGGTTGTGAATGGCAAAGCATGGCGGACAGAGGTGACGACCGGACTTTATGACACTGACCGGATTGTGATTACAGAGGGACTTACCGAGGAGGATACACTCATTACAACATGGTCTGCCCAGCTTCGTGACGGTGTGGATATTTCCACCGGAGAGAGCGAGGCAGATACTGATAATAGTACACAGGAATAAGGAGGGCGTAAGCGATGAGTTCCTTGACCAAGCTGGCCCTGAAGCGGCCTGTTTCGGCACTGTTGATCGTGCTGGCATTGTTTGTGTTTGGCATTGGTTCTGTATTTGGCTTCAAGATGGAACTGACACCAGATATGGAGATGCCCATGCTGTTTGTCATGACGATCTATCAGGGCGGAGATCCAGCGACTACGGAGGAGCTGGTGACGAAGATTATAGAAGATGCCGGAAAGACGCTTTCTGGTGTGGATTCCGTGACGGCACAGACGATGGAAAACATGTCGCTTGTCATGTTTTCGTATGAGTATGGTACGGATACAGATGATGCGTATGCGGATCTTCGAAGTGCAATTGACACGGCATCTTTGCAGCTTCCGGACGATGCACAGGACCCTGTCATTATTCAGATGGATATGAATGCGCAGGATATGATGACCCTGTCGATTACTTCGACGGGAGATACCGATGTACTGGCATTTGTACAGGACGAACTCCAGCCAGAGCTGGACCGGCTTTCAGATGTGGCACAAGTCACAATTTCAGGCGGTGAGGAGGATTATATCCGCGTACAGCTCCATCAGGACAAAATGCAGCAGTACGGTGTGACAATGGCAAATATCAAAACCTATATCACGACGACAGACTTTACGATACCAATCGGCAGTGTCGAGCAGGGCGCGCAGAATATCAGTACATCGGCTTCCTCCAAACCTGAAAATCTCATGGATTTGCAGAAGCTTCCGATCATAACAAACCGCGGAACGACCATTTCGCTGTCAGATATCGCAACCGTGTCCATGTCCTCCAAGGCAAACAGCAGTATCAGCCGGTTTAATGGACAGGACAGCATCAGCGTCGGCATCGCAAAGGTACAGAGTGAGGGTACTGTCGATGTGTCCAATCATGTGAAAGCATTGATTCAGCGTGTGGGAGCAAAAAATTCTGCGATACAGATTTCTGTGGCGTATGATGCGGCGGACAGCATTAAGTCCTCTTTGAGTTCTGTGGCACAGACGCTCGTACTTGGCGTTCTTTTTTCCATGCTTGTGTTATTTATCTTCTTTGGAGATATCAAAGCCAGCCTGATTGTGGGAAGTTCTATGCCGATTTCCCTCCTTGCAACGCTGATTTTCATGAGCTTTGCAGGCTTTTCACTGAACGTTGTCACGATGGGCGCGCTGGTGATTGCCATTGGTATGATGGTGGACTCCTCGATTGTCGTATTGGAAAGCTGTTTCCGTCTGAAAGATGAGCGGCCGGACTTCAAAGATGCCGCGATGGCAGGAACAAGAGTGGTGGTGTCGTCTGTGTCGGCATCAACGCTTACGACTGTCGTCGTATATCTTCCGCTCTCTACCATGAAGGGACTGGCTGGGCAATTGTTCTCACAGTTAGGCTTTACGATTATCTTTGCAATGTTGTCGTCCTTAATCGTGGCGATCACGCTCATTCCTATTTTCTTCTGGAAGTACAGACCCAAGGAGAAGAAAAACACACTGGCAAACCGCATTGTAGGGCATGTCGGAAATGGATACAAGACCCTTTTGCGGCATATTATGCTGAAAAAGAAAACCGTCATGACGGTGTCTGTACTGCTGCTGGTGCTGTCTTTTGTGCTGGCGGGACAGCTTGACACAGAGTTGATGTCCGCGACGGGCCTTGACAACATGAGTATCACGATTGACCAGAGAACAGGAACGAGACTAGAGGTTGTCGATGAAAATATACAGTTTATCGAGCAGATGATTATTGATGATCCAGATTTTGACGGATGTAATCTGACGATCAGCGGGGCCTCTGCAACGATCACGGCATATCCGTCCGACACGTGCACCAAGAGCGTCAATCAGCTAGTCGATGAATACAATAAAAAGCTCAAAGATACGCCGAACATGAGTATCATTGTCTCTGCGGCGGGCAGTGGTATGTCGTCCATGATGAGTGTCATGGCAAGTACAGAAGTTGATATGAGCGGTAATAATATCGAGGACTTGAAAGTTGCGGCGAGAAAGGTCGAACAAATTATGCTCAATACGCCGGGCGTAATCAAAACCTCCAGTAACCTCACTTCGGATGCGACTCAGGCAAAAATACAGATTGATCCGTTGAAATGTATGAATGTAGGCCTCACTGCGGTGCAGGTGGCAAGCGAGATGTACAATGCCAGCAGTGGTGTGGAAGTGATGGATATGACGATTGGCACTGAGGAGTACACCGTGCGTATGGAGTATCCAGAGGACAGCTATGTGAATATGAACCAGCTCTTAAATCTTGAGATTGCTTCGCCGATGGGCGGCATGATCACGGTGGACGATGTCGCGAAAGCCGTCTACACCGATGTGCCTAATACGCTTGTGCGCGAGAATGGCAAATATCAGGTAGCAATCATGGCATACACGACAGAAGCTGCAAAATTTACAGCACAGGAGTCCATTATCACAGCAGTGGACAATGCGGAGAAAAACGGCGAGTTCCCGGCAGGTGTCGGGCAGACGCAGAGTATGATGAACGAGATGATTATGGAGGAATTTACAGCGATTGGAAAGGCAATCATCACGGCTGTTTTCCTGATTTTCCTTGTCATGGCAATGCAGTTTGAGTCTCCAATCTTCTCGTTAATGGTCATGCTGAGTATTCCGTTTAGCTTGATCGGTTCCTTCTTCCTGCTGTTTATATCAGGATCGACATTGAATATGACTTCTCTGATGGGTGTGCTGATGCTGGTAGGTATCGTGGTGAACAACGGTATCCTGTATGTCGATACGACCAACCAGCTAAAAGAGACAATGTCCTTGAATGATGCGCTGATGGAGAGCGGCAGGCTGCGTCTGAGACCGATCTTGATGACAACGCTGACGACGATTCTGTCAATGCTGCCCATGATTTTTACCAACAATGAAAATGCGGCAATGATGAAGGGAATGTCGCTGATTATCATTGGTGGTCTGATCACATCTACCTTATTGATTCTGTTGCTGCTTCCGAGCTTTTATCTGCTGATGAGCAAGCAGGGCAGAAAAGAGGCAAAGGAGAGACGGCGGCAGAAACGCATGAAGCGGCGCGCCGCAAAAAATAAATAACGATATTATACCAAGAATGCTGCAAAGCGTGTTTGAGAAAAAGTCTCAAACACGCTTTTTAGTGTGCCAGCATATCTTCAATAAAAATGCCATAGCCTTTTGTGCTGTCCTGCACAAGCACATGGGTGACGGCACCGACAAACCTGCCATTTTGTATGATGGGGGCACCACTCATTCCCTGAACAATGCCGCCTGTCAGCGACAAGAGCTCTGAGTCTGTGACCTCCAATGAAATCTGGCGGTTTACGGCATCTTTTCCCGGCGTCAGTTTTGTCAATTCGATGTCATAGTACTTGGCTTCACCGTTGATTGTGCACAGGATTTGTGCTGGGCCTGTGGATACTTCTTGTTTTAATGCAATGGGCAGCGGGGGACTGGTCAGCGTGTATTCATTGAGCATCTCTGCATTTGCCATTCCATAAATACCCTGAACTGTATTGTCCACAATGACGCCAGAGACCTGATCGGGTTTGTACTCGATCACGCCAGTCAGCTCGCCCGGATTGCCGCGCTCACCGCGCTTGACTGCCACAATCTCTGTATGGTAGAGAAGTCCGCTGCCCAGCTTTAGCAGCTCTCCAGTATCCATATCATTGATGCCGTGACCAAGTGCGCCAAAACGGTTCTGGTTGTCAATGTATGTCATAGTGCCAATGCCCTGTGCGCTGTCACGAAGCCAAGCCCCCATTTTGTAGACGTTGTTTTCGTCTGGCTCCGGCTTGATTTTTACCTGTATCAGTTCGTCTTTTCTGGAAACCTGAAAAATGATTTCTTCCCCATTGCCATTTTCTACATAGGACCGAATCTGCTTTTTGTCATTGATTGCCACGCCGTCCATCGCCGTCAGATAATCCCCGGATTGCAGCTTGTATTCGGAAGGGGCGTGCTTGTCGCCGCCCGCGCCTTCAAAACTTCCAGTATCTACCACCAGTACGCCCTGCGTTTTCACATAGATGCCAATGGGGCGTCCTACCGGCGTCAGCATTGTGTTTTCGATGACCTGTATGTCCACATCTTTGAGCGGCAGCAGGCCAAATAGCTTTAGCCGCATTTGATAAGAGCTGGTGGTCTCTCCGGCCACGATTGTCAGCGGCTGGTTGAGTGCCAGTATCGTCTCAGAATCTGTACTGAGAATCCCGGATGCCGGAACGCGCAGATTGATTTCCTCGCTTGTCCCTGCTTTGATACTAATTGTACTAGGTACACTACTCTGGTAATATGCAAAGGTTGCCCAGCAGAACAGCCCGATCGCAAATCCCAGAAAAACATATAAAAATAAAAGATATCGCTGTCTGATTTTTTCTGTTTTCATCCATTCACTACCTTACTTGCGCTATTGTACGAAATGTAGTATATGGATTTTTTGATAAAATAAACGTGTTTCTTTTGATTCAAAATTTTGTATAAAAATACATTATGACAAGGAGATACTTGTTAATTGCCAGAGGCTTCTGTATAATGGGGATATATCTGAATATGCAGCAGTTTGTAAATGGAACAGAGAATCAGGCAGTACTTCGTTCTTTAGAAGGGAGGGTTCCCGAAGAGCTTTGGGAGATGTACGGTTCCTATATCAAGAACACTAATGCGGGGCCTGCAGAGGATGAGGTAAAGACACTGTGCAGCCAGTATGGTATGGGCTTTGGGGAAATCAGCAATTTACTGGACATCGACAGAAACATATGAGGCACTCAAAATATATATGGACATGGATTTTGATGGACTTCGGACTGGCATTGTGCGGAGAGCGCATCACGGTCAATACATTGAGTTTTCAGAATGAGAGAATGACAAGAGAGGAGTAAGGGAAATGGACAAGAGAAATTTCAGCAGACCACTTGATTTAAAGCAGGTAACTGTCACGGATGCCTTCTGGCACAGAGAGCAGGAGTTAGTGCGCAAGGAGGTGCTTCCGTATCAGTGGGAGGCATTGAACGACAGAATCCCTGACGCGGCGCCAAGCTACTGTATGCATAATTTCCGCGCCGCAGGGCGCATGATGCAGGAGAAGCAGAAGAAGGGCAGTGCCTATGTGGCGCCTTCCTACACATTTCGCGGATTTGAGGCACTGCCAGAGGACCCCAAAAATCCAGAACCAGACAAATTTTATGGTTTTGTATTTCAGGATAGTGATTTTAGTAAATGGATTGAGGCAGTGGGCTATTCTCTTACACAGCATCCGGATGCGCAGCTTGAGCAGACTGCGGACGAAGCGATCGACCTTGTGTGTGCCGCGCAGTTAGAAAACGGTTATCTGGACACGTATTATATCATCAATGGTATGGACAGGGCATTTACAAATCTGAAAGACCATCATGAGCTGTACTGTCTGGGACATTTGATTGAAGGCGCTGTCGCCTACTATCAGGCGACAGGAAAAGACAAGCTTTTGAACGCGGCGCGCCGGTATGCGGACTATGTGGCAGTATATTTTGGACCACAGGAGGACCAGTGCAAAGGGTATCCCGGACATGAGATCGCAGAGATGGCACTGGTTCGTCTCTACGAGGTGACAGGCGATAACCGTTATCTCGAGCTTAGCCGGTTTTTTCTAAATCAGCGGGGGACAAAGCCTTATTATTTTGATGAGGAGGAGCGAAAGCGCGCAGTGCTCGAGGGCAGAGAGAACCAACTGCCCAAGTTTGATGAGGAGGAGCGATATGCGTACTATCAGGCACACAAACCAGTCTGTGAGCAGGAGGAGGCAGTAGGACATGCAGTCCGGGCGGTCTATCTGTATTCGGGAATGGCAGATGTGGCGCGGCTGACCGAAGATGAGGCCATGTATGCTGCCTGCCAGCGACTCTGGGAGAATATTGTGAGAGAGAAACTCTATGTGACAGGCGGCATTGGCGGCACAAGCCATGGGGAGTCCTTCTCTTTTCCGTTTGACCTGCCAAATGATACCAGTTACTCAGAGACCTGCGCGGCGATTGGACTGGCATTTTTTGCAAGGCGGATGCTTGAAATCAAGGCAGAAAGCCAGTACGCCGACGTTTGCGAACTAGCATTATATAATACAGTATTGAGCGGTATGGCGCTGGATGGCAAGAGCTTCTTCTATGTGAATCCCTTGGAGGTGCTGCCTGAGGCGTGCCACAAAGATTTTCATAAGAGCCATGTAAAGCCTGTCCGCCAAAAGTGGTTTGGCTGTGCCTGCTGCCCGCCCAATATTGCACGCATTGTCAGTTCTGTTGCCTCTTATGCCTACACAGAGCGGGAGGATACGCTTTGGTTCCATCTGTATATGGGCAGCGTGCTGACAAAGATGGTTGGCGGACAGGAGATGAATCTGTGTGTGGAGACGGACATGCCTTGGAATGGTCATGTGTCTGTCAAATTCCACACGCAGGAGGCAGTGTCATGTACCTTGGCAATGCGCATTCCCGGATGGAGTGTCAAGGGAAGTGCAACTGTGGTCTGCGGCGGCGCAGCTGTTGGTATCTCATGGGAAAAAGGCGGCGGACAGCTCTATGTTGTGCAGGGCAGCCTGAAAGAAGTATCTGTGCAGGACGGCTATTTGTATCTGAGCGGCGCATGGCAGGAGGGCGATTGTATTTCGCTGGCGTTTTCGATGGAGGTACATATCGTGTGCGCGAACGAGCGCGTGCGCGAGGATATTGGAAAAGCAGCATTTATAAGAGGACCTGTTGTATACTGTATGGAGGAGGCAGACAATGGCAAAGACTTACATTTGTATAGTATAGATGCAGCGCAGCTTGGAACGGACTGTCAGAATGCAGTGGTGGAAATGTCAGAGGAGCTGGGGCATCCGATGGCAGTGCTGCGCGTTCCGGGAAAACGGCGTTTGTTTTCTCAGTCTGAGAAGCGTACATTGTATCGGAAATATGAGCCGGCGCAGTATGAAGATGTGACATTGAAACTGATTCCGTACTATACATGGTGTAACCGCGGTGAGGGTGAAATGAGCGTGTGGATACGATGTGATTGAAAAAACGGGCTGTCGTGCATGACAGCCCGTTTGCTATGTATTTGTTTGTCAAATCTGTTCATCAATGATAGACACATCGATTTTGGAAGTCTTTAGAATGTCATTGACTATATTTTTGCAATATGCGGAGAGCTCTGTCCCAAATGCAGCATTCGAGCCAAATAATTCATTGAAAGCGGTTTTATAATCGCTTGTCGTCATATCGACAGTGTCATCAACGGTCATTTGTTTATTGTCACTGTCGAAGTTCAAGCCAATTTTGGCGAGTTTGTCCTTGTTTTCAAGGCAGAGCTGATAATATTTTTTGGCAGAGCTGCTTTGTTCAGGACTGATTCGCAGGACTATGTTGGTCGAGCTGGCAAGGTAGTTCAGGGAGCCATTGACAGACTCCTGAACAATCGGATTAGAACCATTGCCGGACTGTACAAAAGTATTGCATTTGTCCAACGTTAACAATGCGGACGACGCAAGTGTTGCATAGGAAGCATATGCCAGATCCAATGTCTCATATTTGGTGGTGGTGCTGGTGTTGTACGTCACAGTGCTGTAAACTGCGTCCCCGGCAGTTTCATCCAGATTGCGCATAATCTTATCGGCTTTGTTGATCAATGAATCATGACCGATGAGCAGGGCGTTAATATTTTTATCCTTCGCCTCAGCAAAGGTTTTGCTGTTCAGGGCGTACCGTCCATTGAAATTTTCAATGCCAATCTTTTTCAGCGCTTTGTCATTGTCCGAAAACAGCTTTTCCAGCTTTGTAATCTGCTTCTGAACGTCTTTGTTTGTGACGGACTCGGAACTTTCCTTCATATCATTGTAAGATTTCAAAAAGTCAGTTAGCTGTTTTTCCAGCATATCCTTCGAGATGCCTCCCGAGGTGTAGCGTTTTAACTTTTGCAGTTTTTTCTGAAAAGCTTCTGACTTATCCTGTAGCTTTTCGATGCTTTCATCGGTTTCAGTCACTTTCTTGACACGGTGTGTTGTATAGGAATAATTGTTTTTTGATATTTTGTTGATAAGGTCTATCGGTGTATATTGAATTGCCATAAAAATCCCTCCAAATCAGTATATAAATATTATCGGCATGTTGGCGTGAAAGTTATAGGGGAACAGACAACTTTACAGCTTTTTTTGTAGCACGCAATCCCATAGATATAGACAGTCTCCATGCCCTCCTGCCGCAGATAATCCGTGTAGTGCTGCGCATTGATCTGTGCTAACGCCTCGGCACAAGCAGCGTCATAGGCACCCTGTTCGGCATATTTGAGTTCAATAGCACAGCCAATCTTTTCTCCCGGCACCAGCAGCAAAAGATCGCAGTAGCCAAGCCCGGATTCCTGATTCGATTTGACAACCCAACTGCTGTCACACTGCAAAATGCCAAGCAGCATTCCATGATAGAAATTCTCCTTCATTTCTTTTTTGACAAAAGTATCCCGAATGCTGATACTGCGGCTCATATACGAATTAAATAAGGTCTGAACCTCTGCGGCATTGCCTGTTTTCACCGCATTGCAAAATGCCTGCCATTTCTGTGTGTCCTTTCGGACTGTGATGTTGTACCATGACTGAATCTTATCACGGTAAATCTGGAGGATTTCCCTGTTGGGAATACTTAGCTGATACAGGCTGCTGTCGGACAGCACAGGCTGTTCTATTGTATTGGTCAAATATCCAGTGGCGTACAACACACTCCACAGATACGTTTCGCGCAGGGTGATATCGTCGTTTTCCAGCTCTGGATAGGTTAATTCCGGGATAATCCGCTGGACAATTGTCTCGCCGGAAATCAGCGCTTCGATTTGGCTTTTGGTAGTCTCAGACGCATGGGAGAGAATCTCCTGAACGATGTAATTGCTGCTGCTGTTTGCCCAGTATGCCTCGGGCTTTCTTGTTTTGTCAGAGAGCAGCTTCTGGCAGTAGTTCAGAACATCCCAAGGACAATAGATTTCCTGCCTGCCAAAGTGGTAGCCGTCATACCATTCTTTGACAGAAGCATAAAATTCATCAAGTTCATAATACGCAAGAAGTTCTCGCACCTCGTCGTCGGTAAAGCCAAAGTACTGTGCAAAGCGCGTGTCTGTGATGGCGTCCACACTAAAGTTATTGAGACCGGTAAAAATGCTTTCTTTTGCGATTCTAAGACAGCCTGTGATTACTGCGGCATAGAGCGTTTCATTACTTTTTAGAACTTTTCCCAGAAGAGAGCGAATCACACCTGTCATCTGGTCATAATATCCATGCTGATAGGCTTTATCGAGTGGTACGTCATATTCGTCAATGAGGAGAATCACTTTTTTGCCATAGTGCTTATAAAGTAGTTTGGATAAGGTATTCAGACTGTTTTTTAAATCCTCTTTTTTTTCGAAATTTCCCTCAAGCAGCATTTCTAGTTTCTTTTTGTCAAATTTAGTCAGCTTGTCGCTGTCAAGGAGAAAATTTAGTCTGTCTGCTTCATCGCTCAGAACAGATGCCAGCGCATCACATGCAGACTCGAAATCTTCACCCTCCACATCCTTTAAGGTAATCGAAATGACAGGAAATTTCCCCATGTATTGTGAACATAGTTCACGCTCCTGCATGATTTCCAAGCCTTCAAAATAAGAATGTTCTGTTCTGATTTCAAAAAATGTCTTGAGCATATCAAGATTCAGGGATTTACCAAAACGCCGGGGTCTTGTGAAAAGATTAACAGAACCCCACGAATAAATCAGTTTTTGTATCATGCCAGTTTTGTCAATATAGTAAAAATCTTCTTCGCGAAGGTGTTTGAAACGGTCTACGCCAATTGGAATTTTTTTCCTGTGAGTATGCATGTTCGTGCCTCCTTGCATTCAAAAAATGTAGGTATTGAAAACAGTATAGCATAGGGCAGTTTAATTTGCGACATGTTTTGAATATAGATATGATAGAGAAACAAAAAAAGGGCGGCAGCATTGTATGCTGTCACCCATAATATACATACAGGCGCACAAGCAGCCCGGTTGATTTTTTCCGTCTTAATTTGGATATTCACGCAGAATGTTGCTTGCGCCAGATATATAGTCCATCGACACATTGTAATATTTTGCCAGAATCATCAGACTGTCCACAGGGATTCTTGTTTTGCCGCTCTCATAATCAGCATAGGTGCGCTGTCCTACGTTTAAAAGGTCAGCTACATTCTGCTGGGTCAGGCATCGGTCCTCTCTGATTTCCCGGATTCGTTCATTATATTTCATATAGAAAACTCCTCTTACTTAAAGTAATAGTATAAGCAATTTTGAAGTGTTTATTGACAAATAGAGTTATAAACTCTAAAATAATATTTATAGAGTTTATAACTCTAAATTCATAAGAGGGGTTTCGGATGAAAAGCATAGAAAAAAATTTTGTCACAACTGTAATCTATGTTCGAAATGTGGAAAAACAAATTAAAGCATTCTTGCAAATGGTAATTGAAGTGATGGAAAGTAATTTTGAACATTCTGAAATAATATGTGTTAATGATTTTTCGGAAGATCATAGCCTTGATAAGATCAAGGAGGTCAGTGTCAGTGCAAAAACAACAAATATTACAGTTGTTAATATGAGTTATTATCATGGATTAGAGCTTGCTATGAACGCAGGAGTAGATTTGGCTATTGGTGATTTTATATTTGAATTTGATGATGTATATTTCGACTTTAACAAAGAAGTGATTATGCAAGTTTATCATCATTGTTTAAAAGGCTTTGATATCGTTATGGCTTCACCAGATCAGAAAGAAAAAATAACATCAAGATTGTTTTATACATTTTTTGCTAGATTTTCACTTCGTTCATATGTTATGAATACGCAGAGATTTTGTATTTTAAGCAGAAGGGCTATGAATCGGATTCAAGCTATGAATAAAACAATACCATATAGAAAAGCAGTTTATGCAAATTGTGGACTTAAAATAGATCAATTAAAATATTCTGTAGCAATGAATACAAACAAAAGTTCTCATATTGGAGATAATCGATATAGAATCCATTTGGCGATAGAGTCCTTGATTTTATTTACAGAGTTTGGTTATAGATTTTCTATGATAATGACCACCATAATGATAGTACTGTCAATTCTAATGGCAGTATATGCCATAATAGCGTATTTTGTTCTTTATCCCGTGGAAGGCTGGACAACCACTATTTTGTTTGTTTCTGTAGTTTTCTCAGGATTATTTGGAATATTGACAATTATAATTAAATATTTGCAGTTATTGGTAGATTTAAATTTTAAAAGAAAATATTACAGCTTTGAAAGTATTGAAAAGATGACAACAGGCAAAAGTGTCAGCGAAGGAGTTAAGAGCAGGCTATGAAATTAGGAAAAAATGATTTCGAAATCGAAATTAATTCAGCATACATAACATTTTTAAAAAAGAGAAAAACAATGATTTTAGTTTCTCTTTTTATATCAGTTTTTTTGACTATACTAACATATCCCGGAATTTTATATTCTGATTCTTATTCAAGAATTGGATATGCACAAAACTTTAGATTATGGATACATAATCTGTTCGAAGGAAATACAAGTTTGGTCCAAGACGGTGTTTGGCTTACACTAGAACCTTCTTTTTTTATATATTTGTCATTAAGATTAACAGGAAACATAAGTATGTATACATTTATGCAGTGTTTTCTGTGTTATTTTACGGCATTTGTATTAGCAGGAGAGCTGTCGAGACACAATTATAGAATCATATATGGTGGTATTTTATTAACGCCAGTTTTTGCCGCCTATAGTGTATATTATGAAGCAGGGGTAGGATGCGCAATTGCAATTGTTTGGATATTAATTCTAATATGGAAATGGGATAAGCTAAAAAGCAAATTAGATCAAGTCATTTCATGCATATTACTTGTTGTTTTTTCTTTTATTGCTTTTGGGTATAGAGCAAATGCATTTACAATTATACCAATAATATGTATTATCACTTTTTGGAAATATCGAATAAAAATAAAAAGTATTGTTATTACATGTTGTATGTTTATAGGATTCTTATTGGTTACTGCTTTACCTTTAGTGCTGCATATAGATACAATGTCAAGCTATGCAGCTGGTTTTGTATGGGAGATTGTATCAACGATTCAAAATATGGATGAGGTCAAAAAAGAGTCGTATCTGACATATTTAGATGATATATTTGGGGAGGGAACAACTAGAAATGCAGTTGACATCAATACATCCACGGAACAAGCAGAATGGAATATATGTCCATTATTAGGCGCAGTCAATGTGGGCATGTTATCTGAACAAGAAACCAAAAATGTTATAAATAAGTATATATCTATTGCGAAAGAGGAACCAAGAGATTTTATCAAAACGAAAAGTTATTTTACAGCGGGGACATTAGGAATCACTGAACCACTAAAGATGGTCGAGTATGACTACGACAGATGGGGAGGAATGTCAGAATACGGGTTTAATGACTGTGTACAAAGGAAGCGCTTTGTTGATTTCTTTCTAAGTTATATGGAGTTTATGAAGTTATCTAGGAGTCCTTGGATCATGTATCTATTAGCGGCGGGCTGTTTAATCAGTGAACGAATCAGAGCTAAAATGGAATTAAAAAATATTACATTACAAGAGGCAATGTTTCTGACATCTGTGTTTTATTATGGGGCGTTTCTATTAAATAATCAATCCTTCGAATTTCGCTACTTTTTTCCATCTTGGTTATTGCTTTTTTTCGTGATAATAGCAACTATATCAAATATAATTCAATTGATAGAAGTCAAATCAGTTTTGAAATATAGTATTTTTTATCTACTATTGGCAGGATGCCTTTTTGGGGGTTATATTAAATTAACTGAATATGGAGATGAAATGTTATCGGATGTAGAAAATAATGCTCGAGTTGTGTATTCGAGAGAAGAACAAAAGATCTATTATAAAGATGGAAAATTATATTTTGTATTTGATCCAAAAGCAGATACTGAATATCAAGTATTTTTGCATTATTTTCCGATAGAGGGGGAAGGAATCAATCATGATTTTCGATTTTTGGAAAATTGTGAATATACTTCTTTTTGGAATAAGAAAATAGTAGTCAAAGAAATTCCGCTCCAAATGTTGAGTAGTTTGGAATTTGGGCAATATTATGGGGCTGTTCGGTTCTGGGAATACCAATGTGATATTTCAGAATTTGTCAGCCCAGCAGAAACTATATCCGTATTAGATTTTAACGAAGAAGGTTGGACAAACGGATATAGTGATTCGGAATATTGTTTTTTGGCGGAAAAAATGGATTTGGAAAACTTTATGCTTGTTGGCAAAAAACTTGTTTTGCCAGATGGTAATGTTATGAGGGTTACAAATGTACTAAATGTGAATAATTATCAAAGAATTTACACAGAAGGAGATATCGCCGCCTATGGGGAAAGAATTTATAAAACAGAATGAGAAATTATATAAGAGGAAATTTGATATATAATTGTCTTTGTATACAATATATGATTCAAAAAATAAATAGAGAACAGTGCTGACCACTTGTAATTTGCGTGATCGGCAGTGTTCTTATTTTTTAAGTCTGCTGGTCATTTTCAGAAGATTTAGTATTGCTTATTGTGACCGCTTCCAAAATCAGATTGATTCCTCTCTCGACAAGTTTGATCTGTGATTCAGGGAGATATAAAAGACGATTTTGCACGTTAGATAAGTTATTTTCTTTTGTTCGTCCCATTAGAATAAAGTCACTAGAAACATTTAAGGTTTCACATATTTTGATGAGGGTAGGAATAGAAGTGCCAACAATCCCTCTTTCTAAATCTGATATATATTGAATGCTCACATCTGTCAAATCTGCAAGTTTTTCTTGTGTATAGCCAGCTATTTCTCTGGAATGTTTGATTCGTTCGCCAATTTTTATATATAGTTCTTTACGTTCTTTCATGTTATCAATCCCTCAATTTAGTTAAATGTATTACTTTTATTTTATGGAAAAGTAGTAAACTTATTAACAATGTGATATTATTATTTGAAATAATAGTAATACACTTAAAAATAAGTATAAAAGGAGGAACTGAAACATGAAAGAACTGTATACAACGATGGAGGATTTATTAGAGATTGAGTATCGACAAGAGGCTTTTATTCAAATCTTATGTAAATTAGAGGAAGCATATAATCAGCAGGCAGAACAAAAACATATGAAAATGCTAGTGAGTATTGCCAAATGGCAGATTGAGGAGTATAACATAGAACTGCGTAAGATTATTGAGCAATTGGACACTTATATCGCACAGAATGCGGCACGTAACAGAAAAAAGAATAATTAAATATTCTCAAGTCTCATGAAGAGGCAGTATGTCATAGTAATATCAAATGAGTTATATATGAAGTAGAGAAAAAGTATTCTCTACTTCATCTTGAAAAAACTACTTTTCATTTTGCATTCTTTGTGGTAAAATGGGCGTTGGTTTATGGATATAGAAAGGATGGCAGACAAATGACAGCGTTTCAGGAATTGTTCTCGGATTTTTATAAGTGTTTTATCAAAGAAGACCGCTATAAGCTCTTGGTGAGTGGTATCGGCGTGACAGTCAAGGTCTCGCTGCTGGCAGTTTTTATTGGTATTTTGATCGGACTGCTAATTGCGATGTGCAATCTCTCAAAGAGAAAGCCGCTTAAATTCATTGGAAGCCTGTATACAGATATCATACGAGGCACGCCTTCCGTGACGCAGTTAATGATTATCTATTTTGTGATTTTTGCCACGGTGGACTTGGACAAATGGATTATCGCGGCGATTGCTTTTGGTATTAATTCCGGTGCCTATGTATCCGAGATTATCCGTGCCGGCATTATGTCGGTAGACCACGGGCAGACAGAAGCAGGCAGATCCTTGGGGTTGAATGCATTTCAGACAATGACACGGATTGTCATTCCGCAGGCGGTCAAAAATATTTTTCCAGCGCTGTGCAATGAGTTTATCGTGCTGATTAAGGAGACGGCGATTGTCGGTTATGTGGGACTTATGGATATCCAGAAGGCGGGAGATTTTATCAAGAGCGCCACGTTTATAGCCTTTATGCCGCTGATTGGAACGGCAGTGATTTATTATGTGCTCATCAAGATTTTGACGCTGTTACTCCGTAGAATCGAAAAGATGCTGAGAAAATCCGACATCCGTTAGGAGGATAGTTTGACTATGAGAAAAGATATGATAATCGTAAAGAATCTACATAAAAAATTTGGAGACCTGAGCGTTTTAAATGGGATTGACGAGCATATATCTCCGGGGGAGGTCGTCGTCGTGATTGGTCCGTCTGGCTCTGGAAAGAGTACCTTCCTCAGATGCCTGAATCTGCTTGAAGAGGTGACAGAGGGCGAGATTTATGTGGATGACCAGATGATCAATGCGCCCAAGGTGAATATCAACGAAGTCCGGCAGAAAATGGGCATGGTTTTCCAGCAGTTTAACCTCTTTCCGCATCTGACCATCATGGAAAATATCACGCTGGCGCCGGTTCTTCTGAAAAAAATGACAAAGGAACAGGCTGAGAAAAGAGGGCTTGAACTCTTGAAGCGCGTCAATCTGGAAGAAAAGGCGCAGGCGTATCCGGCGCAGTTGTCCGGCGGGCAGAAGCAGCGTGTTGCCATTGCGAGGGCGCTTGCCATGAATCCAGAGATTATGCTGTTTGACGAGCCGACCTCGGCGCTTGACCCAGAGATGGTGGGGGAGGTGCTCGATGTGATGAAGGACCTTGCAAAATCCGGCATGACGATGGTGATTGTCACACATGAAATGGGCTTTGCGCGGGAAGTCGCAACAAGGGTGCTCTTTGTCGATCAGGGTGTGATTATGGAGAGCGGTACGCCGGAGGAGGTATTTAACCATCCCAAAAATGAGCGGACAAAGCTGTTTCTGAGCAAAGTTTTATCATAACCGAATACGGTGTTATTACGCCACTTGGCTTAATATATAGATAATTTTCAAAAATTAGAGGAGGATTCAGTATGAAAAAAGCAACGAAAGCGGCAGCGCTTGTGCTCACTGTGGTTATGATGGCAGCGTCATTGACTGCGTGTGGAAAGAGCGCAGAGCCCGGCGAGGTAAAAGACACCACGGCAGCGGCGCAGAATGAGAATGCAAATGCAGCAGGAGAACAGGAGGAGGCAGACACAGAGAATGCAGCCCCGGCAGCAGGCGGCACGCTGACTTTTGGGACAAACGCAGAGTTTCCGCCCTTTGAGTATGTGACAAGCAGCGGTGTGATTGACCAGTATGACGGCATTGATATGGCGATTGCGAAGAATATCGCAGAGGCGAATGGTATGACAGCAAAAGTAGAGAACATGGAGTTTGAGTCGCTGTTAATCGCTTTGCAGAACGGTCAGATCGACGCGGCAATTGCAGGTATGACCGTGACAGAGGACAGAATAGAGGAGGCGGATTTCTCGACGCCTTACTACACAGCGACACAGGTAATGATTGTGAAGGAGGATTCCGATATTGCATCGGCAGCTGATCTGGCAGAGAAGAAAATCTGTGTCATTCAGGGCTATACCGGAGAAATCTGTGTGAAAGATATGGGTTATCCATATGAGGCATTCAAAAAGGGCACGGATGCCATCATGGAGCTTATAAATGGAAAGTGTGATGTCGTTGTGCTTGACTCTGCGACAGCACAGAAATATGTAAGTGATAATGAGGGCTTGAAAATTGTGGAGGACGCCGCGGCATTTGAGTCGGAGGAGTACGCAATCGCGGTAAAGAAAGGAAACACAGAGCTGCTTGACAAGATTAACACCGTGATTGACACGATGCTTGCAGACGGCACCGTAGCTGAGCTGGGTGCACAGTATATAGAGGCGATTTCTGCGGAGTAATACAGGCTTCTCTATTCTAAGAGACACGTTCTGGGACGTGTCTTTTTTCGTATTTGGAACCGTCTCTGCAATCGCAAAATTTTTAGTAGCATTTATAGCAAGGATATGGTACACTACAAAGTGATGCGTAAAGTATAACAGGTTATACAGTACATGAGGAGGACTGGCGTTGGACAGAAATACCACAAGGGAAAATATTATAGAATTAAAGCATATCAGCCGTACCTTTGATGACGGTTTTCGCGTGGTGGATGATTTTAACCTGACCATACAGAGGGGCGAATTTGTCACGTTCTTGGGACCTTCGGGCTGCGGCAAGACCACAACGCTGCGCATGATTGCGGGCTTTGACAAGCCGACAGAGGGCGAACTGCTGTTAAATGGCGAGGATATACGGGACCTGCCGCCCAACAGACGCCCCATCAACACGGTTTTTCAGCGGTATGCACTATTTCCGCATTTAAATGTATTTGAAAATGTTGCCTTCGGGCTGAAATTAAAAAAGCTTCCCAAGACTGATATCATCAAGAAGGTCAAGAAAGCGCTGGAGATGGTAGATCTTGAGGATTTTGAAAACAGGGGCATCCAGACGCTCTCCGGCGGCCAGCAGCAGCGGATTGCCATCGCAAGGGCGATTGTGAACGAGCCGGAAATCCTGCTGTTAGACGAGCCTCTGGGCGCGCTGGACTTAAAGATGCGAAAGGAGATGCAGCTTGAGCTAAAAGGAATGCATGAAAAACTTGGCATCACGTTTATTTATGTGACACATGACCAAGAGGAAGCGCTTACCATGTCAGACAAGATTGTCGTAATGTCAGAGGGAAAGATTCAGCAGATTGGTACGCCGGAGGATATTTACAATGAACCCAAAAATGCCTTTGTTGCTGACTTTATCGGAGACAGCAATATCTTTAGCGGCATTATGACAGGGAAGTGCAGAGTGCGCTTCTGCGGCGCAGAATTTGAATGTGTGGACGATGTCGAGCATGGTACGATGATTGACGCAGTCGTCAGACCAGAGGATGTGACAATTACAGCGCCGGAAAAGGGTATTATCAGAGGGGTAGTGACTTCGGTAATTTTTAAGGGTGTGCATTATGAGATTACAGTGCAGTCCAGCAAAAATGAAATTGTGGTGCAGTCTACCCGGAAGGCTGAGCTGAATGCCGCAGTAGGGTTATACATTGAGCCGGAGGGGATTCACATCATGCTGGCAGAAAATACCATAAACCGCATTGAATCCGGCGTGGATAAGCAGTACCGGCTGAACTTTTTGGGGGGAATGCTGGATTGTGACATTGCGTCCCTGATCGCGGGGGCAAGGTATAATACCGATGGCGTGCTTGTCGACGCGCACGGCGATGTGGTTGAGCCTGACCGCATTAAGGTGATTGTTTCTGTAAAGCCAGACGATATCACGATGAGCGATGACAAGGAGGCGGGAATTCTTAGAGGACACATTATCAATTTGATATACAAGGGCGATCACTATAGTTATGTTGTGCGGACAGAGGAGGACGAGGACTTTATCGTGTCGGACGAGGATCTTTGGAATATGGACGATTATGTGAGTTTACTAATCCCGAAAGAGAAGTTTCATTATGCCTTGAAAAAGTAGGGTATGGGACTGCCAAACGATACTGGAGGAGCGTACAGATGAATCAGTTTTGTATTCAAAAATTTCGTATTCAAAAATTTCATTTTCAGAGATCGCAGCTCTGCATACCGTATGGTCTTTTTCTGGTGTGCTTTGTGCTGGCACCTCTGGTGGTTATCATATATTATGCGTTTACAAACGGGGAGGGAAAACCCACGCTTGAAAATCTGACAGGCTTTTTTTCCAGTCCAAACACGATCGGCACACTTGTCTACAGTCTTGGCATTGCGGTGTCTACCACCTGTGTCTGCCTGCTGCTGGCATATCCGATTGCATATATCCTGGCGCGCAGCAAAATGAAACATAAGTCCGTGGTGCTCATGATTTTTGTGATGCCAATGTGGATTAATTTTACGCTTAGAATCACAGCGCTCAAGGAAATCCTGACAGTGCTTGAGGGAAATCTTGCCTATCATCCTTTTTTGAATACCTTGATTGGCATGACATATGATTTTCTGCCGTTTATGATTCTGCCGATCTACACAACGCTGCTAAAGCTGGACAACAGCCTGCTGGAAGCGGCGGCAGACCTTGGGGCAGACACGGTCCAGACTTTTATGAAGGTGACGTTTCCACTGTCTGTTCCGGGGATTATCAGCGGGATTGTGATGGTGTTTCTGCCGTCAATGACAAACTATGTTGTGCTGGACATGCTCTACAACAGCACATATATTATGGGAAGCCTGATCGGCAGCTATTTTGCTGCTTACAACTGGAACGGCGGTTCTATGAAGACCGGCTGGCAGAAAATCACCGTTTATGATAATGACAAAGAAGATGACATGGATTACTGGTTCAACTTCAAATCCAATGGTGAGAAGAGGACAGATACCAAGAGCTGGAAAAGCAATGGAAAAACCTATGCATTTGATGACCGTGGTGTAATGGTTTACCAGTGGACAACAATTGATACAATTGACAAAGACATTGCATCTGGAAGTAATACAGATAAAGCATCCACCTCCACATGGAGATATTTCAATAGCCCAGAAGATGGTGCCCGTGTAACCAAAGGTTGGTTCAAGGTAGTTGCTCCTGATGATGATAATGATAACACATTTATGAATTATGGTGGCACTTTTGCAACAGATGATGCCAATGATGAAACCGAGAGATGGTATTATGCCGATGCTAATGGTAAGCTCTATGAAGGTCAGATTAAGAGCATCAAGGGCAAATACTATGGTTTCTGGCCAGAGGGAAGCACTAAGGCCGCTGCTATGCTGAATGGTCTGTGCGTACTGGAAATGAATGGCGATGAGATCGTTCAGGTTATTGCAGATGATATTGATTCTAACGATTTAGACGACATTCTGGATGGCGACTTTAAGAATGATAACTGGGATCAGGCGACTGATGGTAACAGCAACATCTATCTGTATTACTTCGGTAATGACTTAGATGGCGATGGTTCCATGAAGACCGGTAATGTTACTGTGAATCTGGATGGTAACTCTTATAACTTCCTCTTCAAGAAGACTGGTAATCCTGCTGGCGGAAGAGGTCAGGGTGTAACTGGTATTGAAGATAAGAAATATATCTACAAGTATGGCTGCAAGATCAAGGCCAGCTCTGATGATAAGTATCAACTT
>OFGG01000926.1_pt1 | contig 21784 bp, 18 predicted proteins | sample 1521701 | NCBI WGS metagenome assembly OFGG01 (sample SAMEA3504081, study PRJEB24116) | mouse gut metagenome | biome: mouse gut; feature: mouse-associated habitat; material: faeces | place: Denmark | collected 2011
AAAGGGCACATTTTATAGGAAAAGCCTTGGCAGATGCCCTGCCAGGGCTTTTCCATGGTTTTCCCTGAATACAAAAATGGAACCTGCCCATGGCAGATTCCAATTTATTCTGTGTCATTTTTTACTGGGCCACCAGCCCTTCCAGCCATGCTTTTTCCTGCATTGGCAGTTCATCTAAAACAGCAACCTGGAAATCAAACATGTACTGGAAGCCATAAATCCCCTGCCCCAGTTCCCAGACTGGAATCTCAGCTTCTGCTAACTGCTGCATCAGTTCCCTGGGCCTGTCCCTTGAGACAAGGGATATTGTTATGTCCCTTGCATTTCCTGTAGTGCTGCTGGTGTCTGCCCTGCATAGGCAGGCATAGCCATTGAGCAGGAATACCACATCAATATTTAAGTCCCCATTGTTGGGGCCATATACAATGAGGTTGTATTTTTTTAAAAAGCCACCAACCCTGTTCCTGATTTCCAGGCCAGTGGGCTTCCTGAAAGCAATTGTCTTTACAGCCCTATGTGCATATCCCTTGGCAGGGTTTGCCCCCATCCAGCAGCTTGACAAATCTAACCCAATATTTTCAGTAGTGCAGCATGCACACCTTCCATTCCCTTTTCCCATTCTTATACTTCCTTTCTCTCTGTCCTCCAATGGTTTTCTTTTACATTTACATTATTAAATATGGAAGGGAGGGTATATGGAAATTTCAACTGCCCCATGGGGAACCTCCCTATATTAATAGAAGGGACACCCAAATGGTTTAATGGTCTCTGCAAAAATCTTCCAGGGATGGTTAGTGGTAAGATATGGAAAAGAAGGGAGGGGAGGCAGTTATTTTGGAGGGAAACAGGAGGACCTCCAAATGAGTGGATGGTTTCTGCAAAAGCCTTCCAAGGATGGCTAGTGGTAAGATATGGAAAAAGAAAGAGAGAGGAGGCAGTTATTTTGAAGAGGAGAGGATTCATCATTTATGTGGCAGTTTTGGTTATTGTAGTTATTTTGTTTAAGTGTGTGTTCATGCTGACTGTTGTCCCAACAGAAAGCATGGCAGGGACCATTGAGCCTGGGAACCATGTCATCTGTTCCAGATATGGGATAGGGGAAGGGGATATTGAAAGGTATGATGTCCTGGTGTTTACACCACCAGACCATCCACAGATGCTTTATATCAAAAGGGTGGTTGGGCTGCCAGGAGAAACCATAGAAATAAAAAATGGCAAAGTATATGCTGATGGAGTTGAACTGGATAGTTCCTTCACCAAGGCTCCCCAGAACAGGAGGGGGGATGGCATCTATAAAGTCCCTGATGGATGTTACTTTTTCCTTGGGGACAACAGGAATAACAGTAATGACAGCAGATTTTGGAAACAAAAATATGTGCCTGCTGCAAACCTTAAGGCAAAGGCAAGGCTGATAGCCTTCCCATTCACAAGGATTGGCTGGCTGTGATATTGCATGCAGGGGCAGAAAAATATTTGAAAAGATGGAGAAAAGGGGGAGGAAGGCTTGGACAGACTGATAGATGACTTATTGAAAAAAGGCTTGGGAAACTTTATTGACAGAAGCAGGGATGCACTTATATGGGATGATGAAATATATCAGAAATGCAGCAGGGAGGAGGATAAGGCAGAAGAGGAGTTCCTGGGGCTTGGGCTGACAGTGGGGCAGGTAAAAATTATAAACAATTATGTTTCAGATGTCAGGGCTACAAACCATAGATACTCAGACCTGTCTTATTTGGCAGGGGTAAAAGATACTGTGGGGATGTTGGTTTCCCTGGATATGATTAAAGGGATGGAGCTGTGAGAGGGGGAGGATATTGGGAAATAACTGATAAAAGCAGGGATATGGAAAAATGATGGGAAGGGGAAGGAAAACCCCTTCCTTTTCTTTGCTTTTTCTTCCTTGTCTGGAAGGATGGAAAATGCATGTTCCCCCACTTAGGAAACTGCTGTGCAGCAGGGATGGGGCAGGGTACAGGCATATTATTTTTGGGGTTGAAAAAGCCCTGATGGGTGATGCCCATCAGAGCCTGTATCAATGATCTTATGTTCAATATCTCATGTTTGGGACTGCCTGATGCCAGTGCTATTTAATGGCTGTTTTGATGGCATCCTCTTTGGAATTGATAGTTTCAATTTCTGCTAACAGGGCAGCCATGTCCACACAGCCAAAGGTTGGGAGGACAGGTTTTCCCTCTGAGCTGTCAATGGTGTAAAGGACATTCCCAATAGCTTTCCTGATGGCAAAATATCCACATTCCTCACAGGTTTCCCTATGGCAGAGATAGGTCTGTGCAATGGCATTGTGCTGGGGTCCCCCATTGTCCCATGCTGTCCTTGTGGCTGCAAGGTAACATCCCTCACTGTATGCCTGGGTATTTTCCTGGCAGTCTACCACAGCATAATGGAAATCAGCATCCCCAAGGATCTCCTCCATTTTTCCATAAGTGTCAGAGTGTAGGAGATAGGCTGCCCACCCCATGGCCTTCTCCTTCCCCAATGTGGATTCCATGCTGTGAAAGTCTGAAAATTCCAGGTGGTGCAGCTTCAGGTATGAGAATATCACATCTGGGGTTTTTCCATACAGGCAGTTTTGCAGGGAGGAAACCATGCCCCTTAATTCTGGCTGTGGGATTTTCCCATGGAAGATGGTGGTGTACAGCTTGCCATCTGCACCAAAATCAAACCTGTACTTCTGTGTTTTCATAAATTGGGTTACTTTGCCTGACATAAAAAATCAGCCTCCTTTTCATTTGATATGCCAAGCATATACCATCCATGCCTTTGGCTTTTCTGGCAAAAATGCATTGGGCAGTGGGAATGGCTGTATCCATAAATGATAGCATATAGTTGAAATTTGTCAACAGACCAACATTACAAAACAAGTGTAATGTTGATAGAATTTCACAATAAGAAGAAAGGTGGAAGGAAAGATGAATGTGGAACTGTACCTCAAAGAAATGGGACAAAGGATCATGGAGAGGAGGAAGAAACTGGGGCTGACCCAGGAGGCCTTGGCAGAGCTGAGTGAGCTTACCACTCAATTTGTCAGCTATGCTGAATCAGGAAAGAGGGGGATGAGGCCAGAGAACCTGATGAAAGTGGCTGCTGCATTGGGAGTAAGCACTGATTATCTTTTGACTGGTGACATCATTGACAAGGACAAGCTCCTGCTGTCTGAAAAGCTGGACAAGCTGACCCCACAGCAAGTAAGGATTGTGGAGAATGTGGTTGATGAATGCATTGCCCTCTTCAGTAAAGATAAGTAGGCTCTGGGAAAAACTGCTGGGAAAATGATGGGAATGGGGGAGAAATTATAAGCAAGGTTTCCTTCCCCATCCCTCCAATTCCTTAGCCCCACAGTCCATGTAAAATTTATATATTCATCTTGGGAAAGCAGTACATTGCCTTATCCATGCAGCAGGCAGATTTTGAAATTGAAAATAAAAACAATTCATGTTAATATTGTAATGAGGAACAAAGTTATACAGGAGGTGAAGAGTTGGGAGAGAAAGAGGAGAAGAATGATGATGGGATAGTAAAGCATACCCTGAAAGATAGTGTCTTTACCTCATTATTCAAAGAAAAAAAGTATTTGATGCAATTGTATCAGGCTTTGCATCCAGAGGATACAGAAGCCACAGAAAAGGATTTACATGATGTAACAGTCAGCAATGTCCTTGTTAATGATATTTATAATGATGTGGGATTCAGGGTGGGTTCAACTTTACTCATACTTATTGAAAGCCAGTCAACATGGACTGTTAATATTATTTTCAGGGCACTCATGTATCTTGTCCAAACCTATAGGGAATATTTTAGAGAGACCAAGCAGAACATATATAATAGTAAAAAACTTAAAATGCCAAAGCCAGAGATTTATGTGATTTATTCTGGTGGCAGGAAGACAAGGCCAGAAGAGAATTCCTTGTCAAAGGAATTCTTTGATGGGAAAGAAATCTGTCTGGATGTCAAAGTGAAAATGATATATGATGGTAAAGAGGGAGATATTATTAATCAGTATGTCAGATTTACCAAGGTGTGTAATGAACAGGTGTCACTTTATGGAAGAACTAGAAAAGCAATAAAAGAGACTATCAGAATTTGTAAAGACAAAAATGTGCTGAAAGAATATCTGGAAAGCAAAGAGCAGGAGGTGATTGATATGTTAATGGAGTTATATGACCAGGAAGAAGTGATGAGGGCCTATGTGGAAAGTGAGAGGTATGAGGCAGCAGAAAAGGCAGAAAAAACTGCAAACAAAAAGACAGCACAAAGGCTTCTGATGATGGGGAAACTTTCCATGGAAGAGGTTTCTGTTGGCTCTGGGCTTACAATGGAAGAAGTAGAAGAACTGGCAGGTTTGCAATCTGTATAAATTAGCTTATGGCTTTATAATAAAATATGAGATATAAAAAACAGGATTCACATTGATGTGGTGTCCTGTTTTTTTATTGGGAAATTTAATGGAGGATTTCTGATAAATGTAATGTACTGAATTTTTTCTTAATGATGTTGGTAGCAGGGTAAAGCCTGCTCTTTTTGAAATGAGAGATGGTAAAGCAACAGTTTTCTCTAAAATTTATAGAAAATCCTTTGTGCTATGCTAAAAAAGTAAAAAAAAGCATAGGGAAAGGAGGAGCTAGTGGAGAAATACCTATTTGAAAGGGAATGGAAGGAGGCTGTACTGATAAGAAAAGACAATAAATCAACAGTTCTGGTTATAAATGGGGAAGAAATGGAGATTTGCTGTCCCAAAATTGTCAGAGGGAATATCACTGAAGGGGAATGCCATGTCTTGTCTCTGAAAGCAGGCATTCAAAGAATGGAAAATATGAAATCATGGCATTTTCACTGGATAATCCCAAAATGGGAAATAAAGACTGGATTTGCCTAAGGCCAATTATTTTTGAGGATGCAATTGAGCATTTCCTTGCCAGCCATCAGATGGAAGAATTGGACAATGGCTGTAAAGTTTATGAGGAACTAAAAGTGGCAGGTAAAAAATGGGATTTAGTGACAGGGAATGCTTACATTGAAATCAATGTCCCTGATGCCATCCTGAATGCAGCAGGTGGTGGGTGGATGCAGGTAAAGTCCCTGATGCTGACTGCTGAAAAAATTGCAAGATATGAAAGTGCCTTTGCCAGTTTAGGGGATACAGGAAAGAAAATGGTTTTCCTGACAATATTCCAACATGGGCTTAATGAAAGAATGCAGGACTGGCTTTGCAGGGAATTAAGCAGATATTTTGCAATGGACATGGATGAAAGGGTTGAGTTCTGGATTGCTGACCTGAAGCTGGAGCCAGATGGGATAGGGCTTCTGTCATACCAGAATATTACAGGAAGGGTTTTATTGAGCTGAAAAGGAGAGGAGGGAAGGGATGCTACAGGCAGAGTTATTACAGTATAAGATAGTCAGGGTTGACATGGTGGATTTGCTGGAAGATGAAGGGGAAGTCAGGCTCCTTAACAGGACAGAGTGTGATGGGGAGTTTAGGGAAAAAGAAAACCTGGCAGTGGTAAGCCTGACAGAATATGTGGAGATGGATGGGGAATATGATAATTTCCACATTGAGCTTGAACTGGAAGGAATCTTCCATATTGAAGGAATGGAAAACAGGGAAATAAGGCAGGAGGCCCATGTCAGGTGTTATGAAAAGCTAAGGACTTATGCAGAGCAGATTATTAAACATCTGGCTGCTGAAACAGGGCTGGAAGGGTTTGCCCTTCCCCAAAAAGCCATGGAACCTGATTTGATAGAATTTGGGAGGAAGCAGGAAGGGGTGGGGAATAAAACAATGAAACCCCAGAAGAAGTTTAAGAAAGGGAAGGTTATAGAGATAGAAAAGTAATTCATTTTTGCAAGAATTCCAAAGGAAAAGAAGTCAGTACAATGGAGAAGGAAAGGAGGAGAAGAAGATGGATGAAACATTAAAAAACATCATAACCAATCTTGGTGGAAGACAGATTGGAATGGATGAAGAGTTTAAATTCCATTGCACAGAGTGTGGAAAATGCTGCATCCACAGGGAGGATATCCTTCTGAACCCAAGGGACATTTACAGCATGTCCAAGGAATTAGGGATGTCCCCAGGGGAGCTGTTTTTGAAGTACTGTGAAACTTATATTGGTGATGGCTCCAGAATCCCTATAGTAAGGATCAAGCCCAAAGGTTCAGTGAAAAGATGCCCCCTGCTGAAAGACAGGAAATGCTCAGTCCACAAATCCAAGCCATCTGTCTGTGCCTTGTTCCCCATAGGCAGGGTCCTGCAAGTGGGTGACACAGAAGGGAACATCAGGGAGGTTTCTGTGGATGATGTGCAATACATTTTCAGCACACCAGGATGTGGGGATTCCACAGAGAGGCACACTGTAAGGGGATGGCTGGGGGCTTTTGGGATTCCCTTACAAGATGAATTTTTCATTATGTGGCAGAAAATTATTGTGGAAACAAGCATGGCTTACAGAAGATTAGAAATGAAAGCCAGCCCCCATGTGATGCAGCTTGCATGGCAGGCATGTTTTAAGGGGCTGTATCTCCATTATGACACTGGGGAAGACTTCCTGCCCCAATTTGAAGATAATGTGAAAAGCTTCCAGGGACTGCTGCACAAACTGTAAAAATGGGATTCAGGTGAAAGGAAGGGGAGGATGCCTAAAAAATACTATGTCACAGCAGAAGCTTCATATTCTGCTGGCAGTTTATAATTTATCCTGATAGGGCAACAAAAAACAGAATAAAAGAGTAAACAGAGGACCTTGTGAGACACACATCTTGCAAGGTCTTCTTCTTTCTTTTCTTCCTTCCTCCCCTTCCTCTAACCTGCCCCTAAATATCCTATCTTCTAATCCAAGCACCTCATCTTTTTTCTCTTTCTTCTTTCCCTTCTCCTTCCCTTGAAACCACTGGATTTCTTCCTTTTTCTGGAGAGAGAAAAGCCCCCCTGAAAGACTGAAAAAGAGCATTCTTTCCTTTCTTTTTCCTTTCTTTCTTCCATCCTTTTTCCCCTGAATTCCTCTTAAAAATCTTATCCTAAAGCCATCCATTTCTTTTTCCTTTCCTCCTTTTCCCTTGGAAACACTGGGGTTCTGGGGGATTTCTTTCTTTTCCCTGGAGAGAGGGAGGCAACCTTTCTGGGGCTGAAAAAGAGGATTCTTTTCTTCCTTTCTTTCTTCCTTTTTCCTTTCTTTCCATTCCCCTAAGCCTGCCTTAAAAATCTCATGCTCAAGGCAAGGCAGCTATTCTTCTTTTTCTTTTTTTCTTTCTTCCATTCTATTGGAAAGGCTGGGGGTTCCTGGGGAGGTGTTTCTGTTTTTGGAGAGAGAAAAAGAGAGAGGAAAGAGGAGGAAATATGGGGGTGATGTGGTGAGGGAGGATAGGGAGTTTTATGATATTATTTTGGGAAAAAAAGAGGGAGGAAGAAGAGAGGAGAAGAAGAGGAGGGAGGATAGGATAAAATCTGCCATGGGGATATAGAGCTTCTGCCATGACATAGTATTTTTTGGAAATGGTGTTTTTGGCAGATGGAATTTGTTGGATGTTAATAAAAATATGGATAGAGTGGACTGGGATGTTAGTAGTTTTGCACTAAAAATTGTTGTGGAAATGCCAAAAATTTAGTTTTTGGCAGAATGGAGGGATTTTTGGCAAGGTTTTTGGCAGTTTTTGGGGAGGGAAAATCTGGAGGAAAGAAGATAGGAGAGAGGGAGGGATTTCAGTTGATAGAGGTGATCTGGGAAGTGCCAAAAACAGGGAGGGAGTGCCAAAAATTTAGTTTTTGGCAGAATGGGGATATTTTTGGCAGGATTTTTGGCAGATGCCTAATGATTGAAATGGCTGAAATGCCCAGAAATAAAGGGATTCAGGGATTATATGGAGAATGCCAAAAATTAAATTTTTGGCAAAATAGGGGAATGTTTTTGGCATATTGAAAGAGATTTTTGGCATATTACAGTTGTAAGATTGCCAGGAAGCCTATAAATAGGGCATTTGTGGGGGTATCTGTGGAATGCCAAAAATTTTGGATTTGGCAGGATGGCAAGGTTTTTGGCAGTGGATTTATTACAGGCTGGAGGAAAACCACCAGGACTGTCTCATTCTGCCAAAAACAGGAATATCCTTGATGAAACAATGGATAAGCATGCACTGAATTTTGTAAGGAATGTCATCCCTCAGACTGCAAAGTATATCATATGTGAGCCTGATATAAGCAGGAATCTGAAAAGGAATAATTTCTAAAGATTTTCCTGGTAAAGAATAGTGTTGATAAAAAAAGAAAACCCTTATAACCTCAAAGTTATAAGGGTTTCTCTTTGCCTTAACAAAGTGTACCCTGAAATACATGGACTCTACACCCAAATGATGCACATTAATGATGATGGAGAAAACATAGGATACCCTGAAATACAGGCACTCCACACCAGGTGCAGTACACAAACACTCTACACTGTTTTCTAAAATAACATTTCTTTCTTCTTTTACACCTTCCCATATCCTTCCTTTTCTGTCAATAGATTCTGTGAAATAAAAGATGCTCACCTTTATATTTATACAGTACTCTTGAAAAAAAACAGTCCTTGGATGACAAGTCCAAGACTGTTTTTTTTAATTATCTTACACACCTCCTCACCAAAAAATTTCATATTTGTATGGATCAATGAAACTTCTAAAATAAAAAATGAGAAAGGAGATTAAATATAATGTTTAAATTCATTAAGAAAGCTACTTCTACATTGCTTGCATCCATGATGTGCATACCTACTGGAATTGTGAATGTCACACATGCTGTTGAGAGTAACCCTGATGGCAATTATACAGTGACATTAACTGATACAGAGAATGGACTGATCCAATTTTCAGAAAGTTCCATGAACAACTCATCTGCATCCCAGGATGGCTATCAAATGATGCAAATAGGTGATGATGGAGAGATGGAAGAGATTGATAATGATGGATCATTGTGGGCATTCAATTCTGGTGACAATGTTGAGATTGAGTGCATTCCAGATGAAGGGTATTATGTGGAAACACTCTCTTTAAAAGACTCTGAGACTGGTAAAACACTTTCTCAGACAGATACAGTAGATAATGTTTTTTCCTTTGAGATGCCAGAGAAAAATATATCTGTGGAGGCTATTTTCTCTTCCACTGCCACAATTAACATTAAGGATGAAAAAAAATCAAAATCCTCTGACAATGACATTGAATACCATGACATTGTAGAGGATATGGATATCAGCAAAGAGGAAGTTGAGGAGGTTGTGGCTGATGTGATTACAGAAAGTTACATCAAAAGTAACCTTGATGAAAAATATGCCACTGTTGGCGATAAAATTTCACTTGCAAATATACTTGTTGTTAAGAACTCAATTTTTGATGGAGAATACATAAAAAAGGATGACACTATTAATACAGTTATGGGTAGCATAGAAAATAATGATAAAGACAGTGAAGAAAGCCTAAAGAAATTTATTTCACAGCTTGATTCTTGTGTCATAGTGTATGATTTGGGGAAAGAAAATGATTATTATGTGGCTTATGCCAACACTATGATAAAGGATAGCGCTTACACAGTGCAGGATTATGCTATTGCTGTAAATGATGTCAGTGGCACAGTTGTTAATGGCTGTATTTATGATGAAGAAACTGGTTTGCTGTATATCCCAAAAGATTTATATATGGGCGATAATGGCAAAAATATTTTCTTATATCTGCAAATTCAGTTCATGCAGGTTTTCAATAAAATCAGCAGGAGTGATGATGAACCCATGACATCTGAGTTGCATACCATCTCAGTGGATGAGGATAAAGAACAGGTGGAGCTTTCTTCCTATAGCCAGGAGATTTTCTCTTTGCAGACTTCTATCAATGTTGAAAAAGGCATGGATGCAGACACTTTAAATGTTGTTGTTAATGGGTTCCCAATGGAAAAAGATAATTATATGTATAACCCAGAGACAGGTGATTTGGTGATTGATGCATCCCCTGCATCCATAAATTCTGTTGAGGTGACTGAAGATAGCAACACTTTATCTGATGAAATTTTGAATCTTATGGAGGATGCAGCGGCTGGGCCACCAACACTCCCTGGTTTGAGTTCAGGTGCTGGCATGCCATCAAGGACAAAAGTAACAGTTGACAGCATTGATGAAGTGCCAACAGAGGGTTGGGGTGGAGATATCCCAGTTGGTCTTAAATATACATTTGGTCAAGGCAGCAATAGCAACCTTACAAATGTTTGGATAAGTTGGGATGGGAACCAAAATGAAGACCAAAATGCTGCAGATTTCATAACTGCAATCTTAAACAATACAGATACCACATGGTATAACTCAGTGAGTTCAAACAGCCCATTTACTGTCCATTTTGCAAATATGTCTGATGAAATTGAGTTTGCATCTTTCCTGAAACAGATTGGTGATGTTGGTGCAGCATGTGCCCATGTTTATGTCCCACTTGAAGGGTATGGTGATCAAGGTAGCTTAGAGGAGATGCCACCTGGAGTTGGAAGAATCTATGTTAGGGTTCTTGACAGGCAGGACAATAAGCCAGAGAAAGGGAAAGCAACTGGATACATTGTGCTTGGTTTTGTAACAAGAGGTTCTGGTGGACAGTCAGGCAATGCTGTCATCAGGATTGACTATGAAGCAGAAGTAAAGGATGCAGTAGACCCAATATACCTTTAGAAAAAGAACAGAAAAAGAAGGAGAAAGAATTCTCTTTTTTTTATTTCCTAAAAAACTTCTGATTTATAAACATAAAAAAAGTTATACCTCTCCAGTGATGGAAATTTCTTTCCCTCTCTTCCCCATATTAAAAAAGAATATAAAAAGGAAAAAGAAAAAGAAGGAGGACTCAACTTGTTCTCCTTCTTTCCAAAATTCTTTTAATTTCTCTTTTTGTTGATATTTTTCAACAATAAGTTTATAATATAGATAAAAAATGAATAATTTATGAAGGAGGACATAAAAAATGTTGAAAAAAATGAAGAAGATGAAACATTCAACCCTGATATCCATTGTGATTGCCATGGTATTTGTATTTTTACTGACTTCTGTAACTGCTGTTGAATTCTGCACACTGCCTAAGGCAGAGCCAGATGGTGTGATTAATAGACAGTCAAACCTTTTTGGCAGTGCCAAGGTTTCCCAGGATGCCAAAGCTGTTAAATCTGCCAAAGTAAAAAAGCCAGGGCAGGTGAAAGGGCTGAAGAAGGTGAAAACAAGTTGCAAATGGGATGGGTATAGAAATGACAGCTCTATCAAAATCAGATTTAATAAGGTTAAGGGAGCCATAGGCTATCAAATCTTAATTTATCAGAAGAAAATAAAAGGTTTGAGGACTCCCCTTGTTTATGCTAAAACCACTAAAAATACCACATATACCATAAAAGGCTTGACTCCTGGTGAAAATCACACAATTAAAGTCAGAGCTTATACAAAGGGAAAACATGGAAAAATTATCTATGGAAAGACTAAAACTATCAAAGTAAAAACATCTGGGGAAGAGAAAGGGCTTTATTTCGTATGTAATACATGTGCAGCTATCATGTCTGGGAATATGCTCAGAATGAATGAGCATTGTGAGAGCGTATATAAGGTTTGCAAAGAAACACATGCAGGAGGCACATACAATTGGTATTATTAAAAAAAAACAGTTCTCTGTTCAAGCAGGGAACTGTTTTTTTGATTATTTCCACTGCTCCACCCTCCCTTCAAAGAAAAAAGTTACATATTCATTGAGATACAACAATTGAAAAGACTAAAAAAATATGAAAGGAGATTAAATTGATGATTAAGTTTTTGAAAAAGGCTACCTCTGCACTGTTAGCTTCTCTGATGTGTGTTCCAGCAGGAATTGTGAATGTCTCACATGCTGTTGAAAGTAACTCTGATGGCAATTATACAGTGACATTAACTGATACAGAGAATGGGCTGATCCAGTTTTCTGAGGACAGCATGAACAATTCATCTGCATCCCAGGATGGTTATCAGATGATGCACATTAATGATGACGGAGAGATGGAAGAAATTGAAAATGATGGCTCATTGTGGGCATTCAAGGCAGGGGATGAAGTAGAAATAGAATGTATCCCTGATGATGGGTATTATGTGGAAACACTGGCATTAAAAGACTCTGAAACTGGCAAAACACTTTCACAGGCAGACACAGTGGATAATGCCTTTTCCTTTTCCATGCCTGAGAAAAATGTTTCTGTAGAAGTCACTTTTTCTTCTACTGCTACCATAAACATTGAGGATGATAAAAAATCAAAATCCTCTGATGGCATTGAATATCATGACATTACTGAAGATATGGAAATTTCAAAAGATGAGGTAGATGAGGTAGTGGCAGATGTGATTACTGAAAGTTACATAAAAAGCAACCTGGATGAAAAATATGCCACTGTTGATGGAAGTCATATAAGGATATCAAACATCCTCCTTGTCAAAAATACCCTTTTTGATGGAAACTATGTAAAAGATTCAGATACCATTGATTCTGTCATTGGCAGCATTGAGCAAGGTGATGCACATATGCATGAAAATGTAAAAAAATTCTTAGCACAACTAAGAACTTATGTGGTTGTGTATGATCTGAACCCAGACAATGAGTATTATGTTGCCTATGCCAACACCATGATCAAAGATTCTGCTTATAGAGTCCAGGATTTTGCAGTGGCCCATACCAACACCAATGGAGAGGCAGTAAATGGATGTGTTTATGATGAAAAAACTGGCCTTCTGTACATCCCAAAAGAATTATATAGAGATGAGGGCGCACAAAATATCCTACTTAATTTACAAGTCCAATTTATGCAGGTTTTCAACAAAATTGGGAGGGGTGCTGGAGAATCTGAAACAGAAGACATGACATCCCAGGTGCATTCCATTTCTGTGGATGAATTTAAGGAAGAAGTAGAGCTTTCAGCATATGACCAGAAGATTTTTTCCTTGCAAACCGACATCCAGGTAGATGAGGGGATGGATCCAGACAATTTGAATGTGCTTGTGAATGGCCTCCCTGTTGATGGTGCTGCATACACATATGACCCAGACACAGGGGATATGACTATTGAAAGATCCCCTGCCTCCATTAACTCTATTGAAGTCACTGAAGGAAAAAGCAACCTGTCTGATGAATTATTAAACCTCATTGATGAGGCTGAGGCTGTGGATGGGACATTCTCTTTCAGCGATATGGAATCAAAAATGGAACTGCCAGAGCCAGTGGATGAAGAAGTTATAGAAATTTTAGAAAAGCCACTATTTGGGACAACCACTTCCTATTATTATCCTGGTGAAAGCAGCCAGCTCCTTGAGGCTATCCCTGGCTCTATCATCACAAATGTGTTTACTCCTTATGACACTAAAATGCAGGACTCTCTTACAAGGCTTTTGAATTATGTAAATGGATCACCAGGTGCCAGCAGTGAAAGCTATGCATCAATGCATGAATCAGCCACTGATGCTGTATTCTTTCTTAATTTGGGGAATTTTTCAGCAGGTGGGACCATAGATGGTGGTTCTGCCCAAAACCCCTCTGGAATTACTGATGAGGAAAAGGGAAAGGTGAACCAACTCATCCAGCAATTAGGGGACTTGGGTTACTTGCAACTTTACTGCACACACATTAACACTCCTGCATTGGGTGAAGACGGAAGGAACAATGCCATACATGGCATGGAGGAAACTGGACCAATAGCCATCAGGATTTTGGATGACCAGCATGATGCCAATGGTGGGCATTTTGTCCTTGGGATCTATACAGCACGCATGACATTAACCAGACAAATGGGAGGCGGATTAATAAAGGTAAATTACACACTTGGTTCTACAGACACAAAAGACCCCTTATATCTATATTTATATAAGAAAAGTGCTGGTGGGGAAAAAATTAACAGTGCAACCCTTGAGAATGCAAGGTTTGAGATGATTTATTATAAAGACCAGTATTATGATAATGCATCCAATGCTTTGAAAAGAGGCAAGCCAACAGCAACATTCACTTTCAAAACTGCTAATGTGAATAAAGTGGGTTCTTTAATATTTAAAGACATGGCAAACAGGGAAGACATTAAGGCTACTTATGGTGTTGATTTCTTTCCCAAGATAAGTGATGAGGGGGAACTCATACTGGATGAGACTGATCCTGACAACCCCAAACTCCAGAATGACTTCCTTGTGGATGGGAAGGATGAATACAATGCTTATTTTGGAAAGCAGGGAACCTATGTCATAAGGGAGATTGAAGCACCTGTTGGATTTTCTCTTTCAGGAGAAATGGGTGGGGTTGGCTACATAGACAAAAACAATGATGGAATCATCCAGGAGGAGGAAAAGGAATACCCTCTTCCAAGCACCTCAAAAATCACAGAAGGGCTTGCCTTGAAAATAAAAGTTGAGACATTTACTGGTGCAGGTGGAAAAGAAAGAAAATACCACAAATACTTTTTGGATGGGAAACCAATTGTTGAAAATATTTTAGATGCCAGCAACCTTCCTGAAGGCACACCAGAAGAAGAAAAGGGGCTTGCTGTGGTGGTTGAGGACAACCCAGACAACCCAAACCTTTCTTCCCTTGCTGTCTGCTTGGACACTAACCAACAGTATGCAGGCTCTGCTTACAGGACTATCAGTGTGCAGGACACTGTTACCATTGACACAATGGAAAACATTTCTGCAAAATATTTTGTAACCACAAAGCTGTATGACCTTGGCACAGAAGATGACAGGGCTGATATACCTCTTTCAGTGAGCTGGAAGAAAAGAAGTAATTATTCAGAGGATAACAAAATTGGGAGAGAGTTCAAGACAGAGTTCAGCACAGGGGCTGATGGGCATGTGAATGCTGGCTCACAGGTGCAGTTCAAAGTGGAAGCCACAGTGGATATTTCTGACTTAAAAGGGCATACCCTGGTATTTGTGAACTACCTGCTTGTAAAGCAGGGGGCTGATGGCTCAGGCTCTGCCATCTGGGGCAAAGGGGAAAATGATGGCCTTGGCAAAGCCTCCAGCAAGGATGATAAAATGGAGCAGATCTACATCATTGATGGGATTTCCACAAGCATTATTGGTACAGATGCCAACAGGAAGGCAGGCACTGGAGAGTCCATCATTTATGCAGGCAAAGACCAGGCACTTAAGGACACTATCACTTACACCAACCTTGAGAAAAAGAGGCCATATATTGTTAAATATTGGCTTGTGGATGCTGAAACTGGGAACATGGTTGGTGGCATAAATGAAGAAAAAAGGACTACAAGCGCATCTGGCAGTGGCACATGGGATGTCCCATTCAATTTTGATGCCACAGACAGCAAGGGGAAGAAATATGTGGCATATGTGGAAGTGTATGAAAATGACCATTTGATTGTGGACCATAAAGAAATCAATGATAAGAAGGAAACATTCCTGGTTCCTAAAATCACCACAAAGCTCAGGTGTGAGGAGACAAACACTAACATTGCTGAAAATGGCCCAACCATCAGCTTTGAGGACACCATCACTTACAAGAACTTAATCCCAAATGCCAACTACAAGGTGGAAACTGTGGTAATGGACTTGGGGACAGGCAAGGAGCTGGTGGATGCCAGGGGCAGCAAGGCTTCTGTAAGGGATGCTGACAAAACATTCACCCCAAGTTCTTCAAATGGGGAGCATAAGGTGCATTTCTCCATAGCAGGTGTGAGGACTGATGGAAATAACATTGTAACCAACACCCTTGCAGGGAAAACCATTGTGGTGTACCAGTACCTCTATATTGAGAAAACCAACAATGGCTCAAAAGACTGGGTTCTGATTGCAGACCATGCTGACATAAATGACAAAGACCAGAGTGCCCCCATCAAAGGCAGTGGGCCACTCTACCTCTACTTATATAAAAGGAATGCAGGTGGCAATACCTATAATAATGCAGACCTCTCCAATGCAAGGTTTGAGGTTGCCTTCTACAAAGGGCAGAAATTTGGCAGTGCATTGGAGGCTGCCAAAAAAGGGAGCCTCACTGCAACATTCACCTTCAGGACAGGATTGGCAAATGATGCAGGCCTTGGCTCAGCCCCATACAGGGAGGCAGCAGGCAGGGATGGCATCAATGCAAAGTATGGGATTGACTGCTACCCTAAGGTGGATGAGTCTGGGAACTTCCTTTATGAAGAGGATGGGGATGGGAACAGGTTCTTCCAGAATGACTTCCTGACCTCTGACAAGGCAGAGTACACCAGGTACTTTGGGCAGGCAGGGACTTATGTTGTCAGGGAAGTGGAGCCACCTGTTGGTTTCTCCCTTTCTGGCACAATGGAAGGGTATGGCTCTGGGAAAGCACCAACCACCAAGCTCTCAGAAGGTCTGGCACTGTATATTGCTGAAATGGTGAACAGTGAAGGCAAGATTATCCACCAGTACAGTGTGGATGGGAAAATAATGAATGAACCTATCATCAATACAGACAATGACTGGATACCAAAGAATGAGAAAGGTGCTGCCATCATTATTGATGACAACCCAGAATACCCTGAGATTTCCACAAGTGCCATATGTCTTGACACCAACCAGCAGTATGCTGACTCCCAATCCAGGGCAGTTTCCATCCTGGACAAAATAAAGGTAAAGACACTGCCAAAGGTGGATGCAACCTACACAATAACCACAAAGATTTATGATTTGAATGACAAAAAATTCCTTAGGGTGAATTGGAGAAACAAAAGTGAATACTCAGACCCTGATACAACCAGTGAGCAATATAAGACAGAATTCAGTACTGCAAATAAGGGCATCAATGCTGGGGACACTGTGAGGTTTGAGGTGGGTGCAATTGTGGATGGCACAGCCTTAAAAGGGCATACAATAGTGTTCATTAACTACCACAAAGTAAAAGAAGGGGCTGATGGTACAGGCAGGGTTATCTGGGGTGCAGATGCAGAAGGGAATGTGCTGAATGGTGGGCTTGGTGTGGCAACAAGCATGGATGACAAGCTTGAGATGCTGACTTTCCCTGACCAAAAGACAGACATCATCAGCACACAGAATGAGAGGAAAGGCCTGGATGGGGAAGGCATCATCTATGCAGGCATGTATAAGGATGACACCTTGCAGGAAGGGCATGGCACAAGGTTCCAGGTGCTGAAGGACACCATTTACTATAAGAACTATGAGCCAGGGAGGGAATATACTGTCAAAGCATGGCTGATGGATGTGAAAACCCAGGCTCCTGCCCTGGATGCAAACAACAATGAAATTTTCAACATGCAGGCTACACAGAAACAGATTGCAAGTGAAACTGGGGAAGGCACATGGGACATTTCCTTTGAGTTTGATGCCACAGGGTGTGGGGACAGGAAGTATGTGTCCTATGTGGAGATTTCCCTTGGCAGTGAGCTTGTGGCAGACTACAAGGACCTTGGGGATGAGTCAGAGTCCTTCCTGATCCCAAAAATCACCACAAAGCTGAAAGACAATGAGACTGGCCTGGATGTCTCCTATGCAGGGGAAACTGTAAGCCTCACTGACACTATCTCCTACTCCAGAATGATGGTGGGTGCAGACTATAAGGTAAAGACAAAAGTGATTGATGTGGAAACCAAGAAGGAACTGGTGGATGTCCATGGGGAAACTGTGGAAGTCCCAGAGCAGGTATTCACAGCAGCATCTGAATCTGGCACATGGGACATCCCAATCAGCTTTGCAGCACTGGTGAAAAACCCAGATGGCACAATAAAAAACACCCTTGCAGGGAAAACCATTGTGGTCTATGAGTATGTTTACATTGAAAAGAACAGCAATGGCTCAGGCCAGTGGGTGCTGATTGCAGACCATGAGGATTTTGAGGATGAAAACCAGAGGGCATACCTGCCATACATAGACACCCTTGCACTGGATGAAAAAACCAGGAACCACATCTCAAATGCTGAAAAGGGACTGAAAATCCATGACACTGTGAACTATAAGAAGCTGAACCCAAAATACAAGTACAAGCTGGTGTCTGAGCTGAGGGACAAGTCCACTGGTAAGATTGTTGTGGATGACTCTGGCACAGAGCAGGTGATTACAACCCCAGTCACCATAGATGCTGTGGATGGGACAATCAAGCCCACACAGCAGGGAGGGGTAATCTTTGACCTCAATGCAGAGTCCTTTGCAGGAAGGACACTGGTAGTGTTTGAAAGGCTGTACCTGCTCAATGGGGAAAGCTCCTTCCTTGTGGCAGACCATGAGGACATACTGGATGAGGATCAGACTGACCATATCCCAAAAGTATGGACAAGGGCCATGGTGGAGGATATATTTGCAACTGCAAGCCCAGACAGGGCAAGGATTATTGACACATTTTCCTATGACAACCTCATCCCTGGGCTTACCTACAAGCTGAAGGGGAAAGTGGTGGACAAAAACAGCACCATCCATGCAGGCACAGACATCCTTGCAGGAGGGGCATCTGAAAATGAGCTTGTGTTCCAGCCAGAGTCATCTTCTGGCTCAGTCAGGCTGTCCTTTGATGTAAACAAGCAGAACAATGGGGTTTTTGTGGTATTTGAGGAGCTGTACCTTGTCACCAGTTATGATGGTGCAGACCATGAAATCCTTGTGGCAAAGCACACTGACATTGGGGACTTGAACCAGACAGTCTACATAAACCCAACACTTGAGACTTCCCTGCTGGATGCAGGCACAAAGACAAAAGTGCTGGATGCAAAGGAAGATGCATTGCTCACTGACACCATCACATACAAGGGCTTTGACCCAAGGCTTTCCTATGTCATCAGGGGGCAGCTCATTGACATGGAGACTGGCAGTGTGCTTACAGACTCAAAGGATGTAAGGGTGGAGGCAGAAATGGATGCCATCCCAGATTCCACAGGCTCAGGCCAGTGGGTGATGGAGTATAAGTTTGATGCCTCAAAGCTTGCAGGCAAAATCATAGTGGCATATGAAGAAGTCTATGAGAAAACAGGGGCAGGCACAAGGCTTGTGGCAGCCCACAGGGATTTCTGGGACAAGGAGCAGAGGGTTATCATCCCCATCATTGACACAGTTGCACTGAACCCAAAAACCAATGGGCACATTGCTGATGCAGAAGGCAACATGATTATCACAGACAGGGTGTACTACTCCCACCTTGAGCTTGACACAGAGTACAGGCTTATATCAAAGCTGATAGACAAGGAAACAGGGGAAGTTGTTGTGGATGACAAGGGCATCCTGCAAGAGATGGAAACTTCCTTCTCCACCAGGGAAAACACTTCCCAGGAGAAGTATGTTATGGAATTGCAGGACCCATCTGACAATGATGATGTGCCAAGGAAGGCTTATGCCTATGGCTATATCATCCCTGAGGATGGGAACAGGCTCCCAGATGGCACAGAATACAATGGGATTGTGTTCCAGCTTGATGGGCATACCTTTGAGGGCAGGACACTTGTGGTGTTTGAGGAACTCCAGAAAAGGACTCCTGATGGCTATGTGACTGTTGCAAGGCACATGGACATCAATGACAGGGACCAGACCATCCACATCCCAAAAATCAGGACACATGCCTTTGACAGTGAGACTGGCACAAATATCTCAAAGATGGATGGCCTCATTACCATCCATGATTATGTGACCTATGAGAACCTGCTCCCAGGGCAGACTTATGTGTTGAAGGCATGCCTGATGGACAAACCAGACTCAGACACAAAGACAGAAAGCCCCATCAGGGATGCAAATGGGGATAAAATTGAAGGCACATTGGAGTTTGTGCCAGACAGCCCCAATGGGACTATAGGGCCTGTCATCCTGCAAGGCAATGCAGACCACTTCATGACTGATGAGGGTGAATTCTCCTCTGAGACACTGGTAGTGTATGAGGAGCTGTACTTAAAGAACAGCAGGGATGCATCTGATGAACTCCTTGCTGTGGCAAACCATAAGGACATCAATGATGAGAACCAGACCATCTACCACCCAGCCATAAGGACAAAGGCAGTTGCCTACAACCTTGGGGAAGAGCCAAAGGATGGGGACAGGAACCATGTGATAGGGTTTGCAGCATACAAATGTGATTACTGTGGGACTAAGTTCTACACCATGCAGGAGGCTGAGGCACACTTAAGGCAGTCCCAAATCTGCCAGAGGAAGGGTTCTTACAGCCTTGTAGCCAAAGCAACTGTCTATGACACTGTGTATTATGAAAACCTGATGCCAAACAGGACTTATGAGATTGTTGGGCATTTAATTGATGTAAGGACAGGGAAGGTTGTGAAGGTAAACCAGCAGCATGTGCAGGCAGACAAGAAGTACTTCACCCCAGGCTCTGCAAATGGGGAAGTGGATGTGGTTTTCCATGTGGACAGCTTAGAGCTTGCAGGTGGCAGGTATGCAGTGTATGAGGAGCTGTTTTTGGATGGTGTGAGCATAGCTGACCATAAGGACAAATGGGACAAAGACCAGACCTTCTATGTGCCAGATGTGCATACTTCTGCCAAGGCTACAGCAACAAACTCACACATGGCAAATGTGGACACAGATGCTGAAATCATTGACACTGTGGAGCTTGCAGGGCTTGAGGAGAACCAGGAATACTATTTAAGGTCAGCACTGGTGGAGACAACCATGAACTCAGGAAACTATGGCAACCCATTTGTGGATGCATCTGGGAAGACTGTCCAACCTACAGGATGGAGGAAGAAAGGGGAGTCTGCATGGCATCCAATGGATGAGAAGTTCAGCATCCAGAAAGCATCCTCTACAGAGAACTACTTGGGTTCCCTGACACTGGAAGTAAGGTTTGTGGCTGACTTAAGGACAACCAACACTGGTGTCAGCTTCAAGGACAGGAAATTTGTGGTATTCCAGGAGCTGTTCCTCCCTAATGGGACACTTGTAGGGCAGCATAAAGATTTGCTGGATGAACAGCAGACAATCTACACTGGTGGAATCCATACAACAGCAGTTTCATCTGCCACCAGGAGCCATCTGATGGAGGCAACAGAAGGGCAGTGGATGGTTGACACTATCTATTACTCTGGGCTTGACAGTGGAAGCCCTTACTATGTCACAACAAATGTGTATGTCAAAGAGGACAGCAACCCAGTGAGTGGGGTAATGAAGAATATTGAGCCAATCAACCAGGGATCACTGACACAGGCAAAATTTGTTGCATCAAGGACTGGCTCTGGCACATGGAACATCAACATTGCACTTCCAGACCTGTCAAAATATGCAGGCAAGACACTGGTTGTCTATGAGGAAATCAGGAAAGGGGCAACAGATGGGGAAACTGTGGCATATGAGAACAACCTTTACAATGAAGCACAAAGTGTCCACATTGTTGGAATGAGTACTTTGGAGAAGGATAACATCAACAATAAGAATGGCATCCATTATACAAATGCTGCATATCAGTGGGTGTGCAATGGTTGCAAGGAAGCCTTTGGCAGCCAAGCAGAGGCAGACAGTCATATCATGGCTGTTTACAAATGTGACAACTAATTGATTATAAAAAATGCCAAAGGAGGCCTTAATTATGTTTAATTCCATCAAAGATATATCAGTGGGGAAGCTGGATGATATCATTGTGCTGATAAAGTCCATCAATAAACTGCCTACCAGGGCAGGCACCCCATACCAGAAGATAGTTGTCAGGGACATGGAGGGGGCAGAGGCAACATTTGTCAAGTTTGATATCCTTGAGTTTCCGCAGTTCTGTCCACAAAACCGTCGATTGGCTATGCGGATTATACATAACTTTCAAAAAACGCCCAAAATATAAGGAATCCTATTCCTTTTTGATGTAAAAT
>OFGG01000927.1_pt1 | contig 21783 bp, 19 predicted proteins | sample 1521701 | NCBI WGS metagenome assembly OFGG01 (sample SAMEA3504081, study PRJEB24116) | mouse gut metagenome | biome: mouse gut; feature: mouse-associated habitat; material: faeces | place: Denmark | collected 2011
CAGCCGCAGGCGGATGTAGAAGGCCCCGTACCGGGCCAGAAGGACGACCACTCCGGCCAGATACAGGAGGAACAGCCACCCGGCGGCTGTCCGGGGCAGAGAGTCCGGGGGCAGCGGGATGGGGGCGGACACATGGGCCAGGGCACCGTACTCCCCGGTGAGGTTGGAGCGGAACAGCTCCACATAGAAGGGCCAGTTAAACAGAACATACCGCCCCCGCCAGCCCGCCGGGCGCAGCAGGACCATAGCCAGCACACCCCAGGCGGCGAACTGCCACTGGGGGGACAGCTTGTCCCGGAACATGGCCTTCACCAGCAGCAGGAGCGCCGCAACGCCGGAGGCCGTCAGGGTTTGCAGCAAAAAGGACCAGATATCAGCCATCGGTCAAACCTCCATTTCCTCCAGCAGGCGGCGGAGGGCCTCACGCTCCTCGCCGGAGATGGGCTTCTCCTTTAAAAATGCCGCCACTAAATCCCCCGTGGCCCCACGGTACACGCTGCGCAGAAAGCTGTCCCGGGCCTGGGCCTGGCAGTCCTCCCGGCTCAGCGCCGCCCGGTACAGCCTGGGATAGCCCTCCTTCTCAATGAACACCAGTCCCTTGGCCTCCATCCGGGTCAGGTAGGTGAGCACCGTGTTCCGATTCCACCCGGTCTCCCCCTGGAGGGCCTGGGTCAGCTGCTCGTTGTGAACCGCCCGCTCCTCCTCCCGCTCCTTGCGGACTTTGTCCTGCTGCCTCCAGTTCAGGTAATACAGAAGGACACACAGAAAGAATGCCGCCAGCATAGCCGCCACGACGATGAAAAGGTTCTGGTTCACCGTCTTCCCCTCCTGCTGGATGGCCTCCACCGGCACATAGCCCACCAGGAAAATCGTGCCGTCATTTACCGACCACATATAGATGAGGGCCCTGTCCCCCCGGATATCGTGGTAGAACAGGATATCTTTCCCGCCCTCCAGGCTCTCCTCCACATCGGCCTGGATCCCCGCATCGCCGATGTCGTTGGCCCGGTAGAAATCGTCCAGGTTCAGATGGCCCGCGCTGCGCTGCCCCATGCCCTTGGGCTTGAGGACGAAGCGCTCGCTCTCCGCGTCCATGATATACAGCGAGGCCTGTTTCCCATAGAAGCCGTTGGGCAGTGATTTATCGATGGTATCGTATATATATTCCACATAGAGCGTCCCTATCTCCTGCCCCTGCCTCTCCACGGGGCATTTCATGGTATAGGCCCATGTCCCCATGTAGTTCAGGTAGGACTGGGAGACCTGCATTCCCGCCACGGTCCCGCCGGCAGTAAAATCCAGCCCCTCCTCCGTGAAGGGTTCCCCGGTGCTGGAGATGCCCTCTGTCTCTCCGGCAGGAATCAATGATATCCTGGCCATCATATGGTTCTTCTCATAGGCCAGGATATACTCCTCCGGATTCTCCATCCTGGCCAGATCCTGGGCGATCAGCTCCTGGAACTCCGCCTCGTTCACCAGAATGGCCTCAATGGTGCATTCAATCAGGTCCAGGCTCTCGCTGAGGTTCTGTATGGCCGCCGTGGACATCTCCCGGGACAGCCTCCGGGATATGGCATAAACTATGGTTCCGAAAATGCAGAAGACCAATAAAATAGAGAGCAGAAGGGAAGGCCTTCTCCTCTTTTCCCTTCTGTCAGGCTTCTCTTTCATAGGCACTCTCCGTTCCGCCCTCCGGAGGGAGGCGCCCCTCCCTCACAGGACAGAAAAACCCTGCCGCTCCCTGTGGCAGGGTTTTCATAGCTACTTACATATTATACCATTTCCTCTATTTTTGTGTCAAGGGGTACGGCGACAGTCAGAGGGCAGTTCGAACCGGGTCTTTACCGGATAATAGTCCAGGACCACGTAGAACACCCTCCGGTCGATCCGCTCCCACTGCTCCCGGGTGAACTGCTGGTCCGTCATGGTCATGGGCAGGACGATCTCCACGCCCTCCCCTTCCTCCAGCCGGGGCCTGAGCGACTCTAACCGGGGATTCAGCAGGTACATCAGCTCCATGTCGAACTGGTTCCCCCAGGCCCCTGACTCGAAGGCCATGCCGGTCAGGTCCGGCATTTGGGCGGCATCGTCTGTCATGGCCTGGTCTGCCCCTGTCTGATCCGTCCCGGCTTTTGTAATTGTCAGTGTAATCAGTCCTATCCGCTCCCGGCTCACCGGATACTCCTCTCCCGCTTCATCCAGCAGAAGGCAGAATCCCGGGCAGAGCGCATGGAGAATCTCCCCGTCCGACCACCGCCAGTCCTGAAAGGTGACAGTATAATCTCCAACCTGAACGGAGTCCCCCAGTCCGCAGGTCTGCTCAATGGGGCCCGGATATCGGGCATTGATCCAGTACAGGCGGCAGCCGATTCCGGCGAATGCTGTTGCAGACAGCATGATTCCTATGATTCTCAAGATTTTCCGTGTCATATCCGCACTCCTCCTTTCTCTCCGGTCTTCAAAGGTTTCCGAGGCTTCAGGACAGTTTTCGCCCCGATGCCGGAACCGCCCCGGCGGGCGTAAAGACCCCGTCCTCCACCCGGTAGATCCGGTCCGACAGCGTCTCCAGCTCCTCCCTGTCATGGCAGGCCAGCAGAATCAGGCAGCCGCCCTGGCGGTGTCTGATGATGATGTCCCGGATCAGGCGGCATCCCTCCTGATCCAGGCCGTTGAAGGGCTCGTCCAGCACCAGCAGGCCGGGAGATTCCATGATGGCACAGGCGATTCCCAGACGCTGGCGCATTCCCAGGGAATACTTCCTCACCTTCCGCCTGTCCTTTGGATCCAGGCCCACCTGCTCCAGCGCCGCCGCCACTTCCTCCGGCCCGGCCTTGCCCCGGAGGGCGGCCAGAAGCCGCAGATTGTCGTACCCTGTCCGATCCGGCAAAAAGGCGGGCGTCTCCAGGAGCATCCCAAGCTCTGGCGGAAAATCCCGCCCTTCTCCTATCGTGATATCGTCTATTTCTATTTTTCCATCCGTCAGGCGTATCAGACCGCAGACGGCGCGCATCAGCATGGTCTTTCCGGAACCGTTCTTCCCCCAGAAGCCGTAGACCGCGCCGCTTTCCAATGTCATGTTCACGTCTTTGAGCACCTTGGCTCCGTGGATTTCTTTTGACCCGTGGGTTATAGTTATCTTCATCATTATCCTCTCTTAAAAATCCTGTTTTCGTCAGCCTCCACGCAAGCCGTCCGCAGCGCACATACAACAGAAAGCTCTTTTTCCATACTCCTCAAAAGAGATCCTTCCGCCCTATCCACACTGCCCCCAGGGACAGCGCCCCGACGCTCCAGGCTGCGCAGAGGAACAGGCAGTTCCGGAAGCAGATCTCCGGAATCCCTGACAGGAAGTCCTGCCGCAGAAGCATGGAGAAATTGCCAAAAAGCCAGGGGGAGGCCCAGAATACAGAGGCTGTCAGATATCCCAGCGTCAAAAACAGGGACAGGGCAGGCCCCAGGGCCAGAGAGGCCACCAGCTGAGCCAGGCATAGCGCCAGGGACACCAAAACGGGCTGGCCCCACCAGCGCAGGAATATCTCCCAGCCCCCCAGCTCCGCCAAATCTATCCCGTATCGGTCGGTCAGGAATCCCTGAGACTGGCCCGGACTTTTTATTGACGCGCTTCCTGCCGCCATGTTCTCACCTGCCAGGCTCTCAGTTGACGTGCTTCCTGCCGCCATGCTTTTATCCGCCAGGCTTTCAGTTGACGTGCTTTCTGCCGCCATGCTCTCGTCTGCCAGGCTTTCAGTTGACGTGCTTTCTATCGCCATGCTCTCGCCTGCCAGGCTCTCAGTTGACGCGCTTCCTGCCGCCATGCTTTTATCCGCCAGGCCTTCCGTTGCCGGACATCCCGCCTCGCCTTCTATGCGCAGACCCCCCGCATTCCCGCTCTCCGGTGCCAAGCCTCCCGTAGCCAAGGCGCACACAGCCACCGTCGCTGTCAGCAGCAGATAATACCCCGCCACGGTGCAGCCCACCCAGACTGCCTTGCCAAACAGCCAGTCCCTGCGCCTGCCCGCCCGCACTATAGCCTGGCCGCCGCTGCGGGCAAGGTCTCCCGCCGGATAGGACACGGTCAGGAACAGCAGATAGCCCTGCAGCATCAGCCAGGGCACCGGCAGCTCGAACTTCCCCGTCTCCGACAGGAAATACTCCGGCATCCCCTGGAGCAGAAAGCCCAAATACCCCAGTACCCCTGGGGCCTGCACTCCAGGGACTTGTACCCCCAGGACTTGCTCCCCTGCGGCCTGCATCCCCAGGACTTCCCCGGAGGCTCCCGGCATGGAGCAGCCCTGCACGGCCATGACGGCGAAATAAGCCTGCACCAGCGCCGCCCCCAGCCACTTCAGCCGGGTGCTCCGATATCCGTAGCTCAAGTCGTACCAGACCAGCCTCCCCAGGCGGATTCCCGCAAAATGCTTCTTCGTCCTGCTGTTTCTGCTTTTTCTGTTTTTTCCGTCTTTTCTGTCCCTCATGTCCTCACAGCAGCCCCCTCTCCGCCCTCCGGAATCCGGCAAATAAACCGGCTCCCCCAGCCAAAAGCAGCGCCAGCTCCCCCAGCAGCCAGGGCCACCGGGGCACAAAAAGCTGGCTGGGCCGCAGAAATCCCGCCGGGCACGCGGCCAGCTGCAGCGTGGTGGTCCCCAGGGCATAGAAGAACATGTACGCCAGGAAAGGCGCCAAAAGAACGGCAAACCGATTCCTCGTGAACAGGGAGGCGCACAGGGAAAGGGTGGTGAACAGCCCGAAAAATATCCCGTCCATCCCCAGGTACAGGCACAGGTACAAAAAGGGATGGGCATAGTAAAGGCCTCCCAGGAACCCGTCCGCCCCGATCGGGAAAAGCCCCAGCCCTGCCTGGGGCCTCACCGCCGGGAGGAACAGGCTCGTCATCAGGAAGTCAAAGGCCAGCGGCAGGACGGCCACCGCCGCTCCGCTTAAGAAAACCGCCAGATATTTCGCCCGCAGATAGGGCTTCCATCCCTGCCTGGACGCCGCCTGGCTCCCGTAGCCGCTGGCGCAGTCGTAGGCAAAGCTTCCGCTGTGGGGAAGGGCGCAGAGGATGGGGATCCACATGAAATACACCGTGGCCTGGAGGGAATAGTTCTCTCCGCCCATCCATTTGCCGTAGGAGGACAGGGGGTAGTCCCCGCTAACCACATAGACCCTGACGGGCAGCACATACTCCCACAGATGCCAGAGGCTCAGGGCGCAGCCCACGGCCAGCGCGGCTGCCATGCGGCGGTTGCGAAACGCCCTGTCCAACTCGAATTTCATATTTTTTGCCATCCCTATTCCACCTTTACGCCCAAATCGATAAAAAAGCTGCCCTCATTGTCGCTGTCGAACTGCTTTACATGGTAGTAGAGTTCATAGGAGCCCGCCGTCCCCATGCGCTCCGCCAGGGTATCATCCGCCCCTGTCATCCTTCCACAGCCCTCTATCACCCAGCCCACCTCGCTGGTGACGGACTCCCCGGGCTCCAGCCCCCAGTGGTGGAAATCCTGCGGGCCGCCTTCCTCCCAGTACAGGTCATAGTAGACCACATCGTTGGACCAGTCCAGCGTGTTCAGGGAAGCGCCGATGACGGAAATCCCGCCGGCATTCCGGTTGATTTCCCGGAATTCGTCCGTGGTGTTGGTGAAGGTGATGGTCAGGAAGAGATACTTGAAATCCCCCGAAAGGTTCCCCTGGCTGTCCGTCTCCACGTCCGGCATATAGTTCTGCAGATGCTCCAGGTTCCTGTCCCCGAAGCTCTCCGTGTACTCCACCTTCTCGATTTTATAGGAGATGCCCCAGGCTGCCGCGGAATCGGAGAGGGACAGGATGTTCTCCTGCCGGGTGAACAGCTCTTCGGCCTCGTATACCTCCAGCGCGTCGGTATCCGTGGCCGCAGGCTTCCCGGCCTCCGTCCGGGCCTGGCCGCCCCCTTCGCCTCCTTCCGGGCCCCGGCCTCCCGGAGCCCCGGAATCTGCCGTGCCGTCCCCGGATCCGCCGCCCGTTTCGCCTGTCCCGGCTCCTGCGCCGGCGTCTTCCGCCCCTGCGCCTCCTGTCCCTGCTCCGGAGACACCGTCCCCCCAAGCCGCGGCTGCCGTCCCGCCGGGTTTCGAAGAAGCCGTGTCGGCACATCCTGACAGCAGTGTCATAACCAGGGCCGCCGCCATTGTCTTTATCCATCTTCTCTTCATTTTCCACAATCTCCTTCCCGTATCTTCGCTCCCCGCGGCTCTGGCCCGGAAGCTTACGGCTATGATACGGCAGCCCTTTACAGGAAATCCCCCAAAAAATGCAAAAAAATTGCAAAGACCGCGATGAGCCTTTGCAACCTGCCTCCTTACCGCCACCCCTCCGGCGGCCAGAACCGATAGCCGCAGACTTCCTTTTCTACAGCGTCATAGTACAGCACCAGGCTCCCCTTTCCCATGACGCACACTGCGGCGGCCTCCCTCTCGTCGCCGCAGACCTGCCAGGTGCCGCGCTCACAGCACTCCCACAGCGGTATCTGCGGCGGCAGCTCCTCCTGCCGCTCCGCCTGCGACAGCAGGGAGACGTAAAGCCCGTTCACCCGGAGCCAGTATTCCGGGCAGTCCTCATAAATCCTGTCGATTTCCTCCGTGTAAGCCCGCAGTCCCTCCTTCTCTCCTCGGCACAGCCCCTGAAGCGCCAGGAACGCCTCCTCCATCTCCGCCCCGGTAGGCTCCCGCTCCGTCCGGCAGCACGCCAGGAAAGGCAGCAGCCCCTCATCCATGGCCATGGAAAGACGGCATTCCCTGCCTTCCTTTTCCACCGATGCCTCCATCAGATACCAGCTTTCCTCCCCTACGCTCAAAAGGCCCTCCCAAAAGCCCTCGTCCTCCTCCAGCCCCATCAGCCCGAAGACCCGCTCATACACCTGAAACCCCACTTCCTCCTTATGGCATCTCACAAGATCTTCCATGACTTCCCGGGACATCTCGTCCCCCTCTTCTCCCCAGGGATGCCAGAGCGTCTCCATGAACTGCCCCGGAGCCGTCTCCAGGCTCCCCGGCAGGGCCTCCTCTTCCTCCACGACGCCCTCCGGGCGGAAGACGGCGGAGTAGGCAAGAGGGAGCAGGAAAATCCCGGCAGCCAAAATCCCGGCAGCGGACACCGCCGTGAACAATCGCCATCCCAGGCCGCATGCTCTTCTGTTTTCCCTCAGCCGTATATCCTTCATGCCCTGTGCCCTCCCCGGCCTGCCCTGTCAGCCGCTGCCCCCATTATAATCCCTCTTCCCCGGAAACACAATGAAAACCTGTCCGGATTCCGGAACCAGTGGGGCACCGAAATCCCCGGCGCCTCCGCCGGCACATATCCGGAAGACGGAAGCCATTCCTCCACGCTTCTCCTGCACAGCCGTACATATATCGTAGCGGGATACTTGCACCGCTCCGTCCCGCATGCCACATAGGTGTGGGCGGGAATGGCGATGTCCTCAAACCGCGCGGCTCCTCTGCCAGAATACATGTACCCCATTTTCATCTGATAATACTCCGGATATTCTGACAGCCCGGCAGGAGGGCTTTCATGAAAATATGAGCAAATAGAAGTGGAATAAATATTTTTTTCTGTTATAATAGCCCTTAGATAATAGAATTAGCTCTTCAATTCTATTATAGCCCTTAGATAATCAGATTTGGAGGAAGTCTCTTATGTTAAAGCGATTAACCAGCGCAAAGGAATACATGGATTTCATCAATGCTATAAACCGCGACCCGAATTTCAGCGACCCCATGCTCAGCAACGAAGAGCAGATACGCGGCAATCTATTGGATGCCCCGGACAAGCCCTCAAACCAAATCTGGGGCGTTTTCGAGGGAGCGCAGATCACCGGCCTGTTCGTGTTCCTGATATTGGAGGAGGAATCCTATATCGAAATGCTGGTAGGCCTGTCCCGCAGCCCAAAGGCCTATGAAGAGATGCTGTCCTTCCTGAAGGGGACTTACAAAGGCTGCCTGGCCGATTTCGTCTATAACCCGGGCAACCATCTCCTCCATAAGCTGTTACTGGATGAAAAATCCGAATTCGAGACCGAACAGCAGAAAATGCTGCTGAAAAGAGAAGTCCCCTGCCAGAGCAGCCTTCAAGTGGAACTGTACAGCCCGAAATACAGGGAACAATATATCGCCATACATTCCAAAGAAGGCTATTGGACCGCGGAAAAGGTCATAGATGCCCCCGACAGGTTCCGCATCATCCTGGCCATAGAACAGGACGAGGTAGTCGGCTATATCGACATCACCCATAAGTTTGAGGAAAACGAGCCTTTCGATGTGTTCGTCAAAGAAAACTTTCGCCGCAAAGGATACGGAAGGGCCATGCTGGCCAAAGCCATCGAACTCAACAGGCCCAGACAGATGATGCTTTTAGTGGACGCCAACAACGCTGCTGCGATTTCCCTGTACGAATCATTGGGCTTCGTCAAGGCCGTGGGCGAAAACAACTTAACGGCGCATGTTTCGCTGTGAACATGCGCCCTGCTCCCCATGCGGCAGCGAGACGATGGCTAAACCACGGCTTCCACAATCGTCTTTCCGCCGATGGAGAGCTCCTTCACCCGATCCTGTCGGTCTCTCCCTGTGAAAACACGTCACTGGTGATGGCCTCCTTCGCCATGAACAGATTCAGCAGGCACATCTCAAAAATACGGTTCGCAACAGCTACATGTCCGTCTTCTTCCTTTAAGAATCCAAACATGACACCGAGATTGATGGACTTCTCCTCCGGGCTGAAGGGTATCCGCTTTCCACGGTACAGAATGTCCTCTATCATGCTGCGCAGCTCCGGATAGAGATTGAGCTGCTTTGCCATGCTTTCGAACAAAGGCATGTTTTCTTTTAAAAGAATCGCCACCGCCCGCTCCACGCTCCTCTTTGACCAGGGCGCCGCCGAATCCTCATGCCCCTCTTCCCGGGGAAGCTCTTCACTGATGCACTTACAGATAGCGGAAACCAGCACCGGATAGCCCGACGTATACGCGTAGATTTCCTCCGCCACCGCCCTGATGTCCATCCCTGTGTGATGATCGGCCTCATATCCCCCCAGCATGTCGGCAATCTGTGCTGCCGAAAAGCTCAAGTCAACCTTAAACTTTGCGGCGATATTCCATGGGCTGTTATACTGATGCTCCTTTTCGGGGCGCAGCTTCAGATTCTTGATATCATATACCCCTGCAAGTATCACGGAATGAAAAGCCGGCATCTTATCCCGCTTCAGATAATACCCCCTGATCTGTGCCAGGAAATCAAGAAATACCTGATTGTTCGATGCACTGTCAATCTCGTCGATCATCAGCACAATGGGCTTTGGCGCAACCCTGCACATCCCGCTCAGCCGGACGAACAGCTCGTTCAGGCTGCTGTTTACCGCCTTATCCGTAAGCTCCTCCAAAGGCTTCCGCAGATCTTCCCTGCCGTCTGCCCCTGCCAGGGCGAGCCCCTCCAGCACAGCGCTGGCAAAAACACGCACAAATGTGGCCTCGTCCGCAAAGTCCTCCGTGCCCATCAGCTGGAAATCCAGCGCCAGGACGATATATTCCTCCTTCAGGTACCGCTCCAATGCATTCAGGGTCGTGGTTTTTCCATATTGCCGTCCTCTGTTTACGACGAAATATTTCCTTTTGTCAACCAGCTCCGTTTTAATCCAGGCAAGCCTGTCGTCAAGCCGCACCATATAATGCTCTTCCGGTCTGCATACCCCTTCTGTATTGAAATGTCTCATCCCCTCTTCGCCTCCAATGTTGTACCGTCCATAATCATTCGCTTTCACGCTTTTTCCCCGCTATCACAATGACATCCCCCCACATCCGCTTCCATTCGGCCCGGGCACCGTGCGGCAGCCATGCGGAAAAGCCGGGCGGCTCATCGTTCTGAAATGCCGATGCTTTCAGGGGTATCTGGATTAGGCAAAAACAGCGACACTGTCGTTCCTATGCCCTCCCTGCTCTCTATCTGCAGATTGCCCTGGTGCGCCTCCGCAATGGCCCTGCACAGGGACAGGCCGATGCCGGAGCCTCCGCTCTGCCGGGAGCGGGCCTTGTCCACCATGTAGAAGGCCTCGGTCACATGCCCCAGCTGCTCCCGGGGGATGCCGATTCCGTAATCCCGCACCCTTATCACCGCCCTGCCGTCTTCCTTCTCCAGGCTGACATCGATCCGCTGATTCTCCCCTTTCAGCGCGGATGCCTTCAAGGCATTGTCCAGAAGGTTCAAAAGCAGCGACATCAGCAGCTCCCCATCGGCCTGCACAGTCACCGGCACGAGATCTTTCCGGATCATGCACCGCCGCTTACGGCACACAGGCTCCAGGGCCTGCACCGCCTTCTCCGCCAGCTCTCCCAGGTCCACCGGGTGCAGCACCAGCGCCGTCCCCTGGAGGGACACCAGCTCCATCAGCTTGGAGGACAGGGATTTCAGCCGCCGGGCCTCCGCCGCGATGATGGACGCGCATTCCCGGCGCTCCTCCTCCGGCATATGGCTTTTGATAGTCATGATGTCCGCAAAGCCCAGAACGGAAGTCAGCGGCGTCTTCAGCTCATGGGCCATGTTGGCGATGAAGGTCTCCCTGCTGGCCGCCAGCGCCTCCACCTTCCGGATATTGTCCTGGATTTCCCCGGACATGGCGTTCATATGGCGGGACAGCTCCCCGATCTCGTCATGCCCTCCCGCCGGAACCCGGTATCCGTACTCTCCGGCCGCAATCCGCTCCGTGGCCGCCTCCAGGCGCTTCAGGGGCCTTGTCAGTCCCAGGATGGAGAGAAGCAGCGCCGTCGCTATGGCCAGGGAGACTCCTCCGCACATCCACTGGCAGAACCGCAAGTCCTCCCCGAACCGGCGGAACAGGTCCGATACGTCGCCGGACACCTGCACACGGTAGAAGCGCCCCTCCCAGAAGGCCGTGGCAGCGGAGCCAATCCACCAAATCCCCTCCCGCTCCTCCAGTGCGGTGGCCCCTCCGGCGGCCTCCCGTGGAAGCCGGGCGGCGGAAAAGCCGTCTGTCTCTATAGGCATGATGCTGATATCGTACTTCTGTGATTCCCCTGCGCCTTTTCCGCCGTCCCGAGCCGGGGCCTGCTCCCTCTCTTCGCCGGAATCCATTCTGAAGGCCCTTCCGTCCGACTGACTTCGGAACTCCTCCGATGCAAGGCAGAATTCCGCAAACAGGCCCTGCAGCTCCCTCTCCGTCAGCAGCAGCCGCCCGCCGTCATCCTTTTCCTCCTGGATCAGATGTCCTATCTGGGCCATGGCGCTGTCGCGGACGGTCTGCACCTTTTCCTTTGCCAGCAGAAGGGCATTCCTGTGGTTCCGGGCCAGCAGCAGCAGGGAAATAGCGCTGGCGGCCAGGGCCGTCAGGAACAATGTCAAAAGGAAGATTTTCTGCCAGAGCCTCATGCCATCCCCCCCTTTCCGAAATCTGGCGTAAGCCTCCCCCTCAGATGGCCAAACAGGCGCACCCTCCACACGACAGAGCCTGCATCCCATGCCCTCCGCACGGCACACTGACTCCACAGCTTCACATCTTCAGCAGCTTGTAGCCATAGGTGGGCACAGTCACCAGGCGGCCCTGGAGCCCCAGCTTCCTGCGCACCTGCTGCACATGGGTGTCCACTGTCCGTGTCTCCCCCTCGAAGGCGTAGTCCCAAACGGCGGACAGCAGCCGTTCCCTGGAGATGACGATGTCCTGATGCCGTATGAAGAAGACAAGGACGTCGAATTCCTTGGGCGACAGCGCCACGGCCTGGCCGCCCTTTTCCACCGTATGCCTTTCGGCATCCAATGTGATGTCTCCGTAGGCGAGCACCGTCTCAGCCTTATGGTGGCGCTTCATCACCAATTCAATCCGCGCCAGCAGCTCCAGGGCCTCAAAGGGCTTCACGATATAGTCCTCCGCCCCGGATTTAAGTCCCTGCACCTTGTGGGCCACGTCCTGCACCGCGGTCAGGTATATCACAGGAACTCCTGAGTCCTTCACGCTCTCCATCACCTGGAACCCGTCCAGCCCCGGGAGCATCACATCCAGAAGAATCAGGTCGAAGCCCCCGCCGCAGGCCCGCTCCACCGCCGAGAGGCCGTCGCTGCAGATTTCGCTGTCGTAGCCGCCCATGGTCAGGCAGGCCTGGATATATTTTGCAATATTGCTGTCGTCTTCCACAATCAGTATCTTACAGGACATCTCCCATCCCTCCGCTCATATGGCATCCGTCATGCGCTTCTCCGCCCCGATCCTTTTCCCGATTCGGTTATCGGCAACTCGTAGTTCCATTGTAAACCTATGCCTCCTGACTTTCAATAGGCGTTATTTTTTTCCGCTATCTTTTTCAGCCCCTCCGCATAGGCTTCCTCTTGTGCCGGCTCCTGCACATAATTATTATCTCGCATTTTCCCATAAAATGGGAGTTTTTTCAGAGCTGCCTGTAGATGGAAATCTGCCATTGTAATTACGGCTGATTTCTTTTATACTGGAAGAAGGACGCGCATGAACACAGGTGAGAATCGGCGGATATACGGCAAAAAGCATATAGAAGAACTGCAAGTAGTAAGAACATGCGTTCGAAACCCAGAGAAAGGAGCGTGAAGATATGGCATGGAAGAAAAGCATTCCGAAGAAAGGCATTCCACGGACAATCGGAATCGGAAACCAGGACTTTGAAACCATTCGCAGCCGTGGAGATTTTTATATCGACAAGACGGACTTCATAAGGGAGTGGTGGGAAAGCAGAGACAGCGTGACGCTGATCTCCCGGCCCAGGCGTTTCGGCAAGACGTTGAACATGAGCATGATGGAGAAGTTCTTCTCCCTGCGATACGAGGGCCGGGGGGAGCTTTTTGAAGGCCTGTCCATATGGCAGCATGAGGAATACCGGGCGCTCCAGGGGGGCTATCCGGTGCTCTTCTTAAGCTTCGCGGTGGTCAAGGAAAATACCTTTGCGCAGGCCAGGCAGAGCCTCTGCCGGGTCATAGAGGAGCAGTACAATAAGCATGATTATCTCCTGGAAGGGGATCTGCTCAATGAGAAGGAAAAGGAGTTCTACCAGGAAGTGACGGCAAAGATGGCGGACAATACTGCTGCGGCTTCCCTGCGCTCCCTGTCGGATTTCCTCCGCAGATACCATGGGAAGAATGTAATCATTCTTCTGGACGAATACGATACACCCATGCAGGAGGCCTATGTCAACGATTACTGGGAAGAGATGGTCGCATTCATCAGAAGCCTGTTCAACGCCACGTTTAAGACGAATCCGTATCTGGACAGGGCCTTGATGACAGGCATTACAAGGGTCAGCAAAGAGTCCGTCTTTTCGGATTTAAATAATCTGCAAGTGGTGACGACTACCTCCCCCAAATACACCGGCTGCTTCGGCTTTACGGAGGAGGAAGTCTTTGCGGCATTGGACGAGTTCGGGATGTCCGATAAAAGGCAGCAGGTGAAAGACTGGTATGACGGTTTCACATTCGGGCAGAAAAAGGACATCTACAACCCCTGGTCCATCATCAATTTCCTTAAGGAGGGCAGGGTCGGCGCATACTGGGCCAACACCAGCTCCAACAGCCTGGTGGGGAAGCTGCTGCGGGAAGGCAGCCCGGATGTGAAGACAACCTTTGAGCGCCTGCTGCAGGGAGAGTCCATCCGGATTGAAATTGACGAGCAGATCGTCTATCATCAGCTGTCCGGGGAAAAAAACGCGGTCTGGAGCCTTCTGCTTGCCAGCGGATATCTGAAGGTGAAAAGCTTCCATTCCTATACCACGGAATACGGCGAGTGGAAGGAAGAGTATGAGCTGGCCCTGACGAATTTTGAAGTCCGGGTCATGTTCCGCAAGATGGTCCGGGGATGGTTCGACCCTGCCGTGTATAACTACAATAATTTCATCAAGGCGCTGCTGCTGGGCGATATCAGGGCCATGAATACTTATATGAACAAAGTGGCCCTGGAAATGTTCAGCTGCTTCGATTCCGGGACGAAGCCTTCCGAAAAGGAGCCTGAGCGGTTTTACCATGGTTTTGTGCTGGGGCTGATGGTGGAGCTGGCGGATAAATACTTGATCACCTCCAACCGGGAGAGCGGTTTCGGGCGCTATGACGTGGTGCTGGAGCCAAGGGCGCTGCCAGGGGGTTCGGCTTCGGATGCCGATACGGCGGATGCCAAATCCATGGACGCAGTCATTATCGAATTCAAGGTGCAGGATAACGATGAGAAGGATTTGTCTGATACGGTGCGGAATGCCCTGGCGCAGATTGCGGAAATGGAGTACCAGGCAAATCTGATTGCAAAGGGAATACCGGAAAGCCGTATCCGCAAGTACGGCTTCGCGTTCTGCGGAAAAAAGGTCCTGATCGGTGGCAGCGCCAGCTTCCAGGCACAATGAAAACCGCTCCGCAATCCATCCGCGGAACGGTTTTCCCCTCAAATCGTCATCCATTCGCGGGCGACACCGGGAGCCAGAGCTCTATATAGCGCTTCTCGCTGTCCGGATTCCGGAACCAGTGGGTCACCGAAATCTCTGGAGCCTCCGCCAGCACATATCCGGAGGAAGGGAGCCATTCCTCCACGATCCTCCTGCGCAGTTGTGGGAATATCCTGGTGGGATACTTGCACCGCTCCGTCTCGCATACCACATAGGTGTGGGCGGGAATGGCGATGTTCTCGAACCGCGCGGCATCCTCGGCATTTCCAAGCTCCTCCTCCAGATGCTCCCTCTCCCACTCCTGAAGCCTGGCCGCGATATAGAAATCGTACCCCTCCTCCCGGAAATTCGTCATGATTCCATAGCTGGTCACCGGGTCTCCTGCAAGCCCCTTCAGCGCATACTGGTTCAGCCTGGTGGTCACATAGAACGCTTCCTCCTGGGCATCCCGCTCCGCTGGGCTTCCCGTAAAGAACCTCTTGTAGCCCGTGAGCACCATCTCCGGCTTCTCTTCTATCCTGTAGTCCATGCTGCTGCCTCCTTCCAATGATATCCGGATGGACAGGCGGGCAAAGGAGCGAAGCCTGGCCCCCGGCTCGCGCGCAGCCGACGGCGTGATACCGTGGAACCTGGCGAATGCTTTGGCGAAGCTGTCCGGGCTCTCGTACCTGTACTTCACCGCCGCGTCGATGACCCTGATCTTGTCGGCCGCCAGCTCCATCCCCGCCAGGGTCAGCCTGCGGCTGCGGATATACTCCCCCAAGGTATAGCCGCACAGGATGCTGAACACCCTCTGGAAATGATAGCTGGAGGAAAAGCCTGTCCTGGCTATCTCCTCATAATCCAGCTCCTCCGTGATGTGGTCTTCGATATAGTCGATGGCCCTCTGTATCCCTACGACCCACTCCATTCATCGCTCCCCCAGGCCAGCATATCCCCGCGCCTGACCTGTCCGTCTTTTTTGTCTCCGATTGTTCTGTTGCTTTTACCATGGTATGGAGACATTATACCAGAAGAAAACGCCCTGCGCCCGACTTTCCCTGCGGATGGGTGACGGTATGCCCTTTTTATGCGGAATGCAGGCGGCCCCAGGCTAAACCACCGCCTCCACCCGGCTGATGATTCCCTTGTCCTTAAGGACCTTGATTTTCTGGGAAACGTTTTTTCTGCTCACTGTCAGCCTGTCAGCTATCTCAAGGATTTTCTTTTCGCTTTCCGTTAAAGCGCCATATGTTTTATCAGTCACCTTTTTGGTCACTTTTTCAGTCACCTTTGCGCTTTGCAGCGCTTTGAACTTCACCATGATATCCCCGCCATGGACAATGCAATATCCCCTCTGCAATCCTGCACAAAGAGGAACACTTCCCAGGCTTCCTTAGCGTGCTTGAAGTCCTCCATGCCCAAGAAATAAGCCGCAAACAGGATTTCTATGCATTCCATCACCCAGGGGATTGCAGCCTTTTCTTCCGCGGACAGGCGCGTTATGCTCTCATAGCCCTCGATGGCGGCTCTCACGTTTTCCGTCCATTCCTTTTTGGTGAAAGCCTCCTCAGTCTCTTCCGCCAGCAGCCCTGTCAGGAAGTAGCAGATGTCGAAAATCCTGATGTTCCTCTGGCTCAGGTCGAAGTCGATATATCCCGACAGCTCGCCTTCCGAGAACAGGAAATTCCCGAAATGCACGTCTCTGTGAATCAGCTGTTTCGGCAGAAATTCATACACGTTTTCCAGGGATTCCACTGCCCTCGCACAGGCTTCCCTGTCCACTGTCTTCCACTCATCCCGGGCCAGGTTCTCCCACACCCATCCCTTCATCTCGTCCAGCAGGCTGTTGTCCCAGAACCCGATCTCCTTCTCGCATTCCAGAAACGCTTTGTGCAGCCGGGCTATGGCGCAGCCCATTTTCCGGGCCATCTCCTTATCCTTACTATCCGTGATGTTGCTGCCCTGCAGCTTCCGGGTCAGGAAGAAATAGAAGCCCTCCTGTTCCGCATATTTTTCCCCTGTTTTGGTGGGCAGGATTTCCGCAACCGGGATATGGCATCCCGCCAGAATCTCAGATATTTTTATGTTCCTTTCCAACTGATTCCTGTCGCTGTATGCCTTCATCACATAGGCATGATCGACTTCCCAGGCTGTGTTATAAATCTGGGATATCTGCCGGATTTCCATTCCCCATAATGGCAGAATCTGTTCTATCTTCTCCCTCATTTTCCGATGTTTTCTCCTCTCCCCGGCGAGAATCCTTCTGACGCTTGGCTCCGCCGGGTATAGGGTTCCAGGCTGTCCGCTGGTTCCTGCTTTCCAGATGCTTGCGGTAGATATGGTGGTTGCGCTTCATGGGCATGGGATTCCGTAATCTCTTATCAGGGAAACGGCAATCTCTCTCGCCACCGCGCTGGATACCTCCCGATCCGCTGTCTCCCCCAGATAGACGCAGAAGCAGACCCGGTGCCCCACATCCGCGAATCCCGCATACCAGGCGTCCACCACGATGCCATCGGATTTTCCCATACCCGTTTTTCCATAGACAGAAAAGGGCTCTGCGCCGGTCTCCGGAAGGAACATGACCTCTTCCAGAGCCGCCAGGATGTCCGGAGGATATTCGGAGGCCTGGCCGAAAATCCGCTCCAGGACTTGGGTCTGTTCCCTGGGCGAGATTTTCAGGGAGGACTCGATCCAGAAGCCGGTCAGGGCCGGATTGCTGTTGTTGTTATTCAGACGGCCCTCCCAGTCGGATATGTCGCAGTTTCCATATTGCAGAAGTTCCAGGGCGTCCTGTATGGCCTCAGGGCCTATGTCGTCAATCACCTGTCGGTAATACCACACGCATGAGGTGCGGAAAGCGGTGGGAAAATCAATATCCTGGTTCCAGTCATCGCTCCAGAAAGCCTCGCCGCTCCAGGGGCGGGTGGAATCCTTTTGGTCAATGGCACCGCTCTCCAGCCCCACCAGGGATGAAATAATCTTGAACGTGGAGCATGGGGAGCGGCGGGTGTCCGCCAGATCTTCGTTGTAGATCTGGAACGTATTTCCATCCGGGTCAAAGATGACTGCCGCACCGTTCAGATCGCCGAAATAGGAGCTCCAATCCGGACGAAGCGTTGTCACAGGGGGCACATCCGCAGGCTCTTTTGCGGCTTCCGGAACGGCTCCGGCGGAAAGGGCATCCTTTTCCTCCGAATCTGCCGGGGCTTCTGTCTCATTTGGGGCATCCGTCTGCGTCTGCGTTTGCATATCATTTAGAGCCACCGGCTCTGTTTCTGTCCGGGGCGATGACGATTCCTCATGTTCCGCCGCGCATCCGGACAAGATTGCAGACAGCAGGATCACAGGAATAACCAGTCTCGTACATCTCATATGGCAAAGTCTCCTCACTGAATCATTAACTCCCTTAAATCCTCCCAGACTCATCTTCCTTCGTCCTCCCGGATTCTCTCCGGGACATTCCTTCCAGGGTACAGTGCATCTTCTTATCCGCTTCCATTCTAGCAAACACAAAGAAGAAAGGCAATGCCATATTTCTGCCGAAAGGCCTCGCATCATTCAACCAAAATGGAAAATGGCAGATTTTCATTTAATTTCTGGAAAACCGCTCCGAAATGTGGTATTTTTTTATTAGAGCAGCCCTCATCAAAGGCGTTTGCAGCCTTCGCAGTGGGGTATTGTATACAAAAAGATAAAGGGGCATTTCTCATGAACGAAAGACGGAACAGCAACTGGAAACGGATATTGACAGGATGGTTATCTGCATTCCTGCTATTTGGCACGATAAATGGTCGTCCGGGAATGCCTCCGGCAAATGCGGCAGGGGCAGCGGTACAGGTGACGGAGGGGCAGGAAGGACAGGAGGGCCTGGAGGGCGAGCCGGAGGCCCATGTATGCTGCGAGCTAGAGGAAGAAAGGACACAAAGAGACTAATACTTAAGTTCGACCGAGAATTCTTCCAAAAATGCTCTTCTTAAAGCAGGCGCATTGCGGAAAAGCCCCACCGAATCGTTCAATGCACAGGACTGCACTGCCGCCAGGACAGCCTCTTCTGTGCGCGATGCCTCCGCCAAAACCTGGGAATAGTAGAACAGATAGCCACCAAGATGATTTATGTTGCATTTCAACATGGCAATGTCAATACGTTCATATAGCGCAATCAGCTCGGCATGACGATTCTGCCGGTAAAGCGTCTGGCAATATCGCAGGTACACATTCATCAGGAACGTATTCAGGAAAAGAACATCCAGCCTGTTCTTTTCCACATAATGCAGAATATGAGAATAATACAAAGTCGCCGTCCCCTGCTCCCCTGCCGCCTGGTAGCTCTGGGCCATGAGGTTCAGGATGGACAGCTCCTGCCAGGTCAGGCGGCAGCCGGAGAGATTATAAATGTCAAAATCCGGCAATGTCAGCCCCAGCGCTTCCGACAGCCTAAAGATTCTTTCCCTTGGATCCTCCGGCTCGTAAGCAATGTCCACCAGGTACTCCTGGCGGTAAAGCGCACTTTCCCCATCGACCAGCCGTTCCATCTCCGCCTGATACTCCCGACGCGTCTCTTTGGGCAGCAACTGGTCGTGAATCAACTTGAACTTCAGATCATAAAATCTCGCATCCTTCTCGCTTCCCCAGAAAGTAAACGCCCGCTCCGATATGCCCAGCCGCTGCAGCAGGGCCTCTGCCAGAGCGATGTCCGGCTGGAGGTCTCCGGCCTCTATCTTAGACAGCTTGGACGCGCTGCACAGCCCCCGGCAAAGGGTCTGTTGGGAGATTTTCTGTTCTGTGCGGAGCTCCCTGATCAAATCTCCAAAGGTATAGATGTCCGGTGAGTCCGTATCATAGACGCCGTCGGCCAGCCCTGCGCCGTCCATCCCGTGAAACGGATACGCCTTCAGGGGCGCCGCCTCCAGACTGCGCATATATTCCGTCACCAGGAAGTCCGTCCTCTGGCACAGATACTCCCTGCAGACAGCGGCATAGCAGCTGTCCACCGCCTGGGCCGAGTAGAATACCGCTTTCAGGAAGACATCCGCCCTGTCCGGATTTCCCAGATGATGGTGGCACAGGCCTGTCAGAAAGCATAGTTCGAACAGAGGCGCGCATTCCACGTTCCCAGCCATCCTGTGCCGGTGGAAGTCCGCCATCTCCAATCCTGCGGCATACTCCCCCATGGCAATCAGGTACTTGGCATATACCACGGCATCCTCCGCCTGCATGCGCTCTTTCTCCAGATAAGTGAATTTACTATTGGCCAGATATTCCGCAATCTGTCCGTGGATGGCAAGGCAGCCATCCGGCCTTCCCAGATACAGCTCCTCCTGGGCCAGCGCCGTCAGGAGCCTGATTTCAATCTGGGACAGCATCAGATGCCGGAAATCGGACAGGCAGATGTCAGGGCGCGTGATATGCAGGGCATCCAGAAGGGCATCATAAATCGATTGGTGGGAGCCGCAGTATGAGCGGAACTGCAGCCTGCACTGGAGCAGCAGCCATTCCTGGCAGTACAGCCTGTTGTCCGCCCAGCCCATCTCCTCAATGCCTCTGAGCTCGTCCCAGGCCCTGGGAAGCTGCCACGCGTCCAGATAAAAGCCCGCGCGTTTCAGGCGATAGTAGCAGTCGAAGTCATCCCTTCCCGCGAAGACCGGAAAGCGGTGGCAGGGCGCGCCGGCACGCTCCATCAGCGCCTGGAAGGTCGCAGGGCTCACCCCCGACACCCCGGTCTCTATCCTGGACAGGGCCTGCAGGGAGCAGATGCCGTCGGCCAACTGCTCCTGCGTCAATCCGGCCTTCCGCCTCGCCTCCCGGATGATGTCTTTCGTGCTGCGAACTCCCATTTTATAATAATCCTTTCTCTTTTTTACATTTATTATAATATGGATTCCAGTATAATTCAACCAAAATGGAAACAAAAAAATTTCCTGTGGATTGCTGGAAAAAGAGCACAAATTATTGTATTATAGTAGATATTATGTATTGGCGTGAAAGGGAGGCAACTATGCAAATCAGGCAGAAAACCCATGACAAGAAAACCCCCAATGCCGCTCCCCGGCGAAAACTTCGGCGGGCAGTCTTATTTCCGGCCTTAGTTCTGGCCCTGGCACTGACCGGCTGCGCCATGGGAGGCGGGGAGGAAAGCGACTCCCCCTATGTCTACGAGACCCAGTTCCACTCCCCCGAGGGCGGCGTGGAGGACTTCACGGTATCCGGCGATTCTGTCTACTACAGCACCTTCGACGGAGAATTCTACCAGTGGACACCGGGCGGGGAGGCCAAGAGGCTGGACATAGAGCCCTTTATGGAGGAGACTGACAGCCGTCTCCTCCAGGCGGACCTTCAGGGGAACCTGTATGTCTTCTATCGTGTGCCGAATCCGCCGAATTCCGCTTCCTACTATCTGGTAAAATACGATGCCGCAGGAAAGGAGCTGGCCAGGCAGAACGTCTCCCTGCTCACCAGCCAGTTCTCCCCCTACGAGACGGCAGTAGATGGGGAGGGGCGGCTATATCTCAAAGGGATAGATAAGCTCCTCCTGTTCGATGGAACCTGCGGCTATATAGGAGCTGTGAAGGCTCCCGAGGGAGAGACGCCAAGCTGGCTCGCAGGAGATGCCGCAGGCCATGTCTACTGCAGCCTGTACAACTCCCAGTATGATGGCATTATACGGGAGGTCGTCTATGGCGGGGAGGCATCCGGAGACGAGCGGAGCGTCTCCCAGGCTCAGAGCACATCCCAGGAAGACGGCCAGCGAGGTTCCACGGAGGGCGGCCAGGACGCATCCTCACAGGATGCCAAAATCGCCTCTTTCAGGAATCCGCTTGGAGAAAGTGTGTTTGGAAACCATCTGGCGGCCTATGGCGAGGACTGTTTCCTGACCTCTGCATACAACGCCCTCTATCTCTATGATACGGCGGCAGATACCCAGAGGTTGCTGCTGCAATGGGCGGACTGCGACATCGATCCAGACTCCGTTATGCGCGTCGCCACGCTGGCGGACGGGCGCATCGCAGTGCTCCTCCAGGAGGATGAAGGCACCGGCGAGCTGGCCGTGGTGGAGGAAGTCCCCAGGGACCAGGCCGCCGAAAAGGAGGTCATCACCCTGGGCGTCCTGCAGGCCGGAAACAGCTATCTGACGCGCTGCATCTCCCAGTTCAACAGGCACTCCCCTGACTGCCGCATCGAAGTCAGGGAATATTACGATGCCAACCTGGATTCGGGACAGCCTGATGCCACAGAGGAGGCCCGCACCGCCCTGCACATGGACATCTCCTCCGGCCGGTGCCCGGACCTCCTGGTTCTGGAATACGACGACCTGGAGGCCTATGCCGCCAAAGGGCTCCTGGAGGACCTGGCCCCCTATCTGGAGGAGGACGGGGAGC
>OFGG01000930.1_pt1 | contig 21747 bp, 21 predicted proteins | sample 1521701 | NCBI WGS metagenome assembly OFGG01 (sample SAMEA3504081, study PRJEB24116) | mouse gut metagenome | biome: mouse gut; feature: mouse-associated habitat; material: faeces | place: Denmark | collected 2011
GCCATGGACGGCGCGATTGCAGCGGTTGCGTCCGCACCCAAAAACCACGCGGGATATTATAGAGCCTCTTATTCCCTAAACACAGCCCCGTCTGCATACCCTGCCCTCTGGCCGGCGTATATTTTGCCAACACACCTCAACGATGCACCCGGTTCATCCTCGGCTCAATCCGGTTCGTAAGCCCCAGTCCAAACGCCTGTTCATTCTCCTTATACTGCAAAAGCCCGCGGAAAATATAAACATCCTCCGGCGTAGTCACCTTAATATTCCCCCGGTTCCCCATCACCATATGCGCTTCCTTCCCCTGGCTGCGGATAATCGTACACGCATCTACCATATTCTCATACCGGGATTCCGTCGCCCGGACCGCATCATGCGCTTCTAAAATATCCTTCAAATAAAAACTCTGCGGCGCCTGCGCCGCAAACGTCTCCTTCCGGTACGGCACCGTCCCCACCTCTTCCCCGTCCTGGCTGATAAGAATCGTCTCAAAACAAGGCGTACACGTAATCCCGTTCCCGAACTGCTTCACGCTTAAAATATTATCCCGGATTACCTCATACGATACAAAAGGCCGCACCCCGTCATGGATCAGTACAACCGAATCCGTCGGGTTCTCACGCTCCGCCGTCTTCAACGCATTATAAATAGAATCCTGCGCCGTCTCCCCGCCCGGAAGCACCGCCGCCACCTTCTTAAGATGATATTCCCCAATCAAATCTTCCATATACGGAATAAACTGATCCAGTACCGATATATAAATCTTATCAATCATATCATGGTACTGGAACAACTGCAGCGTATACACAATAATCGGCTTCCCGTTAATCTCCAGGAACTGCTTTGGGATCCCGGCGCCCATACGCACGCCGCTTCCCCCGGCAAAAATAATCGCTATATTCACAACGTTTCACCCTCCTTTAATACGCCAAGTTCGGTCCGCTTACAGCCCTCCGGCAAAAAGTCCAGCGCCCGGCGGCGCGCATTTTCCTCTTTCACACGCTCTAAGCCCGCCCTGACATCCTCCGGCAGTTTCCCAAGCACCAGCCAGTCAATTACACGGTCCGACGCGCCGCTGTCAATAAAATCAAAATGGCGCTTTACATATTCTTCCACCTTTTCAAACTCAAAATCCTTCCTGCGAAACGCATCCAGAAATTCCGCAAACGTATAACATACCTTTCCCGGCGCAGACTCTTCGTAATCCCGGTGGAACCCGCGTGAAAAAGAATACTGAATCTTATCGTACGCAAAAAACATCATCGGCCTGCGCATCAGCGAATACTCAAAAATATTCGACGAATAGTCCGTCACCAGAAGATCCGTAATGTAAAACAAATCATTAATATTCGGATATTTCCCCACATCCAGAAATTTATCCTGAAACTGCTTCGGAACCGGCACCTTAGAGGATACCCACGGATGCATTTTAAACAAAACCACGTATTCGCTGCCGCACGCCTCGTACAATCCCTTAAAATCAATCAGTTCGTACGGATAACGCGCAAAACGCTTGCCCCTTCCCCGGTAAGTAGGCGCAAACAGCATCACCTTTTTATCCTTGATCACCGGATATTTTTTATAAAGTTCCTCTGTTTTTTTCTGACGGTAATCCTCCCGCAGAAATTCATCCATCCTGGGCATCCCGGTCGCAAGAACCTGCTCATCGTTAATCCCCCATACCTCCGAGAAAAACGGCGCAATATGCTTGGAACCTGCAATCCCGAAATCATACTGCCTGTGGCAGGACGTCGTGCCCGGGCAGCCCATATGCCCCCAACGGCTGTAGCCCGAAGACTTAAAGCCCGCACCCGCATGCCAAAGCTGGATTAGCTTTGTATCGCCGCCAAGCTTCAGCCAGTCTAAAAGCGGCGCATGGTCGTCAATAAAAATAATGCCGCTCTGCGCCATCTTCTGAATTAACTCTATCCAGCTTTTTAAACTCTGCGACTCTGCAGCTGCCGAACGCGCGGAGAACAAAAGACGGTAATCCTTATCCATCCCCCGCTCCCGCATCCGCTCCGAAACCGCCTTTAAGTTCGAAGCAATCGCTTTATTCTGCTCGGACATAAACAAAATTGTATTTTTGCGTTTCCCGGCATACAGAGAACGGAAAAACGAATACATCGTCCGCAGGATATTTTTCCTGCTGCCCCAGGTGCTTTTCACGGCATTGATCAAATGCACTTTATCCCGCAAATGCGTCTTAACCGGAAACGCCATGGCCGTCTGCCCGGCAGCCAGAATATAAAACCGAAACGGCAATGTATCCGCGTCTTCCTCCACATAAAACGTCACCGTATAAGAACGGGACTGGTCAGAATACAGAAAATTCCTGGAAAATTCCGACATACTGCCGACAATTGCCGTATCCGTTTCGCAGTCCGCCATCTGGCAGTCGTCCCTGCATACAATCAGACGGTACTCACCGGAAGGCACACAGGCGTTTTCACCGTTGTTCGTAATATTTAATTTAAGCCGGAACGTATCGCCCGTCCGGCTTACGACCTTAAATTTCGCCTGGGCGTAATACATCGCGTCCACCGCATAAAAACAGAACTCCCCGTTCCTCTCTTCCGGCGTCTGATACGTAAGCGTTACATCTATATATAAAAAAATGCGTTCCCATTTTACGGCCGTCACCATCGCCGTAATCCTCTTCTCATCAATATAGTTCGTCATTGCCATGGTTTAATCCTCTTCTGCATCTTCCGTCATCCGGGTATAAATCTTCGAAACCTCATCTATTCCCCCGAACGCCACAATCCTTCCCTGTTCCAAAATCATAGCCTTATTGCAGATACGCTGCACCTGCTCAATCGAATGGGATACAAACAAAACCGTCGTCCCGCCTTCCATCATCTGATGAATCCGCCGTTCGCTCTTCCTGCGGAATCTGGTGTCTCCCACGGACAATACCTCGTCCAGAATCAGAATTTCCGGTTCCGCAATCGTCGCAATGGAAAATCCCAGTTTGGAACGCATCCCCGACGAATAATTCTTAATCGGCACATTGATGAATTTTTTCAGCCCGGAAAATTTGACAATCGCGTCGTACTTTTCTTCCAGGTACTTTTTGCTGTACCCCAGCATCGATCCATACAAAAAGATATTTTCCCTGCCCGTATACTGCTTGTCAAACCCCGCGCCAAGCTCTAACAGCGGCACAACCTTCCCTTTTCGGATCACCCTGCCCTCGGTCGGCTTAAACACGCCTGCAATCACCTTAAGCAGCGTACTTTTCCCGGCGCCGTTTAACCCCAAAATCCCCAGGCGGTCGCCTTTGCAGAGCGTAAAACTGACATCCTTTAGAGCCCAAAACTCATTCTTCTTTAAACTCCTCGTCAAAAGCCGGATCACATATTCCCGCAGATCGTCCACGCGCTCCTCGCTCATATTGAATTTCATACCTATGTTTTCGACGATCAATGTTTCTTTTCCCATAATACACCTTTCTATATTGCCAAAATAAAGTCATCCTGTTTTTTGTAGAAAATATAAGTTCCCAGTACAGACAGCCCGATCCCATATGCCAGGGCCATCAGAAAATACTCCATACTCAACGGCTCGCCCATCATTGCATAACGGAAATTCATAATAATGCAGTACAGCGGGTTGTATTTCAAAATCCAGGAAAACCCGCTTTTCATAATCCGATCCGGCGTATACATAATCGCGCTGCAATACATCAAAAGCATCATAAGCACGTCCCAGATATATTCCATATCCCGGAAAAAAACACTGATCGTCGCCAGAATCATACCGCTTCCGTAGGTTAAAATAAACAACAGCGCAAACGGCACAAACGCATACAGCATGTGCAAGCTCGGCGGCTGTTTACAGTATATGCATAACGGAATCAGTACCAGCAGGGAAATACTGGTAATTACATAATTATACAAAATACTCGACAGCGGATACAGGTATTTCGGCACATAGACCTTTGTAATCATCGACGCATTGGCGCGTATGGATTTTGCCGCCGATTTCGTGGAAACCGAATAAAACGAATACAACAGCTTCCCGCAGAGCACATACAGCGGAAACTTCTCGTCCCCGCGCCCAAGCAGCGTCCCAAACACCACCGTCAACACAATCGTCGTCAGAAGCGGTTCCAAAAACGACCATAAAATTCCCAGGTAAGACTTCCTGTACTTTAGCTTGACCCCCTTTTTGACCAACTCCCACAACAAACCTCTCCGTTTCCAAAATGCTTTTAAATGTTCCATCTGTCCCTTCCCTTTGCTTTCTAATTAAAACGCTTATCTATTCCGGTATTCTGTCCGCAATCAGCCCCGCCACACGAAAGGCGGCCCTCCCGTCTTCCACAGAGCCTTTTTCTTCCAGAAAATCTCTTACCTTCTCTTTATATACCAATTCGTCAAAAGATGCAATATGTTTTGCCATCTGCGCATTCGTAAGCGCCACCGGAAACGGCGTTTCCTCCAGCGGATAATAAAGCCCCCGCATCGTTTCATACGCCTTATAATCCGGCGCATAGAGAAAGGCCGGCCGCCCCGTCAAAAGAAAATCAAACACCGCGCTCGAATAATCCGTCACCACCGCATCCGCCGCCGCCAAGAGCTCCTGGATATCGGGATATTCCGTCACATCGGCGCAAAACGGCTCCTTGGGCAAAAGTTCTGTAAACTCCTTCATCCTGGGATGCAGCCGCATTAAAATCAGCCAGCCGCCCCCAAACCGCTCTTCTAAGCTCTGCCGCAGCAGCGAAAAATCCAGCCCCTGTTCCCAGCTCATCCGGTCATCCCGAAACGTCGGCACATAGAGCAAAAGCTTATATCCCGTTTTCCCAAGAAACCGTTCCACCTGCGCCCTTGCCTGTTCCGTCCCCGCCCCGAAGAAAATATCATTCCGCGGATGCCCAAACATCCGCACATCCCTAACATCCCAGAACGCCCGCCGGTAAATATCCGTTTCAAAGCTGCTGTTTGAAATCCAAACATCCGTATCCTTCGCATTTTTCTTCGCCAAAGCTAGCCACGCCCTGTCCTGCGTTAAATTCCCGCAGTCATTTTCGATTTTTTTAATCCCGAACGACCCGTGCCACATCTGGATATAAAACTGCCCCGGCTTTTTTAAAAGCCCTTTGTTCAGATAATGCACCAAATGGTAATTGCAGACCCAAAACCGCGCGGTCGCATATTCATACATGGCCTCCGGCGAACCGTATTCCACCAGCCGCACACCGGGCGGAAACTGCCCCTTCTGCGCATTTGGGCTTAACACCGTCCAGACCAGATCCCAGTTCCCGTCCATCCCAAGCAGCTGTTTGGCCACATACTTGCAGTTGCCGCCGTACCCCTTTCCCATATAATTGTCAAACACAATTTTATTGGATACAACCGGCAGCTGCTCCAAATATTTATGATAATACTTCGTATAGCGCTTCTTAACGCAAAAAGGCGTGCCCTTCAGACGGTAAACCTTATTCTCGCCTTCAATCGTATAGGAAATAAATTTTTTCGCAGACTTCTTTATCTGCAGTATCCACCTGTTCATACGCTTTACTCTCTGTCCCGGTACATCCGGTAAATATCATGCCGCGGAACCCGCTCCCTTTTGGGCGGCAGCTTTTCATAATCGCCGTAAAGCCGCTGCAGATACCTGTGAATATCTCCCGGTACCAAAAACGTCTCGCCCGCAAACGGGCTTTCCCTTAACGGCAGCAAATAACTTCTCGGCATCACTTCCGTCCCATACCCCGCCACGCCAAACAGGCTGCAGATATCCTTTGTTTCCTTCTTATTCCAGGATGTAAAAATCCGCTTTGTCACCTTCATATAAAAATCAAACACCGGATCCGGCGTAATCTTCAAAATAACCTTAGAAACAGCGCGAATTTTTTTCCCTTTATTTTTCACCGGAAGCCGGTATTCGGACAAATAGTAAACCAGCGCGCTCACCATCTGCACCTTCCGCAAAAACCAGCCGTCCGGAACGCCGTCAATCGGATGGATATCAATTTTCGCCGTATTCTGCCACCCCTTTTTCGCAAACCGCTTATCGTACAGATAACCAATCGGCGCCTCCGGGATCAGATGGTGTTCCACCGGAGAATATTTCAAATCCCCCAGGGAATTGTTCCGTTTTTCCAGCAGCCGTTCCAGCTTTTCAAAATCCTCGCGCATCATAGCGATATCCACATCGTCGTCCCACGGGATAAATCCCCCGTGCCGGTATGCGCCGAGTGCGCTCCCGCCCACAAGAAAAAACGTAAGCCCATGTTCGTCCGTAAATTCCCGCAATTGCAGCAGCATCTCCACCAGACGGCGCTGCAGCCCTTCTAATTCTTTCATACCGTCACCTTTATTTCCGTAAAAATTTTCCGTAAAAACGAGCGCGCAGCCCAACGGGAACCAAAGACATTACAACCTGCCCGCCCGCCGAAACCGCAAAATCCAAAAACCCAGAATACCCCGTTTTATATATTTTCCACCGTGCACAAACTCCCTTCCAGGCATAAGAAAGGCTCCCGCGCCTCTCATACATCCCGGCGTCGGTGCGCATATACACAAGCGTCCGCTGAATATTATACCCCTGCATACCGCGCCCAAGCATCCGCACCCACAGATAATAATCCTCAAACCCTTTGCAGTCCTGATACCCGCCCGCCTTTAGCACCGCCGATTTTACAAACATCACAGACGGATGATTAAACGGATTCCTGCGCTTTGCAAACGCCCGGATTTTTTCGTCCGTCTCGGGCACCCTGCGCACCGGAGCGGATTTGGCTAAATCCCCCGGGCGTTCCGTTTCCTGATCTTCTCTAAGTTTTGGCCGAAAACATCCGGGCGCAAAATCCGTAAATTCTTCCACATTTCCGCCTACAATTGCATACGGATGCGCCGCAAACACGGCAAGCTGCCGTTCGCACCGATCCGGCGCGCTGATATCATCGCTGTCCATCCGCGCAATCAGTTCATGCCTGCATACGGATACGCCTTCCTGCAGCGCAATGCCAAGACCGCGGTTTTTCTTTAGGCGTACAATTTGAAACAAATCCGGATACCGCGCGGTAAAATCCCGGATCACCGCATCCAGCTGCGGGGTCAACGGACCGTCGCATACAATGACAAAATCATCGGCAGGTACGCTTTGGGCGAGCATGCTTTCAATGCTTGCACGAAAATAACCTGCATTCTCTTTGTGGTATACGGGCATTAAGACTGAGTATTGTTGCATTGGGCGCTCCTTTTGTGTGGGGTGTGGAGGGGTTTCCGTCAGGCAGAGGGCAGGGTATGCGGACGGGACTGTGTTCCGGTGATTAAGGGGTTCTAAAGTATCCCGCCTTTTTTATTTTATATGCGGACGCAACCGTTACAAACGCGCCGTCCATGGCGCGGTTGTAACTTGCCCTGCCATCCATGGCAGGGCATTGCTGGCTGTGCCGGGATTCTTAAGAACCCCTAAATCCCGTCACAATGCCCCGTCCGCATACCCTGCCCTCTGCCTGACTGCCGTTTTCTCAACATTTACGTAGGCGCTCAGGCTTAATGTGCCTGGCTGTGGGGGGGGTGGCCTGCTGTAGTTTTTTCTTTTGGTTTTTATTTTATTGGGTTTTTTGGTTCTTGTATCGGTTATAGTTGACGATTGCCGCAACAAAAGACATAAACGTGGTAAGCGCATGCAAAGTCGTCAGTACAGCCGAAGTCATTCCGTATATAAAATCAGATGCCAGTACAAATCCCCAGCCGCATCCACTTACAAACCATAAAACCGGAATCCAAATTGATATGTTATTCTTTTCCATCTTTTACACACTCCTATCTGGCGGAAACATTTCAGCCTGCATGCCGAAAAGTCAACCGTTACAAAAACAAAGCCTGCACACAACCTCTCACACTACAGCAAACACTTCAAATTTGTCTGTCTACAATGAACAAAACGATTACATTTAAAAACAGAATCTAAGGTATTTCCTGATGGAAATCTGTTTAAAACAGTTCCTAATATAATACAGAGTAAAGTTCGCTGTAATACTAAAGCGTGTTTGAAAATTCCATATAGTTAATCAATATGACTAAAAATGCAATAAGTGTTTAAAAAATCATGGCATATCCCAGTTGGTTTTCACATAAAACTGTTTTTCAACGTTATCGTATCACATAAATTGTAAATTTGTGTGATATTTTTTCAAACACGCTCAGAGCGTTGCATTAATCTTCGAGTAATATACTCCTGCCTTTTATAACAGCACCGCATTGCCTCCTTCTTCTGTTTGTCCTGCTGCAGAATTCAGGCGCCTGTTACATCAAAATTAATACAATACTGTAAGCCCTTCACCACATCTTACATGCATTTGCGCAGCGAAAAGCCTGAGAAAGCGTAGCCAGGGAGAGGATGGGGCAGAGGGTGGCGTGGATGCTCCTTGTGATGGAGCTTAGAGCTTCTTAGCAGTTTTGCCAAAACCCAGGAATTGGCGGACAGGACGTCCGCCAAAGTCCTTTTGCGCCATGGATGGCGCATCAAAGGACGGTTCCGTCCGCCGGGCACAGTTGCGGCAAAACTGCTTAGAAGCCCTTAGCTTCCTGAACACCGCAGCATCCACGCCACCCTCTGCCCCATCCTCTCCCTGGCGGACCCTTCCCACCCCACCCCATCCCTTATCGCTGCTCCAAATCATCCTGCCTCAACGCCGTCTTCTGTCCGTCGTCTACCCCTTCGGATTTCTCCTTCTGGAACAAAATTTTCACAGTCAGTATAATCAGCTTGATATCCAGCCAAATGGAATAATTTGTTATATACGTCAAATCCAGCTTCAATTTATCATACGGCACGGTATTATACTGCCCATACACCTGCGCATATCCGGTCAGTCCCGCCTTTACCTTCAGCCGGAACGGAAACTCCGGAATCTTCTTTGTATACTCCTCCGTAATCTCTTTCCGCTCCGGACGCGGCCCTACAAACGCCATGTCTCCGGCCAGAATGTTAAATAACTGCGGCAGCTCGTCGAAATGCAGCCTGCGGATTACCTTCCCTACCGGCGTAATCCTGTCGTCATTGGCTTTCGCAAGCCGCGCCCCCTGCCGCTCCGAATCTACAATCATGCTCCGGAATTTCAAAATTTTAAATTCTGTTCCGTCCTTTGTCTGCCGGGTCTGCTTATAAAATACCGGGCCTTTGTCATAAAGCTTAATACATGCCGCAATCAGCAACATTACCGGAGACGCAAGCAATATGCCAAACGCCGATATCCCGATATCCATTGCCCGCTTTACAAACATCTGCCGGTACGTCAGCCCGTTATTGCGGAACAAAAGCAGCGGCGAATCAAATAAATCTATACTTTCGGAATTTCGGATCATAATATCCGATATTTTGGGAATCGTATAGCAGCGGATGTTTTTTTCAAAGCAAAATTTGATAAAACGGTTGCGGTCCTCCACCATAATATCCCCGATTAAAACCGCATCATACCGTAAAATCCGCTCGTAGATTGTTTCCACTCCGGCGCTTAACGCCACTTTTTCCTTCACATGGTATTTGTCCCCCCGCGACTCCAATTTCCGGATAATCGCATTGGGGCTGATATTTCCGTATATCAAAAGCATCTCATGCGGCGGATAAATAATCGCGTAAATCCAGCGCATAAACAATGCCCAGATTAAAACCAGCACAAAATCATAGCATCCCAGCCGTATCATCGGCTCGCTGTTTTCTAAAAATTTCCAGTCGCCGTTGATCAGGGAAAGCTGCAGATACGTTACCCCGTTGACGCAGAATATCGTCAGCACCTGGGAGTACATGATATCCCACGTCTTTAAATACCCGACCTTAAGCGCCCCGAACGCTCTGGAAAACACAAGGATAAACACCCCGTAAAGCGCTACCACCGCCCAGTTTCCCCTGTTCCAGTATTCCACAGGCATCATGTCTTTATAGTGATGGAACCAGAGCCAGCCGTACATCCCCGTCTGTACCAGCACGATAAACAGCTTCGCCCAGAACATAATCATACGTTTGGTTTTTAATGATGACGCACTTCTCATAGAAACCTCTCTATTTCTTCCACATTTTCTTAAGCCTGTACTTTGCGTCAATTTTCGGCGCAATCCACTCTGCCGCCGCAAGGCTCATTGAATCAATCCGCAAATCCAAAACCAGCGTCGCCTCCGTCCCCGGAAGCCGCGTCAGCAGGATATTCGGATCCTCCGTATCAAACAGGTACATATCCTCCGCCAGCTTATGCCCGTTACTGATAAAATCCATTACCCCGGCACGGCACGGCAGAAAACAAAGGCGCTTCATCTCCACCGTACACGCCTGGCTGCCCGGATCAATCCGAATCCCCCTGACACCCTCCCCAACCGGAATATGCAGATGGTAGGTGCCGTCCAGCGCCTTACTGCGGTAAAGCACGCTTTCTTCCTCCGAAAACCCGTTTCCCCGGTCAAAATAAACCTGCAGCGCACGCCTGCGCTCCTGCTCGTCCGCAAGATTCAAAAGACTGCTGACATGGTACGCCGGTTTGCCGTATTCCCTGTACAGAGTGCGCAGCGGAACATGCCCGTCCAGCACATACGCCTGAAACGCCTCCTCCATTTCCTCATACGCCAAAAGCTCCTGCTCCGTTATGCCGGCGCTCCGGTAAAACCGCTCCGCGCAAAGCTTTTTGCGCGCCTCCGTTGTATCCGCGTAATACCGAATACAGCGATACAAAATAAAACGCAAAGGAATCGGAAAATGAAACGACCATTCATAATCAATCAACGTCCATCCTCCGTCCCCATCCACCAGAATATTCGACAAAATCATATCAATATCACTGGCCGAAGCCGCCAGAAGCCCGTCCGGAAGCTTCACATCCCCAAAGACCTCCCGAAACTCCTCCGACATGCAAAACTCCTGCTGCCCCCTGCATTTTAAAATTTCCGCCAGCACTTCAGACAATTGCTCCGCCGCCCCGTCATACTCCCCGCGCGACAGCATACCGTCCAAAATCTCTTCCATCGTCCTTCCCTGCAAAAATACAAACTCCGCCGCCTGTCCCGGCAAATCCGCAGTTCCGTCTTTTTTCCCATCCCTTTCCTGCAGATTCGGCTCTTTTGCAGCTTCCCGGCACAAATTCTCTCCTTCTTCCGCATTCCCCTGCAAATGCATCTTCTCTAAAGCATTCCTCTCCGAACAGCCTTTTCGTGCCTCATTATCTGCCCGTATTTTGCATTCATTCACCGCATTTTCCTGCAAACGTATCTCTTCTGCAGCGCTCCTCTTTAAACAGTCACTCCGCATTTTACATGCATTCACCGAGAATTTACTGTCTGCATATAATTCCGCCAGCGCCTTTGCCGTCTTCCCCATATTAAGAATCTGCGCATCCGCCGCCTTCGTATCCGCCATCTTCACCAAATGCCGCATACCGTCCGCCGACTCCGTGACATACGTCCGGATATTACGAGAAACACCCCGGTCATTCGAGAACTTCACAAACAAAATCCGTTCTCCCTCTTCATTCAAAACCGGACAAGCCGCTCCCTTTCCCGCTACAACCAGAAACGCGCTGGAAAAATCCCCAAACTTCCCCCGCGCCACCAGCGCATCCGCCGCCTTCGACTCATCAAACAAAACCAGCCGTTCCGCCTCAAAATTCCCGACCTGGTCAATCAGTTCCCCGGCCTTCGGCAGATAAGCATCCGAAAAAACGCTCATAGCAAACGCATAATCCGGAAAGGGATAAAAAAACTCCCACGATCCAAATCCGGCAGACGAAAGCCCGTCCAAAAGCTCCTCCTTCGTAACCCCGCCCGCATCCGGACAGCCTTCCACCGCTCCAAAATACCCCTTCTGGCCAATCCCCTTCGCTCCCGCCAAAAACTTCAGGCCATAAGCATTCTCCGCCGCCAAAACCAGCTTCCCCGTATCCTTCAGGCACCCGCAGAACTCTTGCAGCCCTGCCTTCCCCCAATTTCCCAGGCAAACCACAAAATCAAACAGCCGATTCCCGCAGCCTTCCGCCGCATCCGCCGCGCAGACCACATCCCCCGCCATCTCCCGCAACTTCCCCGCAATCACATCCTCTTCCCCAATATATAAAACACAATCCTCCCGTCCAACCGGAAGCCACGCCACAACATTTGCCCTCAAATAAGATTCCGTAAAAACATCCATTCCCGATTCCTCCAAAAAAAGCGCCCAACCCAACTCCCGACACACCGGCCCAAACACCCGCAGGCCAAATGCTCCCGCAAATCCGGCTTCATCCGGCATTCCATTCGCCCGGTAACCACACTTTCAGCGCCTTCCGACACTGCCGTCTGCCGCCTTGCCGTCATTCAACGATACCGCAACGCCGCAACGCCTTCTTCCGCCGCCATACAAACTCACCAAACATCCCGCCCAAAAATGCAATTACCGCCCAAATAGAACACGAAAGCTATCCCTTAAACCTATCATCAATCAACGTTTCCGTCCTAAAAAATCCCACAAACAAAAAGAAAAACCCAATCACGTTTCCCACTGCCAGCACAGCCACCGCAGGAACCCGAAACACAAACAACCCCAAACTCAAAAAAGCCTCAGCCACCGCCGCCGCTACACCAACCCTAACAAAAACCCCCGGCGCAGCCTTCTGCGCAAACTCCCAATGCTCCTGAGATTTTCGCGAAGCCGGCGTATTATATCCGTTCTGCGAATCCCAATCCGCCGCCGGATACCGCTTCAGCAAAACTCCAACCAAAACCATCACAAACGGCACAACAAAATTCAAAACCAACAAACCATACATACTCCTGCCTCCTCAACCAATCCGCGCTCCGCCAACACCCTTCCACTCACCTCAAACTCCAACCATCATCAAACCTCCCACATTCCATCCAATCTCTTCAACCACCACCAAACCTCCCACATTCCATCCAATTCTAAAGCCTGCTTCACTCCCCATTCTTTCCAACAACTTACAGCCCGCACAAACCTCCCACATTTCCATCCACCCCTTCAACCTTCACAAAACTTCCAGCACTCCATCCAACCCCAAAGCCTGCTTCACTCCCCATTCCCGCTAACAACACACAGCCCGCACAAAACCTCCGCCATTCGATACCCCAGCCAGCGGGAGCCTGTGGCAGAGGGGATGTTTCTTTCGGCATTGCGGCTGCATTTAGGGATTCTTAACAGCCCCTGCACAATCAGGAATTGGCGGACAGGACGTCCGCCAAAGTCCCCAGAGCGTGTTTGAAAAATGCTTTTCGGCAGATGTATTCCACACTTAGTGGGAGATTTGTGCCAAATAAGGGAGGCGTAGCGGGCTACGTTGACCGCATTTGGCGCAAATATCACGCTAAGGCAGCCCCGCCAAATTTCTGCGTTCATGTCCATATTTTGGGCAGCGGCATCTTTCATGAAATCGTCCAAAAAAGGATCCCGCTTACGCAGGATCCTTTTTTCTTCCGGATACTACTTTACAGCTGCATCCGCAATTTTATTTTTCCCGATTTTCCTTTTAAATTCAAACCACAGCTGCGTTGCAACGCAAACCGAAGAATAGGATCCGCTAATCAAACCAACCATCAAAGGCAGCGCAAAATCACGAATAGACGCTACTCCGAGCAGCCACAGCATAAATACCATTACAAATGTTGTAATAGAAGTATTAATCGTACGACTTAAAGTCTGGGTCAGGCTCTCATTTGAGATATCCTTTAATACCTTGGCATCTTTTATATTCTTGGTTTTTATGTTTTCACGGATACGGTCAAAGATTACAATCGTATCGTTGATGGAGTAACCGATAATCGTCAGCATACATGCGATAAACGTACTGCCTACGGAAATACGGAGCACTGCATAACAGGTAAGCACTACCAGCACGTCATGTACCAGAGCCAGGATTGCGCTGACCGCAAACCTTGCGTCGCTAAACCGGAACCAGATATAAATCAGCATACAGATAACGGCGATAATTACCGCTTTTACCGCATCTGCGCGCATTTCCGAACTAACTGCGGAACTGATGCTCTCCGACTGGATTTCATCCTGGTTGATGCCGTATTTGTCAATAAATACTGTATTCAGTTCTTCACGTTCCGCAAGGGAAAGCGTGCGTGTCTTAAAAATAATCTGGTTCGTTCCCTGTACCTGCGTCGTCTGGACGTTGCTGTCCCCGGTGACGCCTTCTACCAAGGGAACCATTTCTTCGTCAATCTGCTCTACCGTATAACTCTCTTCAAACGGCATAGTAGTAGACGTACCGCCTACGAAATCCAAACTGTAATTCAATGCATTGCCGCCGGAAGCGTTTACGCCCATCGTAATAAGCCCCGCCGCAATCACAACCAGAGAAATTCCAAAGAATACGATTCTGCGGTCGATCAGATTAAATGCCCCAAACGTCTTACCCTTTCCGAAATATTTCTCCTCACGGAACCCTATGGCAAATAACGAGTTTAAAATTACCCTTGTAATAACCAATGCGGTAAACATCGACAAAATAATACCGATAGCAAGCGTGCTTGCAAAGCCTTTTACGGTACCGGAACCAAGCATGAACAGAACGGCCGCCGCGATCAAAGTCGTTACGTTACCGTCGATAATTGCAGACAGCGCCTTTTTAAACCCTATGTCCATGGAGGACGCTACAGTTTTGCCGCCGGCGATTTCTTCCCGGATACGTGCGAAAATAATAACGTTTGCGTCTACCGCCATACCGATTGAAAGGATAATACCCGCAATACCCGGCAGCGTCAGCGTAACTTCAAACAAATACAGCGTTGCAATTACCATACAGGTATAAATCGCAAGTGCAACAGAAGCTGCAACACCCGGAATAAAATATACAATCATCATAAACAGCATAACGATCACAAGGCCGATTGCCGCCGCTTTTAAGCTGGTGGAAATCGCCGCGCTTCCAAGCTGAGCGCCTACTACGTTGGAACGCAGTTCGCTTAACTGCAGGGAAAGGGAGCCGATACGGATATTCGACGCCAGACGCTCCGCTTCTTCATAAGAACCAATCTTGGTAATCTGCGCATTTCCGCCGGTAATTGCGGCTTCTACAACCGGATCGCTGATGACCTGTTCGTCGTATACGATTGGAAGACGGTTGCCGATATTGGCAGAGGTCATCTCCGCAAACGCCGCTGCGCCTTCATCCGTAAACGTTAAATCTACCACAAATTCATTGTTGCCCATATTGTTTTTGTAAGAACCTGCCTGCGCGCTTACGATCATATCTCCGGTCATAAACGTTTCGCCGTCCGGCGTCTGGAACTCTAAAGAACCCGGCTTTCCAAGTTCCTCCAGAATCGCATTTGCGTCGGTTACGCCAGGGATTTCAACGGTGATGCGGTCGCCGCCCTCCTGGTAAACAACTGCTTCCGTGCTGTAGCCTTCCACACGCTTCTGCAGCTTGTAAATGGTGTCGCTTAGCTGTTCTGCGGTAGGGTTTTTGTCCTCTACCTGGTACGTAATGCTGACGCCGCCCGCCAGATCCAGGCCAAGTTTGATGCTCTTATCCTCTCCGATCCCGGTAGAAGAAAGAATAATGGATGCATAATATGCAAGCCCGCCCAGCACCAGGGCGATCACCAAAAGCATTGCCGTCCCCCGGCCTTTGTTGAATTTGTTCTTCATGTTTGTTTCTTCCTTTCTTTACTCTGATTCGAGTGCTTCTGCCGCTTTTATCATAATCGCGCATTCGACCCGTTTTTTCTGTAATGCACATCCGATCTCGTAGACATTTTTAATGTCCCCATGGAAATTGTAGGAATTGGCCGCGCAGCCTCCGCTGCAGTAAAACCGCGCAAAGCAGTCCCGGCATTGTTCCTTTGCATACACGTTGCAGCTTTTAAATTCATCCCGCAGCGCGGTATTTAAAACGCCGTCCGTGACATTTCCCATGCAGAACGCTTCATTGCCTACAAACTGATGGCATGGATAAAGGTCCCCCCAGGGCGTAACTGCTAAATACTCTGTTCCCGAACCGCATCCGGAAAGCCGTTTCGCCACACAAGGTCCCCCTTCTAAATCTATCATAAAATGGAAGAACAAAAAATCATCTCCATTTTTATGCCGCTTTACCAGTTCGGCCGCAAGCTTATCATACTCCAGAAACAATTCCGGCAAATCCTCTTTTCGGATGGCGTATCCGTCCGTTTCCTGCGCCACTACCGGCTCCACCGAAATCCGCCGGAAACCAAGATCCGCCAGATGCAGCACGTCTTTTGAAAAATCCAGGTTATAGTGCGTATACGTCCCCCTGACGTAATAATCGGCCTGATTCCTGCTTTTGGCAAACTTCTGAAACTTGGGAACAATCACATCATAGCTGCCGCTGCCGCCGCGAAACGGGCGCATCTTATCGTTTACTTCCTTACGGCCGTCTATGCTTAAAACCACGTTCGACATTTCTCTGTTGGCAAATTCCATGATTTCGTCGTTTAATAAAACGCCGTTTGTCGTCAGGGTAAAACGGAACTTCTTATGAAAACGCGCTTCCTGCTCCCTTCCATATGCCACAAGATCCTTTACCACCTGGAAATTAAGCGTCGGCTCGCCGCCGAAAAAATCCACCTCCAGATTCGTCCTGTTCCCGGAATTGGCAATCAGAAAATCAAGCGCCGCTTTCCCTGTTTCAAACGACATAAGCGCCCGCTTCCCGTGATACTCGCCCTCCTCCGCAAAACAGTACCGGCAGGCTAAGTTACAGTCATGGGCAATGTGCAGGCAAAGCGCCTTGACTACGGTCGGCCGGTTTTTCAAATCCCCGATATATCCCTCGTATTCATCCTCGGTAAAAAGCGCGCCGTCCCGCTCTAACACAGCCACTTCCTCAATCGCTTCCTGTACCTGCTGCGACCCGTATACCGGGCCGAGCCTGCGCGCAATTTCATCCCTGGTATGCGCTTCCCACAGGGCAATCACTTCATAGGCGGCGTCGTCAACAACATGGACCGAACCGCTGTTTACATCTAATACGATGTTATATCCGTTATTTTTATACTGATGAACCACTGTATATTCCCCTCTTTATCCTATTTGCCAAAAACCGGTTTGGCCTGTCTAAACTTACGCCGGGGCCAAAAAGCCGCCGAAACGGCCTGTCCCGCAAAAACGCACAAATGACCGCACGCTGCGCGCACGGCCTGATTATGTACCTCGTACACTTTTTATTTGCTGTTCTCACAGGACTGGTTTCCTACGGTGCAGGAAGTCTTGCATGCGGACTGGCAGGAGGTCTGGCATTCGCCGCAGCCGCCTTTTTTCACTGTGTTCTGCAGTTTCCTGGTATTTAAGGTCTTTACGTGTTTCATGGTAAAATCTCTCCTTTTTTTATCAATTCTGCTTGGCCGGGGCGTTCCCGGCTGACACTTAATGTGTATTATAGCACAAGTATTTACAGATGAAAAGTATTTTTTGCACGAAATTATTGGCAAATCCAGCCCGTGTTTTTTTAAATTATTCCCTTTTCGGAAAAGTATTACAGCGGATTTTTTATTTTAGTATACATAGATTCATTGTTCATATGTTTTCTATATGCAGTCGTATGTTTCAATGGATTGATCAGCCCGAACTACGCCAACCAACAACAAAATTCATTAAATCTGCCAAAACGTCCTTTGCCTTAAAATCACATTGATTTTTTATTTTTTCCAAATTTATTAACATACTTTCTTTATCCATTCCATGATTTTTAAAATATATCAGAAATTTATAAAGAACAAGTAAATCGTTCGGGTGTTTTTCTATTTCTATGGGCAATAATTGCAAAAATTTCATATCGGATTCATGCATAAGACTATTCCAATCAATACGAACACACCATTTTACATGCTGCCATTCCGGATAACTCTTTAAATCATATTTTACGGCAATGCCTTCAAAAATCAAATTATCCGTTTCTCCGCTGTTGGACGCATCGTCGGAATACAGGCTAACAGGCAATCCTTCATAAAATGTAATTTTGCCGCCCATACTATCAGTCTTGGTATCATCTTTTGACAACAATACAATATCATCCGCAACCATTTCGTTTAAATCAACATAAACCCGTGCTTTATCCATCTTTGAAACCCTTTTTACCCTGAAAATTCCAGTTCCTATGCCCTATTATAAATATTTGCCTGCTGTTTACAATGCATGTTTATAAGTTTTTTTACACGAGCACACAATTCCAAAAAAGAAATTAAATTTTGCCGGATAATTCCCGCAACCGCAGCGTTGTCTGCGCGCCTGATTTCCCTAATCCGTATCATACCTGCCGCCTGACCCTTCTGACAATTTCCGCCATCATCTCCGCCCGGTTAAACGGCGTCATAAAATAATACCCGTCCGCCGTATCCCGCATCCGTTCCGCAAGCTCCACGGCAAGCGAAATTCCCACACGCTCCGCCTCCTGCCTTCCCATATCCGGCGCATACCGCGCGATAATCTCCTCCGGAATCCGGATCCCCGGCATTTCATTTGCCAGAAACACCGCATTTTTATAACTCACAAGCGGCAAAATCCCGCACAAAACTGTTGCGCCCGACTGTTCTTTCAGGTACGCCACCCGCTTCATGTCTTCCTCAGAATAAACCGGCTGCGTCAAAAACACGGCGCATCCGTTTTCCATTTTCTGCTTCATACGCCTCACAATCGCATCCGCATTCGCCCCGTGGTAATTCAGCGCGCCGCCGTAGCGCACCGGCTCTTCTGCAAACACATCCGCGTTCATCTCCGCCAGATACCCCATAAACCGGATTGAATTAAAATCAAACACCGGGGTCACCACGCCCCTGTCGTCCCGGCCTACCGGATCCCCGGTTACAACCAGAAAATTCCGCAGCCCGTTCATATAATCGCCCAGAATCCCGGAACGCATGGCAATCACATTTTTATCCCGGCAGCAAATATGAGGCATCACAGGTATCCCCACCTTGCGCTGCACATATGCCGCCAGCTTCGCGGCGTCCATGCGCACCCGCGCCATCGGGGAATCCGCAAGCGTAAGCATATCCGCCCCCGCTTCTTTTACCTTAGCCGCCCCGTTTAATACCTTGGAAATATCAATGCCAAACGGCGGATCCAGTTCCACCAGAATCTGCTTTTTATTCTGCCCGCCCGGCATCCTTACCGGCGCCAAAGACGCCGTCCCGGCCGCCTGTTCTAACGCCTCCGTCTTTTTCGGAAACGCAGGCAAATCCGTTAAAGCCTTTTTCAGATCGCAGATATATTCCGGCGCCGTCCCGCAGCAGCCTCCTAAAATATCCGCCCCAAGCCCGGCAATCCCGCGCATCATTTCCACAAAATAATCCTTATTGTCCTGATAAATCGTTTTTCCGCGCAGTTCCACAGGATACCCGGCATTCGGCAGCGCGGCCAGAAACTTTTCGCCGGGAAACGAAGCCTTTTGCAAAAGGCGCTTTAAATGCGCCGCGCCCACTCCGCAGTTAAAGCCGTATGCGTCTATTTCATCCGCCTCCGCCGCCTGCCGGATCAGTTTTTCCATCCCGACGCCGCTTCTGGTATACCCGTTTTGATCCACGGAAAACGTAACCGAAACAAACACGTCCTTCTGTTTTTTCAGATAAGACGCCACTTCCCTGGCATATGCAAATTCCGTCTGCGTTTCCAGTGCGAAAATTTCGGCTCCGCACGCAAGGAACGCGTCGCAGATTGCAAAATACTCCTTTAACACCTGCTCGCTGCCCAAAAACTGCGGGTCGTACACCGGGCCGATATCCGCCGCAATAAAAACCTCCCTCCCCGCCTCTTTTACGGCGTCCGCGGCAATCTGCCAGCCCGCCTTCACCACCTGCGCCACCGCTTTGGGCGTATCAAAAAACATCGTATTTGCCGCAAACGTATTGGTACGGATAAGCCTCGCGCCGTTTTGAATATATTCCAGATGAATTGCCTTTATCTTTTGGGGGCAGCTTAAATTACAGGCTTCCGCCATACCGCCTTCTTCGGGATATTTTGCCTCAAAATAAGTCCCCATCGCCCCGTCGGCAACCAGCCTTCCCCGTTTTAATTCGTCCCTAAGCCGCATATGTCAGTCTGTCCCTTCCCGTTTCTTCAAATTAAAATACGTAAATTCCGCCGTATCGATCAGCATCCCGTTGTCATCCGTAATATCCACATGCACGGCGTCAATCGTTTTGCCCGGCTTAATCACCGTCGCCTCGCAGTAAATGTATTCCGTATTCCGCGCCGCCTTTAAATACTGGATACTGCCATGGACCGTCGTCACAAAATACCCGTAAGTGCTGGCCGCCACGCCCGCCATATTGTCCGCAATTGCGTACAGGCAGCCGCCGTGCAGATCCCCGTAAATATTTTCCAGTTCCCGCTTCTTTTTTGCCCGCGCGCGCACAAATCCCTCCCGCACCTCCAAAATCTCAATGCCAAGCTGCGCGGCAAACGGATTCCTTGCCACCACCTGCGAATATTCCTGTTTCAAATCCCACTCCATAAAAGCACTGTTCCTTTCCTGCTCCAAAAAAGCCCTGCTTTGGCAAATACAATCCCAACAGAGCTTTTTTAACACGTTTTAACCTATTTCATCAATCCGTTTTAACTCTTCTTCGGTAAACGAGGTATTGCGAAGCGCCTGTATATTATCCAGAATCTGCTCCGGCTTCGACGCCCCAATCAAAACGCTTGTCACCGCATCATCTTTTAACACCCACGCCAGCGCCATTTCGGCAAGCGACTGGCCGCGTTTTTCCGCAATCTCATGAAGCGTCCGGATTTGCCCCAGACGCTCCGCGCTCAGCGCGGACTCCTTTAAAAACCGCCCGTCCCGTTTTATGCGGCTGTCCTCCGGAATTCCGTGCAGATACCGATCCGTCAGCATTCCCTGCGCCAGAGGGCTGAATGCAATAATTCCTTTTTTCAGCTGTTTTGCCGTTTCTTTTAACCCATTCTGCTCAATTGTCCGGTCAAAAATAGAATAGCGGTTCTGGTTGATGATAAACGGGCAGTTTAATTCTTTCAGAATCTCTGCAGCCCGAAACAGCGTCTCGCCGTTATAATTGGAAAGCCCCACATAAAGCGCTTTTCCGCTTGCCACTGCCTGCGCAAGCGCGCCCATCGTCTCCTCCAGCGGAGTATCCTTATCCATACGGTGATGATAAAAAATATCGACATAATCAAGCCCCATGCGTTTGAGGCTTTGATCCAGGCTTGCCAGCAGGTATTTGCGGCTGCCCCAATCACCGTAAGGGCCGTCCCACATCAGATAGCCCGCCTTCGTACTGATTAAAAGTTCGTCACGGTAGGGCGCAAAGTGATCTCTTAAAATTTTCCCCATGTTTTCTTCCGCGCTCCCCGGGGCAGGGCCGTAATTATTGGCCAGATCAAAATGTGTAATCCCGTTGTCAAATGCGGTAAAGCAAAGCTGCTTCATCGTCTCATAATTTGCCGTATCGCCAAAATTGTGCCACAGCCCCAGCGAAACAGCCGGAAGCTTCAGCCCGCTTTGCCCGCAGCGGTTATAGGTCATTTTGGTATACCGGTCTTTTGATGGATTGTACATACAGGATACCTCCTTATAAAATACTTTTTATTTCCTGCAAACGGTTTGGTTGATGCGCCGCCGAAAGGAGACTGCGGCAGAGGGGGATGTCTTCCGGTCTGTGTTCATGGATTAAGTACTTCTAAACAGTCCCGCAAAGAAAACCAATGCAGACGGAACCGCTCTAAACGCGCCATCCATGGCGCATTAGAGCTTCCACGGACGTCCTGTCCGTGGATTCCTGGATCTCGCACAGGACTGTTAAGAAGTACTAAATCCAATCACAA
>OFGG01000935.1_pt1 | contig 21687 bp, 25 predicted proteins | sample 1521701 | NCBI WGS metagenome assembly OFGG01 (sample SAMEA3504081, study PRJEB24116) | mouse gut metagenome | biome: mouse gut; feature: mouse-associated habitat; material: faeces | place: Denmark | collected 2011
TGCAGTTGTTAATTGGGCATGGTCAAGTACCCACCATCATGCCAGAAGCCTCAAAAATGTATGGGATTATCGTCTTAAATATGAGTGGAGAGAGTTTCTAATACACTATTCTATATGAAGAAGCAGGGAATGGATATGAAGTGTGCAGATGAATTTGGAAAACTGGAGAGTTTCGGCATGAACCTGCTTTCGCAAATGGGAATAGCCGGATTGGAGGAGCAGAAAACGCTGCAAGCTGCGGTTCTCAAAATCCAGAAGAACTGGAAGGAGCAGGAGAAGAAACTTCCAGAGCAAAAAGGGGCGCATTTTTATAGATACTCTACCAGGGAATCAGGAGTGCTTTATGGTGAAGATGGCATCCGTATAAAGCAGAATCTGACCGGAAAGAAGCCCATGTACCTGGTATCGCTGTCCTCTCCCCGAACAGAATTCGCAAAAGCCATCATGGCCTACACAGATTCCGCCTATTACCATGTATCGGTTTCATTGCAGGCAGGGCTGGGCAATCTGTATTCGTTCATGTCGCCTGCAGCAGCCGGAGGAACATGGGAGCCAGGCGGGGGCTTCTGCAGCGACAGCATAAAGCGGTACCGGGCAGAGGGCTGTTCCATCCTTGTGAGCTGCGTTTTCCTGTCAGAGAAAGATTACAGGGTTCTCCTGGACACGCTGTCGGAACTGATGGAGCATCAGGAAGAGACGCAGTACGACTATCAAGGACTGGTTCGTTACATTATAGGTAAGAGGGAAGAGGATAAGCCTTTCTGTATGTTCTGCTCACAGTTCGTGGCCAGCCTGCTTGAAAAGACAGGGATTGGCGGCATTGGGAAGGAGCCTTGCTTCACGTCGCCACAGGACATAGCAGCATTGGGGGCAGAATCTGGAGTCTATCGGTTATATGAAGGGGAGGCAAGACTGTACAGCGGCGAAAGAATCAGAAGAACCGTAAGGGAACTTATGCGCTGCGGCACCACCAGGTGATTCACGGCCATCCGGCTCATGAATGAGAGTCTTGGAAGGGATGTGTTTCTTCCTATTAAAATATGGATGAAGATGGAGAACGATATCGGAGGTGTACCGCTGTCAGTTGAAAGGGACGATTCCCGACATCCGGAAAATTCTGAACAATATTTTAATCTAAACAGCGGGACGTTGAAGGGAACCGAAATTTTTTTTCTCAGGATTTTTCCAAAAGCCGGGAACAGCCAGCACGCCCACCGCGTAATGGTCAGGAATTACAGTCATATACTATATAGGTGAAGCTGCATGGCAGTCACTGCAGGGTTTCCTGAGTGCATCAGGAAAATCGGGCGCTATAATAATGTAGGAACAGGGGAGGATCCATAGGAATCCTCCCTATTTCTGTGCAAAAAACATGTGCCCATTGCAGGATAAGCCAGGCAGCATATATGGCCAGAGCGACAGCTGGCAAAAAAGGAAAGGAGAACAATCATGGCAGCAGAAGTGGAAACAATGTTCTACACAAGGGAGAAACCGTGGCACGGCCTGGGCACAAGGGTGGAGGAGGCCCCGTCCTCAGCGGATGCCCTGCGGCTGGCCGGGCTGGACTGGCAGGTGGTGCAGCAGCCCATCTATACAGAAGGGAAGGAGCTGATATCAGGCTATAAGGCCAACGTCCGCGACAGCGACAGGAAAGTGCTGGGGGTGGTGTCCGAACGGTACAGGATCATCCAGAACGAGGAAGCATTCTCGTTCACGGATGCACTGCTTGGCCAGGGGGTCCGTTATGAGACGGCGGGCTCGCTGCAAGAGGGAAGGAAAGGATGGCTCCTTGCCCGCCTCCCAAGGGAGTACATCATGTCGGGCGAACATATCTCGCCATACCTGGTCTTCAGCAACACCCATGACGGGAGCGGCGCAGTGAAGGTCGCGCTGACACCGGTACGCGTGGTCTGCAACAACACGCTGAACCTTGCCCTGGATACAGCGGAGCGCTCATGGTCTATGATACACACCGGCAACATCAGGGACAAGATCAAGGAGGCAGAGGACACGCTCTTCCGCGCGGAGAAGTACATGGAGCGCCTCGGAAAGGAATTCGAGGACCTCCGTGGGCGGGAGATTACGGACGGACAGATAAGGGAATATATCGAGCAGCTCCTCCCGATAGAGGAGGATGCCACACCCATCCAGAGCAGGAACATCATCAGGCTCCGGAAGGACATGGAGCGCCGCTATTTCGACGCGCCTGACCTGCAGGATGTAGGGGGCAATGCGTACCGCTTCATCAATGCGGTATCGGACTTCGCGACCCATGCCAGGCCGTTGCGGAGGACGGCAAATTATAACGAGAACCTGTTCAGCCGTACCATGGACGGGAACCCGTTGATCGACAGGGCATACCAGCTGGTAAAAGCGGCATGAGTAAAGCCTAAGAAACAATATCAATATCCAAGGGCAGGTGCCGGACAGGCATCTGCTACAATTTTATGGAGGTACATATGTTATGAAGGTAGTAGTGAAGACGAACAACCTGTCAAGGGAAGAATGGCTCAGGTACCGTACAAAGGGCATCGGCGGTTCGGATGTGGGCATCATAGCGGGAATCAGCCCGTTCAAGTCCGTCCACCAGCTCTGGCTGGAAAAGACCGGGCAGGTCGAAGCAGAGGAAGGGGACAGCGAATATGCGCACTTCGGGACGCTCCTGGAGCCGATCGTCAGAAAGGAGTTCACGGAGCGCACGGGAATCAAGGTCAGGCAGAAGCATATGCTCCTGCAGAGCGAGGAATATCCGTTCATGTTCGCTAACCTCGATGGCGTGGTCAACAAAGATGGGGAATTCTGCATATTCGAGGCGAAGACGGCCTCCGCATACAAGCAGGAGGTATGGGGAGAGGGAATCCCTGCGCCGTATATCCTGCAGGTGCAGCATTACATGGCGGTGACGGGGGCCAGGAGGACCTACATAGCGGCATTGGTGGGAGGCAACCATTTCTTCTGGCATGAGATAGAAAGGGATGACGTGATGATAGGGAAGCTGATTTCGATGGAGAAACATTTCTGGGAGACATATGTATTAGGAGGCGTGGAGCCTGTCCCTGATGGCTCTGAAGCGACCACCAGTTACCTCAGTTCCAGGTACGGCAGCTCCAATGGAAAGACGATACAGCTCCCGGATGAGGCTTTGGCATTCTGTGACGAATATGAGAGGATCTCCGAACAGATGAAGGAGCTGGAGGCAGCGAAGAACGCAGCCGCCAACCAGCTCAAATGCTATCTGAAGGAGGCCGAGGCCGGGACTGTGGGCGGCAGGACGGTCACATGGAGGCCAGTGAGCAAAAACATAGTGGATGCCAAGAGGCTGAAGGCCGAGCAGCCGGATATCTATACGAGCTACCTCACACAGAGCAGCTATAGGCGTCTCTCGGTGGCATGAGGGCTGGGGCCGGTAACCATAAAGTGGCGGACTGCTCCAGGGATTGGGCAGATCTAAGGCGGTACCTTGGGATAAAAGAGCAGCCGCCTAAACTGTGGCAGCTTGCGGCCGTGTATGCCGTTTCCATAAAGGGGGGCCGTATTATTTACTTTAATGGGAACGGCATATCTAAAGCCAGGCATCCAGGGGCTTCCGGATGGATCTGGAAAGCCGCCTGACGAGGATGGAAGGAGATGCAGAATCATGGACGAAAAGAAGATAAGGCTCCTAAGGGCCAATGAGATAGAATGCCGCGTAGGTACGATTAGTGAAAAAGGGGTCTCGCTTCTTCTATATAAAGATGCCCGGTGCGACATGAAGATTCTCGATGAAGTATATGGAGCGAACAACTGGCAGAGGACGCACGAGGTAATCGGAGGCAACCTCTACTGCACCGTCAGCATATGGGATGATGGGAAGAAACAGTGGATCGGGAAGACGGATGTAGGGACAAAGAGCTACACCGAAAAGGAGAAAGGGGAGGCGTCGGATTCCTTCAAGAGGGCCTGCGTCTCCCATGGCATAGGGCGGGAGCTTTATACGGCACCGTTCATATGGGTCGGTGCCTCGAAGGTGAGGCTGCAGAAGAAGGACGACCGGTTCGTCACATACGACAAGTTCTCCGTCAGCAGCATCTCCTATAACGGGGAGCGTGAGATTGTAGGGCTCACCATCATCAATCAGGATGGAAAGGTGGTCTACAATCTTGATGGTAAGGCAGCCGAGCAGCCAGGCGCATCCCCACAGCAGGAGAATCAGAAAGAGGACCCGAAGGGGCAGTATGAAGAGCAGATCAATAAGGAGCTTGCGCGGACTGGGGTGGCTCTCGATACGGTGCTGCAGAGGTATGGGGTCAGGAGCATACAGGAAATGGATGAAAGCATGCGTAAGAAAGCAGTGAACAGCCTAAGGCGCACGAAGACGGCGGGGGCTGCATAGGAGGGATACATGGGATATGAAGAGTTCAAGGAGACGCTGCTGAAGGGGCTTCGGGAGTTCTATGGCGAGGACGCCGAAGTGGGGATGTACAGGATGCTGGGAATCAACGGCCAGGGATATGATGGCCTGTGGATTGCAATGGCGGGGGATGACGGCTATGCGGGCCTGGTCGCCAGGCTGGAGGATTTATATGAGGAACACGGGGATGACGGCGCAGACGGGCTTGATGCGTGCATGGAGGCCGCCATCAATGCCGGGGAGCAGTACATATGCTCGGAAGAAGCCGAGCGCTTCATAGGGCGGCTGGAGGCTTGGGAGTCCATGGAGGGTATGGTTCGTCCGGTCCTGGTCAACGCTGTGTGGAACCGCGGCTTGCTGGAGGGGCTCGCCTCCATGACGCTGCTGGATCTGGCGGTGGTGTATACCATACAGGATGGAGAAGCCTACAGGATGATGGTGTCAGACGGGATGCTAAAGCATTATGGGGTTGGCCTACAGGAGCTGCACAGGCAGGCCATGGAGAACATGAGGCAGGACGGCTACAGGTTCCTTACCACCATGGAGGCCGTGAAGGACCGCAACGGTGGCGGGGCCTGGAAAGGCATGGACGGTGCTGTAGAGCAGCAGGAGGTGTACGTGCTGACGAATCAGGCGATGGAGCATGGGGCTGCCGGGCTGCTGCAAGGCAGGCTGCTACAAGAGTTCGCCAGTGGCCGGAGCTTCTATATATTGCCAGCGTCCATCGATGTAGCCATCTTCCTCCCGGAGGACAGCTCCTGGGATGTGGAAATGCTGGACAGGATGGTGCAGGCAGTGAACCAGGAGGTGGGCTTGGGTGCAAGGCTCTCTGACCATTCCTATTATTATGATGGGGAGAAGGACGAGATTCGGATGGCAAAGTGAGCGGGATTGGCGAATAGGAATCCGCCAGTCTTATACAGTCTATGGTATTAGTTGACATATGTGTTCGTACGGTCTGGAAGTGTCATAAACCTATGTCCTGATGTGGCCAAAATACTGCAACCAACACGGTTATTGGCTGATGTCCAATGTATATGATGCAGTGTAGGATGGTGAATCTCCAGGAGGTAGACATACTGGCAATCATGGCTGTAGTGCTGGTGCAGCAAGGAATAGCTTTACTTATGGTGCCGATGTGCCCAAGTTTTATTTCATAGGGACAGAAAACTTTTTCAAATCCCGGTTTTTGGGCTTTATTTAAAAGAAAGCTAAGACATATTTAGGAAAACTTGGGCACACAGGGATTGAAGAGTTTTCCTTTTTTATAATCCTAAGGCGGGTCTGGTCCACCGCAGTCTGCTGCACAGCAGACTAAACGGAACTGGTAAAAGTGCCCCGCTGTAGGCAGCGGGGTACTTTATCAAAGGGGCCAAAGAAATAAATCGAAATAATTGTTCAGTATCCTTGACCGGCATCTGCCTTCCTTGCCTTTGAAGATGGAAGGGTTCAATGGTTTTAGGCTCAAGCTGATATCTTTATATCTGAGGGTTCTGTCCTCATCAGTCTTAAAAAAGAAGAGGCTGAAGAGGCTCGTGATGTCTTCCTTTCTGTCCGTACAGAAATTTTTCAGGGTATCGAAATTCTTTGATGATACTATGTCGATGCCGTCTGAGAGTGCCCCCGCTGGAAACTTTATTGGCTGTAGGATGTCTCCATAGTTAGCCTCCATATATTGTGCAAGGAGTATCATTGCCTGTTCCAGGTGGAAACGTGGAGGCTTCTGGGGGTAGATTTTTTCGATACATTCAAGGAGCATGATCAGGAAGCACCAGTCATATATCGGTATTATATATTGTGACATGATTCTGACAAAATGGTCAAACTGCTGGAACCATCTGTCAAAATGGAAGCCGCTGGAAACTTTTCGTGTATAACCAACAGCAGTATCAGCTCGTTCCATATCGTTATAATGCCAGATATCAAGGGCAGAATGGGTCCTGCTGTCTATATGGTCAAAGGCGAAGCGGAGGAAATATGTCCTGGTGAACGGGTTCGGCAGGACGGTGCAGGAAGACAGGACAGCCAGGAAATTCTCGCCGGTGAAACGGTAGATGGAGCTTTCCTCTATCCGCTTTATGTTCCTGATGAGGCTGTAAAACAGGTTGAGGCTACAGGCCCTTTCAGACAGATACTGCAGGTATAAGGAGTCCGCGGCGGGAACAGAGAGGCTGGTTTTGGCGGCATCCTTTATTGTAGCTATAGTGGATTCCAGCTTCTCCAGCATTTTGAGCAGGTTCAGGGACTTGGTATTTTTTATGGTATATAGAGATTTCAGCTCGTCCGTTTCCAAAAATAGCTGGCATAGACTTGAAAACTGTAGCTGGATTCTCAACGGACTGTCAGTGGGCATCATAAAGCCCATTAGAAAAGGCACTGCATTATTCCTGGTCCTGATTTTTTGGTCAAAGCCGGAAGCCTTGCTTGACTGTTTAGAGCCGCTATTTGCTATGGAACGGAAATGGAGGTCGATGCCGCCGTCAGTCATCCTCAGTCTGTTGTTTTGATATAAGCGCTGCACCCCCTGATTCTTGATATGGTTACAGAGCGTATATGCGGCGATTGACTGTCCGTTTAGCAGTGCAGAGAGGACGGCATGGTAGCTGCTCATGACGCAGTTCTGTAGGATCATGGTGTGCAGGTAGATGCGGGGGTCTTGCCTGGAAGCGGACGCGCTGCTTTCCAAGAAGGCCAAAGGTTTTTGGGATTCAGGGTCAGGGCTGCCAAAAAAATTATATTGCGGGGCACTCGGGTTCATGAACAGGGAACTGCAGCACTTCTGGCATTGCGTCATGATTTCTGGGATTAGGCCATCGGTAACCTTTTCCATTTCAGGGGCCGCGTAATCAAGCAACAGGGTATATTTTATTGTGTTGGCTGCATCAATGCGTTCTTGTGAGCCGGGGTGTAGAGGGATGATGGTATTTGATATCATTGGTATTCTCCTATATAATCAATGATTTCCTTAATCTCGTTTCTGGCTGCAGGGAATAATTATATCATGTCAGAAGATTTTGGCTAATTAGAATATCGGCTTGTCGGTGAAAAAAGTAGATATATCTTGAACTGATCCTGATAAATATTTTGGGAACTGCAATGAGTTGGCTGATTCCTATAGAAAATGGAGAAAACATAAGAATTTATGTGCCATTATATAGAAAAAGTAAGATACCTTTGCGTTTCAATGGGTATAAAGAATGGTATAAAATGTACTTGCGAGGCGGAAAGCACGCAGGATACGAGGAGGATGTCAGGATGGAATACGGATTTTCAGAAGCGCAGCGTCAGAGGTACATGGAAGCTCAGCTGGATACGCAGATTGCTTACGAGCGGGAGGCGTGCATGGCTTCACTCGAGGTAACGAAAACGGAGTGGAAGACCGCAATCGTTGAGAACAGACGCCTGGAGCTTTACCAGAAGAAGCTTGAGATGCGCCAGGAGCAGCGGGAAAGGGAGAAGGCGCTGGTGGAGGAACTGCAGATTTCCGATGACGGGGGAATCACAGTGGTCACGCGCAACACAGCGGTCAAGGCTGTGCCACGGTTAATTACTAACATGCGGAATCTTGAGCTGGACACGTATTACCCCAGTGAATCGGACGAGCCGCCATGCTATGTACTCAGCTGTAGTATTGGGGATGGAAGGAAGCAGAGGGTCTTCTTGGATTCAGAGAGGATTGCGCGGCCATCTTACCTGTTCCGCAAATTTACGGCTGCGGGGATTTATTTCTATGTGCCATATCCGAAAGTCATGCCGCTTCTGGTTACTTTAATTGGTAAGCTGGCTGAAAAGTGTGAGGAAGCGTGGTTTTTACCTGACCGTGAGGGCTGGGTGAAATGGAAGGATGGCTCATTCGAATATTTTGGAAAGGAGGACTTGACTTGGGGGTATGTGAAGGGACAGAGCTGCTGACGGCATTGCCGCAGCAGGTTTCGCTTCTGATATTGGCTGCCCATTTTCAATTCCTTCTGAAGGATGCCGGTCTTGGAATACGCCGGGGAATCATCCTACAGGCAGAAGACAGCGAGACTTTGGGCAAGGCTATTGATCTGGCTGAACAATTGGGGGCCGAGGTCATCACGAGGCAAAATCAGATGCTGAGGCCTTATCCTAATGACCGGGCGGTGCTCATACCTTTTCTGCGGGTCCATAGGGAAGAAAAGCTGGAGGAGTTCCTGGCGCGGCGGGATGTCATACCTGTTGTCGCCGTGGGCGGAGTGCTGCCAGGATTCTTAAGAGGCAGCGGGGAGATTGTCCGTGTCGCGGATGCGAAGGTGGATGATGGACATGAGGAAGAGGTGGAGGAACATTGGCATTTTTTAGGCTATGCCCATGAACATCCGAATCTCATTTATGATTGGTTCAGGCAGTTCCGGACCTCTTTGCGGTATGGGGATTTAAGTGAGATGTCTAGGATTCGGATTTCGTTGGAGGCTGCTGCCTATGCATCATGCGGCTTTTTCAGAAAGGCCCATGGGGAGAAAGAGGCAAAACATCGGATGCTCAGGCTTAGGGAGTGCGCGGCATGGATGTGTCAGGCAGCGGACAATGGAGAAGATGAGATGGATGTCATCAGAGATGTTCAGAGATGTCTGTTCAGGTTCCTGGACGAGCATGGTGAAGTAAAGGTTGCGGCATTAACCCAGGCGGGAAACATGTTCAGGAATGCTGCGGATGCTGAGAACGCTGTTTTGTACGATTCGCATTATTATTTTATCCCGGAGAGGCTTATGAGGGAAGCATGCAAACCGATTTTGCAGGCTGTGTCTTTCCTGAGGCTGAAGGAGGCCTTATTGGAATCAGGGTGCCTTACATGCAACCGGACAGATATCCAGAACTACACAGTCAAGAAACTGCTCTGGACCTGTAGAGGGGAAGCAATCAGGCCGAGATTTTTGAAGATGGACAGGCTTATGCTGGATGATACGGATCAGCTGACGCTGGAAGAAAGGAGTGGTGAAGATGTACTTGGGGAAAACTGCAGGCAGGTCATGCGGAACCAGTAGGGTATCTCCGAACGAATCGGTCAGTATTACTGGCATGTCAGGTACTGGGAAGACAAGCCGGATGTTCAAGATTGAGCTGGAAGAAGTGAAACGAGGCAACACGGTGTTGGTTATCGACAGTGGACGGACACATTTACAACGGGAGATATTTCCTGGAATCAGGCATGAGTACATAGGACTTGAGAATCGTATTGATGCAATTACTGATGGCCTAGATTTGAGCCTGCTGTCTCCTCTTAGAAGTCAAGATGGGAAGACTGAGTCATTTGTAAGCTTTGTCAATTCAGCGGTGCAGGGTCTTGGTTCTTCTTTTGCCTTGGGTGTGCGACAGCAAGGGGTGCTCAGGGAAGTGGTCATCGAAGCAGTGAATTATTTGCAAGTTGCTCGCCATATCAGTGATGTGGAAGCTTTGGTGACAGTATTTGAGAGGCGTAAAGACGCGGTGAGGGACTTGGTTTACCAGAAGCTGTGGCCGGTGTTGCATTGCAATGTCCTACGTCCATGTACGAAACCTGTTTTAGAACGGAGAATCAACATCATTGACCTGTCGGGAGTGGATATGATGACTCGGATAGCTTTGACTGAGATGATTCTTGCACAAATCTGGAGAATAGTATGCTTTTCTGGACAGGTATATGCTTCCGGTAATTTGACGCTAGTTTTAGATGAATATCAACGTTTGTGTATACGTAAGGGGTCTATCCTTAGGTGCATCCTGACAGAAGGGAGGAAATTTCGATTGAACCTTCTGCTCGGGACTCAGACATTAGACATTTTTCCAACAGAAACGGCATCGCTTTTGAACCAGTCTGCAACGCAGCTCTACTTTCGACCTTCAGCAAGTGAAGTAGCGAAGATAGCCAAGCGGATTGACCCAGTGAGGCTCTCTTATTGGAGCGAGAAATTGAGAGGATTGCAGGTTGGAGAATGTATCGCGGTAGGGACTAAAGAGGTGTGCGGACATGAGGTTTCAAGACCTTTGGTTTTGATATAGCTTCATAGGTTTTGATGAAAATATGTTTAGGGGATATATGCTAGATATGGAGGAGAAGTGAAAGGAGAATGCGAATGAAGAGAAAATGGTATGGTATCTTTGCGGAGAATGGGCTGGGCGTTTATTATGACTACAACAGACTGATGCACAACAGCCAGTATACTAGAGGAGAGCGCGTGAAAGGATTTGCTAACCAGGAAGAAGCAGAAGAATTCGCAGTTGATGGTTTTGTGATGCTTCACGGCATGGATGCCCTACTGGCAACAGTACCGAATTTAGATGCAATGCGTCTCAACTACTTCTACTTCAAGAAGTCGGCAACACAAAATCCAGAGGATGAAACAGAGGAGGAATAGCATGGACAGCAATAATAAAGTGAACATCCCAACTTGGGAGAAACTGACACTCTCGGTCGAGGAGGCAGCAGCATATTCCGGCATCGGCATCAACCGGATACGTGAAATCATGAATGAGAGAGATTGTGATTTCGTCCTTAAGGTCGGGAATCGAAAAGCAGTAATAAAGCGAAGCAAGTTTGAACGCTACATTCTGGCTCGCGAGGCAATTTAAGTGAAATAGGAAGGGAAGGCTCCGGGATGTGCTGTGCCTGGAGCTTGCCCGACCGGAAAGGAGCATTATGGGAAAGGATTTGAATGGAAAAGAGCTGGGCAAGGGCATCCGCCAGAATAAGAATGGCAAATATGAGGCTCGTTATACAGACCGCTTCGGTGCCAGAAAATCTCTCTATGGAACGAGCAAAATAGAGATACGCAACAAATTACAAGAAGCTTTAAAAGAAGACTCCGAAAAGGAGAGCGTAAGGAAGCGGCTAACTATACGGCGGTGGTATCATGAATGGATGGAGACATATAAGGCGCCTGTTATCCGTCCGAATACAAAACGGCATTACGAGCATATCTTTGACTCGCTGATTCTGCCCGAATTAGGAGACAAATATATAGACGAGACGAGACAGATACACATTAAGGGGCTGATTAATCAGCTGGATAAAAATGGCTACCAGTGGGAGACACAGAACAAAGTGAGAATCCTCCTTCTTGACATGTTCAATATCGCCATCGAAAATGACTATGCTTTCAAAAATCCGGCAAAAGGGATTCGATTGGCAAAGAACAGACCTAATGACAGGATTGTTTTGACTGTGGAGCAACAAGAGGATTTTTTTGAGTGTTCCGCAGGAACCTTCTATGATCATATGTTCGTAGTGGCAATCAACACAGGACTGAGGCCGGGCGAACTATGTGCGCTCCAGGAAAAGGATTTAGACTTTGACAACCATAGCATCTCTGTGACTAAGACGTTGCTGTACCAAAAGCTAGACGGCGATGAGGGCAAAGAATTCCATATCGGCCCACCAAAGACGAAATCAAGCGTTCGGATGGTGCCTATGAATCGGGCCTGTGAGGAAGCATTGAGAAAGCAGATTCAGCTGAAACAGATGTTGTCCCTTAAATATGCACGTAATGATGAGTTTGGAAGTCTTCTTTTTGTTACGAAGTTCAATACACCAATCTGTTCTGTGGTACTGAACGATGCGATAAAAAGGATAGTGGCGGAGATGAACCTGCAGAGGGATAGGACTGACCAATTCCCTGCATTCTCAGCTCACTGTTTTAGGCACTGTTTCGCTTCACGCTGCCTAGAAGCAGGAATCCAGCCTAAGACAATCCAGAAGTATTTAGGACATGCATCTCTCCAGATGACGATGGACTTGTATGTACATGTTACAGAACAGTTCAAACAGAAGGAATTGGAGAAGCTGGGCGATATCTCATTTGAGCGGAGCACGACAAGCGACAGCTGGAAACCGGATGGGTGATCAGCAGGAGGGAAGTCCGATAAGTGTTCACTCAAATAACTGAAATAGCTTGATAAAATGAGGAACTTAATATAATATTAGTGGTAAGGAGCAGAGATTCAGGAATGGGCAGGGGAATGGTGAAAGAGGTGGTCGATGTAGTGAATAGCTATATTGACCGAAGGAAAGAACTGCAATTTCATATCCGAATGCTGCTAAATACTCCAGTGGTCGGAATTTCTTGAGATTATTATGAATCGAAAGGAGGCATCGATGTGACCAGAGCTGATAATGTATTGAATATGCAGATAACCATTGCCAACTGCATGAAGCAGGAATGGGGTGTTGATTACGGTATTGTCAGCGACCTTTTGGATGAATACGACCTGCTATCTTATATTGATATCTGTTATGAGGAATACAATACCATGGGGATAAAGGGGATATTGCAGGATTTGAAATCGTATATGGATGCAGCAAAGGGGGCTGTCTGAAAATGAGGGATTTGTATCATGGCACAGTATACGATATAGATGAAATCGATGTGACGAAGGGGAAAGGATATAAGGATTTCGGAAAGGGCTTTTATGCCACATCGATAAGAAGCCATGCGGATAATATTGCCAGGAGGAATAAGCGCATTCTGGAAGAAAAGGAAGCGAGGATGCAGAAAAAGGGTTCTAAATACCGGGCGAAAGTCTACCGGGCATACCGGTATAATTTGGAATTTGATGACAGCTGTATCGACAATCCAGAGGGTTTGAATGTAAAGGTGTTCATAAAAGCGGACAGGGAATGGGTACGCTTCATATTGATGAATAGAGGTTCTGATAATAGTGCCCATGATTTTGATATTGTGATTGGCCCGACAGCAGATGAAAATACTGTGACGGTAATCAACTCTTACAAGGATGAATTAGAGGAGACGGATTATGCGGATGAAGTGCTGGATGCTTTGATAAAGGAACTGGAACCTGAAAATCTGCCGAAGCAGTACTTTTTTGGAACGAGACAGGCACTCAGTAAGCTCCATTTTAAGAATGTCAGGAGGGAAATCGTAGGATGAAGCCATCAAGCGTCAATATCAATAAGTCAATACAGGCCATATCCTTTTATCTGGTGCGCCGTTTGAGCAAAGAGGAAAACTGTTCCAGTGAGGAAGCATTGAAGGAACTGCTGAAGACCATGACTTATGAACTGCTGCAGGATAAGGAGTCCTGTTTATATGCGGAATCGCCTGAATATGTATGGAGCATGCTTAAGGACGAGAAAGAGGGCGACATGGAATCATGGCTGGCAATATGAGGAGGCATAAATGTGACAGCGCGATTTGCGCTGTGCAAATGGGGTAAAAAAGGGGTGCTCTCAATTTCACAGAGGGGTAAAGCAAAAGGAAGAAACGCTATTTTCCAGGCATCCCAGCGCGCCCATAGCAACAACCTCTACAGCAACTGGCTCAATTACTACGTCTATCAGATGACGCCCTACGAGTTGAAGAAAGGCGGGAGGATACAGTAAATATACGGTTTCCCCTGGGAGTAAAATCCTGGGGGATTTTTCTTGCGTTCTACACGGATTTGAGACAAGAAAGCGGCACATTTCGGGCGGGCTGCCTGTGCTGCCTGTATAAAAGGCTTGTAGGTATGGGAATTGTAGGCTATAATTATGATGAGGACGCTGAATAAAGTAAGCGTGTCACGATGTTCAGTCATGTAGAGGGGGGATGGTATGGTTCAGGAAGAAATAGCATATCAGAATAAGGATATCACCAGCAAGGTGCTTGCCGAGTGCTTCAAAGGGAAGACGTTCAAGGTATATGGTCTTGATCTGCCGGAAATCAGACGGGTCCTGCCGACCAACTTACCGACGGTCAAAGCAAACGAACTCCGCCTGGACAATCTTTTTGAGCTGGCAGACGGCACTGTCGCCATAGTGGACTATGAAAGCGAATATATACTGCATAACGCTGAATGCTGCCTAATGTAATCATGCGATTGAACCAGTCAGCGTTATGCAGTCTGGTTTCACGGCAAGTGAAATCGTTAAGCAGTATAAAAAGGAAGATAAGATAAAATACTTGAATTATCTGACAGGGATAGCCAACCGCTACGCAAAGGAAAACCAGGATTGCCCGGTGCTGCGGATGGTTGTGATATATACAGGGGACATTAAGAGAGGGCAGACGTCCGACCGATATGACATCGGAGCGGTCAGGGTGAAGCTGGAACAGGCATTCCTCTCAGAACTTGATTCCCATGAGATTTTCCGGCATTTGAAGGAAAAGGTGGAAAGGAATGAACTGTTGGATGATGAGGAGATGATGGAGCTTATCATACAACCCTTGTCTTACCGGAAACGGGAAGAGAAAGAAGCGCAGATTCGAGAGACGGTCAAACTGGCGGCACAGATTCAGGACAGAGGGCAGCAGCTTTTCGCGTTATCCGGGATACTGGTCTTTGCGGATAAGGTAATCGACATGGAGACGGCGAATAAAATAAGGAGGGCGATTGAGATGACGCAGGTGGCGAGGATATTTGAGGAAGAGAAGCAGCAGGCGCTGACGTAGGCAGAAAAAAAGCATAAAGAAGAAAAAGAGCGGAATGCAAGGCAGATTGTAATCAGAATGATTAAGAAGAACTATCCAACGGAAGAAATCGTTTCCCTAGTGTCAAGCTTTTCCCAGGATGACATAGAGGCGCTTCGGAAAGAGGTTGAGAGGGCAGAGTTATAAGGAAGAAAACCATGAATGTACTATATGCAGTCGGGCAGGGGAGGAGGGAGAGCGCAGTCTCCCCCGAATCCGGCCCGGACATTCTGCCTGCTGGCAAAAGGGTCCATGTCTATTCCTTCACAGCCCTGGTGGCATACTCCTCCAGCAGCTCCACATACCTGTAATAGCGGTCTAAGGGGCAGTCCGGCGGCGTCTGGTGGTCCACGCTGGGGATGAACCCGCCGGTCTTCATCATGGGCAGCAGCCTCTCGAACTCCCCGCGCATGGCTTCCGTGCTCCGGCGCATGGTCATCTTGTCGAATGCGCCGATGAAGAGGAAATCCGGATAGGCCTCCCGCAGCGCCGCCACGTCCACGCCCGCCTGGCGCTCCAGGGGCAGGACGCCCTCTATCCCTGCCTTTCGCAGCCAGGGAATCATCTTCGTCACATCGCCGTCCGAATCGATGATGACCTTGGTGCCCCGCTCCCGTATGGCGGGGATGACTTTGCGGTAATAGGGGGCAAGAAATTCGTTGAAGCAGTCCTCCGATATCATAGGGCCGTTGTTGTAGCTCATGTCCTCTGCAAAGGTCATGAAATCCGGCGTGACGATCTCATAAATCCTGTCCAGCTGCCGCAGCTGATAAGCGGCCAGGTCGTCCAGCATGCGATGGTACAGCTCCGGATAGTCATAGAAGGAGTACAGATGGTTCTCGATGCCGAACAGGGTGCGGGGGAACCAGAACCCGCCGTCCAGGGAGAACCAGATGGGAAAATCCCCGGCCTCATGGCCGCCCTTCAGATTCTTCATAGCCTGGAGCTGACTGTCTATGCCGTCCTCCGGATAGAGGCAGGGCAGGAGATTTTCGTAATCCTGCTCGTCCGCCATGATCGGGCCCCCGTTGAAGGCCGGTTGGGGGCAGTCCGCCGTCCTGTGGGGGAGCCAGAACTGCACATGCCGGTCCAGTCCCAGGGCAGGTGCCAGCCCATCCCAGGGAATCTCGGCCGAAAGCCCCTGGCTGTGCCAGGCGTCCAATGTCCTGTCCCACCAGGAGGCCCATTCTATCATGGGGAGCCGGTCGTCCGGCCTTTCGAAATGAAGCGTCGCCAGAACGCGTTCTCGATTTTTCATATTTTTATATTCTCCTTTCCGATTTCCTGCCTCTGGCGTCCGATAGGAGGCAATATCTGCCGAAAGAGGTCTGCCATGTTGATAAAGATATTTTACCATATATCATAGGCCGGGTAAATGTGGCCCGGTTGTCTTTCGGGTACATGCAGAAGGCAACAGAACCATACAGTGGTATATGAGGCTTTTGTGGAGGGACAGGCCGATTTCGGGGATTTCTTTGGGCAGATTCCACATTTCCGGCATATGGTTCTGTGCTTTCTTTGGGAAAACCGAAAATATCCCTTTTTTTGTCCTGGAAAGTATGGTACAATTCCTTTATTAAATAGAACGAAAGGAGAGGGTTGGCAATGGACTCATACAAATATTATCTTGCGATAGACATCGGCGCATCCAGCGGCCGCCATATCCTGGCCCATCTGGAGGAAAACCGTATGGTGCTGGAGGAGGTGCACCGCTTCCCCAACGGGATGGTGGAGAAGGACGGCGAGCATGTCTGGGACGTGGACGAGCTGTTCCGGCAGATCAAGCTGGGCCTTAAGAAATGCGCGCAGCTCGGCAAAATCCCGGTCAGCGTGGGCGTGGACACCTGGGGGGTGGACTTCGTGCTGCTGGACGGGGACGGCGCGCGCATCGGGAACGCGGTGGCTTACCGGGACGGGCGCACCAGAGGGATGGACGAGGAGGTATACAAAATCATCCCAGAGGATGAGCTGTATGCCCGCACCGGCATCCAGAAAGCCATTTTCAACACGATTTATCAGCTCATGGCCCTGAAGGTGAAGAAGCCGGAGCATTTGGAAAAAGCCCACACCATGCTGCTGATGCCGGATTATTTCCATTACATGCTCTCCGACGTGGCGGCCACGGAGTACACGGAGGCCACCACAGGACAGCTTGTGAGCCCCGAGACCAAGGACTGGGACATGGAGCTGATCGAGAGGCTGGGATACCCGAAGCGGATTTTCCAGCGGATGGTGACGCCCGGCACCGTGCTGGGAGAGCTGACCGCGGAAGTACAGGCCGAGGTAGGATTCAACTGCAAGGTCGTGGAGCCTGCCACCCATGACACAGGCTCCGCGGTGATAGCGGTTCCCACGGACAGCGACGACGCGCTGTACATCAGCTCCGGCACATGGTCCCTCATGGGGACGGAGCTCATGGAGGCCAACTGCTCTCCCGAGAGCAAGGCCAACAACCTGACCAATGAGGGCGGCTACGGCTATCGTTTCCGCTACCTGAAGAACATCATGGGGCTGTGGATGATTCAGTCCGTGAAGAAGGAGATTGGCGGGAATCTGGGCTTCGGCGAGATTTGCGAGATGGCATCCAAATGCAGCATCCCCTCCATCGTGGACTGCAATGACGACCGTTTCCTGGCTCCGGCCAACATGACAGAGGAAGTGCAGGCAGCCTGCAGGGAATCCGGGCAGCAGGTGCCGGAAGGCCTGGCCCAGGTGGCATCCGTCATCTACAACAGCCTGGCCCGGTGCTATGCGGAGACGATCAGGCAGATAGAGGGCATTACCGGCAGGAAGTACGATAAGATACATATCGTGGGCGGCGGCTCCAATGCGGAGTATCTGAACAGGCTGACAGCGGCGGCTACGGGCATCCCGGTGTATGCGGGACCCACGGAGGCTACCGCAATCGGCAATATCGCAGCCCAGATGATGGCCACAGGGGAGCTGGCGGACCTGAAAGCAGCCAGGGCCTGTGTGTTCCGGTCCTTCTCCATCACCACATATCAGCCTTAACGGCCGTGTTTTGCCACCGCAGGAAAGGCCATATCAGAGAGGCAGACGGTCTGCGGCGATTGCGGGGCCTGCCAAGGCCGTGGGGAGGTATGGGATGGGAAAGGCAGGGGCGTTTGGCATTCCGGCCGGCGGAGGTGCAAAGAGGGGCCCCGGAAAGCGGGCAGGGCCAGGCATCCTGCCTGAGGAGACGCATTTCAGACAGAGGATATACAGGATATAAATGAAGAAGAGCATTCATGAAGAAAAGCATTCATGAGGAAAGGAAGACAGAGGATATGACAGCAAAGGAAAGATTTGAGTCCGCAAAAGAGATTTACGCCTCCTACGGCGTGGACGTGGAGGCAGCCATCGAGAAGTGCATGGAGGCTCCCGTGGCGCTCCACTGCTGGCAGGGAGACGATGTCACCGGCTTCGACCACGACGGCCCCCTGACAGGCGGCATCCAGACCACCGGCAATTATCCCGGAAAGGCCAAGACACCGGAGGAGCTGATGCAGGACATGGACAAGGCCCTGAGCCTGATGCCCGGTAAGAAGAAGCTGAATCTCCATGCCTGCTATGCCATTTTCGAGCCCGGCGAGTTCGTGGACAGGGATAGGATTGAGCCGAAGCATTTCGCCAAGTGGGTGGCGTTCGCAAAGGAGAGGAACATGGGCATCGACTTCAACCCCACGTTCTTCTCCCATGACAAGGTGAAGGACGGCCTGACCCTCTCCAGCCCTGACGAGGGAACCAGGAAGTTCTGGATCGACCATGGCAAGGCATGTATCCGCATCTCCCAGTATTTCGCGGAGGAGACAGGGATGCCCTGTGTCATGAACATCTGGACAGGCGACGGCTATAAGGATATCCCCGCAGACCGCATGGGCCCCAGAATGAGATACAAGGAGGCCATCGAGGAAATCCTGTCCGAGCCTTTTGACAGGGACAAGGTGAAGCCCTGTGTAGAATCCAAGGTGTTCGGCATCGGCGTGGAGGCGTATACGGTGGGAAGCGCCGAGTTCACCCTGAGCTTCGCGGCCACCCACGAGGGCTGCCTGCCTCTGATGGACAACGGACATTACCACCCTACCGAGGTGGTGTCGGACAAGATTCCCGCGCTGCTGTGCTTCTATCCGGAGATTGCCCTGCATATCACAAGGCCCATCCGCTGGGACAGCGACCATGTGGTGCTCTTTGACGACGAGACGAAAGAGATGGCCAAGGAGATTGTCAGATGCGACGGCCTGGACAGGGTGTACATGGCGCTGGACTACTTCGATGCCAGCATCAACCGCGTATCCGCCTGGGCCATGGGCTTCCGCAGCTGGCAGAAGGCATTGCTGACGGCTATGTGCACGCCCAATGAGGCGCTTAAGAAGCTCCAGGACGAGAACCGCATGACGGAGCTGATGGTGGAGCAGGAGGCGGTGAAGACCCTGCCCTTCGGCGATGTGTGGAACGAATACTGCCAGCGCTGCGGCGTGCCGTCGGACAGGGAGTTCTATGCTGAGGTGAAGAAGTATGAGGACGAGGTGCAGCTGAAGAGAAATGCATGACGCGGATCCTGTCGGATGAAGTCCTGCCGCCTGGGATGGCATTGCTGCCAGGCGGCAGGGCGGGGAGCGCGAAGAGAGAAGATTTTCTGTGGCCGGGGTGCCAGTGCTTTTGCCCCCCGGCTGTTTTGGCGGACTGCGGTTTGCGCTGCCCGCGGGCTTGTGGGCCGGGAGCGGCAGGTTTCGATCCGGCTGCGGGTACGCGGGGAGCTTTTAGGAGACTGACCGGCGCGTGGGCCGTGACAGATAGAAGGATAGAGAGGATTTGAGCGAAAAGAAGAGATATGGCCTGAGACGGGTCTGGATGATGCTGTTCGGCATCCTGCTGATCGGCATGTGCGTGGCCTCCTACCGTATGAGCGGCTTCGGGGTGGACGCCTTTTCCTGTATGAACCTGGGGGTCAGCGGATTTTTGGGGATGAGCTTCGGGAACTGGCAGCTGATCGTGAACGCGGCGCTGCTGGCGGTGGTGTGGCTGACCATGCGGCGCTGCATCGGCCTGGGGACGATCGTGAATATGGTCTGCGTGGGATATGCGGCGGATTTCCTCTGCTGGCTGTGCCTGGACCGGCTGGGGATGCCCGTGACGCTGCCGGTGCGGATCCTGCTGCTGGCCCTGGGGACGCTGTTCGCCTCTCTGGGCTGCGCGTTCTATATGACGGCGGACATGGGGATTTCCCCCTATGACAGCGTGGCGCTGATTATCACAAAGTACACGAGAGAAAGGATTTCCTTCCGCCTGGCCAGGGTGCTGTCGGATGTGACGGTGGTCGTGGTAGGGGGGGTTTTCTGCCTCATGTCCCATGGCAGCATCTGGGCCATCGTGGGCCTGGGCACCATTGTCAACGCCTGCTGCAACGGGCCCCTGATCCAGTTTTTCCGGGAGCGGATTTCGAAGCTTGCGGAAAAAGAGGGAAAAATCGCTTGACAATTTCCGTATCCTCCTGTAGAATCTGTCTTCAACTGGAATTTGTGCTGCAGGTTCAGTCAGGAGGACATTATGAATATTGAGCATTTGAGGGAAAACGGGATTGATATCGCAGTGGTTTCCGGTGACGAGACAGTGGTTGTGGATGTACAGTCGGCCCTGGATCTGGCGATGACTGTGAAGTATGAGACAGGCGCGGAGAGGATCGTGATTGATAAGGCCGTGATATGCGGGGATTTCTTCATCCTCAGCACGGGCATGGCTGGCGAGATTCTCCAGAAATTCATGAATTATCATGTGAAGGTGGCGGTTTTCGGGGACTATTCCCATTATACCAGAAAGGCATCTCTCCGGAGGAGCTTTTCTTCTGCGTATTTTTGGATGGGCCGGGGCCTGGCACAGGCAGAGCCGGGGCCTAGTACCTCGATGCCATGAATCCTTGAGCAATCAGCTCTGGCTGTCCACCCCGGTACTGCGTTATCGTCAGTGGACGATGCCCCCGCATCGCCTCCTTCCTCCGCCTTGTTCTGGCGCGGACATCAAGCACCGATTACGCGGGAATTCATGCACCGGTGTACTGGAGGGAAGTGGGAACCGTGGCAGCTGCCGATGAGATTCTGTGCATCAGATAAAAAGGCTCCTGTGATATTCTGTGTGTCAGGGTGGATGAAATTTCGAAGGAAAGTTTCTGATACACCGAGATAGCCCGCCGGTTGAAAGCGGCCACAGTGAGGCGAAGGGCTGCCGGAGGGAACATGAGCCCTGCGTAATCCATGCCCGCCGCCAGGAACGCCGCGCCCCGGCCCTGCCCGCACAGCCATGGCGCCATGCCCAGCCCGATGTCCAGAAAGCCCTCCGGGTAGGCATCCGCCTCCACTGTGGGAATCCGGGCGGCGGCCCCGAAGCAGAAAAAGCCTGCCAGCCTGCCGTCTTTGTCCGTACAGGCGCGATAATCCCCGCCTGTGAGCTCCGCAAGGGTGTCGCCGTCCGGCTGAAAGCTGTAGACGGCGTATGGGCCCTCGTATGTCCAGGTGGAGATTTCGCGGGCGTGTTCCATTGTCATTGGATGGATATGGTAAGTGTCATTCATGGTATCGGCAGTTTTTCCTGTGTTCTGTATAAATCTCGCCCATTCCCTGACTTCCGTTCCGAATTCATAAAATGTATCCCGTCCGGCAGGGATAACGACAACGCAGTATATTTTATGGCAGGCCGGAAATCCGGAGAACCAGATTCCTGTAAATGCGGACAGAAATCTCGTCATCAAAGGTGTACTGATTCGTCCCTGATTCGTCTTCGAAATCATAGACCGTAACGGTTTTGGTCATGGGGTTTACGATTCAATATTCCCTCACACCTGCCGTGCGGTATTTATACTGCTTAACGATTTCACTTGCCGTGAAACCAGACTGCATAACG